>Ga0160473_100177_pt1 | contig 59740 bp, 62 predicted proteins | sample HID1975I_E11MG_FD_108217 | JGI IMG/M metagenome (GOLD analysis project Ga0160473, IMG submission 108217) | Enriched soil microbial communities from UW Madison campus, WI, USA - HID1975I_E11 MG | ecosystem: Environmental > Terrestrial > Soil > Unclassified | place: USA: Madison, Wisconsin... | reverse complement strand
TGGACGGCGACGTCGACGGCATGGTCCACATGTCGGACATCGCGTGGGGCGTGTCGGGCGAGGAAGCCCTGGCGCTTCACCACAAGGGTGAGACCGTCAAGGCCGTGGTGCTCGACATCGATGCCGAGAAGGAGCGTATCTCCCTCGGCATGAAGCAGCTGGAGCGTGGCGGCGTCTCGACCGCGAGCCCGGATGCGGCCGGCCGCCTCAACAAGAACGCGATCGTCACCGTTACCGTCATGGCGACCGGCGACGGCGGCCTTGACGTTCAGGCCGGCGAAGATGGTGCCATCGGCTTCATCAAGCGCTCGGATCTGGGCCGCGACCGCGACGAGCAGCGTCCGGAGCGTTTCCAGGTTGGTCAGAAGTTCGACGCGATGGTGATCGGCTTCGATCGTTCCAAGAAGCCGAACTTCTCGATCAAGGCGATGCAGCTTGCCGAAGAGAAGCAGGCCGTCGCGCAGTACGGCTCGTCCGACTCGGGCGCGTCGCTCGGCGATATTCTCGGCGAGGCCCTCAAGGCCCGTAACGAGAACCGCTAAGCTGTAACCGTCGACCGCTCCCCTGCGCACAGACGTGGGGGAGCGGTACCGGCCAACGATCATAACGGTTGATATGGTTGTGGCCCTGCGCCATTCTCCCCGTCCGAGAACCTACGGAGCGGGTGGATGAACAAGCGCGAATTCCTGAAGGCCGGTGGCGCCGGGATCCTGGCCGCTACCGTTGCCACCCCTGCCGCCGCCATGCCCCGCCGCCGCATCGCCATCGTTCAGGCTGGCGTCCAGGGAAGCGAGCGTTTCGCCGCAGCCGAACGGGCCGCGGGATCGCAGATCATGATGCCACAAGGTGATCCGGTCCGCTGGTTCCGTGCCACCCTTCGCCCGGCGCTTAGCGGTGCCGAGGTTGTCGGCCTGACCGATGCCCCACACGCCTTGATCCTCGAGGGCAGCCTGCGCGAGGCGGGCTATCGCCGCACGACCGCGCCGGCACCGCTCGGCCGCGCCATCCTGTGGAGCGCCATTCCCCGCGCCTGAGCGCGTTGAGGCTCCTAGAAGGCCCGTTCCAGCCGATTCAGCAGACCCCGCGCAGGGCTTGCCGCAGACTGCGGATCGTCCGCCTCGACGTCCAGCCGCTGGACCCGCCGATAGAGTTCCCGACTCGCCTCGATCAGCATCCGGGCGGCTTCCGGGAGCGCGCCATAGGTGACGGGATCGCTATCGTCGGCCCGGCCGAGTCGACGGGCGTGATCGCGAACCGCACCCGGCGGGATCTCGCCGGCATCGATCGCCCGCCGCGTCAGCAACCAAGCCACGATGTGCATCAGCCGTGTCGTGATCTTGAGCGATTCGCACGAAAAGCTCACGCGCAGGAGCGGCGGCAGTGTGTCGCGCTCGGCCGAGCCCGGCTGGTCGAAATAGGCTCGCGCCTCATCCGCCAGCACCATCGCTTCCACGTACAGCGAATCCGCGACCCGCAGGACGAGCCGGCTTTCCAAAGCGGGTTTGTTCATGACCGTACGATGGCACAGCCCTGACTACCGGAAAACGGACAAAGACGGTGAACGCCGCGGCTCCTGTCGCATGGCTGGACGGATCTTGAACGCGGACCGCGAAAACCTATCTCGCTCGCGGTCGATGCCGTTGCCGCAAGGGATGGCGATCGACCGGCCCGGCGGGTGTCCGCGGGCCTCCAACCCTCAATCGCATCCGAAAGGATTGAGCGCATGCGTACTCTTGATTTCGCCCCCCTCCTCCGGTCCTCGATCGGTTTCGAGAACCTCAACCGCCTCGTCGATCTCGCCAGCCGCGGCGACGGCGATGCCTATCCGCCCTACAATATCGAGAAGGTCGGTGACGGCAGCTACCGCATCCAGATGGCCGTGGCGGGGTTCACCCGTGACGAACTCGATCTGGTGATCCAGGAGAACATGCTGGTCGTCGTCGGCCGTGCGACCGAAGCGCAGGACGGCGGTACCCGTGAGTTCCTGCACCGCGGCATCGGCAAGCGTGCGTTCGAGCGTCGCTTCCAGCTGGCCGACACGATCAAGGTGACCGGCGCCTCTTATGAGAACGGCCTTCTGAACGTGGATCTCGTTCGCGAGATTCCGGAGCACAAGAAGCCGCGCCGCATCGCCATCGACGGCAGCAACGCCCAGGCGACGATCGATGCGCCGGTGCACGAAGAGGAGCGCGCCGCGGCCTGATCCGCCGCTGTCGCGTACTCATGATGGAGGGTCGGCCCGGCGACGGGCCGGCCCTTTTTTGTGCTCGGCTGTGCGAATCAGGCGATGATGTCGGGAATGAGCTGGTCTTCGAGGAGCGCGATCTCGTCGCGAAAGCGCAGCTTCCGGCGCTTCAATCGGGCGAGTTGCAGCTGATCGGAGCCGGCGGACGTACGCAGCGCGTCGATCGCCGCGTCGAGGTCACGATGCTCCTCGCGCAGCGCATTCAGCCGCTTCGTAATCTCGTCGCCCCCCATCAAAACCGTTCCTTCCTGCGCCTCGATGCAGGTTAGGGGCGAAGCGAGCCGCCCTCAAGAGCAGCGATCGGCGATCGCGACGTACCGGAACGGCTCACCGTGATCCGCTTATCAGCCCGACGCATTCACCGTGTTTGTTAGGAGACAGTCCCATCGAAGCGTGTTCTATTCGCTGTCCCACCGGTAAGAAGGAGACCTCCGAATGGAGACTGGACATTCCTCCGCACTGACCGCCAAGCATGCCGGCATCGAGGCGAAAATCGCCGCTGAGATCCGCCGACCGGCGCCCGACATGACGCTCGTGGCGCGACTCAAGAAACAGAAGCTGAAGCTCAAGGAAGCGCTCGGCAGGCTCTGAGCACCGCGAGCTGGAGCCTGGTCGTGAATGGATCAGGCTCCGATGCGGCCCAGCGGCCGCCACCTTTTACCACCCTCTAAGCTACTCGATCCGCAGCCCAGGCCTGCGAAGCGGCAGGTTTGGCCGACGCACGAGCATCGTCTCGCCTGCCTTGGTACCGACCGGCTTACGGGCGAGCTGGGGATCGATCGGGGCATCGAAGGCGACGCCGATACGCTGGCCATCCGCCCAGGCGATCCGCCCCGGCACAAGCCCGATGTTGCGGATCTCGAATTCGACTTCCTGGCCCGTCGCCAATGGCAGCGTGCAATCGGCCATGAGGCCGCCGGCGGAAATGTTGCGGATCCGCAACTGGCTGCCCTGCTTCTCGCCCGCCACCAACATCATCGCCTGCAACAGCATGCTGTCACGCGGCTCGCCACGCTGATGTCGAGAAGCACTTTCCTCTCGATCCGGCACGAAGGCTTCGTCCACGGCTCGTCCCCGTCCACGCGGCATGTCGCCGCACCTGGCCAGACACAAAGCACCAAATCGTCTCAATACGGTTAACCGGGTCCGTCGGACCGCGGTTTACTCGTCGCGAGAAACCTTTTCGTGACGCTCGTGGCGCTCCTGCGCCTCAACGGTCATCGTCGCGATCGGACGCGCCTCGAGCCTGGCGAGCGAGATCGGCTCCCCGGTCACCTCGCAATAGCCGTACTCGCCTTCCTCGATGCGGCGGAGCGCCGCCTCGATCTTGGAGATCAGCTTGCGCTGGCGGTCGCGGGTGCGCAGTTCGATCGACCAGTCGGTCTCGGTTGAGGCGCGGTCGGTCACGTCGGGCTCGCGCACCGAGTCCGTCTGCAGCTGGGCCAGCGTGCCCTTGGCTTCGAGGAGGATGGAATCCTTCCACTGGAGCAGCTTGCGTCGATAATAACGCAGCTGTCGCTCGTTCATGAAAGGTTCGTCGGGCGTGGGGCGATAGCCGTCGTCAATATCGGCCAGGTCGTTACCCGCGTCATCGTCTGATGCCATTATAAGCGCCGTCGCCATGCCACTCTCCGCCCCTGGCGCGGCATCCGGCGAGCCCCACGGCTCGTTACGCAACGCCGCACCCCCGACCGCGCCTATAGCCACGCGTCCCAGGCCGCACAAGCGCCCGAAACAATTGGCTAACTACGTCACGCCGGCTGATCGCGCCGGCCGGCGGAGCCTCATGCGCGGCGGTTCGCACCCATGCCGTCCAGAACCTCCCGAACCTTGATCGCCAGCTGGCTGACGGTGAACGGTTTCGGCAGGAAGGCGACGCCCGGATCCAGCATGCCGTTGTGGACGACGGCGTTGCGTGTGTAGCCGGTTGTGAAGAGCACCTTCAGGTCAGGGCGATGCGCGCGCGCCTCGTCGGCCAGGCGACGGCCGTTCATTTCCGGCATCACCACGTCGGTAAACAGCAAGGCGATCCTAGGCTGCTCGGCGAGCATCTCCAGCGCTTCGCGGGCGTCGCCAGCCGAGATCGTCGTATAGCCGAGCTCCCGCAGCGCATCGACGGAGAAGTGGCGGACGCGCTGTTCGTCCTCGACGACCAGGATGATCTCCTCGGCGCTGCCCAGCGGCAGCATGTCGGTCACCGGTGCGCGCTCCTCGGCCGCGCCACCGGCTCCGGCGAAGCGGGGAAGATAAAGCTTTACCGTCGTACCCTCGCCGGGTTCCGAATAGATGGCGACGTGACCGCCGGACTGCTTGACGAAGCCGAACACCTGGCTGAGGCCAAGCCCGGTGCCCTTGCCGACGCCCTTGGTCGTGAAGAACGGATCAAAGGCGCGCTCGATCACATCCGGCGGCATGCCGGTGCCGGTGTCGGTGACGCAGATCAGCACATATTGGCCCGCCTCCACGTCGGCGCGGCTGCGCGCGTAATCGTCGTCCAGGTGTGCGTTGTTCGTCTCGATCGTCAGCTTGCCGCCGGTGGCCATGGCATCGCGCGCGTTGACAGCGAGATTGAGGATCGCATTTTCCAGCTGCGGCGGATCGGCATACGTCACCCAGAGACCGCCTGCGAGCACGGTCTCGACGGAGATCTGTTCGCCGAGCGTGCGCCGGAGCAGCTCCGACATGCCGGCGACCAGCCGGTTCGCGTCCAGCGGCACCGGTGCGAGCGGCTGTTGCCGCGAGAAGGCGAGCAGCCGCGCCGTCAGGGTCGCGGCCCGCTCGGCACCGTCCCGGGCGTTGTCGATGCACTTTTCCAGCTTCGCCGGATCGTTGCCCAGCCGCCGCTTGGCGAGATCCAGGCTGCCAATGACGATCGCCAGCATGTTGTTGAAGTCGTGAGCGATGCCGCCGGTCAGTTGGCCGATCGACTCCATCTTCTGCATTTGCCGGACGAGCCCTTCGGCCTGCTCGCGGGCGGCCATTTCCTGGCGTAGGATCTCGGCCGTCCCGCGGGCCTCGTCGCGCGCCTGGGCGGTTTCGGCATAGCGCCGGCGGGCGTCCCGGATCGTCAGCGCTGCCGCCGCGAGTACCAGGAGCAAGGCGGCGACCTGACCGACGCCGACCGACATCACGATCTCGCGCGAACGTTCGGACCGGGTCTGCAGCAACCGATCCTCGTTCGCCTTCATGCGGGCGAGAAGATCCTCCAGGGCCACCATGATCCGCTGCCCTCGCCCGGCGTCGACCTCGGCAATCGCCAGAGTTCGACGGCCGTCGGCAACGAGCAACGCTCCTTCGCGGGCAAACCGGATCTTGGCGGCAAGCAGGCTGCGGAGCCGCGCCACGGACACCTGCTGTTGCGGATTGTCGGCGGTGAGGCGGGAGAGTTCGGCAGCGCGCGCGGTGACGGCCGTGATCGCGCGCTCCATGTCGTCGCGGAACGACGGATTGCCGGCGATCAGATAGCCGCGATGGCCGGACTCGATGCCGCGGGCGAGCGCCAGCACGTCGGTGATCATGACCTCGACGCGCAGCGTATGGGCGACCTGGGCGTTCGCCGCCGTTTGGCTGCGCTGCGCAACCAGCGCACCGATCACCGCCAGCAAGGCCAGGATCAGCCCGGCGAGTGGAAGCAGCGGTAATCTGCCGATCTTAAGGTCCGAAGGCATGATCCGGCCGTTCTGCTGCGGCTGCGCAGCAAGCGCAAGGTTCAGGGGCCGGCAGCCGCCACGATGCCCGCCCAACCGGCTTCGTCGACCACTTCGATGCCGAGCTCGGCAGCCTTCTTCAGCTTCGATCCGGCGTCCGCGCCGGCAACGACCAGGTGCGTACTCTTGGAGACCGACCCTGCCACCTTCGCGCCCAGCGCCTCGGCCTGGGCCTTGGCTTCGTCGCGGCTCATCGTCTCAAGCTTGCCGGTGAACACGATCGTCTTGCCGGTGACGGGCGACTCCCGGGTCTCGTGGACGATGTCGGTGGGCCGGACCTGGCGAAGCAGATCGAACACCGCGTCGCGATTATGCTTTTCGTCTGCAAAGGCGAGGATTGCTTCCGCGACCTCCGGGCCGATGCCGCGTGTCAGCAATGCGCCCGCAATCGCTTTCTCCCGCCGAATCTCGAACTTGCGCTCGGTTTCACCCAGCGCGGGCACGAGGGCGCGGCGCAGTCTCAGTCCCGACCTGATAACGCGGCCGAGCGCCTGGATCGAGACATGGTCGCGGGCGAGATCACGGGCCGTGACCTCACCGACATGGCGAACGCCGAGCGCGAAGAGGAAGCGGTCGAGCGGGATCGTGCGCTTGGCTTCGATCGCCCGCAGCAGGTTGGCGGCCCAAACCCGGCCGTCCTTCTTGCGGGGGAGCAGTTGCTCCTCGGTCAGGCGGAAGATGTCGGCCGGGGTGCGGATCAGGCCATCGTGGAAGAAGTCCTCGATCTGCTTCTGACCAAGTCCCTCAATATCGAAGGCGTGGCGAGAGGCGAAATGGATCAGCCGTTCGACGCGCTGGGCCGGACAGATCAGCCCGCCCGTGCAGCGATAGTCGACCTCCTCGGCCTCACGCTCGGCGGCCGACCCGCATTCGGGGCAGACCTGCGGAAACGGCCACGGCGCGCGGTCCGGATCGGGCGTCAGGTTCTCGACGATCTGGGGGATCACGTCGCCGGCACGCTGGAGCACGACGCGGTCGCCTGGATGAACGCCGAGCCGCACGATCTCATCGGCATTGTGGAGCGTGGCGTTGGTGACGACCACGCCGCCGACGGTCACCGGCTCCAGCCGCGCGACGGGCGTCAGCTTGCCGGTGCGACCGACCTGGACGTCGATGGCGTTGAGCGTGGTCTCCGCCTTCTGTGCCGGAAACTTGTGCGCCAGCGCCCAGCGCGGCGCCCGCGCAACCTGGCCGAGCCGGCGCTGCCAGTCGAGGCGATCGACCTTGTAGACGACACCGTCGATATCGAACGGCAGGTCGGCACGCGCCGCTTCGATGCGGCGATAATAGGTCATGAGCGCGTCGAGGCCGGCGACGTCCGCCAAATCGGGAGAGATGGGCAAGCCCCAGCCGCCGATCGCCCGCATCACTTCTAGCTGGGTCTCGGCCGGAAGCGTCTCGGCCTCACCCCAGCCGTGAGCCAGAAAGCGGAGCGGCCGCGACGCGGTAACCGCCGGGTCCTTCTGGCGGAGCGATCCCGCCGCGGCGTTGCGAGGGTTAGCAAACTGGCGCGCTTCCTTGCCCGCCTTCGTCGCTTCCTGAAGCAGTCGTATGTTCAGGGCGGCGAAATCCGCCTTGGCCATGTAGACCTCGCCCCGAACCTCGAACACGCCGTCAGCCGGGATCGTTTCGGGAATGTCGCCGATGGTGCGAACGTTGGCCGTGACATCCTCGCCGACCTGTCCGTCGCCGCGGGTGAGCGCCCGCACCAGCTGACCATTCTCGTAGCGCAGAGAGCAGGACAGCCCATCGATCTTGGGCTCGGCGGTCAGCGCTACCGGCTCGTCCTCGCCTAATGCCAGGAAACGGCGGACGCGCGCGACGAACTCGGCAACGTCATCCAGGCTGAACGCATTGTCCAGGCTGAGCATCGGCCGCGCATGGGCAACCTTGGCGAGCGGTCCTGAGGGCAGGATGCCGACCCGCTTGCTCGGGCTATCGGCGCGGACCAGATCGGGATGCGACGCCTCCAGCGCGCGATTCTCGGCCACCAGCGCGTCATAGTCCGCGTCGCTGATCTCCGGCTGGTCGTCGCCATGATAGAGCGCATCGTGGCGGGCAATCTCCGCCGCCAGCCAGGCCAGGCGGGCGGCGGGGTCAGCGGGCTGAGGCTTCGTCATAGCCATCTGCTAAAGCATGCCGGGCAGACTTACCCCAGCCCGTTTGTGTCGGCCGGTGCTTCAATCCCGGCCGCTGTCCTTGGACGATCCCTTTGCCGACGGCTTTGCGGCGATCGTCTTCGGGGCTTCCTTCTTCGGTTTGCGGGTTTCCTTGTTGCTCTTCATCTGACCCTTGGCCACGGCACCGCTCCTGTCCTCGCTGGATCGTCTCGATACACCGGGCGCGCGGGCCGCGCCAACCCTGCTCAGGCGGCGTGGATCAACCTTCCGGCCTGGGCGCGGGCCTCGTCGGTCACCTCCGCGCCGGAGAGCATTCGGGCGATCTCCTCGCGCCGCTCCGCCGAGTCGAGCGGGCGCACACCGGTGCGGGTGACGAGGCCGTCATGGCTCTTGGCGATCAGCCAATGACGATCGGCGCGCGCCGCGACCTGCGGGCTGTGCGTCACGACAAGCAGCTGCGCCTTGCGCGCCAGCCGCGCCAGCCGCTCGCCGATTGCGCTTGCCACCGCCCCGCCGACGCCACGGTCGATCTCGTCGAACACCATCGTCGCCGCGCCGCCCTCCTCGGCCAGCGCCACCTTGAGGGCGAGGATGAAGCGCGACAGCTCGCCGCCCGAAGCGATGCGGATCAGCGCCCCGAACGGTGCCCCGGGGTTGGTCGAGATCTCGAACTCCACCCGGTCACGACCGGATGGCCCCCACTGCGCCTCACCAAGCGGCTCGACCACGGTGCGAAAGCGCGCAGCATCAAGCTTGAGCGGCGCCAGTTCCGCCGCCACCGCCGCGTCGAGACGGGCGGCCGCGCCTGTCCGCGCCGCCGACAACGCATCGGCGGCCGTGCGGTAGGCATCCGCTGCAGCTTTGGCTTGCGCCTCGAGGCGCGCAGTGCCTGCCCCTCCCGCCTCGATCCGGGCGAGCCGGCTCGCCAAATCCTCGGTGAGCGCGGCGAGATCGTCCGGCGCGACGCGGTGCTTGCGGGCGAGCGCCCGCAGATCGAACAGCCTCGTCTCGATGCGGTCGAGCCGGTCCGGATCGTAGCTGAGCGCGTCCTGTGCGGCGGCCAACTTGTCCTCGACCTCGGCCGCCTCGACAACCGCCCGATCGAGGGCGGCGAGCGCCTCAGTGAGCAGCGGGTGCTCCGGGGCGATCCGGTCGAGCCGGCGGGCGGCCTGCCGCAACTGGCTGAGCGCGCCGTCCGAACCGTCGAGATGCGCCGCGACGCCCTCAAGGTCAGTCGCCAGCCGGGCGCCCTTCTGCATACCGCCGCGCTCCTCGGCGAGCGTCTCCTCCTCACCCGGCTCGGCCGCGAACTTGGTCAGCTCGGCAACCGCATGCTCCAGCCATTCGCGGTCGCGCTCGGCCGTCTCCAGATCGGCATGAGCAGCAGCGAGCGCATCGGTCGCCGCCCGCCAGGTCGCGTGCGCCGTCGCGACGATGCGGGTGTCGACTCGTCCGAAGGCGTCGAGCAGAGCGCGGTGGCCGCGGGCGTTGAGCAGGCCGCGTTCATCATGCTGGCCATGGATCTCGACGAGGTGCGTCGCCAGTTCGCGCAGCAGCCCGGCGGAAGCGGGCTGATCGTTGACGCTGCCCCGGCTGCCACCATCGGCGCGGACGATCCGACGGATCAGCAACGGCTCGCCGGGCTCCGCATCGATCCCGTTTTCGGCCAGCAGTTGCGCGACCGCGTGATCGGCCGGCAAGTCGAAGCTTGCGACCACCACCGCCTGCGCCGCACCCTGGCGCACCAGCCCGCTCTCCGCGCGCTGACCCAGCGCGAGGCCGAGCGCGTCGAGCAGGATCGACTTGCCGGCACCGGTTTCGCCGGTGAGCGCACCAAGGCCGGCGCCGAACTCCAGGTCCAGCGCCTCGATCAGCACCACGTCGCGAATGGAGAGGCCGGTCAGCATGGTCCGTCCCGTGGACCTCTCCTCGAACAGCGGAAGCGGCGCGGCCGGCTCCGCAACCGTTAAGCGGCGTTGTGCTTGTTCACCAGCGCGTAGGCGCGTTCGTACCACTTGGATCCCGGATAGTTCGCGCCCAGCACAGCCGCCGCCCGCTTCGCTTCCTCCGGCACGCCCAGCGCCAGATAGGATTCGGTCAGGCGCATCAGCGCTTCGGCAGCGTGCGTGGTCGTCTGGTAATCGTCGACGACCTTGCGGAAGCGGATCACCGCCGCCAGCCAGTCGCCACGGCGCTGATAGAAGCGGCCGATCTCCATCTCCTTGCCAGCGAGATGGTCGCGGACGAGGTCGGTCTTGAGCCGGGCATCGGCGGCGTAATTGCTGTCCGGATAGCGGCGGATCAGCTCGCCCATCGCGTCCAGAGCCTGCTGCGTGATCTTCTGGTCGCGCGTCACATCCTGGATCTGCTCGTAATAATCGAGCGCGATCAGGTAGAGCGCGTAGGGCGCATCCTTGTTGCCCGGATGGATCGACAGGAAGCGCTGCGCCGACTTGACCGAGTCCGGATACTCGCGTGCCAGATAATAGCTGAACGCGCTCATCAGCTGCGAACGGCGGGCCCAGACCGAATAGGGATGCTGGCGCTCGACCTCGTCGAACAAAGCGGCGGCAAGCTTGTACTGCCCCCGATCCAGCCGGTCTTTCGCCGCATTGTAGAGCGTGTCGACATCGCGGGCGACGTATTTGGTGTCGGCCTTGTTGCCCCCGGTGGCGCAGCCGGCGAGCGGGGCCAGGAGCGCGACCGCGATGGCCAGGGCGAACGGACGGGAAAAGGAACGCTGCATGGCCCAGGCTCTTAGCGGAGCCGTGGCGTCAGGAGAAGAGGCGAACCACCGGGCTGACGCGCCACTGGCAAGCCGACGCGCGCGCGGATAGGGAACAGGCAGATGCTGCGTGTGCTTACCCTCTCCAGCTTGTTTCCAGATGCCGGCCGGCCGACATTCGGCATCTTTGTCGAGCGGCAGACGCTTGGCCTGGCTGCCCACCCCGACGTGCAATTGCGGGTGGTGGCACCGGTCGGCGTCCCCCCTGCCCCGTTAGACCGCCATTCGCGCTACCGCGCGCTGGCCGCGCTTCCGGCACGCGAGAGCTGGCATGGTGTAACCGTTTATCGGCCGCGTTTCCCGGTCGTGCCGATCATCGGCGGTCGCCTGTCACCCGGGCTAATGGCACGGGCGATCCTGCCGCTGCTGCGTAAGATACGAGCGGAGTTTCCGTTCGACGTCATCGATGCCGAATTCTTCTACCCCGATGGACCGGCGGCAGCCCGGCTTGGCGAGGCGCTCGGCGTGCCGGTGTCGATCAAGGCGCGGGGCAGCGACATCCACCACTGGACTGGCAGCCCCGCCTGTAAGCGGCAGATCGTCAGCGCGGGTGCCGCAGCCGGCGGCTTGCTGGCGGTGAGTGGTGCATTGCGTGAGGATATGATCGCGCTCGGCATGGCCGCCGACAAGATCCAGGTCCACTATACCGGCGTCGACCTCGACCGCTTCCGGCCCGCAGAGCGCGCGGCCGCCAAGGCGGCGCTCGGTGTCTCCGGGCCTCTACTGCTCAGCGTCGGCTACCTGATCGATCGCAAGGGCCAGCAGATCGCGGTCGCGGCCATGCCGTCCCTGCCTGGCGCGACACTGCTGATCGTCGGCCAGGGGCCTGCGCGCGCCGCCCTGGAGGCGCAGATCGCGGCACTGGGCCTCGGCGACCGCGTGCGTCTGCTCGGTCCGCTCCCGCATGAGGCGCTTCCGGCGCTGTTCGCTGCGGCCGACGTCATGGTGCTGCCCTCGGCCGCCGAGGGGCTCGCCAACGTCTGGGTCGAATCGCTCGCGAGCGGAACACCGATCGTAACCTCCGACGTCGGCGGGGCACGCGAGATCGTCGACCGGCCCGTGGCAGGCCGATTGGCGGCGCGGCATCCGGCCGCAGTGGCGACGGCGGTGCGGGAGATCCTGGCCGAGCAGCCGGGGCAGAACGACGTGCGGGCCGCAGCGGCACGCTTCACATGGGAAGCGAATTGCCAGTCGCTCTACGATCACCTGCGTCGCGTGGCCGCGACCTGACGACTGCCTAGCCGAGCGGCAGCAGCGCCGCGACGATCCAGCGATCCTCGCCACGCAGCACGCCCCACGCCCGGGCAGCCGCGCGGCTGTCCATCGCCTCGATGCCGATGCCGCGCGCCTCGACGGCGGCGGCGAAAGCGTGCGGTGGACGGCGCATGGTTGGGCCGGTGCCGAGCAGCAGGAACTCCGGCGGCGGCTCGTGCGCAAGCAGGTCGGCGAGCGCCGCTTCGTCTAGATCCTCGAGCCGCGGCGCGGTCCAGCCGCGAGCCCAGTCCGGTGCCAGCTTCAGGCCGCTGGGATGGACGGTGTCACCGACCCGAAAGCCGGTGCCGACGAAGCCATTGACCGTCGGCCCGGCAGGCGCCGCGTCGCGATCGAGCCGGACGCTCACGCGAAGCGAACCCCGCCGCTCGGCATCAGGGGCGGCCTTCCGGCCGCGGCCCGACCCGCTCGGCATTGGCGCGCGGGCTCTTGTCGGCGGCGCCCGGCACCCGTGGGCGCAGGCCAAGCGCGATCAGCAGCGAGGACGAGACGTAGATCGACGAATAAGTGCCGACGATGATGCCGAGCATCATGGCGGCGGTGAAGCCGCGCAGCACGTGGCCGCCGAAGATCAGGAGCGCGGTCAGCGCCAGCAGCACCGTCACCGACGTCATGACCGTGCGCGGCAGCGTCTCGTTGACCGACAGATCGATCAGGGCGCGCATGTCCATCTGCCGGTACTTGCGCATATTCTCGCGGATGCGGTCGTCGATGACGATCTTGTCGTTGATCGAATAGCCGATGATCGTCAGCACCGCGGCGACGATGTTGAGGTCGAATTCGAAGCGGGTCAGCGCGAAGAAGCCGAGCGTCATCAGCAGATCGTGGGCGATGGCGACGAAGGTCGATACGCCAAACTGCCATTCATACCGAAACCAGCTGAACAGCGCGATCGCGACCATCGCGATCAGCACGGCGAGCGTACCGTTGCGGATCAGTTCGTCCGACACCTTGCCGGAGACGGTATCGTAACGCGAGAAGGTCACGCCCGGATTGCTTTTCTCCAGCGCCGCCTTGACCTTGTTGACCACGGCGTTGGTGGCCCCCTCGTCCGTGCTGGCGGGCAGCGGCAGGCGCATCGAGACGGTGTTCGGATCGCCGAACTGCTGAAGCGACGCCTCGCCTACCTCGAGCCGGTCGACAGTGGCGCGCACCGAGTCGAGCGACGGTCGCTCGGGGAACTTGGCCTCGATCATCAGGCCGCCGACGAAGTCGACGCCCAGGTTCAGCCCGCGCGCCGCGACCAGCCCGACCGCCAGCACGGTGAGGAGTGCGGTCAGCCCGAACGCCCAATTGCGCAGGCGCACGAAGCCGATGTTGGTGTTGTCCGGAACGAGCTTCAGCAGGCGCATGACGTCTCTTCCTGATCTGAACTACGGCTGCGCATCAGATGTGCAGCTCGGTCGGCCGGCGGCGGCGCAGGTAGGTCGCGGCCAGCATCCGGGTGAAGAACACGGCGGTGAAGTAGGACACGAAGATACCGATCAACAGCACCACCGCGAAACCCTTCACCGGACCCGAGCCCAGCAGCAGCATGACCAGGCCCGAGATGAAGTGGACCGTGTTCGCCTCGAAGATCGTCCGGCTCGCTTCCTTGTAGCCGAGCTCGACCGCCTGCATCGGCGATCGGTTGCGCCGTTTCTCTTCACGAATGCGCTCGTTGATGAGCACGTTGGCGTCGACCGCGGTGCCGATCGTCAGCACGAAGCCGGCGATGCCGGGCAGCGTCAGCGTCGCGTTGAAGATCGCCATTACGCCCAGGATGATGAGCACGTTGATGACGACCGCGAGGTTCGCATAGACGCCGAACCGGCCATAGGTGACGAGCATGAAGACGATCACCGCGACCGTCGCGATCAACGAGGCGAGCACGCCGGCACGGATCGAGTCGGCGCCAAGCTGCGGCCCGACCGTGCGTTCCTCGATCACCTTGAGCTCGACGGGCAGCTTGCCCGACCGCAGGGCGATAGCGAGTTCGTTGGCGGTCTCGACCGTGAAGTTGCCTGATATCTGTGCCGATCCGCCCAGGATCGGCTCGTTGATGTTCGGTGCCGAGAGCACGCTGTTGTCGAGCACCATCGCGAACGGCTTGCCGACATTCTCCTGCGTAATGCGCGCGAACTTGCGTCCGCCGCTGCTATCGAAGCGGATGTTGACGACGGGCCGGTTGTTCTGCTGGTCGAAACCTTGGGTGGCATCGACGAGTTCGTCGCCGGTGATGACCGCGCGGCGCTTCACCGCGATCGCCTTGATGCCGGTCGGGCTCTCCGGATAGGGCAGCACCTGGCTGCCGACCGGCGCACGGTTGGCGGACAGCGCTGCAAGATCGCTGCTGCCGACCTGATCGACCATCTTGAATTCGAGCTTGGCGGTGCGTCCGAGCAGCGCCTTCAGCTGCTCCGGATTCTGCAGGCCCGGAACCTGGACGACGATGCGATCATTGCCCTGGCGGATGATCGTCGGTTCGCGCGTCCCGAGTTCGTCAATGCGCTTGCGGACGACCTCGGTCGCGACCTGCATGGCATTGTCGATGGCGGCGGTCAGGCCGGACTGCGTCGGCGTCATCACGACGCGGGTCGAATCGATAACGCGCACGTCCCAGTCGCGTTGGCCGGTCACGCCGACACCGGCGGTCAGCGTCCGGATCGCCTCGACGGCGGCGTCGAGCTGGGTGCTGTCGCGGACCATGAAGGACAGGCTGCCCCCCGCCGTCGAGATGTCGCCGATCGCAATGCGCGGGCTGTTGGTGCGCATCTTGTCGCGCACCTGATCTTCCATAACCGTCAGGCGCTGACGCGCGACGTCGGCCGTATCCGCTTCGAGCAGGATGTGGCTGCCGCCCGACAGATCGAGGCCGAGGTTGATCCGCGGCAACTTGTCGACGTTGACGACCCGGCCGAGGATCGATTCCGGCACCAGGCTCGGAATGGCGAAGACGATGCCGATCGCGACGATCGCCAGGATCGACCAGATCTTCCAGCGCGGGAAATCGAGCATGACGGTCAGTCGTTGGCGGGCTTGGCGCCGCCGGCTGGGCGGACGTCGGCGAGCGTCGACTTGACGGCACGGACCTTGACGTTGGTCGCGAGCTCGATCTCGACCTCGGTATCCTCGACGCGGGTCACGCGCCCGATCAGGCCGCCGCCGGTGACGACCTGGTCACCCTTCTTGACGGCTTCGATGGTGGCGCGCTGTTCCTTCATCCTCTTCTGCTGCGGACGGATCAGCAGGAAGTAGAAGACGACGAAGATGAGGACGAGCGGGACCATCTGCATGAAGACGGCCGCGCCGCCCGGTGCAGCGGCACCGGCGGCCTGGGCATATGCGGGAGAGGCGAACATGGGGTCTCGGCTTCCTGGAAGCTGGGCGCGCGCGGATGGCGGGCCAACGAAGGCGGGCGCCTATCACGTTCGCCGCGCCTTGCGCAACCGCCGCCGCGTCGCCGCCCGGTGGCAACACGGCGCGGCTTGCAACTCGCCGGGACTGGCCCTAAAGCGCGCCGCCTGGATCGGGGCGTAGCGCAGCCTGGTAGCGCATCAGACTGGGGGTCTGGGGGTCGCAGGTTCGAATCCTGTCGCCCCGACCAGCAATTTTCGGATGTATCGTCCGCAGCCTACCCCTGGGGCTGCGGAACTCAATCGATCCCGATATCCTCAGCCGTCGGCCGGTTCGCCCGCGGCTTGGTGGGATCCGGGAGTGGCGGGTTCGCCGCCGACTTGGGCTTGCTGTTGCGCCCGGCGAACAGCAGAGCGGCAGCAAGCGCCGCCGATCCGACCGCGACGCCGGCTGCCACCGCCACGCTCTTGCCGATCCGCGAACCACTCTCGTCGGTTTCTGCGGCCGGCGCGGGATGCTCCGTGCGATCGATCGGTGCCGGGTGGGCTGGCCAGGGCGGCGTAGATGCCTCGGGCACCGGCGGCTTGTGGGTCATCGTCAGTTCCTCTCGAATCGTCTTCAGGTCGCGGGCTTGTCGCCGGTCTCGTCATCCTCGTCGCGCGTCGGCGAGTTCGGATTGGCAGGTCCGGAATAGTCGATTTCCGTCTGCCCGCCATGCCCCATGATGCCGCCGCCTTCGGGCTTCTTGTCGGTGTGCGGGTTGGGATAGCTGCCGCCGCCCGATTCGCCGCCGCCCGGCCCCTTGCCGCCGCCGGCAATCTCTCTGCCGTCTTCGCCGCTCATCGCTCCGCTCCTCATCGTTCAGTCCGCCCAACGAAGCAGCACCGCTTTGGGTTCGGCGCGGCGGGCGATTGCGCACCCGCCGCCTGCTGCCCATATGCGCCGCCGTCAGATGAGCGGGAGCGTGATGAGCGAAGACAAGATTGGCTGGCACGGCACGACGATCCTGTCGGTGCGCCGCGGCGGCAAGGTCGTGGTGGTCGGGGACGGCCAGGTGTCGATGGGCCAGACGGTGATGAAGCCGAATGCGCGCAAGGTGCGCCGGCTGCACGACGGATCGGTGATCGGCGGCTTTGCCGGCGCGACCGCGGACGCCTTCACGCTGTTCGAGCGGCTGGAGCGCAAGCTCGAGCAGCATCAGGGACAGCTGATGCGATCGGCCGTCGAACTCGCCAAGGACTGGCGGACCGACAAGTATCTGCGCAACCTGGAGGCGATGATGATCGTCGCCGACAAGGATGTCAGCTTGATCCTCACCGGCAATGGCGACGTGCTGGAACCCGAGGCGGGCATCGCCGCGATCGGATCCGGCGGCAACTATGCCCTCGCCGCGGCCCGTGCGCTGGTCGACTACGAGGCCAATGCCGAGACGATCTGCCGCAAGGCGATGGGCATTGCAGCCGAGGTCTGCGTCTATACCAACGACCGCCTGACCATCGAGATGCTCGACAGCGCCAGTTAGACTTCCCGTTCGTGTCGAGCGAGGTCGAGACACGTTTTTCTTAGGTCACGTCCCTCGACTCCGCTCGGGACGCACGGTGCATCAAAACCCCATGAACGAAGCCCTTACCCCCAAGTCCATCGTCGCCGCGCTCGATGCGCACATCGTCGGTCAGGCCGACGCCAAACGCGCCGTCGCCGTCGCGATGCGCAATCGCTGGCGCCGCCAACAGCTCAGCCCCGAGCTCCGCGACGAGGTGTCGCCGAAGAACATCCTGATGATCGGGCCGACCGGCTGCGGCAAGACCGAGATCAGCCGGCGCCTCGCGCGGCTGGCAGATGCGCCGTTCATCAAGGTCGAGGCGACCAAGTTCACCGAGGTCGGCTATGTCGGCCGTGACGTGGAGCAGATCGCGCGCGATCTGGTCGAGGAAGCCGTGCGGCTGGAAAAAGAGCGCCGCCGTGTCGCTGTAAAAGACAAAGCGGAAGAGGCGGCGATGGCGCGTCTGCTCGACGCGCTGGTCGGCAAGGAAGCGAGCGAGGCCACCCGCGCCTCGTTCCGCCAGCGCTTCACCGACGGCCATCTCGACGACAAGGAAATCGAGCTGGAGCTCGCCGATACCGGCGGCACGCCAATGGAGATACCCGGCATGGGCGGGCAGATCGGCATGATCAACCTCGGCGACATGATGGGTAAGGCGTTCGGCGGCCGTCCGCCCAAGCGCCGCAAGGTCACCGTACGGGCAGCGTGGAACGCGCTGATCGAGGAGGAGGCCGACAAGCGTCTCGACCAGGACGAGGTCAACCGTGCCGCGCTCGCCGATGCAGAAGCCAATGGCATCGTCTTCCTCGACGAGATCGACAAGATCGCCGTGTCCGACGTGCGGGGCGGATCGGTGAGCCGCGAGGGCGTGCAGCGCGATCTGCTGCCGCTGATCGAGGGGACGACCGTGGCTACCAAGTACGGGCCGATGAAGACGGACCATGTCCTCTTCATCGCGTCAGGCGCGTTCCACGTCGCCAAGCCGAGCGACCTCCTCCCCGAACTGCAGGGCCGCCTGCCCATCCGCGTCGAGTTGAAGGCGTTAACGGAGGCCGACTTCGTGCGGATCCTGTCCGACACGCGCGCCAGTCTCACCGAGCAGTACCGCGCGCTGATCGCCACGGAGGGCGTCGCGATCGTCTTCACCGACGACGGCATCGCCGCCATCGCCCGCACGGCCGCCGAGGTGAATGCCAGCATCGAGAATATCGGCGCACGCCGCCTTCAAACGGTGATGGAGAAGCTGCTCGAAGAGGTCAGCTTCAACGCCGAGGAACGCCGCGGCGAGACGCTGACCGTGGACGCCGCCTATGTCGACAGCCAGCTCGCTTCGATCGCCCGCAACACCGATCTGAGCAAGTACGTGCTTTAGGCAGACGGGCGTGTGTCGGTGGAGCGACACGCGCCTACCTGCAACTGCGGACACAGGAGAACATAAGCCGCGGACGCAGCGCCGCCTTCGACCGCCCCGCCCCTCGACATCACCGGCCGAACCCGCCACAGCGCGCGGCCATGGCTTTCATCCATTCCATCATCGCCTGGCTTGCCGGCATCATCATCGCGGTCATCTCCGCGACCGGCTATGTCGGCATCGCTCTACTGATGGCGATCGAGAGTGCGTGCATTCCGCTACCGTCCGAGATCATCATGCCGTTCGCCGGCTATCTGGTCTCGCTCGGCCAGATGAACATCTGGTGGGTGGCGACGGCGGGCGCGATCGGCTGCAACATCGGATCGATCGCCGCCTACGAGGTCGCCAAGCATGGCGGTCGGCCGTTCGTGGCCCGGTTCGGCAAGTATGTGCTCGTCAGCCTGGAGGATCTCGATCGCGCCCAGCGCTTCTTCGAGCGGTTCGGCAGCATCGCCGTTCTGGTCTGCCGCATGCTGCCGGTGGTACGTTCGTTCATCGCCTTCCCGGCCGGCCTCGCCAGGATGAACCTGGTCAAGTTCCACGTCTACACGTTCATCGGCTCCTGGCCGTTCTGCTACGTGCTGGCGCTGATCGGCCGCGAACTCGGTGACGCCTGGCAGACCGATCCGCGCGTCAAAGCGGTGTTCCACCAGCTGGAAGCGGTGATCCTGATCGCGATCCTGGCCGCCGGTGTGTGGTTCGTCTGGCACAAGCTGCGCCAGGCGAGCGATGACGAGGAGCAGATCGCGGAAGAGATGCGGCCCAAGTAAGGGTGGCGGTGAGCCGGCGGCGGTGTCCGGACTTTGTCATGCTGAACTGGTTCTAGCGTCCATAGCCGGGACCGTTCGGTTTCAGGAGCTCACGTCTCGCTAATGGACCCTGAAACCAGCTCGGGGTGACCGTTCGAGCAAAACGACGATGCCGCCGCACTCACCCAGAGGCGAGCGCGGCGGCACCGGATCTTAGCGGCCGCCGCTCTTGCGGACGGCGCCCTTGTGGGCACCGACGCCGCTGCGTGCACCGCGCGGCGGAAAACGGCGCTTCGAGGGATCGCCCGCGCCAGCGCCGTGACGCTGCTCGCGGGGATCCTCGTGACGGCGGGTGGCGATCACCGCCGGCAGCTTGGCCTTCTCGGCGATGAAGTTCTCGGGCAGCGGCACCATCTCGAGCTTGACGCGGGTCAGCTTCTCGATCGCGCGGAGGTAAGGCCGCTCGTCATCGGCCACGAAGGCGATGGCGATGCCGGTCGCGCCGGCGCGTGCGGTACGGCCGATCCGGTGGACATATTGCTCGGCCACGTTCGGCAGCTCGAAGTTGAAGACGTGGCTGATGCCGCCGACGTCGATGCCGCGCGCCGCGATGTCGGTCGCGACGAGGATCTTGATCTCGCCGGTGCGGAACATGGCCAGCGCCCGCTCGCGCTGCGGCTGGCTCTTGTTGCCGTGGATCGCCTCGGAACGAACGCCCGCCGCGGCCAGGTTCTTCACGACGCGGTCGGCGCCGTGCTTGGTGCGGGTGAAGACGAGCGCGCGGTCGATCGGCTCGGATTTGAGCTTCATCGTCAACAGCGCCTGCTTCTCGGCCTGGGTCACGAAGGTGGCGAACTGCTCGACACGCTCGGCAGTGGTCGAGGCGGGCGCGACCGAGACCTTGACCGGATCGCTCAGGAAGCGGTCGCCCAGCTCGGCGATTGCCTTCGGCATGGTCGCGGAGAAAAACAGCGACTGGCGCTTCTTGGGCAGCATCTGGTCGATGCGCTTCAGCGCGTGGATGAAGCCGAGGTCGAGCATCTGATCGGCCTCATCGAGGACGAAGATCTCGACGTTCTTGAGACTGAGCGCACGCTGGTCAATCAGGTCGAGCAGGCGGCCTGGCGTCGCGACGAGGATGTCGACGCCGGCCTGGAGCTGACGCATCTGCCGGCCGATCGGCACGCCGCCGAAGACGGTCATGACGCTCAGGCGCAGGAACTTGCCGTACTGGACGAAGCTCTCGGCGATCTGGCTGGCAAGCTCACGGGTCGGCGAGAGAACGAGCATGCGGCAACCCTGCGGCGGCCGGCCCTTCGGATTGCCCGAGAGGTAATGGAGGGAGGGCAGCGCGAAGGCCGCGGTCTTGCCGGTGCCCGTCTGGGCGATGCCGCACAGATCGCGTCCATCGAGCAGCGGCGGGATCGCCTGCGTCTGAATCGGCGTGGGCACGTCGTAACCCTTGGCGGCAAGCGCCCGCATGATCGGCTCGGAAAGGCCGAGTTCGGAGAATTTGGTCAAAGCATGTGCTTTCGATAAAGCGCGTGCGGCGCGTATCATGACGCACCGCCAGCGGGGTGTTTCATGACAACCCGCGTGAATAGGGAAGCCTGGGGCTCAACGTCGTAAGTGGGGGAGCTAAGCCCTGCCATTTGGAAGCGGCAGGATATCACGCTGCTCCGTCCGGACACCCGCGGTGCGGACGTCGACGTTGAGGGCGATATGGCATGGAAGCTGTCCAAACGCAACCCATCCTGGCAGCTGCCCGACATTGCCCTTGATCCTGCTGCCCGGACGGCCCAAATCGCTTCCATGTTCATAGAGACCGAAACCACGCCCAATCCCGCCACCCTGAAGTTCCTGCCCGGACAACAGGTCATGGAGGTCGGCACCCGCGACTTCGCGGATGCCGACGAGGCGGAGGCATCGCCACTGGCCGAGGCGCTGTTCAGTCTCGGCGACGTGTCCGGCGTGTTCCTCGGTCGCGACTTCGTCTCGGTCACGGCCGGCCCGGGTTCCGACTGGCGGACGCTCAAGCCGCAGGTGCTCGGCGTGCTGCTCGATCACTTCGCGAGCGGCGCGCCGTTGTTCCGTGCCGGGAGCGCGGCCGGCATCGCGATCGCTGACGAATTCACCGACGATCCCGAGGATGCCGACGTCGTCGCCCAGATCAAGGACCTGATCGACACCCGCGTCCGCCCGGCGGTGGCACGCGACGGCGGCGACATCGTCTATCGCGGCTTCGACCGGGGCACGGTCTACCTGGCGATGCACGGCGCCTGTGCCGGCTGCCCGTCGTCGACCGCGACGCTCAAGCAGGGCATCGAGACCCTGCTCAAGCATTACGTGCCTGAAGTCACCGAAGTCCGCGCCGCCTGACGGACCGCGGGCGGATGGCTTCCGTCGCGACGAGCCCACTTCGCCGATGAGGCTGCTGGTCATCGAGACGGCGACGGCCGCCTGTTCGGTCGCGCTGGTTGACGATGGCGTCCTCGTCGCATCGCTGCACGAGGTCGTCGGCCGCGGCCACGCCGAGCGGCTCTTGCCAATGATCGCCGAACTGCCGCATGGCGGCCGGGCAGATCGCATCCTGGTCGATTGCGGGCCGGGCAGCTTCACCGGTGTACGGGTGGGCCTGGCCGCGGCACGCGCGCTCGGTCTCGGCTGGGGCGTGCCGGTCGCCGGCTTCTCCTCGCTCGCGCTGATCGCTGCGGGGGCGTTCGCGGCGGATGCCAGCCTCTCCGTTGCGTTCGTCGCGATCACCGGCGGGCATGGCGAGCTGTTCGTCCAACGCTTCGTCGCGAACCCTCCGCACCCCGTAACAGACCTCGCTTCCCTGCCTCCTCCTGCGGCAGCGCGCGCCGCTGGTGCCGATGTCGCGATCGGATCGGGTGCGGCGGTGCTCGTCGCGGCGCGCGGCGTTGGCCCTGATCGCGACTGGTTGCCGAACGCTGCCGACATCCTGCACCTGCCCGAGGCGCTCAGCGGCCTTGCGCCCTCCCCCATTTACGGCCGCGCGCCCGATGCGAAGCCCGCGGCGGCATGACCGGCCAGCTCGTACTGGCTGAAGGGGGCGTCGGCGACATTGCCGATATGATGACCGTGATGTCCGACGCCTTTCTGCCTGTGTTCGGGGAAGCGTGGACCCGCGGTCAGTGTCTGGGCATCCTCGAACTGCCGCGGGTGTGGCTGACCCTGGCACGGCTGGGTGACGAACCGGTAGGCTTCGCCCTCGCCCGTGTGGTCATCGACGAAGCCGAGTTGCTGCTGCTCGGCGTCCGGCCGGGATTTCGCGGGCGGGGCATTGGCGGCGCGCTGATCGATCGAACGCTGGCGGTCGCGCTCGGCTCCGGTGCGCGGCTGCTCCATCTCGAGGTCCGTCAAGGCAACGAGGCACTACGCCTGTACAACCGAGTCGGCTTCCGGGAAGTCGGCCGGCGTCGCGGCTATTATCGCGGCGGTGACGGCCAGTTATACGATGCGCTGAGCCTAGCATTGCCACTTGACGCCGATCAGGCGGCGAATAAACAAACTTGAATTCTCTGGATCGATGCGCAAATGCGAACCCGGCTCCGGTCACGGGGTCTAGCAATACTATGAGGGTTCGCACCGAGAATGAACGAAGTCACCGCTCCGGCGGAAGCATTGATCGCGCTGACCGCCGATATCGTTTCGGCACATGTCAGCAACAACAGCGTTGCAGTGGGTGATCTCCCTTCGCTGATCCAGAACGTGCATGGCGCACTGAACGGCCTCGGCCGCGACGACGACGTGCCCGAAGTGAAGCAGGAGCCGGCGGTATCGATCCGTTCGTCCGTTAAGCCGGACTATATCGTCTGCCTCGAAGACGGAAAGAAGCTCAAGATGCTTCGCCGCCACCTGCAGACCCACTACCAGATGACGCCCGAGCAGTACCGCGCCAAGTGGAACCTGCCGGCCGACTATCCGATGGTGGCGCCCAACTATACCGAGCAGCGGCGTTCGCTCGCCAAGAAGATCGGGCTCGGTACGCGCGGCCGCCCGCGGTGAAGCCGGTGCCGGATCGCTCCGCCCGACGGGCGGGGCGACCGGATCGGCAAAAACACCCCCGACCGACGCTTCCTTCGCGCAACAAATCGCTCTACGCCTCGCTTACGCAGCAGGATACCGGCGGGCTGATGACGACATGAACCGTAAGATCGACGTCGAGGCGCTCTGCGCCGAAAAGGGGCTCCGCATCACCGAGCAGCGGCGCGTCATCGCGCGTGTTCTGTCGGAGGCGGAGGATCATCCTGACGTCGAGGCGCTGCATGCCCGCGCCGCGGCCATCGATCCGGGCATCTCGATCGCCACCGTCTACCGCACGGTGCGTTTGTTCGAGGAAGCCGGCATCCTGGAGCGTCACGATTTCGGCGACGGCCGGGCGCGCTACGAAGCCGCACCTGAGGCGCATCACGATCATCTGATCGACGTGGAAAGCGGCAAGGTCATCGAGTTCGTCGATCCGGAGCTCGAAGCCTTGCAGCGGCAGATCGCCGAGAAGCTCGGCTTCCGCCTCGTCGACCACCGCATGGAACTCTACGGCGTCGCCCTCGGCCGCGATCGCTGAGGTGACCGTCGGCGGACGGTTCCGCCTGGCCTGGCGGATCGCCTGTGCCGTGTCGGTCCTCCTGTTCTGCCTCATCGGCTATGGCCTCGCGCGGCCGTTCGAGCGCAGTGAGCGCTGGGTGCCACGCTTCCTCGGGCTCGCCGCCCGCGCGCTCGGCGCCCGTGTGACGGTTGCCGGCCGCCCCCTCCCCAGCAATGTTTTGATCGCCGCCAATCACGTGTCGTGGATGGACATTCTCGTGCTCGGCGGCGCAACCGGCGCCGCCTTCGTGTCGAAGGATGCGGTCGCCCGCTGGCCAGTGGTCGGCTGGCTGGCGCGAATTGGCGGCACCATCTTCATCCGCCGCGAGAGCCGCGCCGCCACCCGCGGCCAGGCTGACGCGCTTGCCCAGGCGCTGGCGACAGGCCGCCCCGCAGCTTTGTTTCCGGAGGGGACGACTGGCGACGGCATCACGCTCGCGCCGTTCCGCCCTTCGCTGTTCGCCTCCGTGGCGCCGCCTCCACCGGGCGTGCAGGTGCAGCCGGTCGCGATCCGCTACGGTCGGGCTGCTCCCGAGATCGCCTGGACCGAGGACGAGAGCACCGCGGCCAACGCGCTACGGCTGCTCTCCCGGCCGGGATCGCTGCCGGTGACGTTGCATTTTCTGGATCCGATCGATCCGGCGGCGATGAACGACCGCAAGGCCATCGCCAGCGCGGCGCAGGCAGCGATCGCAGCGGCGCTTCCGTGCACGCGTGACCTCCGCTATGGCGCCGCCGCATGACCCGACCTGCCCCCAAGAGCTTTCACGTCAAGTCATTCGGCTGCCAGATGAACGTCTATGACGGCGTCCGCATGGGCGAACTGCTGGAGGCGGAAGGCATGGTCGCGGCCGATGCCGATACCGCGGACCTGGTCGTGCTCAACACCTGCCACATTCGCGAACGGGCGGCCGAGAAGGTCTATTCGGACATCGGCCGGCTGATCCGCCGCGACGCTGCCCCTGCCCCGATGATCGCCGTTGCCGGCTGCGTCGCCCAGGCCGAGGGCGCCGAGATCCCGCGCCGGGCGCCCGCGGTCGACATCGTCGTGGGACCACAGGCCTATCACCGCCTGCCTGCCTTGGTGCGTGCGGCACAGGACGGCATGGCGCTCGACACCGACATGCCGGCTGCCTCGAAGTTCGATGCCTTGCCGTCGCGCCGGCGACAGGGCCCGAGCGCCTTCCTGACGGTGCAGGAAGGCTGCGACAAGTTCTGCACCTACTGCGTTGTGCCTTATACGCGCGGCGCCGAAGTCTCGCGGCCGTGGCGCCAAGTCGTCGACGAGGCAAAGGCGCTCGTCGACGGCGGCGCGCGCGAGATCACCCTGCTTGGCCAGAACGTCAACGCTTGGACCGCGGAGGATGAAGCCGGGCGGATGCAGGGTCTGGACGGGCTGATCCGCGCTCTCGACCGGCTGCCAGGCCTGGCGCGCATCCGCTACATGACCAGTCACCCCAACGACATGACGCAAGGCCTGATCGACGCCCATGCCTCCGTCGAGAAGCTCATGCCCTTCCTGCATCTGCCGGTGCAAGCGGGGAGCGACCGCATCCTGAAGGCCATGAACCGCAGCCACAGCCGCGATTCCTATCGACGCGTGATCGACCGGGTCCGCGCGGCTCGCCCGGACATTGCCGTTTCCGGCGACTTCATCGTGGGATTTCCCGGCGAAACCGAAGCGGACTTTGGGGAGACGTTGGCCCTGGTCCGAGAGATCGGACACGCTCAGGCCTATTCGTTCAAATACTCGCCCCGGCCCGGCACGCCGGCGGCAACGATGGCGGACCATGTTCCGGAAACGGTGATGGACGATCGGCTGCAGCGGCTCCAGGCTCTGCTCAACGAACAGCAGCACGCCTTCAACGCAGCGACGGTAGGCCGCACGACCCAGGTTCTGATCGAGCGCGACGGCAAACGTCCCGGCCAGCGGATCGGCAAGTCGCCCTGGCTGCAGTCGGTCGTGATCGAGACGGCCGCGAACCATGGCGAGCTGCTCGACGTCGACATCGCCGCGGCCGGACCGAACAGCCTGACCGGTATCGTCGCGCGGCGGGCCGCGGCCTGATCTGTGCGATAGTGGCGGCGGCGCGGATGCCGCTATCAATGGCGACGCAAGCCACTATCTTCGCTGCCGAGTCTGCGTCCGAAGGGAGCTGAATGTCGCGTAAGCCCACACCCGCCCGTCCCGGCGATCGTGCCCGCCTGGAGATCCTGTTCGACAAGCCCCAGCTGCTGGGGCGACTGTTCGGCGAATATGATCAGAACCTCGTGGCGATCGAGAACCGGCTGGGCGTGTACATCGCAGCGCGCGGCAACAAGCTTCAGATCGAGGGCGAGGCGGAGGCGGCAGCGCGCGCCCGCGAGGTCCTGACGGGCCTCTACAATCGGCTGGTCATGGGCCAGGAGATCGATGCCGGTGCCGTGGAGGGCGTGATCGCGATGTCTTCCGAGCCGACGCTCGATGGCATCATCCGCGCCGACAGCTCGCAGCCGCCGAGCGTGATGATCCGCACCCGCAAGAAGACGATCGTGCCGCGCTCGGCGACCCAGATCCGCTACATGGAGGCCCTGGGCAGCGAGCACGTCATCTTCGCGCTCGGGCCGGCGGGTACCGGCAAGACCTATCTGGCGGTTGCGCAGGCCGTGCAGCAGCTGATCGGCGGATCGGTCGACCGGCTGATCCTGTCGCGGCCCGCGGTCGAGGCGGGCGAACGGCTCGGCTTCCTGCCGGGCGACATGAAGGAGAAGGTCGATCCCTATCTCCGCCCGCTCTACGACGCACTCTATGACATGCTGCCGGCCGAGCAGGTCGAACGGCGCATTACGTCCGGCGAGATCGAGATCGCGCCCCTCGCCTTCATGCGCGGCCGGACCCTGTCCGAGGCGTTCGTAATCCTCGACGAGGCGCAGAACACGACTCCGGCGCAGATGAAGATGTTCCTGACCCGCTTCGGCCAGAACAGCCGGATGGTGGTGTGCGGCGATCCCAAGCAGGTCGACCTGCCCGATCCTGGCAAGTCGGGGCTGGCCGACGCGGTATCCCGACTGGAGGGCATCGATGGCATCGGCACAATCCGCTTCGGCGTCGGCGATGTCGTCCGCCACCCGATCGTCGGCCGCATCGTCGAGGCTTATGAGGGCAACGGCAATGATTGAGACGGCCGTTCAACGCGGCGACGGCTGGAGCGAAGCCGTCGACTGGGATGCGCTTGCCGCCGCGGCGGTCGAGGCGGCGCTCCAGGCCAGCCCGTACGGCTGGATGATCGACCAGCCGTTCGCGGTCGAGGTCTCGGTCAAGCTGACCGACGATGCCGAGGTCCGCTCGCTGAATGCGCAATATCGCGGCAAGGACCGGCCGACCAACGTGCTGTCCTTCCCCATGGTCCAGCGCGACCTGCTCGACGCCATGACAAACAGCGACGACGGCGAAGTGCTGCTCGGCGACATCGTGCTCGCCGACGGCGTCTGCGCGCGCGAGGCGGCGGACAAGGCGGTCGCGATGGAAATCCATGCCACCCACCTGATCGTCCACGGCGTCCTCCACCTCGTCGGCTACGATCATCTGGAAGATGCCGAGGGCGACGCGATGGAGGCGATCGAGCGCGCCGCGCTCGCGACGCTCGGCATCGACGATCCGTATGCGATAGACGATTACGGCCCGGACGCCGACGATCATCCGGGTCACCAGGGAGCCTGACGCAAACCCCATGCCCGACGATTCCAGTACCAACGAGACCGCCCAGGGTGGCACCGGCCGATTGTGGCGCGGGCTGCGTGGCTTGATCTTCGGGGAGGAGAACGAGACCAGCCTGCGCGACCAGATCGAGGAGGCTATCGACGAACATGAGGGCGAGGCGCCGTCGACAGGCGATCTGTCCCCGGTCGAGCGGCAGATGCTGCGCAACCTCCTCCATTTCGGCGAGCGCAATGTTGGCCGCATCGGCGTGCCGCGCGCCGACATCATCGCGGTGCCGGAAACGATCAGCTTCGGCGATCTCGTGGCGACCTTTGCCGATGCCGGCCACAGCCGCCTGCCCGTCTACCGCGAGAGCCTGGATGAGGTGATCGGCATGGTCCACATCAAGGACGTGTTCGGCATTCTCGCCGGCGGTGGACCGCCGCCCGACACGATCGCCGCCCTGATCCGGGAGCCGCGCTACGTGCCCGAATCGATGGGCGTGCTCGATCTGCTTGCCGAAATGCGCGCCACCCGCACCCACCTCGCCATCGTTCTCGACGAATATACCGGCACCGAGGGGCTGGTCACGATCGAGGACCTGGTCGAGGAGATCGTGGGCGAGATCGAGGACGAGCATGACGAGGCCTCCGTCGCCGGCCTGGTCGCACTCGATGGCGGGATCTGGGAGGCGGACGCGCGGACCGAGCTCGAGGAGGTCGGGGCGCTGGTCGACTCGCGGCTCGCCGAGGTCGAGGAGGACGTCGACACGCTCGGCGGTCTGGCATCCGTCCTGGCCGGGCATGTGCCCCAGGCAGGCGAGATCGTGGAACATGCGAGCGGCTGGCGGCTTGAAGTCACCGAAGCGGACAGCAAGCGCGTCACCCGGCTGCGCCTGCATCCGCCGCGCGTGCGTCCCGACGCAGAAGAGGAATGACGATGGCCCGCTGGAAGAAGATCCTGATCGCGATCGTTGCGATCATCCTGGTGGCGGTGATCGCCTTCTGGATCGTCTCCCGTAACAGCGGCGTCGCCAAGCTGAAGATCGAAGCGGTGATGGGCACCAAGCCCGTCATCGACGATCCGGCCCCGCCGCTCATCCCGACTGTGAACATCGCGCCCGTCGAAGGATGGAAGGGCAATGCCGCGCCCGTTCCCGCCACGGGCCTGAAGGTCAATGCCTTCGCGACCGGACTGGACCACCCGCGCTGGTTGCTGACGCTGTCGAACGGCGACGTGCTCGTGGCGGAGGCCCAGGCGCCGGAGCGTCCGAAGGCGAATGAGGGGCTCAAGGCCAAGATCATGGGCTTCGTGATGGGCCAGGCCGGGTCCGGATCGAAGCCGAGCGCCAACCGCATCACCCTGCTGCGCGACGCCGACGGCGATGGCGTGGCGGAGGCGCGGTCCGTGCTCATTGCGGGCCTGAACTCACCGATCGGAATGGCGGTGGCCAACGGCCAACTCTACATCGCCAATGCCGATGCGCTCGTCCGGGTGCCTTTTACCGTCGGCCAGACCAAGATCACCGAGAAGCCGGTCAAGGTCGTCGACCTGCCGGCCGGGATCAACCATCACTGGGTGAAGAACGTCGTGGCCAGCCCCGACGGATCGAAGCTCTACGTCAGCGTCGGATCGAACAGCAACATCGGCGAGAACGGCCTGCCCGCAGAGGAAGGCCGCGCCGCGATCTGGGAAGTCGATCCGAAAACGGGCGACCATCGCATCTACGCCGCGGGCCTTCGCAATCCCAACGGCATGGCCTTCGAGCCGACCACCAAGCAGCTGTTCACGGTCGTCAACGAGCGCGACGAACTCGGCTCCGACATCGTGCCCGACTATCTGACCAGCGTACAGTTCGGCGGCTTCTATGGCTGGCCCTGGTTCTACTGGGGCGGTTATGTCGACAAGCGCGTCCAGCCCGAGAACCCGGAACAGCAGCAATATACGATCCGCCCCGACTACGCCCTCGGGCCGCACACCGCCTCGCTTGGTCTGGTGTTCGCAGCCGGGTCCAAGCTCGGCCAGTTCACCGACGGCGTGTTCATCGGCCAGCACGGTTCGTGGAACCGCAAGCCCAAATCCGGCTACAAGGTGATCTTCGTGCCGTTCGTGAACGGGATGCCGTTCGGGCGCCCCGTCGACGTGCTCACCGGCTTCCTCAACCAGGACGAGAAGGCGCAGGGTCGTCCGGTTGGCGTGCAGATCGACAAGACCGGCGCGCTGCTCGTCGCAGACGATGTCGGTGACCGGGTGTGGCGGGTCAGCGCCGCGGGCAAGAGCGCGCTCGCCTCGCGCTAGTCTGCAACTTGCCGAGCGGCGTCAGAGGCGCCGCTCGGTTTACTTGGCGAAGAGCTGCCCGAGATCGGCGAACGCCTTGAACTCCAGCGCGTTGCCGGATGGGTCGAGGAAGAACATCGTCGCCTGCTCGCCGGTCTGGCCCGCGAAGCGGACATGCGGCTCGATGCCGAACCTCACACCAGCGGCAGCGACGCGATCCGCCAGCATGTGCCAGTCGGCCATGGTCAGCACGACGCCGAAATGTGGGACCGGCACGTCATGGCCGTCGACCGCGTTCGAGGTCGCGACGGCCGACGCCGCTTCCATGCCGGGCTTCAAGTGGGCGACGATCTGGTGGCCGAACAGATCGAAGTCGATCCACTCCGGCGCGCTGCGACCTTCCGGGCATCCGAGCACGCCCCCGTAAAAGGCACGCGCCGCGGCGAGATCGTGAACGGGAAAGGCGATGTGGAAAGGGCGAAGCTCGGACATGACCAATCCGTAACCCGCCGATGGGCCTGCGTCATGATGGAATCGGTTTGAACCGGCCCCGTCCTCCTCTACCAGCCCTGCCATGAGGATCCCGCCCCGGCTGCCCTTCGCCCTCGCCGCCGGGCTGGTCTCCGCGACCGGCTTTGCGCCGCTCCATCTCTGGCCGCTGACGATCGTGGCGTTTGCCGTCCTGCTCGCCATGTTGATCGAGGCGGCGACGCTGCGCCGTGCACTCGCGCTCGGCTGGGCGTTCGGGCTCGGCCATTTCGTCGTCGGGCTAAACTGGATCGCAACGGCGTTCACCTATCAGGCGGCAATGCCGGCCTGGCTGGGCTGGGTCGCGGTCGTGCTGCTGTCCATTTATCTAGCCGTCTATCCGGCAGTGGCGACGGGGCTGGCGTGGCGCTGGGGACGGTCGGAACCGCTGCGCCTGGCGCTGATCTTCGCGGCGGCCTGGATCGTCAGCGAGTGGCTGCGTGCCACCCTGTTCACCGGCTTCGCCTGGAATCCACTGGGCGTGGTGGCGCTGCCGGTGCTCGGGACCGCCCGGCTGGCGACTTTGATCGGAACGTTCGGATTATCCGGCATCGTCGCGCTCGCGGCCGGCGGTGCGCTGCTCGCCAACCGCAGACGCTGGCTGCCGGCCATCGCGTTGCTGCTGGCCGGGCCGGTCGCCGCGGCCCTGCTCGTCAAGCTTCCCGCGCGCCTGGCACCAACGCCGAGCGCTGCGAACGGCCCGCTGATGCGGATCGTCCAGCCCAATATCGGCCAGGAGCAGAAATGGCAGCCCGGGTTCGAGGCAGACAATTACCGCCGCCTGATCCGCCTCACCGGCCCGATCGCCCGCGAGCCGAGGCTGATCCTGTGGCCGGAAGCGGCCGTGCCCGATTACCTGCAGGAGGAGCCATGGGCACGGGCGCGGCTGGCGCGACTGCTCGGCCCGCGCGACATCCTGCTGACCGGCGGGGTCGCGCTGGAGTTCGGCGGCGACGGCCACGTCATCGCCGCGCGCAACAGCCTGTTCGCGATGAACGCGCGGGGCAGCCTGCTCGGCCGGTACGACAAGGCACACCTGGTTCCTTACGGCGAATATCTGCCGATGCGGCCAATCCTGTCGGCGATCGGCCTGTCGCGTCTCGCCCCCGGTGATCTCGATTTCTGGCCCGGCCCTGGGCCGCGGAGCATTGCATTGCCCGGCTTCGGCGTGGTCGGCGTCCAGATCTGCTATGAAATCATCTTTCCAGGGCACGTCGTCGATGCGGCTCACCGCCCGGCGATGTTGTTCAATCCGTCCAACGATGCCTGGTTCGGCGCGTGGGGTCCGCCTCAGCATCTCGCCCAGGCCCAGCTCCGCGCGATCGAGGAAGGGGTGACCGTGGTGCGCTCGACCCCGACCGGCATCTCCGCGGTGATCGGCCCGGACGGGCGGCTGCTCGCCCATTTGCCCTGGCGGACGCCGGGCGCAATCGACTGGCGGGTGCCGTCGCCAGTGCCGCCGCCGCTCTTCGCGCGGGCCGGCAACATTCTGTCCTTCCTGTTCGCCGGTCTGCTGGTTGTTGTCGCAATTGCGCTCCGCCGTTTGCAGCGCTAAGGGCACATAAGGAATCCTTTATATGAGCGTCGGCGCGCGCGCCGGGGCAACCCACCAAGAGGAACAGTCCGCAGATGCGCAGCAATTATCTCTTCACGTCCGAAAGCGTTTCCGAAGGCCACCCGGACAAGGTCGCCGATCAGATTTCGGACGCTGTGGTCGATCTGTTCCTGGCGACCGATCCGGAGGCGCGCGTCGCCTGCGAGACGATGGTCACCACGCAGAAGATCATCCTCTCGGGTGAAGTCCGCTCGTCGGATCGCAGCATCATCGACGAGAATGGCGTTCTGACCGACAATGGACGCGCCAAGATCGAGGAAGTCGCCCGCGCCGCCGTGAAGCGCATCGGCTACGAGCAGGACGGCTTCCACTGGCAGACGGCCGAGTTCCAGAACAACCTGCATGCCCAGTCGAGCGACATCGCCCAGGGCGTGGACGAGAGCGGCAACAAGGACGAGGGCGCCGGCGACCAAGGCATCATGTTCGGCTACGCGACCGACGAAACGCCCGACTACCTGCCCGCGACGCTCTATTATTCGCACCGCATCCTCGAGCAGATGGCCGACGATCGCCACACGAAGAAGGTCCCCTTCCTCGAGCCGGACGCCAAGAGCCAGGTGACGCTCCAGTATGAAGGCGGCGTGCCGGTCCGGGCGACCGCCCTCGTCGTCTCGACGCAGCATGCGCCGGGCTATTTCGACGACGGCAGCCAGGGCAGCGATCCGGACAAGTACAAGGAACTGCGCGACTATGTCGTCGGCGTGTTCCACGACGTGCTGCCGGAAGGCTTCATCTCCGACGAGACGGCGATCTACGTCAACCCGACCGGCAAGTTCGAGATCGGCGGACCGGACGGCGACTGCGGCCTCACCGGCCGCAAGATCATCGTCGACACCTACGGCGGTGCGTCCCCGCACGGCGGCGGCGCCTTCTCCGGCAAGGATCCGACCAAGGTCGACCGGTCGGCCGCCTATGTCGCACGCTACCTCGCCAAGAACGTCGTTGCGGCAGGCCTCGCCAAGCGCTGCACGATCCAGCTGAGCTACGCGATCGGCGTGGCCGAGCCGCTGTCGCTCTATGTCGACACGCACGGCACCGGCACCGTGGATGAAGCGAAGATCGAGCAGGTCCTCGCCACCATCCTCGGCGGCAAGAAGCTGACCCCGCGCACGATCCGCACCCATCTCGGCCTCAACAAGCCGATCTACGAGCGGACCGCGCGCTACGGCCACTTCGGCCGCACCGCCGACGGCGACTTCTTTACCTGGGAGAAGACCGACCTCGTCGATGCGCTCAAGGCCGCGCTCTAAGTAGCCGATTGCCCGTCCCGAGAACGGGAGGGGCGCTTAATACGACAACGCCGGCCGGGGTTCGCTGCCCCGGCCGGCGTTTCGCTGTTCGGAGATCAGGCCCGCGGCGAGGCGGTCAGAATGCCTCGACCGGCAGCGCCATCAGCGCCTCCGCCCCGCCCTCAATCTTGCGGCGCAAGGCGCCGGCATCGGGCAGCATGCGTTCGGCGAAGAAGCGGGCGGTGACGAGCTTGGCCTCGTGCCGGGTGCGGTCCTCCGCCCCCGCCGCAATCGCGGCGGCCGAGGCGCGCGCCATCTTCAGCCACATCCAGCCGAGCGTCACCACACCCATCAGCGTCATGTAGCTGTACGCTGCGGCGCCGGCATTGTTCGGGTTGGCCATGCCGTTCTGCATCAGCCACATCGTCGCCGCCTGCAGTTCGCCGAGCGCCTTTTCGAGTCGCCCGGCGACGTCGGCCGTGGTCGCCTCCGCCTTGCCGCCGGCAATCTCCTCGCCGACCAGGGTGAAAAAGGTCCGCACCGCGCGGCCGCCTTCCCGGCCCAGCTTGCGGCCGACCAGGTCCATCGCCTGCACGCCGTTCGTGCCCTCGTAGATCATCGCGATCCGGGCATCGCGGACATATTGCTCCATGCCCCATTCGCGCACGTAGCCATGGCCGCCATAGACCTGCTGGGCGAGCACGGCGACCTCGAAGCCTTTGTCGGTGATGTAGCCCTTGATCACCGGCGTCAGCAGCGAGATCAGGTCATCGGCGGTCTGCCGCTCCGCCTCGGTCTGCGCCTTGTGGGTGAGATCGACCTGTAGCGCGCCCCACAGGCAGAGCGCCCGCGCGCCCTCCAGATAGGCCTTGCACTCCATCAGCATGCGCCGGACGTCGGGGTGGACGAACAGGATGTCGGCGCGCTCTGCGGGCTCCGCCTGCCCCGTCAGCGCGCGGCCCTGGCGCCGGTCCTTGGCGTACTGGACGGCGTTCTGATAGGCGACCTCGCCCATGCCAAGGCCCTGGAGGCCGACTCCGAGACGCGCCGCGTTCATCATGATGAACATTGCGGCGAGACCCTTATTCTCCTCGCCAACGATATAGCCGGTCGCGCCGTCATAGTTCATCACGCAGGTCGCGTTGCCGTGAATGCCCATCTTGTGCTCGATCGAGCCGCACGAGACGGCGTTCTGGTCGCCCAGCGAGCCATCGGCCTCGACCATGCGCTTCGGCACTATGAACAGTGATATGCCCTTCACATTGTCCGGCGCGCCGGTGACCTTGGCGAGGACAAGGTGGACGATGTTGTCGGTCAGGTCTTGCTCGCCGCCCGAGATGAAGATCTTGGAGCCGGTAATGCGGTAGCTGCCGTCACCCTGCGGCTCGGCGCGGGTCCGGATCAGGCCGAGATCGGTGCCGCAATGCGCCTCGGTGAGGTTCATCGTGCCGCCCCACTCGCCGCTCGCCATCTTGGGGACGTAGATCGCCTGCTGCTCGGGCGTACCCTTGGCCATGATCGCGGCGATCGCGCCGAGCGTCAGGCCATTATACATGTTGAAGCCCATGTTGGCGCTGATCATGTATTCGTCGAACGCCGTGGAGAGGACGTGCGGCATGCCCTGCCCGCCATGCTCGACCGGTGCAGCCAGCGTCGGCCAGCCGGACTCGACGAACTGGCGCCACGCCTCGCGGAAGCCCGGCGGGGTCGTCACCGATCCATCGGGGTTGCGCTTGCAGCCAATTTCGTCACCGACTTGGTTCAGCGGGAAGAGCACTTCCTCGCAGAAGCGCGCGCCTTCGGTGAGAACCGCTTCGATCATGTCCGGGGTCGCGGATTCGAAACCCGGCAGGTTCGTGTAGCGGTCGAGGCCGAGCACGTTGTCGATGACGTAGCGCGTGTCCGCGACCGGCGCGTGGTAGATCGGCATCGTCTCCTGGCTCCTGCTTTCAATTAAGCCGACCGACCATCCGCATCGGCCAACACGGTAAGGAAATGTTCGAGTTCTTCGATCGCGGAATCGATGTCGCTGCGCTGTCGGCGAAGCTGGGTGATGCGGTCGCGGCACTTCTCCGCAGTGACGTGGCGCTGCGTGGCGCGGCCATCGCCGAGATCGTAGAGGTCGATCATCTCGCGAATATCGGCGAGGCTGAAACCGACCCGCTTGCCGCGCAGAATCCACGCCAGCCGCGCTCGATCCCGCCGCGAATAGACCCGAGAGAGGCCGACGCGCTCGGGTGCGATCAGTCCTTCATCCTCGTAGAAACGCAGTGCCCGCGCCGTCACGCCAAATTCGGCGGACAAATCGGAGATGGTGAAGCTCTCCCGGTCCGTGCCGTCCGGCGTATCAATCGTTGCATGGACGGCAGCGCTGGGCATGGCGCGCTATAGCTTGACGTTTACGTCAAGGCAACGCGGGCGCGGCTTCGTCCCTGACCAGCCGATCCCCTTCGATGCGCCGGTAGAAGCAGCTGCGCTGTCCGGTGTGGCAGGCCGGGCCGGCCGGCGTGACGCGTAGCCAGATGGCGTCCTGGTCGCAGTCGATCCGGGCATCGACGACCGTCAGAACGTGACCGCTGGTCTCGCCCTTCTTCCACAGCCGGCCCCGCGACCGAGACCAGAAATGCGCCTCGCCCGTGGTGATCGTCCGCTCCAGAGCCTCTTCGTTCATGTGCGCGACCATCAGCATTTCGCCGGTCGCGGCATCGCTCGCCACCGCCGTTACTAGCCCGTTCGCGTCCCATTTGGGTTCGAGCAAGCTGCCGGTTTCACGCCCATCCTCCGTCACGCGCCCGTACCCCCGTTAACCTCTGCAATGTTTTGGTCGCATTGTAGGGCGACAAACCCGACGGCCTTCCCTATATGACCGAACGACCGCCATAAAGACGGGTCGCTCCATGCTCATCACTGATCCCTTCGACAGCTCCGACTTTGACGGAGACAAGCTGCGCGAGGAGTGCGGCATCTTCGGCATCTGGAATGCCGATACTGCCGCGGCTCTGGTCGCGCTGGGCCTCCATGCGCTGCAACATCGCGGTCAGGAAGCCGCCGGCATTACCAGCTATGATGGCCGGCTGTTCCACACCCATCGCGCAATGGGCCATGTCGCCGGCAACTTCGACAGCGACGACGTGATTCGCGGCCTGCCCGGTCGTGCCGCCTGCGGCCATGTCCGTTACGCGACGACCGGCGACACCGCGCTGCGCAACGTCCAGCCTCTGTTCGCCGAGCTGTCGTCGGGCGGCTTTGCCGTCGCCCATAACGGTAATCTGTCGAACGCGATGAAGCTGAAGCGCGACCTGGTCCGCCGCGGCGCCATCTTCCAGTCGACCTCCGATACCGAGACCATCCTCCACCTTGTCGCCACGTCCAACTACCGGACGCTGCTCGACCGGTTCATCGATGCGCTGAAGCGCGTCGAGGGCGCCTATTCGCTCGTCTGCCTGACAGCGGAGGGCATGATCGGCTGTCGCGATCCACTCGGCGTACGCCCGCTCGTCATGGGCAAGCTCGGCGATGCCGTGATCTTCGCCTCGGAGACGGTCGCGCTCGACGTCGTCGGTGCGCGCTTCGTCCGCGAGATCGAGCCCGGCGAGATGGTGATCGTCGGCGATTCGGGCGTGCGTTCGATCAAGCCGTTCGCCCCGGTCAGCCCCCGTCCCTGCGTGTTCGAGCACGTCTATTTCGCCCGGCCAGATTCGATCGTGAACGGCGCTTCCGTCTACAACGTCCGCAAGCAGATCGGTGCCGAACTCGCGGTCGAGAGCCCGGTGCCGGCCGACCTCGTCATCCCGGTGCCCGATTCGGGTACGCCAGCCGCGATCGGCTATGCGCAGAAATCGGGCATCCCGTTCGAACTCGGAATCATCCGCTCGCACTATGTCGGCCGCACGTTCATCCAGCCCGGCGATCAGGTCCGTCACCTTGGCGTGAAGCTGAAGCACAACGCCAACCGCGCGCTGATCGACGGCCAGCGCATCGTCCTGATCGACGATTCGATCGTGCGCGGTACGACCAGCGTCAAGATCCTGCAGATGTTGCGCGATGCCGGTGCCGCCGAGGTCCACCTCCGCATCGCCAGCCCGCCCACCCGCCACAGCTGCTTCTACGGGGTGGACACGCCGGAACGCGCCAAGCTCCTCGCTGCCAAGATGACGGTGCCCGAGATGGCCGCCTATATCGGCGCGGACAGCCTGGCCTTCATCAGCGTCGACGGTCTCTACCGCGCGCTCGGCGAAGAGAAGCGCGCCGCCGTGCCGAACCATTGCGATGCCTGCTTCACCGGCGATTACCCGACGCGGCTGACCGACCAGGAGGAGGCGACTCCGCTGGACCAGCTGGCGCTTACCGACGAGCGCGTCGACGCCTGAGCGGGCGCCGCTCCCACTCCCTTCCCGACATGGATAGCAGACCTTGACCGACCGCCCCCTCGCCGGCCGCCTCGCCCTCGTCACCGGCGCGAGCCGCGGCATCGGCGCCGCCACCGCCGAAGCACTTGGCAAGGCCGGTGCCCACGTGCTGCTTACCGCCCGCACCGCCGGTGGGCTGGAGGAGGTTGAGGATCGGATCCATGCCGCCGGCGGCAGCGCGACGATCGCGCCGCTGAACCTGGTTGAGGGTGACAGCATCGCCCGCCTTGCCGCGGCGGTATCCTCGCGCTGGCAGGCGCTCGACATCCTCGTCCTCAACGCCGCGACGCTCGGCAGCCTGTCGCCGGTCCCGGCCATCGACGGCAAGGAGTTTGCGAGCGTGATGACGCTCAACGTCCTGGCCCAGCAGACCCTGCTCACCGCCTTCGATCCGCTGCTGCGGGCATCGACGGCGGCCTCGGTGATCGGTCTTACCAGCAGCGTGGCGTCCGCGCCGCGTGCCTATTGGGGCGCCTACGCCGCATCCAAGGCGGCACTGGAGACGTTGCTCCTGACCTATGCCGAGGAAGTGAAGGCGATCAGCGCGATCCGTGTCGCCATCCTCGATCCGGGTGCCACCGCCACGCGGATGCGCGCGCGTGCATTCCCTGGCGAGGATGCAGCGACGCTGAAGCAGCCGAGCGTGGTGGCGGACGCCATCGTCGCGCTTGTCGGCGAAGGCTTCGAAACCGGTCAGCGGATCAAGCTGCCGCGCTGAGGCTCAGTCCTTTACCAAAGTGACCTGCGCCAGATCGATCCCGCCGCCGCGGAACCCACCCTCGCAGTACATCAGATAGTAGCGCCACAGCCGCACGAAGGCGGCATCGAACCCGGCCGGCAGCTGCCCCTGGTCGACTGACGCATCGAAGCGCAGTCGCCAACGCCGCAGCGTCTCGGCGTAATGGATGCCGAAACCGGTCCGATCTTGCCAACGCAGCCCGGCCGCTGCTGCGGCCACCTTCAGCCGCGGCTCGGACACCAGCATGCCGCCGGGAAAGACATAGGTCTGAATGAAATCGGCGCTGGCCGCATAGTCGGCGAAGATCGCGTCGTCGATCGAGATGAACTGGATCGCCGCCCGGCCGCCGGGCCTCAGCGCGGCCGCCACGCGGTTCATGAACTCCTGCCAATATTGCTCGCCGACCGCCTCCAGCATCTCGACGCTGACGACGGCGTCATACTGGTCTTCAAGCTCGCGATAATCGCGCAGTTCGATGCAGGCGTGGTCCTCCAGCCCCTTCTCGGCGATCCGGGCGCGGGCGAAAGCCTGCTGCTCGGCCGACAGGGTGATGCCGGTAACGTCGATGCCGCGCGCCGCCGCTTGCACCGCAAGCCCACCCCAGCCGCAGCCGATCTCCAGCAGCCGCTGCCCCGGCGTCAGCGCCAGACGATCCAGCAAGGCATCGTTCTTACGCGCCTGCGCCGCCTCCAGCGGCTCGGTGGTCATCGCCGCCTCGTCGAACAGGGCCGACGAATAGGTCATGCTCGCATCGAGCCAGGCGGCGTAGAAGTCGTTGCCGAGATCGTAGTGGAAGGCGATGTTGCGCCGCGACCCACCGCGATGGTTGCGCCGGGCGGCGTGGAGCATCCGGTTGACCAGCCGCGCCAAGCCGCGCGCCCGCGCCGTGTCGCCGAGGCTGACGCGATTGCGCATGAACAGGTCGAACAGCGGCACCGGGTCGGGGCTGGTCCACTCACCCTCGGCCCAGGCGCGATACCAGCCGACCGAACCGGACAAGGCGAGACGCGCGAGCGGCCGCCAGTTGGCCAGCGCCACGAACACCTGCGGCCCATCCCGCCGCCCGCCGAGCCGCCGCATGCTGCCGTCCGGCAGCGTGACATCAATCGCCCCGCATTCGAGCCCGGCGTCGACCCTGTCCAGAACGCGCGCGAAGAGCGGCGCGATAAGCCGTGCGATCGGCCCGTCGCCGGTCGCAAAGCCGCGATCGGCCTCGACAAGGTGGCGGCCGCGGTTGGGGGTCGGGGCATTCATCGCCAATATCTCGCGCGTTCGCGGCGGCGAGACAAGCCGGCCATCTCAGCGGGCTGCGGCCAAAGCGCGCTCGCGCGCTTCGCGGTGACCGATCAGCTTGGCGGGGTAGCCGTTCGGCGCCTGGCCGGCTTCCTCCGGATCGTGGATAGCCATGTCGTCGAGGCCAGCAAGTTCGGGCACCCAGGTCCGGATGTAGTCGGCGGCATCGAACTTGGCCGACTGGCCGAGCGGGGCCATGATTCGCCCGAACGGACTAGAGTCCACGCCGGTCCCCGCCACCCACTGCCAGTTGACGCTGTTATTGCCGTAATCGGCATCGACCAACGTGTCCCAGAACCAGCGCGCACCCCGCCGCCAGTCGATCAGCAGGTGCTTCACCAGAAAGGATGCGGCAATCATCCGGACGCGGTTGTGCATCCATCCCGTTGCCCACAATTGCCGCATGCCGGCATCGACGATCGGATAACCGGTGCGCCCAGCGGTCCAGGCGGCAAAATCGTCATCCGCCGCGGCGCCTTCGCGCCAGCGAAAGCCGTCGAACGCCGCCCGGCCATGCGCCTCGCCATAGTCCGGCAGTTGATCGATCAGATTGCTGGTAAAGTCGCGCCAGCCGAGCTCCCGCCGAAACGATGCCGCACCTTCCCCGGCAGCATCCAAGGCATGCCACACCGCGGCGGGGGAAACCTCGCCATGATGAAGGTGCGGGGAAAGGCGCGAGCTGCCCTCCTGCGATGGCAGGTTGCGGCCCGTGTCATAGTCTTCGAGGGCAGGCACGAAGCGATCCAGCGCGTCGGCAGCGCCCGCCTCCCCCGGAGTCCAGACGTCGAACCCGTTGGCCCAGTTCGGCTTCGTCGGCAGCAGCTGCCAGTCGGCGAGCTCCTCGCTCTCCGGGAGTTGCTGCGCCGGCTCAAGGCGTTCGGGCGCGGGTTGCGGGCGTGACGGCGGCAGACGTCGTTCGAGTGCGCGCCAGTAGGGCGTGAAGATACGAAAGCGCCCCCCGGCGGCCGTTCGGACGCACTCCGGATTTTCGAGCAACTGGCCGTCATGCAGGTACAGGTCCACCCGCGTGTCCAGCCGGACCTCTGCCTCCTGCCACCAGGGTTCGTAGTGGCGCAGCGCATGGACGCAGGCCGCCCCCGTTTCCTCCACCAATCGCGCTACGACGTCGGCGGCCTCGCCGCGGCGGAGCACCAGCGGGGCGCCGAGCGCCGCGAGCGAAGCGCCCAGGGCGGAGAGACTATAGTGCAGCCACCAGCGTTGCGCGCCGCCGATCGCCCACGGCCCAGGGCTGGCATCGTCGAGCACATAGACCGGTATGACCGGGCCGGAGGCCGCTGCTGCGGCGAGCGCCGCCTGGTCGGCGGTGCGCAGGTCCTGCCGGAACCAGACGATCGAGGGCTGTGTCATCGACAGCGCAGAGCGCGTCAGGAGGCCTGCGGTTCCTTGCCGGCCTGACGGTCTTGCGCGGCGTCTAGATGGGCGCGGCGGCCTCGTCCGCCAGCGTCAGCATCGTCCGCGCATGGCGCCGGGCGACCGCCATGATGTCGGCACCGTAGCCGCCGCCCAGCGCGCTAGCCAACGGAACGCCGGCGTTACGGGCCGTCTGCATCATCAGCCGATCCCGCGCCTCGATGCCTTCGTCGCTCAGCGCCAGCCGCCCGAGCCGGTCCTGGACGTGGGGGTCGACCCCGGCCTGATAGAGGATCAGGTCGGGCGCGAACTCGCTCATCACCCGGGGCAGCGTGTCGCGCAGGATAGCCAGATAATCTGCGTCGCCGGTGCCGTCGGGCAGCGCCACATCCAGCGATGATCGCGCCTTGCGGGCCGGGAAGTTGCGATCGGCGTGCACCGACAGCGTGAACACGTCCGGCCGCCCGGCGAGCAAGGCAGCGGTCCCGTCGCCCTGGTGGACGTCCAGATCGACGATCAGGATACGCTCGGCATCCTCCTCCGCCAGCAGACGGTTGGCGGCGACGGCGAGATCGTTGAACACGCAATAACCGGCGCCGGTATCGTGGAGCGCATGATGGCTGCCGCCCGCGGCATTGGCGGCGAAGCCGTGGACCTGCGCCAACCGCGCCGCCAGCCAGGTGCCGCCGGGCGACAGCTGGGCGCGCAGCGAAACCCGTTCGTTCACCGCAAAGCCGATCCGCCGCTCCTTTTCGGGCGGCACGGCGCACGCGATGACCTCGGCGACATAGTCGGGATCGTGCACCTCCTCAAGCCAGCGTCGCGGCATCGGCTCCGGCGTGTGCACCGTCACGGCCGCCGCACTCTCCTCCAACGCGGTCATCACCAGCCCGTATTTGTTGAAGCTGTGGCCGCTGCCGGGGCGGCCCGGAGCGACGTAACCGGGGTGGTGGACGACATGGAGCATCGGAGCCCAACGCCCATGCCGGCCAGTTTGTGTCAGGGCCGACGCGTCTCGACTTAGTGCGACGCCAGCGGATAGGGATGGTTCGAATGACCGCGGCAAGGAACCAAGAGCGATGACCGAACCCTTTGTCCGGCCGGACGTGCGCCGGTTCCTCGACTATCTCGCCACCGCGCCTGGCCCGAGGATGCACGAGGTCGGCGCCGCCGAGGCGCGGCAGGCGATGCTGGCCAGCCGCAGCCTGGTCGATGCTGACGTCGGTGAGCTCGCCGTCATCCGCGATATCGTGATCGATGGCGCGCACGGCGCGGCCATCCCGCTCCGCCTCTACGATGCCCGCGAAAGCCGGGCGCCTGGCCCGGTGCTGGTCTACTTCCACGGCGGCGGCTTCGTGATCGGCGATCTCGACAGCCACGAGCCGATCTGCGCCGAGATCGCGCGGATGCTCGATCTCCCGGTGGTGGCGGTGGACTATCGCTTGGCGCCGGAAAACGCCTGGCCGGCCGCCCCGGACGATTGCGAGGCGGCGGCGCGGTGGGTCGCCTCCGGCCCGGCGGAACTCGACCGCGGCGTGACCAGCCTGGTGCTCGCCGGCGACAGCGCCGGTGGCACCATGACGATCGTCACCGCCCTCGCCCTGCGCGACGATCCCGCCGCCGTTCCGGTGATCGCGCAGTGGCCGATCTATCCGGCCGCCGACCTGAACGGTGACTATCCGTCCCACGCCCAGTTCGGCGACGGCTACTTCCTGACCCGCGACGGCATGGCATATTTTCGCGACGCCTACCGGTCGGATCCGAGCCACTGGCGCGCGTCGCCGCTGCTGAAGGACCAGGCCGGTATGCCGGCGACCCTGGTCGTCACCGCCGGGCTCGACCCGCTGCGCGATCAAGGCCGCGCTTATGCCGCCGCGACGATCCGCGCCGGCGTACCGACCGTCTTTCGCGAGGCGGTCGGCAACATCCACGGCTTCGTCAACATGCGCCGTGCCATTCCGTCCTCCGAGGGCGACATCGCCGGCTGCCTGGTCGCTCTGCAGGCGATGATCGTCGAGGCGGAGGCCAACCGGGTGATGGCCCAGGCCGCGCCCGATCCGGTGGCGGCATGAGCGCGGACCTCCCTTACCGGGCGGCGGCGGGCGTGATGCTGATCAACGCCGAGAACAAGGTCTTCGTGGCGCAGCGGCTCGATTCCACGCTCGAGGCCTGGCAGATGCCGCAGGGCGGGCTCGATCCCGGCGAGGATGCCCGCGCCGGCGCGCTACGAGAACTGGAGGAGGAGACCGGCGTCCGCCCCGATCTCGTCGAGGTGCTGGCCTGCTCGTCGGGTGAGCTGCTCTATGATCTGCCGGACGATCTGATCGGCAAGCTGTGGAAAGGTCGCTATCGCGGCCAGCGCCAGACCTGGTTCCTATGCCGCTTCCTCGGCCGCGATGCAGACATCGACCTTGAAACCGCCGAACCCGAGTTTCGCGCCTGGCGGTGGGTTGAGCCGGACGAACTGCCCGACCTGATCGTACCCTTCAAGCGCAGCCTGTACCAGAATGTGCTGGCGGAGTTCGCCCACCTGGTCGGCTAGCCGAAGGGATTGCCTTTGACGCGCTTGTTCCTTGCCTTGCTGCTGGCGATCGCGCCGGCCATGGCCGCGGCTGCCCAGCCGAGCGAGCCGCCGGAGGCCGATCCCACAGTCGAAACTGTCACCGAGCCGGACCTGCCGGACGATCTCGTCCCCGCCCCGCCACCGGAACTGCCGGTCGCCGTGATTGCGGTACCGCCGTCGGACACCCTGCCGGAGCCCGTCCGCCAGATGATCGACACGGCCATCGCCAGCGGCGACGAAGCCGCACTGGCGGCGGTGCTCAAGATCGCGAAGCTGACCTATCCGGCCTACGGCACGGCGATTGCGAAGACCACGATCGAACATGACGCCCGGATGGCCGCAAAGCGTGAGGCCGACGAACGCGCCCGCATCGCCCGGCTGAGCGATCCGGATCCGCTCGCCAACTGGAAGGGCGAGGTCGAACTCGGCGCGTCGCGGTCGACCGGCAATACCCGCAACCTGGCCCTCTATGCTGCCGGACGTGGCGAGCGCGAGGGACTGAACTGGCGCCACACGCTGATCGGCCGCGCCGACCTGCAGCGGACCGACGGCGTCACCACCGGAGAGCGGATCACGGCATCGTACCAGCCGAACTACAAGTTCGACGATCGCTTCTACGCTTATGGCCTCGGTCAGTTCGAGCATGACCGGTTCCTCGGCTATAATGGTCGCTACACGCTGGGCGGTGGGATCGGCTACGGCATCATCCGCCGTGCCGGCCTGCTCCTCGATTTCGAAGGTGGCCCGGCGCTGCGCCACACCAACTTCATCCAGGATACGCAGGAGACCGGGCTGGCCAGTCGTGCGAGCCTGAAGTTCCGCTGGACGCTCGGGCCCAACCTCCAGCTTGCTCAGGATGCAGCGATCTACCTTGCCCCGGATGACAACAATGCGGTCGCGACGACATCGCTCGACACGCGCCTGATCGGCGCGCTGAAGGCGCGCTTCTCGTACAATGTGCAATATGAGCGCGACACGCCGGAGGGCCGCCGGTCGCTCGACACGCTGAGCCGCGCGACCCTGGTCTACACCTTCTAAGCGGGGCGACACAGGCGCGGGGTGGCGAGCAGGATCGGCTCGGGCTAGGATCGACCATGGCCGCAACCACCCGGATAGAGCATGCCGCGCTGGAGATCGCCGCCGATCAAGCGATGCGGGCACAGGTCGAAGCCTGGGCGGCGGTCAACAGCGGATCGCGCAACCTGCCGGGGCTGGCCCGGATGGCTGGCCTGCTGGCGGACGCGTTCGCGGTGCTGCCGGGCGCGGTTCGCCTGCTCGATCCGACAAAAGTCGACGCCGTCGATGGCGAGGGTCGCCGCGTTCCGATCGGTCACGGCCGGCACCTCCACCTGGCCGTGCGGCCGCAGGCGCCGGTCCAGCTGCTGCTGACCGGGCACATGGATACCGTCTACGGCGCCGACCACGCCTTCCAGGAGACGCGGGAGATTGCGCCCGGAACGCTCAACGGCCCCGGCGTCGCGGACATGAAGGGTGGGCTGGCGCTGATGCTGGCAGCACTGCGCGCGGTCGAGGCAAGCCCGCTCGCTCCACGGATCGGCTACGAGGTCGTCATCAACAGCGACGAGGAGGTCGGTTCCGCCAGTTCGGCGGCGCTGATCGCCGCATCGGCGCGCGGCAAGGTCGCAGCGCTCACCTACGAGCCCGCTTTGCCGGATGGAACGCTGGCGGGCGCGCGGCCGGGCAGCGGCAACTTCTCCTGCATCATACGCGGCACGAGCGCTCATGCCGGCCGTAATCCGGAGGACGGCCGCAATGCCGTCGTCGCCGCTGCCGATCTCGCGCTGCGGCTCGCTCGGGCCGCCGGTCCGCGGCTTTCGGTCAACCCGGCGCGGATCGATGGTGGCAGCCCGAACAACGTCGTGCCGGACTTGGCCGTCCTCCGCGTCAACATGCGCCCGGCGACACCGGAAGACGAGCGCCGCGCCCGTGCCCACCTCGACGCGGCAGTGGCGATGGTCGCCGCCGAGCACGGTGTCAGCATCGATGTGCATGGCGGCTTTGGCCGACCGCCCAAGCCACTGGATCCCGCCGCCGAGCGCCTGTTCGAGCTGGTCCGCCGCTGCGGGGCGACGCTCGGCCAGGAGATTGGCTGGCGCCCCACCGGCGGGGTGTGCGACGGCAACAACATCGCAGCGCTCGGGCTCCCCGTCGTGGACACGATGGGCGCGCGCGGCGGCGCGATCCACTCGCCGGACGAATATCTGCTGGTCGACAGCCTGGCGGAGCGGGCGATGCTGTCGAGTCTGGTGTTGCTGCGGCTTGCCGAGGAAGGTCCACCGTGACGATACTGATCCGCCCTGCCCGCAGCGACGATCTCCAGTCGTTGTACGAAATGGCCAAGCTGACCGGCGGCGGCTTCACCAACCTACCCGCCGACCGCGAGGCGCTGGCCAAGAAGCTCGCACGGTCTGCCGAGGCCTTCGCCAGCGAGACCGAGGCGGCGGAAGATCATCTCTACCTGCTGGTGCTGGAGGATCGCGCCACCGGCCGGGTCGGCGGGACGGCGCAGCTCTTCTCCTCGATCGGGCAGAGCGCGCCCTTCTACAGCTACCGGATGGGTACGCTCAGCCAATATTCGCGCGAGCTCGGCCGCACCTTCCGCGCCGAGATGCTGACGCTGACGACCGACCTGGAGGGATCGTCCGAGGTCGGCGGCCTCTTCCTCCACCCCCGACAGCGCGCTGGCGGGCTCGGCCTGCTCCTGGCGCGCAGCCGCTACCTCTTCATCCGCCAACACCGCGCACGCTTTGCAGCGCAGGTCGTGGCCGAACTCCGCGGGGTGATCGACGAAGCTGGTGGATCGCCCTTCTGGGACGGGCTCGCCGGTAAATTCTTCGGCATGGGTTTCCAGGAGGCCGACGCCTTCAATGCGGTCAACGGCCATCAGTTCATCGCCGATCTGATGCCCAAGCACCCGATCTACACGGCGATGCTGCCGGAGAGCGCCCGCCACGTCATCGGCCTTCCCCACCCCAGCGGCCGCGCGGCGATGCGGATGCTTGAGGCCGAGGGGTTTGCCCATCGCGGCTACTTCGACATCTTCGATGGCGGCCCGACCATGGCGGCGCAGACCGACACGATCAAGTCGGTCGCCACTGCGCGCGAAGCAACGATCGGCACGATCGGCCCCGGCGGCGCGCAAGCCCTGATCGCGACCGGACGGCTCCATGATTTCCGCGCCGCTTACGCCTGCATCATCGAGCATGAGGATGGCAGCGTGACGATCGACAACGAGGCCGCCGCCCTGCTCGACGTAGTGGTCGGCGACCGCCTGCTGCACGTCGCGCGCTGACATGACGGCAGATCCCCTGGTCGAGATCAATTTCGACGGTATCGTCGGGCCGAGCCACAATTATGCCGGCCTGAGCCTCGGTAATCTCGCCTCATCGCGAAGCGCCGGCGCGCCGTCCCACCCGCGTGCAGCGGCGCTGGAAGGTATCGCCAAGATGCGCGCCAACATCGCGCTGGGGCTGCGCCAGGGCATCCTGCTTCCGCATCCCCGCCCCGACGGCGCCTGGCTTGCCTCGCTCGGCACCGACGTCCGGGACGCCGACCCGGCGTTGCGGGCCAACGCCATGTCCGCCTCTGCGATGTGGGCGGCCAATGCCGCGACGGTGTCACCCGCACCCGACACAGCCGACGGCCGCTGCCACCTGACCGTCGCCAACCTGGTCACCATGCCGCACCGTAGTCATGAATGGCCAGAAACCTTGCGCCAGCTGCGCATCGCCTTTGCCGACGCCGGCCACTTCGCCGTCCACCCGCCGGTGCCACCGCCGTTCGGCGACGAGGGGGCGGCGAACCACATGCGGCTGGCCGCGTCACACGCCGGTCCCGGTGTGGAGGTGTTCGTCTACGGCAAGCGGGGTGGTGCCTACCCGGCTCGCCAGCATGTCGAGGCCAGCCGAGCGGTCGCCCGGTGCCACGGACTCGATCCGGCGCGCACTCTGTTCGTCGCCCAGTCGGAGGCGGCAATCGCCGCCGGCGCCTTCCATAACGACGTCGTCGCGGTCGCCGACGGCCCCGTTCTGCTCGCGCACGAGCAGGCGTTCGCGGACCGCGACGCCTTCTACGCCGACCTGCGGCAGCTGCTGCCGGAGGTCGACATCGTCGAGGTGCCGGCCGCAGAGGTCAGCCTGGACGAGGCCGTCCGCAGCTACCTGTTCAACGGCCAGTTGGCGACCCTGCCGGAGGGTGGTCATGCTCTGATCGTGCCACGGGAGGCCCAGCAATCGGACCCCGTCGCGGCTTGGCTCGAGCAGACTGCAGCCGGCAACGGGCCGATCCGCCGCATCGAGATTGTCGACGTGCGCGAATCGATGGCGAATGGCGGCGGGCCTGCCTGCCTACGACTGCGCGGCGTGGCCGATCCGAGCCGCATCGATCCGCGCTTTCTGGTCGACGACGCAGCGCTCGACCGGATCGCGTCCGTCGTCGAACGACACTGGCCGGAGATGATCGCCACTGAGGATCTCGCGCGGCCTGAACTGTGGACGCAGCTAGCCTCAGCCCGGGAAGCGCTCTTCTCCGAGCTCGGTGTACCTTCGCGCTGAGCACCCCCGGCCGCGCGTTTGACTTGGCCTATACCATTTCCTTTGCAATAGTGGTAAGGATAGCCAAGTTTATCCAACAGCAAATACATGCGGAGAGTGAAGTGACGGAAGGCGTTGATCCAGATACACTTTTGTCGCTGACCGCGGACATCGTATCCGCCCACGTCGCGAACAATCGAATTGGTACGGGGGAACTTCCCACGCTGATTCACGACATCCACGCGGCGCTGCAGCAGCTTGCCGAACCTGCGCCGCCCAAAGAAGCGGAGGCACAGAAGCCTGCGGTTCCGATCCGTTCGTCGATCAAGCCGGACTATCTGGTCTGCCTGGAGGACGGCAAGCAACTGACGATGCTGAAGCGTTATCTGATGCGGACCTACGGTATGACGCCGGCCGACTATCGCGCCAAGTGGAGGTTGCCGGCGGATTATCCGATGGTCGCCCCCAACTATGCCGAAAAGCGCCGCGTGCTCGCCACCAGTATCGGCCTGGGCCGCAAGCGCGTCGAGGCGCCACCGCCGGAACCCGCGGCCGAGGCGGCCCCTGTACCCGGGCGTCGAGGCCGGAAGCCGAAGGCGGTGCCAGCCGCTTAAGCCCTGCGTTTCAGGCGCAGTGGAGGGCCGGCCGCCAGGCCCGCGTCGGCGGGCGCGGGACGGTGGGCTCGATTTGGCTCGCGACCGGCCGCCGCAGCAGGGCGGCAAGATCGATCGGCTCGTCAAACATCACGCCTAGCCGGTCGCAGCGAAGCCAGGCCACGGTACCGGCCAGATCACCATGGCCGCGCAAGGCGATCTCGATGTGGTCACCCTCGTTGCCGCGGTAGCGACACTCAGCCATCAATCCCCCGCTGGAGATATTCCGTACCCGCGCGTCGACCGCTGGCCCGCCCGGAACGGCAAAGCTCGCGTGAAGCAAGACGGTTTGGCGCGGATCGCGCAAGCTCATCATCGGTTCCGATGAGCGTAACAGTTCGGCAAAATTGAATTCGCGTCCCATAAGCGCCCCGATTCGCCAGGAACCCGATCGTATTCAGGCTGAGCTTAGGACTGGTTAACGCGGCGCCAACCTCGATCTCGCCTGATCTTGCTACAGCCAAAAAAAAAGGCCGCCCCCGAAAGGACGACCTGAAGTTTTAGGAGAGGATGCCTGAAAGGCACCCTGTTTGTGCACGTGCTCACTTTATTGTGCAAGCGCGAAAAATCGATCAACCCTGATGGGAAATTTCCGCCAACAGCCTGCAACCGGGCACGCAACTCCTATTGTGCACCTGCGTTGTAGCGATCCTGAAAAGAGGAAAGAGCTGGGGCCGGTGCTCATCTCCGGCTCGGGGAAGTCGGGCTGAGCCAGCCCGCCGATTTTCCACAGCTGCCACGTCCAACCGAATGCCGGAATTTCACCGGCGCATCGCTCTCCTGCGAGACCTCCGTTAAGGTTCCCTGCGGCCGCAGCTCTGCCATCATAGTGGCAAACGCTTTGTCAGCCAACCTCATCGGGCCGGGCAAACGCATTACTTCACCTGAACTTGGATCAATTGCCGGTCCATTTCGGCGCACGCTTGCCGATGAAGGCCGCCATACCCTCCTTCTGATCGGCGCTGCCGAACAGGCCGTGGAACAGCCGGCGCTCGTAGGCGACGCCCTGAGCGAGGCCAAGCTCGAACGCGACGTTGACCGCCTCCTTTGCAGCGAGCGCAGCAAGAGGCGCCATGCCGGCGATCGTTGCCGCGGTGGCGAGCGCCTGATCGATCAACTCCGCGGCAGGCACGACACGGGCGACGATACCGCACCGCTCCGCCTCGGCCGCGTCGATCCGCCGTCCGGTCAGGCACATCTCCATCGCCTTGGCCTTGCCAACCGCGTGCGCCAGCCGCTGCGATCCGCCCATGCCGGGAATGACGCCAAGCGTAATCTCCGGCTGGCCGAACCTCGCGGTGTCGGCCGCGATGATGAAGTCGGCCATCATCGCCACTTCGCATCCGCCGCCGAGCGCGAAGCCGGCCACCGCGGCGATCCACGGCTTGCGGGTTGCCGTCACCCGTTCCCAGCCGGCGAAGAAGTTGGCCGCATACATGTCGGCAAATCCGCGATCGGCCATTTCCTTGATGTCGGCGCCGGCCGCAAACGCCTTCTCGCTGCCGGTCAGCACCAGGCAGCGCTGCGCCGGATCCGCATCGTAGACGGCGAAGGCGGCGATCAAATCGGCCAGAACCTGGCTGTTGAGCGCGTTCAACGCCTGCGGGCGGTTGATCCGCACCAGCGTCACGGCATCGTGGCGCTCGATCAGGATCGTCTCATAGTCAGGCATCGGGTTCTCCGAATGGTCAGGCGCGGTACGGCTCCCAAGCTTCGCCTGGAGGCAGAGGTGCGAAGATCGTGTCGAGCATATGCTCGGTCACGCCCTCAGGGATGGCAGGGTCCCAGCGCGGCGCATTGTCCTTGTCGACGAGCAGAGCACGTACGCCCTCGACGAAGTCGTGACGCTGACAGACGTGGGCGGCGACGCCATATTCCAAGCGCATCTCGTCGGCAAAGTCGATCATCCGCGCCCCGTCGCGCAGAAGCCGCAGGGCGACCTTGCAGGCTTGGGGACTCTTGGTGGTAAGGTTCGCGTGCTGCTGCGCGGCCCAGTCGGACGGGTCGTCCAAGAGCGCGGCGAGTATCTCCTCCAGCGTCCCTCCGGCGAACAGCCGGTCGATATGCGTGCGATCCTGTTCGATTGGGGCGAGTGGCGGCATCGCCGAGGCGCCCTCCAGGATCGCGTCCACCGAGGCTGGATGTTCCGCGATCCGCGCCTTCAGCTCGTCCACACGATCCGACGGTACATAATGGGTCGCGAGCCCAAGGCTCAGGCAATCCGCACCGTTCAGCCGCGCGCCCGTCAGCGCGAGATACTTGCCCGTCTCGCCCGGCAAGCGCGACAGATACCATCCCCCGCCGACGTCCGGGAACAGGCCGATCGCGGTCTCCGGCATCGCGAACAGGGTCCGTTCGGTCGCGACCCGGTAGCGGCACGGCAGCGCCAGACCGACGCCGCCGCCCATCGTCACCCCGTCCATGAAAGCGATCGTCGGCTTCACCGTCGTGAACAGCAGGTGGTTGAGTTGATACTCCGTGTGAAAGAAGGCGCGGGCCGCAACGCCGTCCGCCGCCCCGCTATCCGCTGCCATCCGCACGTCGCCGCCGGCGCAGAAGCCGCGGCCTTCGGCATGATCGATGGCGATCGCCTGCACCGCCGGGTCGGCTCGCCAGGCGACAATGCGTTCGATCATCGCCGCGCACATCGCGGCGGTCAGCGCGTGCAGCGCGCGCGGACGATCGAGCCGGATGCGGCCGAGCCCGCCTTGTACTTCGAAGCGCACGTCGTCGTTCACCGGTCGAGCAGCTCGCGGGCAATGATAACGCGCATGATCTCGTTCGTACCCTCGAGGATGCGGTGGACGCGCAGGTCGCGCCAGAAGCGCTCTACAGGGTAATCCATGAGGTAGCCGTAGCCGCCGTGCAGTTGCAGAGCGCGGTCGACGACGGAGGAGCCGGTATCCGTCGCCAGCCGCTTGGCCATCGCCGCAAAGCGCGTGCGATCCGGCGCGCCGGACGTCACCTTCTCGGCCGCCGCGTAGAGCAGCATGCGCGCCGCCTGCAGCTCGGTCTCCATGTCGGCCAGGGTGAACCTAGTCGCCTGGAAGTCGGCGATGGCGCGGCCGAACTGTTTGCGATCGCGCGTATAGGCGATCGCGTCGTTTAAGCAGCGTTGCGCCCCGCCCAGGCTGCAAGCGCCGATGTTGAGCCGGCCTCCGTCGAGCCCCGCCATGGCGATACGGAACCCCTCGCCCTCGGCACCGACGAGGTTCTCGGCGGGCACGCGCACGCCATCCAGGTTGACCTGCGCGGTCGGCTGGGAATGCCAGCCGAGCTTGCGTTCCGGTGCACCGAAGCTGAGCCCGGCCATGCCCTTTTCGACCACCAGGCAGGATATGCCGCGCGCGCCGTCCCCGCCGGTTCGCGCCATAACCAGATAGAGTTCGTTCTCGCCGCCGCCCGAGATGAAGGCCTTCGATCCGGTCAGCACATAATCGTCCCCGTCGCGCACGGCCCGCGTCGTCAGCGCCGCCGCGTCGGATCCCGACCCCGGCTCGGTCAGGCAGTAGCTGCCGATCCGATCCGCCGTGACCATCGACGGCAGATACTTCGCCTTCAGCGCCTCCGATCCGAAGCGATCGACCATCCAGCAGGCCATGTTGTGGATCGAGATGAAGGCGGAGGTGGAAGGACAGCCATAGGCCATCGCCTCCATCACCAAGGCCGCCTCGAGCCGGCCGAGCCCGGCCCCGCCGCTTTCCTCCGACACGTAGATCGCACCGAAACCCAGCGCCGCTGCCTCGCGCACCGTGTCGCGGGGGAAGACGTGACGTTCGTCCCACTCCGCCGCGTGGGGGGTGATGGCGTCGGCGGTGAAGCGGCGCGCCATCTCCTGGATCGCCGCTTGCTCCTCGGTGAGATCGAACTGGCTCATGGGTGCTTCAACCACCCTCGCCGGCCGCTGTCGAGCCGTGCGCGGCGAGCAGACGCCGTGCCTGCGCCAGATGCGGGGCATCCACCATGCGCCCATCGAGCGCCAGCGCGCCAGCGTCCGGATTGGCTGCGAACAGATCCACGATTTGCTGCGCCTGGACAATGGCGGCAGGATCAGGCGTGAAGGCGGCATTGATCACCACCACCTGCGTCGGGTGGATCGCCATCATGCCGGTGAAGCCGTCGCGGGCACCGCGCGCCGCGTAAGCGGCAAGCCCGTCGAGGTCGCGGAAGGCCGGATAGACCGTCTCGATCGCTGAAACCCCCGCCGCATGCGCCCCGAACAAGGCAAGTGAGCGCACCATCTGAAACGGCGCCGTGTAGCTGCCATCTTCCTCGCGCGAAGAGGCGGCGCCGATTGCCGCCGGCAGGTCCTCTGCGCCCCACGTCAGCCCGCACAGCCGGTGGCGAACCTCGCCATAGCTGCCGAGCGCAAAGATCGCCGCAGGAGTCTCGGTGGCGATCGGCAGGATCTGCGGCCGGTCGCCGGCCCCTAGAAGCGCGTCGAGCGCATGGATGCTTTGCGCGCCCTCAGCCTTGGGCAGAACCAGGCCGTCGGGTTGGGCGGGGAGCACCGCGGCGAGATCGTCCGCCAGCAGAGGGCTGCCGACCGGATTGACCCGGACGAACAGCGGCATCCTCCGCCGTCGCTCCAGGAAGGACCGCACCGCCCGCCGCGCGCCATCTTTCGCCGATAGGGAGACCGCATCCTCCAGATCGAGGATCAGCGCGTCGGCGCCGGACGCGCAGGCCGAAACCATCCGGTCCGGCCGATCCCCCGGCACGAACAGGAGCGAGCGCAATCTCACGTCGCCGACCTGAAAAGCAGGGCGGTGCGCAGGCACTCGCAAACGATCTCGTCCCGCTGGTTGAGGAGACGGTGGCGGAAGGTAACAAGGCCCGCCTCCGGCCGTGAGCGGCTGTCGCGCAGGGCCTCGACCTCGCTCTCCGCGCGCAGCGTGTCGCCGATGAACACCGGCTTCGGCATCACCACCTTGTCATAGCCGAGATTGGCGACGAGCACGCCGAGCGTCGTGTCACCGACGGTCAGCCCCACCATCAGCGCGAAGGTGAAGGTGCCGTTGACGAGGATCCGCCCGAACTCGCTCGCCTTCGCCGCCTCGGCATCGAGGTGGAGCGGCTGCGGATTGTGCGTCATCGTCGAGAACAGGAGGTTGTCCGTCTCGGTCACGGTACGGCGGATGTCGTGGACCAGCCGGTCGCCGACCTGCCACTGATCGTAGAACCGCCCGCTCATGCCGCGGTGTCGCTAAGATGCAGCTTCATGCCGACATGGCTCTTCACGAAGCCGAGCCGTTCGTAGAAGCGATGCGCGTCGGTACGGGTCGACATCGAGGTGAGCTGCACCATCTTGCAGTCCCGCGCCCGCGCCTGTTCCACTGCCCAGCCGATCATCTCGGCGCCGAGCCCCTGCCCGCGCACCATGCTCGCGATCCGCACCGCCTCGATTTGCATGCGCCAGGCGCCCCGAAAGGCGATGCCTGGGATGAATGTCAGCTGCATCGATCCGACCACCCCACCGTCCTGTTCGGCGACCGCGAGTAACTGGTCCGGATTGCCGTCGATCTCGGCGAATGCAGCAAGATAGCGTTGGTCGAGCGGCAGCCGCGCATCCTCGCGCCCACGGCTCTGCTCGTCGTCGTCCAGCAACGCGACGATCGTGGGCACGTCATGCGCCGTGGCGCGGCGGATCACCAACCCGCTCATTCGCCCGGTTTCTCGATACGCGCGAGCAACCTGCCCTCTTCGACCTGATCGCCTGCAACGACGCTGAGTTCCGCCACGAATCCATCGAAGGGCGCGACCAGCGCCTGTTCCATCTTCATCGCCTCCAGCGTGACGAGTGTCTGACCCGAAACCACTTGGTCGCCGGCCTTTGCCGTCACTGCCGTGATCCGGCCCGGCATGGGTGCCACGACGGCGCCATCGCCTTCGGTCCCGCCGCTCGCGCCGTCAGTGCGATCGGGAGTGACGACGAATGCCGCGCCGCCCTCAAAATAGATGGTGGCTTCGTCGCGCCGGACACTCCCGCAAGCGAGATTGGCCGCCCAGTCGGTCGTGCCATGCGCCACAGCCACTTCCGAGCCGTCAAGGCGGAGACGGACGAGCCGATTGGCAGGTCCGTTCAACCGAAAACCTGGCCTCTCCAGCAAGAATTCGCGCTGGGCATCGCCACGGGTCTCGGCCGTGTAGCGCTCGCTCAAGACGAGATCGTTGGCGGCCTGCCGCAGCAGTTCATCACTTGGCACCGGCGCGGCGGTGAGCGCGGCGAGATGCTCGCCGATGAAGCCGGTCGTCACCCCGCCGGCGACGAAGGCGGGCTCATCGAGCAGACGGCGCAGGAACCACGCGTTGGTCCGCACCGGCTCGCATTCGATGTGGCTGCATGCGTTGCGCAGGTCGATCAGCGCGTCTTCCCGAGTGTCACCGACGCTGATCAGCTTGGCGATCATCGGATCGTAGAAGGCGGAGATCGCATCGCCTGCCTCGACGCCGCTGTCGATGCGCAGCGCTGATGTGAAATCGAAGTGACCGATCCGGCCCACGCTTGGTCGGAAGCCGTTGGCTGCATCCTCGGCATAGAGCCGCGCTTCGATGGCGTGGCCATCGATCCGCAGATCCTCCTGAGAGAGCGGCAGCGGCTCGCCCGAGGCGACGCGGAGCTGCCATTCGACCAGGTCGACGCCGGTGATCGCCTCCGTCACCGGATGTTCGACCTGGAGCCGGGTATTCATCTCCATGAACCAGATGCGATCGGCGCGGAGACCATCGGACGCATCGGCGATGAACTCGATCGTGCCCGCCCCGACATAGTCGACCGCCCGCGCAGCCCGCACCGCCGCGTCACACAAGGTGGCGCGGGTGGCTTCGTCCATGCCGGGGGCTGGCGCTTCCTCGATCACCTTCTGGTGCCGGCGCTGAAGCGAGCAGTCGCGTTCGAAGAGGTGGACGATGTTGCCGTGCGTGTCGCCGAACACCTGCACTTCGATGTGGCGCGGTGCGAGAACGTACTTCTCCAGGAGCACGCGGCCGTCGCCGAACGAGGAAGCGCCCTCCCGCTGCGCCGCCGCCAGGGCATCGGCGAAGTCGGCCGCCGCATCGACACGGCGCATCCCCTTGCCGCCGCCGCCTGCGACCGCCTTGATCAGGACCGGCCAGCCGATCGCCTCGGCCTCGGCGAACAACCGCTCGGGCGACTGGTTGTCGCCGAGATAGCCGGGTGTGGTCGGCACGCCCGCCGCCTGCATCAGCCGCTTGGCCGAATCCTTGCGGCCCATGGCGGTGATGCTCGACGGCGGGGGGCCGATCCAGATCAGCCCGGCATCGATCACCGATTGTGCGAAGTCCGCATTCTCGGACAGGAAGCCGTAGCCCGGGTGGATCGCCTCGGCACCGGCCTCCCGCGCTGCGGCGATGATCTTGTCACCGCGCAGATAGCTATCGGCAGGTGGCGAGGCACCGATATGCACGGCTTCGTCCGCCTGCCGCACGTGCAGTGCCTGCGCGTCCGCATCCGAGTAGACGGCGACCGTCCGGATCCCCATCGCCCGAGCGGTACGGATGATCCGGCAGGCGATCTCGCCGCGGTTGGCGATGAGGAGCGATTCGATCATCGCCTCACATCCGGAACACGCCGAACGCTGCCCGTTCGGCGATCGGGGCGTTCAGCGTCGCCGCAAAGGCCATGCCGAGCACGTCGCGGGTCTGGACCGGATCGACGATGCCATCGTCCCACAACCGGGCCGTCGCGTAGTAGGGGCTGCCCTCTTCTTCGAACTTGGCGCGGATCGGCGCCTTGAACGCCTCGGCCTGCTCCGGCGTCCAGCTGTCGGCATCGCGGTGGACGGTGGCGAGGACGGACGCCGCCTGCTCCCCACCCATCACGCTGATGCGGGCGTTCGGCCAGGTGAACAGGAAGCGCGGGCCATAAGCGCGGCCGGCCATGCCGTAGTTGCCTGCACCGAAACTGCCGCCGATCAGCACCGTGATCTTCGGTACCTGAGCGGTGGCGACGGCCGTGACGAGCTTTGCACCATGTTTCGCAATGCCTTCCGCCTCATACTTCCCGCCGACCATGAAGCCGGATATGTTCTGCAGGAATAGCAAGGGCACTCGCCGCTGGCATGCGAGTTCGATGAAGTGTGCGCCCTTCTGCGCGCTCTCCGAGAACAGCACGCCGTTGTTCGCCAGGATCGCCACCGGCACGCCCCAGATATGGGCGAAGCCGCAGACCAGCGTCGTGCCGTAGAGCGGCTTGAATTCGTGCAGTTCGGACGCGTCGACGACTCGTGCGATCACCTCCCGCACGTCATAGCCGGTGCGCACGTCCGTCGGCACGATGCCATACAGGTCCTCGGCCTCGAACCGAGGCGCTCTCGGCTCGCGCAGCGTGACATCGGGGCTGCGCGCCCCGCCCAGCGTGGCGACGATGTCGCGGACGATGGTGAGGGCGTGCGCATCATCCTCGGCAACATGATCGACTACGCCCGAGCGGCGGCCATGCGTGTCGGCGCCGCCCAGTTCCTCGGCCGAGATCACCTCGCCCGTCGCGGCCTTCACCAAAGGCGGGCCGGCAAGGAAGATCGTGCCCTGCCCGCGCACGATCACGCTCTCGTCGGCCATGGCCGGCACGTAGGCGCCCCCGGCGGTGCAGCTGCCCATTACGCAAGCGATCTGGGCGATGCCCTCGGCGGACATGTTCGCCTGATTGAAGAAGATCCGGCCGAAATGATCGCGGTCGGGGAAGACCTCCGCCTGGTGCGGCAGGTTGGCGCCGCCGGAATCGACCAGGTAGATGCACGGCAGCCGGTTCTCGCGCGCAATCTCCTGCGCGCGCAGGTGCTTCTTGACCGTCAGGGGGTAGTAGGCGCCGCCCTTCACCGTCGCATCATTGGCCAGGATCATGCACTGGCGGCCGGACACGCGGCCGATGCCACCGATCGCGCCGGCGCCGGGTGCCTCGCCGCCGTAAACGCCATCGGCGGCGAGTTGCCCGATCTCTAGGAATGGCGATCCTGGATCGAGCAGCCGGTCGATCCGCTCCCGGGGCAGCAGCTTGCCGCGCGCCACGTGCCTAGCCCGCGCGCTCTCGGAGCCGCCGAGCGCCGCCTGCGCCACCCGTGCGCGCAGTTCCGTGGCCAGCCTCCGATTATGTGCGTCGTTAACGCGAAAGGCTTCGCTCGATCGGTCGATCCGCGAACTCAGCCGCGTCACTGCGCTCTCGGTGCGTCGTGGCCGATCAGCTCGCGGCCGATAAGGAACCGCCGGATCTCGTTGGTACCGGCGCCGATGTCGTAAAGTTTGGCGTCGCGCAGGAAGCGTTCGACCGGCCACTCCTTCGTATAACCGGCGCCGCCGAGCGCCTGGATCGCCTCGAGCGCGGTCTTCACCGCATTCTCGCTGGCGAGCAGGATCGCGCCGGCTGCGTCGAACCGCGTCGTCTTGCCGGCGTCGCAGGCACGGGCGACGGCGTAGACATAGGCGCGCGCCGAATTGAGCGCGACGTACATGTCGGCCACCTTGGCCTGAACCAGCTGGAAGCTGCCGATCGGCTTGCCGAACTGCTTACGCTCTCGGACGTAGGGTAGGACGACGTCGAGGCAGGCCTGCATGATGCCGAGCGGACCGGCGGCGAGCACCGCGCGCTCGTAATCCAGGCCGGACATCAGGATCTTCGCGCCCTCACCCTCCTGGCCCATCAGCGCCTCGGCCGGCACCTCGCATTCGTCGAACACGAGCTCGGCGGTATCCGATCCGCGCATCCCCATCTTGTCGAGCTTGGGGCTGACCGAGAAACCGGCCATGCCCTTCTCGATCAGGAACGCGCTGATGCCGCGCGGGCCGGCGGCAGGATCGGTCTTGGCGTAGACGACCAGCACGTCCGCGCTCGGCGCGTTGGTGATCCAGAACTTGGTGCCGTTGAGCACATAGCGGTCGTTGCCGCGCTTTTCGGCCTTCAGCGTCATCGAGACGACGTCGGACCCGGCGCCGGCCTCCGACATGGCGAGGCTGCCGACATGATCGCCGGCGATCAAAGCGGGCAGGAGGCGGTGTTTCTGCTCGGCCGATCCCCAGCGGCGGATCTGGTTGACGCAGAGGTTAGAGTGGGCACCGTAGCTGAGCCCGATCGAAGCAGAGGCTCGGCTGACCTCCTCCATCGCCACGCAATGTTCGAGATAGCCGAGGCCCAGCCCGCCAAATTCCTCCTCGACGGTGATACCGTGAAGTCCGAGCGCGCCCATCTCCGGCCAGAGCGCGCGAGGAAACTTGTTCTCGGCGTCGACCTCTGCCGCGATCGGCGCAATGCGATCGGCGGCGAAGCGCGCCGTGGTGTCGCGGATGGCATCGGCCATCTCGCCAAGCGCGAAATCCATCGCCTGCATGTCTGCCTCTCCCGTCGCTACAGGCTTGAACGCAGCTTAGAAGCGAACGGGCGCAGTTTCAAACCGGCGGCGCGGTTGGCGCGCCGAGCCGGGTCAGATGTGGATCGGCTTGCCCGTCACCGCCATCGCCGCTTCCTTCATCGCTTCCGGATGGGTCGGATGCGCGTGACACGTATAGGCGATGTCCTCGGCCGTCGCGCCGAATTCCATCGCGATGCACGCCTCGGCGATCATCGTGCCGGCAAGCGAGCTGACGATCCACACGCCGAGTACACGATCCGTCTTGGCATCGGCAATGACCTTGACGAAGCCGTCCGTATCCTTGTTCGTCTTGGCGCGGCTGTTCGCCAGGAACGGGAACTTGCCGACGTTGATTTCGCCGCGTTCCTTCGCCTGCTCCTCGGTCAGGCCGACGCCGGCGATCTCGGGCATCGTGTAGACGACGCTCGGGATGACGTCGTGGTTCACGATGCCGGTCTGGCCGGCGATGTTCTCGGCGACCGCAATCCCCTCATCCTCGGCCTTGTGGGCGAGCATCGGGCCGGGCACGACATCGCCGATCGCCCAGATGCCGTCGACGGCGGTGCGGAAGTCGTGATCGATCTCGATCTGGCTACGCTGGTTGAGCGCGAGCCCGGCCTTGTCCAGCCCCAGCCCTTCCGTGTTCGGCCGCCGCCCGATCGCGACCAGCACGAAGTCCGCCTCGATCGTCTCG
>Ga0160473_100176_pt1 | contig 59984 bp, 42 predicted proteins | sample HID1975I_E11MG_FD_108217 | JGI IMG/M metagenome (GOLD analysis project Ga0160473, IMG submission 108217) | Enriched soil microbial communities from UW Madison campus, WI, USA - HID1975I_E11 MG | ecosystem: Environmental > Terrestrial > Soil > Unclassified | place: USA: Madison, Wisconsin... | reverse complement strand
CAGCAGCCCAAAAACCGGAAGGAGAAAACCCCAACTTGACCCACCCCTGACATCCGAAACATAATCGCAAGGTGGGTCACTTCTCGATGAAAACCCCGGGTCACTTCTCAGCAGCAATCAACACCTTCTGGGCAAAGGCAGCACGCGGGACGCTGGTCGGCGTTCTGCGCAAGCTCGCCAGGCAGAAGCATACGCTGGTCTCCATCCTGCTCGATCGCCTTCTTCGCTCGAGGCTGAAGGACCTCGTCGCTTTCGCTGAGGGAACGGAAGCAGCCGCCTTTATCAGCTTGGAAGGGGACCGGACTTCGGCTGGCATCCAGGCGGAGCTCGCTTCGGTCATGCGTAGCTTTGCCTATCTCGACGATACCACCAACGGCTTTTCGATCCGTAGTTGGGTAGAGAATGAGGCTGATGATAGCTGGCTATTCATCACGGTGAAGGCGGATCAGCTTCCGTCCCTCCGGCCGCTCATCACCGTCTGGATAGATATCGCCATCGGCGCAATCATGAGTATGAGGCCTGACCCCGAGCGGCGCCTCTATTGCATCATCGATGAACTGCCAACGCTCCAGCGGCTTCCCTCGCTAAGTGACTTCCTCGCCCGCGCGCGGAAATATGGCGGCTGTGGCATATTGGGCTTTCAATCCTATCCTCAGCTCGAAGCAACCTACGGCATTCAGGATGCCGCAGCGATCACGGGCTATTGTTCGACCTGGATAGCCCTGCGCGCCAACGACACGCCGACCGCGAAACATGTCTCGGAGAATCTGGGACTGGTGGAGCAGATCGAAGCCAATGAGGGGATGTCCTACGGGGTCAATGACATGCGTGATGGGGTCAACCTCTCACGGATGCAGGTAACGCGCCCGCTCGTCATGCACACGGAGGTGACGAACCTCCCCAACCTGTCGGGCTTCCTTCGATTCGGTCGCGATCTTCCGGTCATACAGTTCGCTGACAGGTTTAATAGGATCGCGGATGTCGCTCCCGCGTTTGTTGAACGGACCAAGCCGCCAATCAGGCTGCCACTGGCCGATGAGATCATCCAGGCCGCCAGCGCTGAAGCGCAGGCTGCGCAAACCGGTCGGACTGGTCGACGCGGCCGCGCAAAAGCGGCCGGTGGGAGCGGATTGATGCCACCGCCGCAGAACGTTCCCCTCTCGGACGGGCCTTCACCCGAGTTGCCGCTCGGTCAGCCTCCGCAGCGATCCACTCCGAACCATGCATCGGCGTCGATGGCATCACCGAGCCCATCGATGCTTGGCGCCCGCGCTGGTGCGCGGACGGTTCCGCTGCTGAGCCATGGCCGGATCGACGAAACCCCCGGCGAGGCTGATCCTGCATGATCCATCCCCGTCGCCTGTCCGGCTCGGCGGGCAACATCGCCCGCTATTACACGGTGGGCGATTATTACACGAAGGGTTCCGACGAGCACAGTGAATGGGCCGGAAAGATCGCTGCCGACCTTGGCCTTGAGGGCGCTGTCGACCCGACCACATTCAAGGAACTGCTGACAGGTCGGGTCGCTGGAAGGCAACTGGGGCGCCAGCGGGGCGATGATGCGGTGCAGCATCATCCAGGATGGGATTTTGCGGTTAGCGCCCCCAAATCGGTCTCGATCATGGCCCTGGTGGCGCAGGATCAGCGCGTGCTCGAGGCGCACGAGCTGGCCGTTGGCGAGGCGATCGCCTGGCTGGAGGAGCATTCTGCCTGTCGCTTTCGCCGGCAGGGCGAAATTGTCCATGAAACAACTGGCCGGATCATTGCGGCGCGCTTCACAGAGCATGCCAGCCGAGAACTCGATCCCCATCTTCATACTCATGTTGTGGTGATGAACATCACCAATCGCGAGGATGGCTCGCCCATGACCAGTATGGAAACCCGGGCGATGTTCTCCGAGCAGATGGTCGCTGGACAAATCTATCGGAATGGACTTGCTCAGAAGCTTCATGCCCACGGTTTTGAGCTTGATACTGACCCGCATCGAGGCCTGTTCGAAATCAGGGGCGTTCCCAAGAGCCTGATCGCAGAATGGTCCAAGCGCGCGGAGCAGATCGACGCCCATGCGCAGGAACATGGTCGCAAGGGGCAGGCCGCGCGCGTCGCCTCCTTCTATCAGACCCGCAAGGCCAAGCAGAAGACGACGGTAGAAGGGCTTCGCGAGCGCTGGGACAAGGAGGCCGGCCCCCTCCTGGAAAAGCTCCACAAGGTGAAAGACGCCGCCGACCGTGACGGAGTGATCGACCATGAGGGCAGTAGAGCAATTGCAGGTCGGGCCGCGCTGTTCGGTATCCGCAACATGGAGGCGCGAGAGGCCGTCAATGGCCAGGGGCAGCTGATCCGGACTGGGCTCGCTGTCCATGTCGGAGAAGTGAGCCTCCGCGATGTCCTGCCATTTATCAGGGCGCACGAAGAGCGGGAAAAGCTTCTGGCCACACGGACCCAGACCGGAGATGCCGTCCTGACGCGCGGGCGCACGAGCCGTGCGACCGCGCGGCTTGAAATCGCCCTGTCAAAGCACCTCGCCATGGCATTGGACGATGCTAGGCCGCTCGCGTCGACCGACCGGCTTCTATCGGTCCTGGAGGGGGAAGCGCTTTCCTCTCAACAGGAACGGGCGCTGGCCAAGCTCGCCACATCTCGGGACCGCCTGATCGGAATCCATGGGGTGGCGGGTTCCGGTAAATCGACCTTGGTCAGGGCGTTGGTCGCAGCGGTGGACGCGGATATCCGGGTACAAGCCCTCGCGCCTACCTCCTCGGCCGCGGCGGAGCTTGGGAAGAAAGCGAATATTCCCTCCCGGACTGTCATGAATTTAATCGTCTCGGGCAAACGGAAACTGGACGCTTGCGATCTTCTGGTGGTCGATGAAGCCGGGCAACTCGGCAACCGCCAGGCTCTGCGGGTCCTGGAACTCAGCCGGGATACCGGCGCTCGTGTCCTTTTTCTTGGTGACAACAAGCAGACCGGCGCCATCGAACAAGGGAAGGCATTCTGGCTACTCCAGCAGCTTGGAATGCCGACGGAAGACCTGCCGCAATCGCTGCGTCAGCAGAATAACGAGACGATGATGAAGGCGGTCAGGGAGGCGCGATCTGGAGAATATGCGCGGGCGATCGGTTTTCTGGACGGCGTGGTGAGCGGCGGCAAAGCGAGCAGGCTTGCAAAAAACCTCGTCAATCAATGGCTGCAACTGGCCACCCAGACGCGCGACGCGACGAATATCCTCGTTCTCGATAATGCGACGCGGATCACGGTCAACGCGAATGTCCGGCGCGGGCTTCAGAAGGAAGGTGTCGTCGGTCTCTCGGAAGTACGGTTGAAAATTCTCGCGCCGGCGGGGCTGACGAGTGAGGAGCGTCGAATGGCGCGCCTCTATACCAGGGGCCAAATCGTCATGTTCAACCGTGATGCCGATCAGCATGGGATCGTGAAACACACAGAATATGCGGTCATCGGTTTAGGGCGAGACGTGAGCGGACGCGATGTAGTCGGCCTGACGGACCAGCAGGGGCGCATCCTCCACTGGGATCCGCGCAGAACGCGCGCTTCCATGGTCAGCGTCTTCAACGTGCAGGAGCGCGGTCTTGCGACCGGCGATCGCATCCAATGGCGCCTGGCGACGAAGGAACTGGGTTTGAAGAATGCCCAGCGGGGAACGGTCGAGCGCATGGGGGGCTGCCTGGCCACGATCCGATGGGATCGAACCGGGGATCGGCAGGAAATTGACCTCTCGAAATATAAGACATGGGATCACGGCTATGCGGAGACGGTCTATTCCTCGCAGTCGAAAACCTATCCGAGGGTCTTTGTCCTCGCTCCCGTCGAGTCCCCCTTGGTCACGGGGCAGAATTTCTACACTGCGATCACCCGTGCCGAGTCCAGCGTAATGCTTTGGACCGAGAGCCGGGCCGACCTTGTGGAGAAATTGAAGCGCTACTCCGGTCAGAAGACATCGTCTCTGGAAGGCTTGGACCTGGTCAAGCGAAGCGGGACGCAAGCGCGGCTCGAGAGGGAATCTGCTCGTATCCAGAGAGAGCGCGACCTCTATGACGTGCAGCGGCGTGAGTTGGCTGTTGTACGCTCCGAACGAAGAAGCCGTGAACGAGGTGCCGTCCCCAGAGGCCTGGCCGGCGCGGGGCTTCGCGCGGCGGAAACACTGAGCGCGCTCGTCCAGCGGATGCTCCGGAACCAGCCACAGCCGGAAGTCGTCCAGGAGAGAGAGCCAGAGCGGACGAACGAGGCGGGTCGCGATCGAGGGCGGGGGCGATGAGCGGGTGGTGCCGAGTAACGCTTCTGGCAGGCAGCATGGCGTCCATGCTGATCCTTCAGGCAACGCCAGCCTATGGTGAGACGAAGGACGGGAGCAAACTGGCTGAGGAAAGGGCTATCAATCAATGCATCCATCGGGCGGCTTCAGGGCGGCCATGGCTCGCCCAAACACTGAGGGCATTGAGGGCGCAGGAGGGGGGATGGATTGGTGCCGAGGTAAGGAATAGGGATGGGTCTGTCGACTTGGGGCTGATGCAGGTAAACAGCTGGTGGGTCCCCCGCATTGCAAGACTGATCGACCGCAGAGAACCGCAGGTCAGATCATGGCTTCGAGATGACCCCTGCTTCAATGTCGACGCCGCCAGATGGATATTTCTCTCGGCGCTCCATGATGTGAAGGATTTCTGGCGGGCTGTAGGGGTCTATCACAGCCCCACCCGATGGCGGCAAATGCGCTATGCCAGTGGAGTTGCGATGATCATGCTGCGCGATCGGCAACCGCTGCGGCACTCTCAAACGCAACAGGATTAAGCTGCCTCTCCCGCCGGCCGATTATCTTTGCAGTTCGGTCGCAGTCGCAACCACAGGGCAAGCTGCGTGCTACAAGGATGCTTTCCTCGAAAGGCTGCTCCAATGTCCGCGAACAGATATACTCGCCTCAAGCGATTGCGGCAGCAATTCAATCTTGAACAGCAATATCCGGTCGCCTTGGGGGGCATGGACGCCCTCCCTCGAGGCAGAGGGGAACAGGAAGGCGACTTGTCACCTGTCGCTCAGCGGCGATTGGTACGTCTTCATAACGCAGGTCGTGTCCGCAAACGATAACGGCATGGCTGCCCCATATTTTTGGAAATCACATGCCGTTCGCTGGAGGGGGCGAGCAGGGGCGCATTGCCTCGCCTTTTGTTCCTCGATCGGGACACCGATCACTCCTGGTCGTGCCTGAATCCTGGTAGCGCATGCTGCCGTAGCGCTGCCAGGATTTCTGAAATTGCTGATCGCTCTTAATCGAGGCCGGCGTTTCGCCGCAACGTGAGGGCGACGCCTGTCCAGTCGATATCCTCGCCTTCCTGGGCTATTGCGGCGCGCAAATGGTCGCGAAGAATGCCGAGCGTAGGCATGGCGACATTTGCGTCCGTGGCGGCGCGATCAACGAGGGTCATGTCCTTGAGCCCAAGCGGCGCTGTGAAGCCCGCAGGGCGATAACGGTCCTCGGCGAGGATTTCACCGTAGATGTGATAAATTGGCGCGTTGAAGATCGTTCCCGTCATGATCTCGTTGAGTGCGTTGCGCGCGACCCCGTTTTTCTCGGCGAAGGTCATTGCCTCTGCCATCGCCTCGATGGCGGCCATGATCATGAAATTGCCGCTGAGCTTGACGACATTGGCCGACGAGGCCTTGTCGCCCAAGCGGAATGTGCGCTGGCCGATGGCAGAAAATAGCGGCTCACAAAGGTCGAGGTTTTCAGGCGCGCCGGCTGCAACCACGAAAAGCTTGCCTGCCATCGCGGCTGGCGGGCGACCAAATACGGGCGCAGAGATATAGCCGCCGCGGCTCGCATGATCACGGGCGAGACGGTCAGCAAGAGCAATGCTGATGGTACTGAGCGAAATGTGCAGGGCCGAGCCTTCCAGAATGCCGTCCTCGCCATAGACCACCGACTCGACCGCCCCGTCGTCTGCCAGCATAGTGAAGACCGCGTCCGTCCCCGTCGCGGCGGCCAGTGGCGTTTGCGCAAGAGCCGCGCCCGATGCAATCAGATCATCGGCTTTACCGGACGACCGGTTCCAGAGCGTGACCTCATGACCGGCCTTGATAAGGTTTGCCGCGATGGCGCTGCCCATTTGGCCCAGCCCGATAAATCCGATCTTCAATTGCATTCTCCTGCGTGTAAGGCCGAATGCAGATGGGGGCAGGGGCTCCATTTTGCGAGAGCGCCAGCTTGTTGGTTGGCTGGCGGCGAGCCGTTCCTATGTCTTGGAACGCTCAACTGGCCAGATCAGCCACCGAGCAGACCATCTCCACATCATCAGCTCTTCGCGCGATCACCCGAGCGGCATTCGCTGCGCGGCCGGGGCAATCAACAATTGAGAGAGGGCCTGCCGCTTCAGCAGGCCCAGCATTCGGCTGATGGCGCTGCCTCCTCTTGGACAAGGGGCGCAAATCCAGCAACCTCATCGCCCCTGGCTGGCAAAGACTGACAATCGTGACATTCTTGCAGTTTACGAACTCGACCAGCCCTTCGGCCGGAATTTGTGAAAATCATCAAACTTGCAACGATGAAGTTTGACAATTCAATGTAAAGTATCGTAAGGTATCAATGGTTGCCAAATGTGATCATGCAAATGTTGTCAACTTGTTGGTGAGTCTATAATTGATATTTGCCAATAAAATTCTGTTTCAATTAGTTGTTTCGGTTATTCGAGTTCTGTCTCCCCGACCAACTTTCTCTAAGTTATTGATTTTACGTCTCAACCCTCGCGGGTGGGATGATTGTACGCACGGTTGTACCCCTCGCTGTACCCCTTGAGGCGGCGGAATGGGATTTCCGAACGTGGCGCTGCGTGGCGGCACCTTTTATTGGCGAAAAAAGATCACGGTTGCAGGCACGCGCCTAATGCTGTCGTTACCATTGCGTACCGGAAATTTTAGTTCCGCCCGCTCTATTGCTCTCCGCTTGGGAACGGCAGTCGAGACATTACGCATGGCATATGGTCAGTCGTCGGGTATGGGCTCCGACAAGCTCAAGCGCGTTTTCAGCGACGGATGCGCTGGCAATTGCAGCGGATACTTGAGGATCAGGCCGGGAGAGGCGCACCAGCCAGCGATCACGCCACCACAAACTCCATCCATGCTGATGCGTGGAGCTTCCTCGCTCGAAACGGGCCAGACGCCAAGTGGTCGCTCGATGAACTTGAGCAGTTCGTCGCCAGTGGCTGGAAATTCATCGACGCGAAAGCGGCCGGTAACGCCGTATTCGATTATCAGTCCGGCGGCGTGGTCTCGGGGGCACAGTTGCAGAGCTATTTTAAACAGTTCGGCATACCCTTCTGAAGCACGGCCCCAGGGAACTGGTGGATGGCAATCACCCTATCCAATCCGTTCGACAGAGATTCTAGCACGTCGAGGAACGGACCATCACATACTGGGACTAAACAACTAGGCACTTGGAGGCCCGTTCGAAAATGGCGAGCGCGAGCCCATAATCCGCCATGTCGATGGCCGCGAATGTTTTCCGTGGCCGTCCATCAGCCTTTCATGATAGCCTATGAGAAGCTCTCGTTATTCGGGCGCGACCTGCACGGTTACGGTCATCGCATCCAAGGGAGATGATGATGGCCGACCAAGCACACCGCCAACTGCATCTGGGCGCGATCCTGGAGGGGGTGGGCGCCAACCAGTCGAGCTGGCTCGATCCCGATCTGCCGGGCGACGCCAGCATCGATATCGGCTGGTATATCGATCAGGCGCGGCTCGCTGAGACGGCGGCCTTCGACCTCGTCTTCATCGTCGATTCCCCCTATATCACGCCCGATACGGCACCGCATTTTCTCAATCGGCTGGAGCCGCTGACGCTGCTGTCGGCGGTCGCCGCCTCGACGTCGCGCATCGGCCTCGTCGGCACGCTCACCACCTCCTATTGGGAGCCCTATAATGTCGCGCGCCAGTTCGGCTCGCTCGATCATATCAGCCATGGCCGGGCCGGCTGGAACGTGGTCACGACGGGTCTTGAAGGCGCGGCGCGCAATTATGGCCGGACCGAGCATTTCGACCATGGCGTGCGCTATGCGCGTGCCCGCGAGTTCGTCGATGTCGTACAGGGGCTGTGGGACAGTTATGAGGATGATGCCTTTCCGCGCGATCGGGCAAGCGGCATCTTCCTCGACAAGGCCAAGCAGCATCGGCTCGATCACAAGGGCGCGCATTTCTCGGTCGCAGGACCGCTGGCGCTCAGCCGTTCGCGGCAGGGGCAGCCGGTCATCTTCCAGGCCGGCGACAGCGACGAAGGTCGCAAGCTGGGCGCGCAGGTCGCTGAGGGCATCTTCACCATCGGCGCGGATTTCGACAGCGCGCGAGCCTATTATGCGGACCTCAAGGCACGCGCCACGGCGATCGGGCGCGATCCCGACCATATCAAGATTCTCGCGGGTCTGACGCCGATCATTGCTGACAGCGATGAGGAGGCCCGGGCGATCGATGCCGCGGGCCGGGGCGCGCTCGACCTTGGCAAGCTGCTGGTGCAACTCGGCCGTGCGTTCAACTATCACGACTTCGCCCAATATGGACTGGACGAGCCGTTTCCCGACCTGAGCGGTGTCACTCTCAACAGCTATAAGGGACAGGCCGAGCGGATTATCCGGACAGCGCGGGATGAGAGCCTGACGCTGCGCCAGGCGGCTTATCGCTTTGGCGACTGGCGATCCCAGTTCATCGGCTCGCCCGAAACGGTCGCGAACGAGATCGAGCGCTGGTTCAGGGAAGGGGCCGTCGATGGCTTCCTGCTACAGGTAACCCGGCCCGAACCGTTCCGCCGCTTCCGTGAGGACGTGGTGCCGATCCTGCAGGCGCGGGGCCTGTTCCGTACCGAATATGCGCATGACACGCTGCGCGGCCATCTTGGCCTGTCGGTGCCGGAAAACCGCCACGGCGCCATCCTGCCCTCGCCCGCCGCTGTTGCCGCCGAATGAGCGAAGCCGCGCCGATCACGCGCAGCGCCGATGTGCTGATCATCGGCGGCGGCATGGCCGCCTGCTGGGCGGCGATCATGGCAGCACAGGCTGGCGTCGAGGTGCTGCTGGTGGACAAGGGCTTTGTCGGGACCAGCGGCGTCACGGCGACCGGTGGTCCCAATCATTGGTGGGTCGCGCCGGAACCGGGACGGCGAGAAACTGCGATCGAGGAGCGTTACGCCCGCAGCTTCGGCCTCGCCGAACGGGACTGGATGGCGCGTATCATTGATGAGACCTGGCGCGCCTTGCCGCAACTGGCGGGCTATTATCCCTTCGCCGGCGATGGCAAGGGCGGCACCTTCTATTCCGGCGCGCGCGGTCCCGAATATATGCGTGCCCTGCGCCGCTTTGCGCAGGATGCCGGTGTCACCATATTGGATCATCATCCAGCGCTGGAATTGCTACTGCATGCCGATGGAGCGGTGGCGGGGGCAGCGGGCTATGCGCGGCTAAAGCAACAGACCTGGACAGTGCGCGCGGGCGCGGTCGTGATCGCGACCGGCGGTTGCGCCTTCCGGTCCGGGCTGATCGGTAGCCATGGCAATAGCGGCGATGGATTGCTGATGGCGGCGGAGGCCGGCGCGGTGCTATCGGGCATGGAATTCTCCGTATCCTATTCCCTCTCGCCGGCCTGGAATTCGACCCGGACGCTGCCCTATTTCGCCGCCCGCTTCTTTGATACTGAAGGCCGCGAATTGGATGTGCCGCCACCGATGAGCGGGGAAGCGGCGCATCTGCGCGCGCTGGCCCGCGCGCTGGAGACTGGACCGGTACTGGCCGACCTGTCCGACGCGCCCGACGCCCTCAAGCGGGGCTTGCGCCGCATCCAGCCCGCATCGCTCGCGCCGTTCGAGCGCAAGCGGATCGATCTGTTCCGCGATCGCTTCCCGGTGCGGATATTCGGCGAAGGCACCGTCCGCGGCACCGGCGGGTTGCAGATCGTCGGCGACGGCTGCGAGACGAGCGTCGCCAATCTCTATGCGGCGGGTGACAGCGCGACGCGCGAACTGGTCGCCGGGGCGACGAGCGGCGGCGGCGCGCAAAATGCCGCCTGGGCGCTGACCTCCGGCCGGATCGCCGGCGCGGCTGCGGCGGCCCATGCGCGCGGGGCCGGACGACGACGTGATGCGCCGGTAAAGGCGGCCGGCACGGCAGGCCTGCGCCCCGCTTCCACGGCACGGCTTCCCGACGCCCGCGAGGGGCTGCCGGTCATCCAGGCCGCCACCATTGGCTATGATGCGGCGCTCTGGCGCAGCGGGGACAAGCTCGTGCGGCATCGGGACGCGGTCGAGGCAATCTGGCGCACGATCGCGGATCATGGCCACGCGGAAGGGGGAGGCGCGGTGGCCCTGCGCGAACATGCGGCGATGGCGGCATGCGCGCGCTGGATTCTGGCGGCGGCACTGACGCGCGACGAAAGTCGCGGCATGCATATGCGCATAGACCGGCCCGGGACCGATCCGGCGCAGCAGAGCCGCTTGCTCGTCGCAGGACTGGATCGCGTCTGGACCCGTCCGGAACGGGGCGCGGCGCAGGAGATCGCCGCATGATCGCGCAGATATTCGCGGAGCGCTGCACCGGTTGCCAGGCCTGCGTTGCGGCCTGTCCCACCCATGTCTTCGACGCCGGAACCGATGGCGTGCCACTGATCGCACGGCTGGATCAGTGTCAGACCTGCTTCATGTGCGAGCTTTATTGCCCGACCGATGCCCTCTATGTCGCGCCCGAGCAGGAGGGCGAACCGGGTCTGTCTGCCGCTGAAGCGCTGGCCATGGGGCAGGTTGGGCGGCTACGCCATGATTATGGCTGGGATCGCGATGCACCGCCAGAGGCGCCGCATCTGCAGGACTTCTGGCAATTGGGACCGTTGCTGCGGGAAGGCGCCGAGATTGCCGCCCGCCGCTATGCCAAGCGCAAAGCGGCGTTTGAGGATGGCTGATCGACAAAGGCTGCGCAGCGCCCCCGCCCGTTGATGATCCGGTCATGAAAACGGCACAGGCCATTGCCGTCGAAGGTTGAGGCCTGTGCCGATGCCAGCGCGCTGAGCCCGGGCATCGCGTCTTCGATCCGATCCGGCGCGCGGTCGAAATGGTGGCAGGATGTGCAGCTGTCAGCGGTGGCAGGACTGGCCAGAAAGGCGGCGATCCGGGACAGGCGGGTCATTGTCCCAGCCCTGCCCAATGCGCGCCGAAAAGATGTACCGACAGGACATAGCCCAGCGCCAGATTGACGGCGACACCCGCGGTAAAGGCTATCAGCGGTTTGCGGCCGGTCGCCGCCAGGTCGCCGATGCGAGTGGTAAGGCCGATGCTCAGAAAGGATAAGATGAACGCCCAACTGCGCAGATCCTTGATCGGTGCGATCAGGTTCGGGATAGCCTCCCTGTTATAACTCGCCAGGTCATAATGAGCGGTCGCTGCGGTCACGAGGGCTGAGGCGAGAAAGAAGCCGAGCACGAATTTCGGGAAGCGCCGCCATATTTCCCGGACATCGGGGGCGCTGCCGGCGGGACGCTCTTCCCATCGCGTGGTTGCGACGATCGCCAGCACCACCGCCCAGATGCCGATCCAGACGTCCCGACCGACCACCTTGACCAGCGTGAAGGCCTGCAATGCCTGATCTGCAGTGCCGCTGATCCCGTCCACCTTGCCGGCCAGACCACCATAGGTCTGGGCGGCAGCGATACCGGCTGCATCGGCAAATTCCGATGTCCCGATCCATGCGCCGGCGACACCGGTCGGCAGATGCAGGGCGTGCGCGACGAAGGGCAGGGCAAAGATCATGGCGATCGCCCACAGGACCACGATCGAAATGGTGATGGACGCCTGTTCCTTGCGCGCGCCGACCGCACCGGCGACCGCGATCGCGGCCGAAACGCCACAGACAGCGCCACCGACACCCAGGGTCGCGGCAAAGGGGCGATCAAGGCCGAGCCGGACGGCGATGCCGAAGATGACGGCGAAGGTGACAATCGAGACGATCGATGCCTGCACGATCGCGATCGGCCCGGCGAGGAGAATCAGCGAGAGCGGGACGGTCGCACCGAGCAGGACGATGCCGGTCTTGATGTAGAGTTCGCCCCGCAAGGCGGGTGCCAGCCAGCGCGGTACGCCGATCAGGTTGGCGACGGCCAGGCCAACGAACAGGGCGACCAGCGGCGGTTCCAGATTATAGCGGACCGCGCCTTCCCATTGCCCCAGCACGAAGATGGCATAGGCCGCCAGATAGAGAAAGCTGAAGGCGGGCACGAATGTCCCTATGCTGCGGCCGAGTGCGCGCAGGGCGATTGCGAAGGCCGCTAGCCAGAAGAGATATTGGGCACCATAGCGTGGCCAGTGCGTGACGAGATCGGCGGTGACTTGCGACGGGCTCGCCCATTTGGGTGGCAATGCCGCGAGCCAGCGCAGATTGGCTCCGTTCCAGAACAGGGCAGATCCGGTGAGGACGATGGCGAGGCCGATCAGGATCGCCCAGCCATCCTCCTTGGCGAACCAGGCCGTCGGGCCAGCAGAAGGCTCGTTCGGCGAAACGGACCGGGTGGGCGTCGTCATGCGTGTCTCCCCCTCTTGTTGCTCAGATCGGCCTGATCGTCGGTGCCGGTGCTTCAACGAGGCTGCCCGGCGGGACGTCCTGACGCAACCAGACATTGCCGCCGATCCGCGAGCCCGCGCCGATCGTGACCCGCCCGATGATGCTGGCATTGGCATAGATGATGACATCGTCGCCGATCAGCGGGTGTCGTGCCACCGCATGTTGGGCCTGACCGCCGGGAATGTCCGGGTCGCCACCCAGCGTCACGCACTGATAGAGGCGGACGCGGTCGCCCAGGATCGCAGTCTCGCCGATGACGACGCCGGTGCCATGGTCGATGAAGAAGCTGCGGCCGATCCGCGCGCCGGGGTGGATATCGATGCCGGTCCTTTCATGCGCGATCTCGGCGATCACCCGGGCGACCAGCGGGGCACCGAGTCGATAGAGGCTATGGGCGATGCGATGATGGATGACGGCCGTCAGCGAGGGGTAGGCGAGCAGCACCTCATCGACGCTGCGTGCCGCGGGATCAGCCGCATAGCCCGCATCAACATCGCTATCGAGCAGGCGCCGCAGCGCCGGCAGATAGGCAGCGAAGCGGCCGATAATCTCCTCGACTTGGGTGGCGATCGCCGACTGGTCGCTGTCGGGCTCATGATAGCCGCGCTCCAGCCGGATCTGTGCGGCAAGTTGGGACAGGGTGGATTCAAGCGCCGCACCGACATAGGCATTTTCATTCTGTGCGGTCAGTTCGGGCGGACCGAAGCGCAGCGGAAAGAGAGCGATCGCCAGTTCCCGGCTGATCCGCTGCAGCGCCTGGCGCGACGGAAAATAGACACCCTGTTCGGCCTGGCGCTGATGCCCGGCGCGCCAGTCCAGACGCGCCTGGTGCAGCCCCTCGACCACCAGGTCGATCTGCTGGGGAAACTGGATGATCGCGACCAGCGGGTCGGAAACGGGGGCGGGGGGCATGCGGATGATCCTTGCGTTCGGGATGATCGGTGTCGCGTGACATGGCTCCGACCTTGGCTGTTGCTTTTATCTACTAAATTTGTAGTGATTTAAAAGAGGATCAACTTGGTTGCCCAGAAGCTGCGGTTTTGTATCCGCGGAAAGAACGAGGATCAGATGATGAAATGGATTGCCGTCGCCGGGATGACGGCGCTGGCCTTGACTGGCACGATCGTGGGCGCCGCTGCCACGCGGGCGCCTCGGGTATCGATCGCCAGCCTGGAACAACTGCCGCAGCCTTTGCCTCTGCCCTATGACGTCAACGCCGATGCCGACCGCCAGGTGGCCGCCGCCCGGGCACGGGCCAAGGCGAGCGGCAAGCGGCTGATCATCGACCTTGGCGGCAATTGGTGTGCGGATTGCCGGATCCTCGCGGGTGTCATGGAACTACCCGAACTCCGGGCATTCCTGCGCCGCCATTATGAGATCGTGACCGTCGATGTTGGCCGGTTCGACCGCAATCAGCAGATCATTCGCCATTATGGCCTGGATCGGCTGCAGGGCGTGCCTGCGCTGCTGATCGTCGACCCGCGCAGCGACAAGCTATTGAACCGCGATCGCCTGTCGGCCCTGGCCGACGCGCGTCATATGACGCCCCAGGCACTCGCCGACTGGCTGGCGCAATGGATCTGAGCAGCACAAGTTCGGCACAAGCGCAGCGCTAGCGGAAACTGTAGCCGCCATCGCAGAACAGGGTGGCGCCGGTCATGTTGCCATTGTCGAGCAGGAACAGGGCGGCCTGCGCCTGTTCCTCGACATGGGCGGGGCGCCCCGTCAGGCGAAGCCCGTTCCAATGGGCATAAGCGGCCTCGCGCTGCGGCGCGGGGCGACCGCGCCATAGGTCGCTGTCGGTGGTGCCGGGCGACAGGCAATTGACACGGATCGGGGACAATTCGAACGCGAGGCCACGGGCCAATCCCTCCAGCGCTGCATTGCAGGCGGCATAGGCTGGCGCACCGATCGGCCTGACCGAGGCCACACCCGACATCAGCACGATCGATGCTGACTGCTTCAGCACTGGCAAAGCGGCGTGGACGGTCCAATATTGGCCCCAGAATTTCGCGTCGAAAAGTGCCTCGCTCGTGTCAACATCGCCGTCACGAAAGGCACCGGTGCGATAGCTGGCGGCCGGGGTGAATAGTCCGTCGAGCGCGGGCGCATCGGCGAAGAAGGCGGCGCTCGACGCGCGATCTCCGGTGTCGATGGGACGGGAGGAAGCTTGCTCCCCCAATGTCGCGATGGCGCTGGCCAGTCGGTCGGGCGATCGTCCGCCGATCAGCACCCTGTCGCCGCGCGCGACCAGCAATTTCGCCAGCGCAAGACCGATGCCGCTGCTACCGCCGACGATGGCGTAATGCCGGCCGGCTTGTTCCCTCGCAGCGCCCATCAGCTACGCTCGATCGCGACCGTCGGCCGGGTATTGGGATAGATTTGTTCCACGGCCGGCTCGCCTGCCGCTAGGTTCGGTTTCTTCATGCCATAGGCGTTGACCGGCTGTGACCGGTTCACCCACAGCGCATAATGGAGATGGTCGGCGCGCGGATCGTCGGTATTGGGATGGACCAATATGGTCAGGCCCAGGCTGTTGAGCTGGAGCCAGGGCAGGATCAGCGGTTGCAGGTCGGTGCCGAAGCCGAAATAGAAGGACGGCGTGACATGCGGCCCGCGCGGTTCCGCATTCCAGTTGCCCAGTTCCACCGCAAAGCGTGTCGCGGTCCATTGCCGGATGCGGACCGCCTTCTCGTAACTATCCTCATCGAAATAGATATGGGCGTGATAGCTTTTGATATCGGTATAGGCGCGTGGCCGATCGGGCAGGCCATGCTCCTCGCCGGGGCGCACCGCCAGGGGACGGGGCGTCGGTTCCGTGGCGGTGGCATAGCCCCACGGGCTCTTGCCCGTATGGGCGGCGATGGCGGCAGGAGAGGGCGCAGGAGCGGCGGCGAAGGCCGGCGCCCCGATCAGGCCACCGGCAGCGGCCAGCCCGCCGGCGCGCAGCAATTGCCGGCGGCCGGGGGAGAGAAGATCGGCCCAATGCTGGTCGATCGGGTCATGGGTCTGGGACATGTCCGGTTCCTTGTTCTTAGATTTTGGGGATGAAGCGCCGCTCAGTTCCTGACAGCCGTCACTGGCTGGGGACGGGTGAAGCGGTTGTCCGGGCGGTCGAGGCCCAGATTGTCGCGCAGCGTGGCGCCTTCATAGGCGGTGCGGAACAGCCCGCGCCGCTGCAGTTCGGGGACGACCTCCTCGACGAAACGGTCGACCGATCCGTGCAGGTCGGGGAACATGATGTTGAACCCGTCGGCCGCGCCGGCATGGAACCAATGCTCAAAGTCATCGGCAATGTCGCGCGCGCTGCCGAACAGGATGCGGTGCCCGCCGGCGACCATCTTGCGCAGCAATTGCCGCACGGTCGGCTGTTCGCGGCGGATCAGGTCGATCACCAGTTGCTGGCGGCTCTTGTGGGTGTTGGTGACCGGGATTGCGGCGGGCAGCACGACCGGTTCGTCCAACGGCAGCGTCCACAGGTCGATGCCGATATTGACGAAGCGGGATATGCCTTTGAGCGCGGAAACCGGATCGAGCAGATCCTGCAGTGCTTCGTAGCAGGCGCGGGCTTCCTCGGCATCCTGGCCAACATAGACCGATATGCCGGGCAGGATGCGCACATCACTGCGCTTGCGGCCATAGCGGCCGAGGCGGGCGGTGATGTCGGTGCCGAAGGCCAGCGCCTCGTCGATCGTCTGGGCGGCGGTGAAGATGATTTCCGCCGTCCGCGCCGCCAATTCGCGGCCGTCATCGGATGATCCGGCCTGGGCGATCACCGGATAGCCCTGGACCGGACGCGCCGCGTTGAGCGGTCCCTGCACCGAAAAATGCGTGCCCTTGTGATCCAGCCGGTGGAGCTTGGCGGGATCGGCCCAGATGCCGCTCTGCTTGTCCTGGATGAAGGCATCATCTTCCCAACTGTCCCACAGGCCCGTGATGACGTCGAAAAACTCCTCCGCGCGCTGATAGCGCTGGGCATGCAGGACATGATCCTCACGGTTGAAATTCTCGCCGCCGCCGAGCGAAGTGACCAGGTTCCAGCCTGCCCGTCCCGCGCTCAGATGATCGAGCGAGGCGAGCCGGCGCGCCAGCGTATAGGGCTCATTATAGGTGGTGTTGGCCGTGCTGATGAGGCCGATCCGGCTGGTGACGACGGCCAGGGCGGGGAGCAGCGTCAACGGATCCCAGCGCATCCCCTGTGCCGTGCGGGCCAGGGAGTCCGCATCGAGGTCGGGAATGGCGACGCTGTCGTTGAGGAAGATCGCGTCGAACAGCCCCTGTTCCAGCTTCTGGGCGACGCGGGCATAGGGGGCAAAGCTGCGCGAGGCATCGACATCCGCCTCCGGCAGGCGCCAACTCGCATTATGCGAGCCGTGCCCCGACAGGAAGGCGCCGAGCTTGAGCGTGCCGGAGGGGTGGGTCATGCCTGTGTCTCCATCAGAAGCTGAAGGACAGGCGGCCATAATAATAGCCGCCATAGAAGCCGAACGGGGACTGGGCCGGATAGGGCGGGAAGCCGTTGGTATCCGCCAGCGTGTTCTTGTCGGGATAGGTGTCGAAGAAATTGTTCGCGCCGATCGCGACGTTGATATTCTTCGTCGCCTGGAAGGACAGGTCGATATCGGCGATCCACTTGGCGCCGTAGAACTGGTCGGTCGTGGCCGTGGTGCCGAGGAAGGCCACCTTGGCGTAGCGGGTCTCGCGCAGGTTGAGCTGCAGATTGCCGAGCTTGAGATCCTGGCCCAGGATCAGTTTGGATCGCGGCAGGTTGCCGGCGATATAGCCCTGTGCCTGACGATCGAACAAGGTGAGGTTGAGCGCGGCCAGCTCCGATGGATTGTCGGCCACCCGGGTGATCTTGGTCTTGTTGTAGTTGTAGCCGAGCGTGAAGCGGATCGACTTGTCCTCGCCCAGCGGCTGGAGATAGTTGGCGACCGCCTCGACGCCGCGGGTCCGGGTGTCGATCGCATTGGCGAAATAGCGCACCGAATAATTGGGATCGAAACCGTTGGCGATCAGGATCGCGCTGACGCCCGCGCCGGTCAGATAGCCGGTCTGGGCGATACGATCGTCCAGCTTGATCTGATAGGCGTCGACCGACAGGTTGAAGCGCGTGCCCAGCCTGTAGGTGAACCCGGCGCTCAGGTTGAAGGATTTCTCCGGCGTCAGCGCTTTGGCGCCGAGCGCGTCGCCGATCGGCGTGCCCGGCCGCACCGATTTGGCGGTGATGAAGGTCTGGACGCCGTTGACGGTGGTATATTGGTTCGACGTCTGGGCAAAGGCGGACTGGGCCAGCGAGGGCGCGCGGAAGCCGTTGCTGATCGTGCCGCGAATCGCGAAATGGTCGGTGAAGTCGTAGCGGGTGGTGAACTTGCCGTTCAGCGTGTCACCGGCGCTGTCGTCATAATGTTCGGCCCGGCCAGCAAGGCCGATGAACCAGCGCGGCACCGGATTGAGGCCCAGGTCGACATAGGCGGCATAGCTGTTGCGGCTGAGCTTGGCCGCATCCTCGGGCGTGAGCACGATCGCCCCCTGCGCGCCGATGGTGGCATAGCGGCCGGCCAGCGGCGTGCCGGCGGGATATTGGTAGAGGCCGTTGGCATAGGCTTCCGGGTCGCCGGCGATGGTCTGGAAGCGCTCATAGCGATGCTCGGCCCCGAAGGAGATTTTGAGCGGCTCGGCCAGGCCGATATCCACGCCCTTGGAAATATCGAGATTGTTGGTCCATTGCGCGAATTTCGCGGTGAAGGTCCAGAATTCGGTGGGGCTTGCGTCGCCTAGCGAAGCGTTGAGGCTCTCCGTCGATCCATTCTTCGACCGGTTTTCGCCATAGGTGCTGGACAGATCCCAACTCCATCCTCCCGCTTCGCCCTTGATCCCGGCGAGGATCTGGAAATCATTCTCGTCCAGCGTGTAGTTGGGCGCATAGCCATCGGGATAGATGGACAGCACCGCATTGGTGGAATTGGGACGGCGGAAATTCTGCCCGATGATTGCCTCGCGGGTCGACCAGGTCGAGGAGGAATAGAGGGTGGCGGCCGACGAGAGCGGCAGTTCCGCATTATACAGGACCGTCAGCGCGCGCAGGTCCGGCAGGCCGCCGGTGAACACCGTCTTGTCCCGGCTCTCGCGCGGGTCGGGCTGGCCGCTCGCCAACGGATAATAAAAGGCGCCGGTTGCTGGAATGGCGCGGCGGGCATGATTATTGTCCTTGGCGCTGGCGGCAATGTTGACGAACCCGTCCTGCCCCAGCTTGAAACCGATATTGCCGCCTGCCTCGATATTGCGCCCGTCGGAATTGCCGCGATAGCTGTAGCGCTTGCCGCCGTTCACCGTCAGCGTGCCGCCATGGTCGTCATCCTTCAGCACGATATTGATGACGCCGGCGATCGCGTCCGATCCATATTGGGCGGCGGCGCCGTCGCGCAGCACCTCGATCCGTTTGATCGCGGCCGCCGGGATCAGGTCGATATCGACCGAATTGGCGCCCTGGTCGACACTGCCGGTCGACAGGTTGAGCAGCGAGCTATTGTGGCGTCGCTTGCCATTCACCAGCACCAGCACATGCGAACCGCCCAGGCCGCGCAGGCCGGCCGGGCGCGCAACGCTGTTCCAGGAAGAGGAACTGACGGTCAGCGAGTTGAAACTGGGCAGCAATACGCCCAGCGCGTCACGCAGCGAACTGTTGGCGCCCAATGTCGCCAACTGGCTCTCGTCGATCACGTCGATCGGCACCGGGCTTTCAAGCGCGGTAGTGGCCCGGCTGCGGTTGCCGACGACGACGATCGTCCCCTCGGCATCGGCCGGGGCGGCTGCCGGAACGGGCAGTGCCTGGGCGTGCACCGGGGAACCGATTCCGACCGCGGCCAGGGTCGCGGTGGAAAGCCATAGTCGGCGCAGCGCGCCAAAGGTCGGCCGGCTCATATCATATTGCATAAATTCCCCCTTTTTTGAGATGTTCGTGGCTGTCCGCCCGATCAGATCAGGCCCGGTTCCCACAGCGCCGACAGGTCGTGGCGATCCCGCACCAGCGCGAAGCGGGCGAGATCGTCAGCGACATGTTGCAGGCTCGCGATCGCCGCTTTGGCGGGCGGGACGATCAGGGCGGGCCGGCTTGCCTCGCGGGCCAGGCGCCGGAACAAGGCGGCGGGCTGGCTGCTGAGGGTTGCCGACAGGTCGGCCCAGCGGTCCGGGTTCTGGTCGATCCATTGCCAGGTCGCCTGTTCCCGGCGCAGATAGTCGCGGATTGCTGCACGCTTTAGCGAATCGGCCAACGCGGCCGGATGGGCAGAGATGCAGAAATTGCCCGAATAGAGGCCAGCGATCGACCGGACGATCCAGCGTCCACCGAGCAGGCTTTCGGTCAGCAAGGCGGAAATGCCGCCAGTGACCGTTGCTTCGACATGACCACGTGTGAAGGCGGCGTTGGCATCATTGGCAGGCAGGCCGATCGCCTGGACGTCCGACAGGCGCAGATCATGTGCTTCGAGCAGCTTGAGCAGATAATAATGATTGTTGGTATTGGGCGTGTAGGCGATGGTGCGTCCGCGCAGGTCGGAAAAGCGCCGTGCGCTCGATCCCTTCACCACCAGCACGCCGCTATTGTTCACGTCGCCCTGGTGGGTCGCGATCAGCCTGAGCGGCGTGCCCGATTGCAGCGCGAAAGCCGGCGGGATTTCGCTCATATAGGCATAGTCGAGCGCGCCGGCGGCATAGGCATTGAGCACCAGCGGGCCGCCGGGCAGGTCGACATAACGGACCTGGTAGGGCGTGTCGGCCTGTCCCGCCGCCGCCATGAAATTGCCGGCGGTCGTCTTGTAGCGCCAGACGCTCAGGGTCACGTCGGACAATGCCCGTTCCGTGGCAGCGCCGCATCCGGCCAGCGTCAGGGCAGCGGTGCCGGCCAGCAGCGTCCGCCGGGAATAGAGCGGGCCGGGCATCAGTCGAGCAGATCGGGCTGCGCGCGGACGATCTCGTCCCAATAGGGCAGGAAGCTGAGCCAGGCCCATCCTTCCCGTTGGTCGGGAGAGGGAAGCTGCGACGGTGGATCGACGATCGGCGTTCCGGCGGCCCGCGCCGCCAGTTGCACGCGGGCGGCGCTTTCATAGGCGATGAAGCGCCAGGCCGCGCTTTCGACGCTGTTGCCGACGGTCCAGTGACCATGATTGGCCCAGAGCAGGATGTTGCGATCGCCCAGCGCCCGGACGAATTGCTGCGCGACGGCGTCTCGATCAGCGCCGGCGTCCGATGATCGGTCAGGCACGAAGACCACCTGATCCTCATGAAAGGCGGCGAGGTCCGCGATGATCGGCTCGACCGGTTGCCGGAAGGCGGACCAGGTCTTGGCATGGAAACTATGGGCGTGGACGATCCCGACGACGTCGGGCCGGGCACGCTGGACCGCATGATGATAGGGGATGCCGGAGATGTTGACCGGGCCGTCGCCTTCGATGACCCGCCCGTCGCTGTCGATCCGCAGCAGGTCCGAAACCCGGATATGGGAAAAGGGGACGCCGACCGGATTGACCCAGAAATGGTCGATATATTCAGGGTCGCGGGCGCTCAGATGACCGGCAAGGCCAGGCTCGACGCCATGCTGGGCCAGCAGGCGCAGCGATGCGGCCAGTTGCTGCTTGCGGTGCAGTCGCTCGTCCGCAACCGAGCTTCCCGCCGTTCCAGCCTCCGGTTGTGGCGCATCGCCATCGCGGGGGACATCATGGATGCGAGGACGCAGTAGCGCCGGTCGCACCAAATCGTCCGCATGAACTTGGGATATTATCGTCATTCACCGCTCTCGTTGGCAAACGTGGCTGGTGATGATTTTTAGATATGTCCCGCGATATGTATCAAATGACTATGACGTCTTTCGAATTGTAAGATTGAATAGGTGAATTTTATTTGATTATGATTTTTCTATTTTAATTATTCCCGCAATTTATCGATTGTTGATCGACATGCTCAATCCGGTGGGGTCAGGGCGAGATTCTGGATCGCCGCCAGCCCCCACTGGGCCGCACCGTTCGTCGACAGGCCGGGAATCTCCACGATGCCGTCGCCCGCTTGGATGGTCGTCAGGCCTGGTTTCAGTTCGCCATCCTGAAATTCGTTCCAGGCGCGCGCTGCCAGCGCCGTGTCCTGCAACGCGTGCGCGGCATAGGCGGTCAGGCGTGAATGGGCCTGGCGCAGATTATGGCCGCGCGGCGCTTCGCCAAAACGCCTTTCCCATTGGTCGGCGGGGGCGTTGTACCATTTGCAATAGTCGATCCAGGCCGCCCGATAGCCGGACGCATCGACCAGCGGCAGAAGTTCGGCCATGATTTCGACAATGCCGAAGACCGCATTGAGGTGGCTGACGCTGATATGATCGCCTCCGGACACGAAGCGGCCGCTGGCCAGATCGAAATTGGCGCCGCCGGCCCACCATTGGCGGGGCAGAGCGGCGATGCTGTTCATGCCCGCCAGAATGCGGTCGCGCCAGCGGCGGTCGCCGGTACGTTCCCATTCGGTGAACCAGGCCGCGATCAGGCTGCCCCAGCTTGTGCCGAAGGACAGTTGGATCACCCCTTCCGGCAATCCTGCGGGTTTGACGACGGCGCCGACGCCGCCGGGCGGTAACGATTCCGGCGCTCGATCGGCAACCTTGCGGCCAATATCCACACGTTGCAGCACGCGGTCGGAATGGACCAGCGCACGCATCAGGTCGCCGACCCGTTCGTCGCCGGTAAGATAATAGAAGATGCGGCGATAGGCAGCGTTGGATACGCGCGGCTGCTTGCTGCTATCACTCCAGTGCTGGACGCCGTGGCGCGTGCCAAGGCCAGCCCAGGGGCCGGAATGATAGACATCGACCTCGCCGGTGTGGCGGGTCATCGCTTCTGCCATGCGGAATATATCCGCCCGTCCCGATCGCAAATAGCTGTACCAGAACCACAGGTCGGTCGACAATTCGCTATTGTCCCAGGCATAGCCGCCAATGTCGTAGCGCCATTGATGCCGGTCGCTGTCATAGCCGTGCATCACATCGCCATGGTTCCAGAAACCATACCAGTGGCGCCGGTCGATCTCGTCGCGATAATGGTCGATCAGCAGGTCATTTTGTCGCTCGATCGCCAGGGATAGGGCACCACTGGTCGTGCGCGGCGCCCAATCGCCGAACACGCCGGCGGCATGAATGCGATCCGGCTGGACCTGCAACCGGGCGGGGCGGGCCACCTGGGCTGCATAGCTGTCCAGCGTTGCGGCATCGGGCGTCGCGGGCAGAGCCCAAAGCCACAATTCATTGGTGCGGGCGATGCCCCTGGCCTGATCCCAGCCGGGTTCATAATCCTCATAGGTCATGTCCAGCCCGTCATTCTGGCGGGCATAGTCGGTCATCCCCAGCACGTCGCGATAGGAGCGCATGTCCATCGCCGGCGCATCGGGTGCATGCAGCCAGGCGGTCAGGTCAGCCGCGTCCCCCGCCGCCCCGTCAATGTCGAGCTGGACCGGATGGCGTCGCCAGAAATCGGCCATGCCGATCGCCGCGCCGCCCGATGGGTTACCGACATAGGCCAGCCCGCGGGCGCGATCGCCTTCCAGCGACTGGATCGGCGCACGCCCCTTGCGGGTGCGCTTGGTCAGGGTGAAACCCTGCGCATTGCCCTGGAACAGCCGGAAATCGCCCCATGCCGGTATGCTGTCGAGCAACTGGCGTAGCCGATCCGGCAGCGTGTCGACCGATGGCGTCGCGCGGCCGTCAATCTGTGCCTGACGAAAGGCTTCGCCGACATCGCGGCGCAGGCCCGTGAGTGGTCGCACCGCTTCACTGAACAGGCCGTCGTCGGTGGCGATGCGGACATGTCGATCGTGCAATGGCGCAGCCATCGGCACCTGCGCCCGGATGCCCAGGCCGCGCAGGAAATCGCGATCGGCGTCGCCGTCCCAAATGAAGCTGTGGACGATGCGGACGGCCGGACTGTCGGCGGTGAAATAGAGGCGCAGGCTGAAGGGCAGCCATTGGCGGCCGTCGCCGGCATGATTGCCCTCCACCTTGACGACGGCTCGGACCGGACCGCTTTGTTCGACGGTCAGCGCGTCGATCCGGCTGCTATAGCGCTCGATCGACAGATTTTCCGATTCCTCGTCGGACGCCGCATTCTGGGCGCTGGCCAGAAGATGAACATTGCGCAGCAGGGTTTGGCCATTCCGTTCTGCCGCAGCGATGATGGCGCTGCCCGTGCGCGGTAGTCGCCAGGACGTCGTGCCAACATGCACCAGCACGGCATCGGCCTGCTCTTCGACCCGGACGGGATGAACTGGAGCCCGATTGCGTCCGATGCCGATCGAGACATGGGAGGCGGCTCTGTCGATCATCGCCGGCAGCGCATGGCCGCTCCATTTGATCGATCCGTCCGGCCAATAGGCCAGCGGCCAGCTTTGCAGCGGCAGCGCGATACCATCCGCACCATGCGCCTGAAGCCTGTCCGTCCCGCGCAGCGTGCCGCGGGGCCAGGGCGTGCCCCAACTCTGGCCGCCGTCCCAGGCCGGCGGGCTGCCGTCCAGCCAATGCACATCCGTTGCCGGCACGGTCTTCGCGGCGCGCGCCGGTGTCGGCAAGGCGAGCACGGCGCCACCCAACAGGCTGGACTGGAGCAGGGCGCGGCGGGAGAGGGACATGCGGTTTCCTTGGGTCAGCGAAGTGCGCGGACGGTGAAGTCACGGATTTTCAGATGGCTGGCGGTAGTGCGCAGGGCGAAGCGGCCATGGGTGTAGGGACGATCGTCCTGAAAGGCGAACAGTCGCCGGCCATCGCGCAAGAAGGCGATCTTGTCCCCGTCGGCGATCAGGACGATGTCCTGCCAGCGATTGGCGACCAGCATGTCTTCGGACCCACGCCGGTCATTTTCCGGCAATAGCGGCCGGTCGCCGTCGCGGCCGACATAGCGGCGAAAGCGGGTGGTGCTGTTGCCGTTGCCGCCCAGCCCGACATAATAGGTCTGCAGGCTGTCATACTCCTCGAACTTGCCGCTGCGCGGTCGGGTCAGGGCATCGCCGTCCGGCACGGTGGGATCATGGGCCATCCAGAAGCAGTTGAGGTCGCTCACCCGATCATGTGGCCCGTCCTGCGCCACGGCCTGCGCCCGATAGCGGATTTCGACCGGTCCCTTGAGTAGGGGGCGGAACCACAGGGTAAGCCCGGCGGGTGCCTCGATGTCGAGCGAGCCATCCTGCGCGCTTACGCGGGCCGGTGCCTCGGCTTCCACCTGCCATTGGCCAAGGCCATGACGGAAATCGTCCCGATGCAGCAGGCGGCCGGTTGCGGCACGGGCGAAGGCCGGCAGGAGCGAAGCCCCCGCCAGGCCTGCCAGCGTATCGCGCCGCGTCACAGCTTTGCCCGGACGCCGAAATAGATGCGGCGACCATAGGTTTCGATGACGTTGCGACGATAGATGCTGTTGGCATTCTCGATCCGGGTGGAATCGGTCAGGTTGACCCCTTCCAGGAACAGCGAGACATGCGGATTGACGACATAGCTGGCTGACCCGTCCAGCTGGCCGAACGCTTCGCCGAAGGACGGATTGTTGCCGCGATCGACTGCGTTGATCAGATAGCGGCTGCGCCAGTTATAGGAACCGCGAATGGCGAAGCGCCCGTCATCATAGAAGAGCGAGGCATTGTAGCTGTTTCGCGACACGCCGGGGAAGGGCAGGCTGGCATTGGTGAAATAGTCGCGCCCTTCATAGCCCTTGTCCTTGTTGTAGGTGTAGTTGGCGATCACCCCCAGATGGCCCAAAATGCCCGGCAGGAAATCGAGGCCCAGTTGCACGCCGGCTTCCACACCCTGAATGGTGACATGCTGGGTGCCGTTGACCGGCAGGCGGATGGTGTAGACCTGCCCGTCAATTTCCTCCTCACGGCTGTCGGTGTCGATGAAGGACTTGATATCCTTGCGGAAGGCCGTGACGGACAGATAGTTGGTGCGCGAGATATAATATTCGACGCCCAGATCATATTGCCAGGCCCGATAAGGCTTCAGCCCCGGATTGCCGCGCGATCCGGTAAGTCCAACGGGATCGAGCCGGACATTGGGCGCCATTTGCGAAGGGGCTGGGCGGGCCAGCACATCCGATGCGGTGGCCCGCACCACCAGCCTGTTTGGGACGAGTTCGGCGCGCAGGTTCGCGGACGGCAGCAGCACCGTATATTCGCCGGTGTAGCGGGCGGGGGTGATGACGCCGCCGCTGCTCTGGCTGCCCGTGGACACGGTGCGGGTGTGGACCAGGCGCGCGCCGAACACGCCCGACAGGTCGAAGCCCAGATCGGCCTTGAACGCGGCCTGGCCATAGCCGGCGATGGTTTCTTCCTTCACCCGATAGGTGTCGAGCGGCGATATGCTGGTATAGGGATCGGGAATGCCGATCGCCTTGGCGAGATCATCGCCCAGGTTCCACCAGCGGTCGATACCGGAAAAGCCGAGATCACCGGTCTTGAAGAAGCTGCCGTCGCCCATGCCGCCATAATTATTGAGCAGGCTCTGGATCGTCGCGAGTTGAGCCGCGGGCGTGGTGGTCGCCAGAACCTGCGTGCCGGTGATGCCCGATCGGGTCAGGGTCGTCTGGCCGGTAATGCCGTTCAGCGTATAGACCGCGTTGCTGAACCGGCTGCTCGATACCAGCCTGTTCTGTTCGATGCCGCCCTTCAGCGATGTCAGCAGGCCGTCATTATCGGGGCGATATTCGGCGTCGAACTTGCTGCCCTGTTCCTGCTGGCGGTTGAGGCGCGGCCGCGCCTCGACGGACAGCGTGTTGATCCCTTGGGTCGTGGTGGTGTCGATCGGCAGGATGATGTTGGGCGCATGCTGCGGATTGTCATAATCGATGGTGATCCAGGGCAGGGCGTCCTTGCCAGAAACCGACGCGGTCACGTCGACCTCGTCATTGAAGACGCGCGACGCGGCATAGGTGCCGCGGGCCGACAGCTTGACCTTGCCGACCTGCCATTCGGCGCCGACGATGCCGTTGAAGGTGCGACGGCGCAGCCCGCCGATGACGCTGCGATAATTGACGCTGGGGCCGGTCCCGGCGGCGCTGTTGTTCACGAACGTGACGGTCTGGGCCGTTTCGTCGCGGATCACGACGCCGGTCGGATCGATGCCGCCATTGGCCACCGGCTGAGTGGTGGAGAGTTGCAGATACTGGTCGTCCGACCGCGTGTCGCTCTTGGTGAAGGTGCCCTCGACATAGGCCTTGAAATTATCGTCCGGGCGCCATTCGACGATGCCATTGAGGGCATAGCGTTTGGTCGGCTCGGTCGCGGTGATGTAGCGTGGGATGTCCGGGTAGAAATCGCCAAAGCCGCTGCCGTCCAGGTCGACGCAGCGGGCCTGGTTGCGGCCCGACAGGCAGTTCTGGCTGGCGGGCGTTGCCGGCTGCACCGTTTCCACCTGGCGCCAGCCGGTGGTGCGGGCCTGGTCGTAGCGGATGGTGCGATCTTCATAGGTGCCTGACAGCAGCACGCCGATCGTGTCATGCGCGAACAGCTTGGAGCCGATCAGCGCGAATTTGGGATCCACCTTGTCCGCCAGTTCATTGTAGATGCCCTGTGCCGACCCGGCCAGATAGCCTTCCTTCGCATCGAAGGGGCGGCGCGTGATGATCCGTACCGTGCCGCCAAGGCCGCCTTCGGTCATGTCGGGCGTGGCCGATTTAAGCACTTCGAGGCGCGAGACGAATTCGGCGGGCAGGTCGCGGAAATCGACCGCGCGGTTGCTGCCATTGCCGGCGGCGGCTGCGATCGATGTCGACAGGGCCGACTGGCCGTTGATCTCGACCCGGTTGAGCGAGGGGTCGGCGCCGCGAATGGTGATCGCCTGGCCCTCGCCGCCGCCGCGGGTGATCTGGACGCCGGTCACGCGCTGGAGCGCTTCGCCGATATTCTTGTCAGGGAATTTGCCGACATCCTCGGCCGAGATAACGTCGACGACCTGCGCGGACTGGCGCTTCACGGCCAGCGCATCGGCCAGGCTCTTGCGGATGCCGGTGACGACGATGTCGGAGCGTTCGGTCGATCCCTCCTGGCTATTTCGCGGATCGGATTGATCCTGCGCCTGGGCGAAAGTGGATGTTGTGGAGAGCAGCAGAAAGACGGCGCTGGTAAGGCGATGCACGACAGAGGACCCCTTTTGTCGGACTATTGGACGAGGGGCGGGCTAAAGATAACGGAATTGGTAGACAAAAAAGTTTTTCTACCCCGGTGTGAAGGGAGGCGGGATCGAGGTTGTTCACATTAGCAACGCTAATGGATTGAAATCAGGCTGTTGGCGGCAAGGCGCTCTTCGGGGCAGAGATTGCGCTGTGGGGTGACGTGATTGGTCGTTCATCCTAGCTTCGAGCTATGAGATAAAGTCATTGGTCAGTGGAGGCCGAGGGAGCGTTTCCCCGATGCGCCATTTTTTGTAATGATTGCAACGCCTTCTGGTCGATGTGCTTTGCGCAGATTCATGATTAGCCAGCCACGTCGAAAGCAGCTATTGGAAGGGCAGGCTCAATGCCAGCCGCGCGCGCGTGTAGACCGAACTCACCAATTTGACGATGGCGTTGACAGGCCGGGAATGCGGGGCCGCGCATCGCCCGCTAAGCACGATCCGACAGAGTTGGTAGCCGGGGCGTGGAGGTCGCTGACGAACTCGCCAGAAGCTGGCTGCTTTGCAGGCGGATAGACTTATGACAGCGAAAAATATCCGAGCAGTTCGAGCTACAATCCCAGCGCCCGGTCATCGGCGGTAGCCGCCGCCATTTCGGCCTGGGCCGCAGCGATGCGCGCCTGTGCCTCGATCAGCTTTACTGCGGCGTCGGTGGCCGCTTCCTCGCGGGTGTTGACCAGGAAGAAGTCGCTCGACCCCAGATCGAAACGGCGCCGTTCGGCATGGGCCAGTCGTTCGGCCAGGTCACGCTGCCGCCGGGTGGTATCGACCAGTACGCGCGCGGCATCGACCTCGATGCCGATGCCGGCCACTTCGGTGCGGATCTTTTCCGCCAGATAGCGCTGCTTGACGGTGAGTTCGTCGATCTTCGCCTGGCTCTCGGCGACCTTGCCCCTTGCCTTGCGGTTCTGCAGCGGCACCTTGAAGGTCACGCCGACGATCACCTCCAGCGGCGTGCGGCTATAGCCACCCAGACCCTGCGCCCCGACATCCTTGGCGACCTGCCCCTCGAAATCCAGCTTGGGGCGGGTGTCGTTCTCGGCCAGCGCCAGCTTGACCGACGCATTGTCGATCTCCTCCAGCAGAATGCCGAAGTCGGGGCGATCCTCGATCGCGAACAGCGGGTTGATCCGCAGGTCGTCGAAAGCGGCAGCAGACGCAGGCAGGCGCGCGGCATCGACAAGGACCGGTAATCCGTCCGCATCGCGATAATAGAGCGAGAAGCCGTTGGCCGCCGCCATGAACTCCTGCCGCGCATGGATCACCAGCGCCTCGCGCTTGACCATGTTGGCTTCGTTTTCGGTCAGCAATATCGCGGACTTGGCGCCCAGTTGCACCTGGCGCGCAATGCCCCGGCTGCGGCTTTCGGCCAGATCGTAGAGCGCCTCATAAGCCTTGAGCTTGAGGCCGCTCGCCACCCATTTCTGATAGGCGGCAATGGCGCGCGCCTGCACGCCGATGGCGGCCGCCCGCGTTTCAAAGCGCGCGATGTCGATGTCGTTGCCGGCAATTTGCGACGCGGACCGCCGCGCGTCGATCAGGCGATCGCGCATCAAGGTATAGAGCGCCCCGATCTTCAGTTCACCCGCGCGATTGGTGTAGGCCTTGTCCTCATAGACCGGGAAATCCCCGCGCGAATTGCGATATTGGCCGTAGACATAGCCGCCGTTGCCGGTCAGCGGGCGTTCGACCTTGCTGTCGATCAGCGTGCCGTCATAATAGCCCTCGACCCGGCTGCGGGCATCCACGGAAAACACCGTATCGAAGGCACCCTGTGCGCTGATCGCGCGCCCTTCAGCCTGACGCGCACGCGCCAGGGCGGCAATGATATCTGGCGCTGAGCGGGCCGAGGATTGCAGCACCTCGTCTAGCGTCAGCGGCGTCGAGGGCTGCCCTGCGGTCGGCGCGGGCGTCGCATCGACCGACAGGGCTTCACCAGCCGCGCACGGCAGGGTGCCCGCGCCCATGGCCGCGACGAGCATGGGAAGCGCCATCGCGCGCCACGTCGTCACTTCTTCTTCTCGATCGAACTCTTGTCGTCCTTGGGCACTTTCGCCTCGCCCTTACCCGCTACCTGATCCTGGCCGAAGTTGAGCGGGAAATCGTTAAGCTGGCGCCACAATTCATACCAGACCGGCACCGTGTCACCCTGCACCCAGCCCAGCACCTTGCTGCCTTGACGGACGAAGCGTCGCTCCGGCCAGGCGGTCTTGCCCGGTGCCTGCTCCACCAATATCCGGAACAGCCCGTCGGTGCGCGGCGTGGGATCGACCGACCGCACCTGGCCGTCATAGATACCAACAGCAAAAGCCGGCCAGCCGCTGAACTGGAAGGCCGGGAAGCCCTCAAATTCGAGCCGCACAGATCGCCCCGGCTCGACCAGCGGCACGTCGCGCCCATCGACATACAGCTCGACCGCGCGGGTGATATTCTCGGGCGCGATCGTTGCCAGCACCGTGCCTGACGAGATCAGCGCGCCGCCCGCTGCGGCATTCAGATCCTGCACCCGACCTTCACGCGGCGCCGAGACGATCTGCGCCGAACTTTGCGCGAGCTTGATCTCGATCTGCTTGAGCTTCGCGCGCGCTTCGGCCAGCTTCGCGTCCACGTCGGCAACCTTGATCTGGGTCTGCTCATAGTCACGCCGGGCGGCCAGACCTTCCGCATAGAGCTGGCTGGTGCGATTGACGTCGATCATCGCGGTAGCCCGCGCCTGCTGGACCGCCGCGATCTGCGCCTCGACCTGCGCCTTCTCGCCCGCCAGCCGAGCGAGAAAATCCGGATCGACATCGACCACCCGGACGATCGGATCGCCGGCCCGGACATGATCGCCATCCCTGACGTAAAATTCGGCGACGCGGCCGCTCACCAGCGAGGATACGTCGCGAGCGCGGTCCTGCGCGCTCAGCGTCGTGACCTGGCCACCGCCCTGCGCGGTCTGCTGCCAGGGCACGAACAGGATCGCCAGCACGAGCAGGACGCCCAGCAGGATGAGCCAGGCGACGGTCGTCACCAGCCGGGGCGGCCGCAACTGGGCGAGCGACGGGAAATGTTCGGCCTGGGCGCGATCGAGCGTCATGGCTGCGCCTCCCGCGCTGCGACGAAGCGGGCAAATTCATCCTTGTCGGTGAACCGTTGCTGCGCGCGCGCGCCGACCCAATACCAGGCGTCGAGGTCGAGCGCTTCAGGGCGCCCGCTGCTCAGCAGCACGGTCGTGCCGGCTGCGCGCAACTCGGCCAACGTCGCCTTGAGGCTGGCAATCGGCATCATGTCGTAGAGTTGCGACAATAACAGCACGCGCGGACGGCTGAGCAGGGCATTGGCAAGCTTGAGCTGCATCACTTCGACGATCGACAGCGGCGAGCCGGAACTGGCGAGCTGGGTATCCAGCCCGTGCGGCAGCCTGGCGAGCCGCGCGCCGAGGCCAACCCGTTCCAGCGCGTTCATGATCCGCGCCCCATCCATGTCGCGGCCTTCGGCGAACGACAGATATTCGCGCAGGGTGACGTCGATAATGGTCGGGCGATTGAGCACCATTACCGCCGATCGCAGCAGATACATGTCGAAACTGCCCAGTTCGCTGCCACCGATCAGGACGATGCCGCTGTCGGGTGCGGCGTGGCGCTTGAGCAGGAGCGCAAGAGTGCTCTCCATCCCCGGTTCGGCCAGGATCACCGCCTGTTCGCCGCTCGCAATCTCTAAATTGATCCGGGCCTTGTCGATCTCGACATCGCGGAAGCGGACCGATCCGTCCCGCGGCGCCTCCCCGCGCTGGCCAAGCCGCTCTTGCGGGATGGCCAGGATTTGCGACAATTCCTCGCTGCTCGCGACCAGATCATAGAAGGTGTCGAGATAGGAACCGAGCTGGTAGATGCCGTAGAAGACGCCGGACAGGATCAGTTCCGCCGCGACCAGTTGCCCGATCGAAAGCTGGCCGGCCAGGATCAGATTGCCGCCGAGCGCAAGCAAGGCGGCGGCCGCGAAGGCATAGACCAGGAAATAGCCCAGCGTCTGCGCGAAGCTGTAGCGAAAATAGCGGCGATGCGCGGCGATATAGTCGGCAATGACCGTTTCGGAGCGGTCCATCGCAAAATTCAGGTGCCGCGCCGATTTGTAGAAGCCGTTCGAACCGCCGACGCTTTCCAGCCAGTGCGCGGCATTATGCTTGGCATGGCTGACACCCACCGCGCCGGTAATCGCGCCATGCCGCCATGCCAGCCAGATCATCAGGCACACCGTCACCAGCACCAGGTTGAAGGCCAGGAAGAAGGGATGGTAGAAGCTGGTCACCACCAGCCCCACCGCCCCCTGCAACACTATGGTGAAGGCGCCGATGACCAGGCTGGGCACCGATTTCTGGACGATGACCATGTCGAAATAGCGGTTGAACAGGCTGCCCCGGCTTTCGTCGACGAAGAAGGGGTTCTGCGCATGGACCGCGCGCACGGTGATCTCCGCCACCACCCGCGCAAAGATGCGGCGTTCGAAGATCGCCAGCAGATAGACGCGCAGCGCGCTCAGCCCCGCCACGACCAGCAGCAGCGCCAGCAGCACGCCGGACAGGATCCACAAGGGCGCGACCAGCGCGGTGCGCGCCACCGAGTTGATCAGCAACTGCACGGAAATGGGGGTGGCCAGCGACAACAGGCTGATCGCCACCGTATAGACGATGCCGACATTCACATAGCTGCGGTCAGGCCCCACGACCTCCGACAGCCACGCGGCCGCCTGCCGCAAGCCGAAACGCTCACTCGTCAACTCGACACCTGTTCCCTGCCAGCCTCATCGAAAGCGCCCCTAACCGCGGCGATTACGGCTCACAATGGCTTATGCTGCACAGCAACATAAACTTATGAAGCGTTTGCAGAATGGTGTCAGGCCCGCTGCTAAATGTCGCGCACCTGCGGGTGGATTTCTTTCTGTCCAGGGTGCTGTGCCGGGGGAAGTCATTTCCACTATCAGCTCATGCCGATGCTTCATTCGTGCGTATGCACAGACCGCCTTCTTTCCCTTCCGCAAAGCGCAAGAGATCGGCCGAGGAATTGTCGCGTCATCTGCCGTTTTGCATTGAAGTAGGCTGCAGTCTTGCTTTGAAACTTAGGCCTTGCCCACCCATGACGCTACCCACGCCCGGAGCATATCTGAATTTCTAAAAGCGACCAGGACTGGCTGCAGAATGTCGAGGAAGGGGCGAAATAATCGATCGCTGAGATGCCGTCCATGCATCCCAGCGATCCCGCTATTCCTCAGAAAACCGTCTTTTCTTCTACATGCGCTTCCACGTCCGTGCGGTCGATCCACAGGGTGCGGAACTTCTTGTCGGCCAGCAATTGCAGTTGGTCGCTATTGTGCCGGGAACCTGGTTGGCTGCTATTGCCATAGCTCATCAGGCCCACGGCCTTCATCGGCGTGCCGAATTCGACCATGGAAACCCATGTCTCGCCATGGACGGGCGTGCGCTCGCCATTTTTCATCGGTCCCCAGGTGATGGTGCGGAACACGCCGGCATTACCGAAACCGCCATTGGCCGGCACGCTGACATCGCCAATATGGAAGCGGGAAACATCGCCGAACGGACGGTCGATCGCGCCATATAGCTGCTTCGTCTTCGCTACCGCTTCCTTGAGCATGGCGACGGCTGCCGCCGGATCTTTCAGGCCGCGTGGCGTTTCCAGCGGGTCGTCCAGCGTCCATTTGACGGCATAGTTGGACTGGTCGGTGAAATTCTTGGGCGCAAAGAGGCCGGCCCAGGTTTCGAACAGCAGTGCGGCGCGGCTGTCGGGTTCGAACCGATGGTCCCAGCCCTTGAGCAATGCCGTTGCCGTCTGCACATCGGCGTCGTCCGAACCGGCAGCCGCAGCCAGCAGGTCGGGCAGCATCCGCTCCGCCATCAACGAGGTGGTGGTCAGCTTGCGCGACACGAAATCGTCGAAGCTGATCTTGGGCGTCTGGCTCATCAGCTTGACCGACATCTGCGCCCGCTGGCTCATCGGCCCGACCGGCGCGACATAGGCGGGGAAGCTCTTGGGATCGAGCGCGCGGGGCCAGGTGGCCAGCCATGGCGGATCATTGGCGTTCTGGACGAAGCCGGTGGCCGGGTCGAGCAGCTTGGGCATGTCGTCATAGCTGTGGACATCCTTCCACAGCGTCGCCGAGGTATCGCCCGGCACCGGGGCCGACCAATATTTGAGGTCGCCGCTCGCATGCTTGGGCAGCAGGCCATTGTCGAGATAGAGGATATGGCCGGCGCGGTCGGCATAGATGATGTTGAACATCACCACCTGCATCTTGCGCAGCGCCTTTTCGAACGCGCCCCAGTCGCGCGCCTTGCCCATCTCCAGATATTGCTCCAGCACGCCCGGCCGGTCGAGCCCGGCGACCTTGAGCGCAACCGTCGTCTTGCCATCGGGCAGGGTGAAGACGGGGCCATGGATCGTGCTCTTCTGCGTGAAGCTGACGCTCTTCAGCGTGCCGTCGGCCTGCTTGACCTTGTAGCTTTTCGTAACGGCCTTGAACGGCAGCGTCTTGCCATCGAAGCGATAGCCATCGCCCTCCAGCACCAGCCTGTAGCTGGTGAAGCCCTGCATCGTGTTGACGGTATTGGTAAAGCCCAGGTCATTGTTGAAGCCGAAGCGCAGCACCGGCAGGCCGACCTGCGTCGCGCCGTAGATGGCCAGGCCCGGCGCGGTAATCTGCGCCTCATAATAGGTGAGCTGGCTCGGCGCCCAGGGCAGATGCGGGTTGGCGAGCAGCATCGCCTTGCCGCTGGCCGAGCGCGACGGCGCGACCGCCCAGGCGTTCGACCCGCCGGCCTCGTTGATCGACGGATCCGTCAGCACCTTTCGGTCGGACGCGATATAGCCGAAATTCATCAGCCGTTGGGCATGGGCGATGATGTCGACGCCCTTGAGTGGTAGCACCACCTTCGCCTCGGGCGCGATCTTGTCGGGATGGGCGGCGGCATAGGCATTTATCCCGGCCGCAAAGGCTTCGAGATTCTTCTGCATTTGCGGCGTCTGCTGTTTGAACCACTGGGCGGAGCGAGCCGGCACGTCATTGGCGACCAGCCATTTGTCCTGGCTCTCATATTTCTCGCCCCAATATTCGGCAGCGCGGGCGCGGCTTTCGCCATACATGCGCAGCAGCAGATTGCCGTGGCTCTGGGCCTGGGCATAGCCAAAGCCGTAGAAGCCGCCTTCTTCGGTCTTTGCGTAGATATGGGGCACGCCGAAACTGTCCCACAATATTTCGCCACCGCCCCAACTGGTGGAGGGGGCAGCGACCGAGGCGGTCATCGCGGAGGCGGCGGCCAGGGCCGCGAGCCAGATCGTCATGTGGCGCATCGCCATCATTCTCCCGTCAATGCAAAAAAATGCGCCGCCCCATGTGGAGCGGCGCCTTGGTCGGTGATGGATCAGAAGCTCAGGCCGACGCGGCCATAATAGAAGCCGCCGGTGAACCCGATCGGCGAGGTGCCGGCATAGAGCCCCTGGCCCAGCGTGGCGCTGACGTCGCTGGCCCGGTTCTTGTCGGGATAGACGTTGAAGATATTGTTTACGCCGACCGCGATATTGACCAGTGGCGTGACCTGCCAGCTGGCCTCCAGGTCGGTGATCCACTTGGCACCATAGCTGCGATCATTCGGATAGGTGGTGACGCCATTGCTGGTCACGCCATTCTGGTAGGATTTGAAGCCGCCGAAGCGCGTAAGGCGCGACGACAGGGTGAAGTCACCCATGGTGGCGAGGTTGCTGATCGACAATTTGGTGCGCGGCAGGTTGTTGGTCATGTTGCTGCGGCGCGCGCGATCGAACAGGACATAGTCGCTGCCCAGCGCGGCCAGTTCGGGCGGATTGTCGATGATGTGGGTGATCTTGGTCTTGTTGTAGTTGAAGCCCAGATTCCATTGCATGTTCACCGTGTCGAACAGGCCATGCTTGTAGGATGCGACGACGTCGATGCCGCGGGTGCGGGTGTCGATCGCGTTGGTATAATATTGCGCCGTCAGCGTCCGTGCTTCCGCTTCGGGTACACCGCTGGCGATCAGGATGTTGGAGATCGCCGTGCCGGTCAGCGTGCTGGTGATGGTGATGCGATCATCCACGTCGATCTGATAGGCGTCGATCGTCAGGTTGAAATTGGGCAGGGGGGTCAGCACCACGCCGGCGGAGATGTTGAACGATGTTTCGGGCTGGAGCGGTTTGGCGCCCAGCGCGATCGCGGCCGGATCGTCGACGGCCAGCGTCTTGATCTGCAGCAACTGGTTGGGAACACCGTTGACGGTGCGGAACTGGTTGGTCGTCTGGGTATAGATTTGCTGGGCGACGGCGGGCGCCCGGAAGCCGGTATTGGCGGCCGCGCGGAAGGCGATCCAGTCGGTCGCCGCATAGCGCCCATTGACCTTCCAGATCAGCGTGTTGCCGCTGCCATCGTCATAATGTTCGAAGCGTGCTGCGGCGCCGATCGTGATGTCCTTGTTGGGATCCCACGCCACGTCCGCATACAGCGAATAATTGTCTCGGGACATATAGGCCGCATCTTCCGGCTGGAAGCCGGCCGAGCTTTGCGCACCCGGTGTCATGCCCGACACAATCGCCGGGCCGACGGCATAGCTCCCCTCGTCCCCGGCGAAGGTCTGGTAGCGTTCATGGCGCTGCTGCGCGCCGGCCGACACCTGCAGGTTGCCGCCGCCCACATCATAGCCGCGGGTCACGTCGAGTGAGGTGACGAACTCCGAGGATTTGAGCGTGCCGATGTAGAATTCGGTGGGGCTGAGCGTGCCGAGCGAGGGATTGAGCGTGCCTTCCGACGACTGGCGCGCGCGATTGCGGCCATAGCCGGTGGAAAAGTCCCAGTCCCAGCCCGCGACTTCGCCCTTCGCGCCGACGGTGAGTTCGAGATCCTCCTCGTCGATCATGATATGGGGGCGATAGCCGTTGGGGTAGATGCCCATGACATTGTTGATGTCCTTGGGGTAACGATAGCTGTACCACAGGTCAGACCGCCGCTGGCTGTAGGTGCCGAAGGCGTAGAGTTCGACGCCGCCCAGATCATATCCGGCATTGAGTGCGGTGTTGATGCTGCGCGAGGGCATGACGCCATAGCTGGTGGTGACGATGCGTTCGGTGCCGACTGCGGCTGCGTCGCGCGGATCGAGCTGTCCGTTCACCAGCGGATAGAGGCAGGTGGTGGTGGCCGTGACCGAACAGTCGGCAAGCGGCAGTGCCCGGTTCGACATTTCCTGCTTCTTGAGGTTGAGCGAGAGGTTGGCGAAGCCGTTCTCGCCCAGTTTCATCCCAAAATTTAGGTCGGTCTGATAAAGTTCGCCGTCGGACCGGTCGAAATTCTGGCCGGCGGTGAAATTGGCTGAGCCGCCGCTGCTGTCATCCTTCAGGATGATGTTTATGACGCCGGCGATGGCGTCCGACCCATATTGGGCGGCCGCACCGTCGCGCAGCACTTCGATATGGTCGACCGCGGCAGTCGGGATCATGTCCAGATCGGCCGGGACCGAGCCGTTGTAGAGCGTCGACACCGCGTTGATGAGCGAGGTCTTGTGGCGGCGCTTGCCGTTGACCAGGATCAGCGCCTGGTCGGGATTGAGGCCGCGCAGGCCGCCGGTCGCGATGACGGTGGAGGTGGCGCCGCCAGCGCGCACCGGCAGGTTGAAGGAAGGCACCAGTGTGTTGAGCGCCTGGAACACGCCCGCCTTGCCGGTGCGGGTCAGGTCAGCGCCGGAAATGACGTCGATCGGGGTCGGGCTGTCGGTCACGGTGCGAGCCTGGCCGCGCGAGCCGGTCACGACGATTGCAGGGCCGGGGGCTTCCTCGGCCGCCGCCGTGCTGGCCTGCGGCGCGGCGCTGGCCTGCATCGCAAAGGGAAGGGCGGTGACGCCCAGGCTCGCGACTTCGACGGCGCGGCCCTTGTGTGCCTGGGCGTTCAGTGACAGGGCGATGACATTGTTGTTCGACAGCGTGATCTTCAGCCCCGATCCGGCGATCAGCCGTTGCAGCGCGACATCGGGCGCCATCTTGCCGTTGACCGACTGGGCATGCAGGCCGGCAACCTGGTCATAGGGGAAGAGAAGCTGGATGCCCGATTGCTTGGCGAAGAGCGTCAGGGCCGTCTGCATCGACTGGGCCGGAATCTTGAACTTCGCCGGTTCGGCTGCTGCCACCGTCTGGGTGCTGAGGGCAACGACTGTTGCGACCACGCACAGAGAAACATTCCGAAAATTACGCGACATCATATCCCCCGTGAAATGATTGGGCTGCGAAATTATTTGCCCGTCGGTGGTGGATACGGAGGCCGATCGCGTTTCTGCTAACGACGCTTAAAAATATCTCATTTTTGTGACGAGGGGGCCTTCGCTATCGGTCTGGCACTGCCTCGACGCAGCGCCGCATCGGGCGCGCCGGAGAGGAGAATGATAAGCACAGGGGGACGAGCGTGGCTGTGGACGTGGACTCGATCAGGGCAAGGCTGGACTGGTTCAAGCAGGCCATTCTGCCTCATGAGGGCGCCTTGCGCTCCCGCCTGCGCCGGGTGGTTTCCCATCGCCAGGATGTGGATGACATCGTCGCCGAATGCATGACCCGCGCCTATGCGAACGGCGACATTCACCGCGCACAGAGCGGCAAGGCCTTCCTGTTCCAGATCGCGCGCAACCTGCTGATCGACGAGGCCCGGCGCGAGAAGATCGTGTCGCTCGAACTGGTCGCCGAATTCGACGTGCTCCAGACCGACAATTCGACCGAGGAAGCGCTGCATGCGCGCGACGAGCTGCGCCATCTCCAGGCCATTCTCGACACGCTGCCGGCGCAATGCCGACGGGCCTTCATCCTGCGCCGTGTCCATGAGAAATCGGTCAAGGAGATAGCAGAGGAGATGGAGCTGTCCGTCTTTACTGTGGACAAGCATTTGACGCGCGCGGCTGTGAAGATAATGCAAGCCATCGGACAGTTTGAGGGTTCTGGATTTGGTTGGTCGCTACAGAAGCGCGGAAGACATGCAGGCGATCGAGGCCGAAGCGGCTCGTCTGTATCTTAAGGCGCGGGCGAGCGACGCCCCCGAAGACTGGAATGACGCCTATGCCTGGGTGGCGCTGGACCCTGCCCATGGTTTCGCCTTTGCCAAGGCGGAGGCCGGCTGGGAGCTGACCGAGCGGCTCAATGAACTGCCCGCCAGCCAGCAGGACGAACCGGTAACGTCCGCAATCGCGCTGCCCGACGATCCCGCCCCGGAAGAACCGGTTGCCGAAATCCGGCCGCGCCTGGTCGGCCGGCGTGGCCTGCTCATCGGCCTGGCGACCGCAGCTGCCGCGGTCGGCGTCGCCTCCACCGTCGCGCTGCGCCTGCTCGGCACGGTCGATCATTATCGCACGGCCCTGGGCGAGACCCGCACAGTGCAACTTGCCGACGGCTCCCGCATCCATCTCAACACCAACAGCTCGGTCGAGGTCGCGCTGCGCGACGACATCAGGCAGATCACCCTGCTGAAGGGCGAGGCGCAGTTCGATGTCGCGCATGACAAGAAGCGGCCCTTCATCGTCAATGCCGACGGGACGCTGGTGCGCGCCGTGGGCACGATGTTCAACGTCCGCCTGCGCGCCGACGTCACCGAACTGACCGTTATCGAGGGGATCGTGGCGGTCCGCAACGGCGACTCCGCCGTCCGCCGGATCGAAAGCGGCCGCAGCGCTGCCGTGCGCAGCGGCAGCATCGCCGTCACCCATCTGGAACCGGCCAAGATCCGGCAGCGCACCGCCTGGCAGGCGGGTATGGTCGAGTTTGAGGGCGACACGCTCGCCCAGGCGGTCGAGGAGTTCAACCGCTATCGCCCCACCCCGCTGGTGATCGGCGATCCGGCGATCGCCAGCCTGCGGGTCGGCGGCGCCTTTCGCCTCGACCGCTCGCAGGATTTCGTCGACGCGCTCGAAAGCGGCTTCGGCATCCGCGCCGTTCCGGGCAGCGACAATTCGATAATTTTGGTCTCCGCAGAAGGCAGTTAGCAGAACGCACCGGGCCGTCCGTATCAACGGGGATGGAACATGTTTTGTCTCTCTCCCCAGCCAGTCTTTCCCGCCAGGATCGCCTGAAATCCATCCTTGGCGGATCGATCGGTAATCTGATCGAATGGTATGACTGGTATGTCTATTCCGCCTTCACCCTCTATTTCGCACCGGTCTTCTTCCCCTCGGACGACAGCACCGCCCAGCTGCTGAATGCGGCGGCGATCTTCGCCGTCGGCTTCCTGATGCGGCCGATCGGCGCCTGGGCGATGGGCATCTATGCCGACCGCAGGGGGCGCAAGGCGGGCCTCACCCTGTCCGTCATGATGATGGCCGGCGGATCGCTGATGATCGCCGCCATCCCTGGCTATGCCAGCATCGGCGTCGCCGCGCCCGCCCTGCTGCTGCTCGCGCGCCTGATGCAGGGGCTGTCGATCGGCGGCGAATATGGCGCCAGCGCCACCTATCTGTCGGAAATGGCGCAGAGCGACCAGCGCGGTTTCTTCTCCAGCTTCCAATATGTGACGCTGATCGCAGGCCAGTTGCTGGCGCTCTGTGTCCTGCTGCTGCTCCAGCTGTTCCTCACCGAACATCAGCTGGAAGGCTGGGGCTGGCGGGTGCCGTTCGTGATCGGCGGGGTGATGGCGGTCGGCGTCTATCGCCTGCGCCGCGGCCTCAAGGAAACCGAAGCCTTCGTGGAAAGCGCGGCGGTCGGGGAACAGCCCCGCTCAAGCGGCCTCAACCTCATCCGCCGTCATCCGCGCGAAGTGCTGCTCGTCATGGCGCTCACCGCCGGCGGCACGCTCGCCTTCTATGCCTACAGCACCTATATGCAGAAATTCTTGGTCAACAGCGCCGGCTTCGGCCGCCAGACCGCGACCGCGATCATGGCCTCGGCGCTGTTCATATACATGCTGTTGCAGCCCATGGCCGGCTGGCTGTCCGATCGCATCGGCCGCAAGCCCCTGCTGATCGGCTTCGGCGTCAGCGGCGTCCTGTTCACCACCGCGATCTTCACGGCGTTGGAACGCGTCACCTCCTCCTTCGGCGCGTTCCTGCTGGTGCTGGGCGGCCTGGTGATCGTCACCGGCTACACCTCGATCAACGCGATCGTGAAGGCAGAGCTGTTCCCCGCCCATATCCGGGCGCTGGGCGTCGCGCTTCCCTATGCGCTGGCCAACACCCTGTTCGGCGGCACCGCCGAATATGCCGCGCTCTGGATGAAGCATGCCGGGATGGAAGGCGGCTTCTACTGGTATGTCACCGCCATGATCGCGGTGTCGCTGATCGTCTATCTGCGCATGCCCGACACGCGCAAAACCAGCCAAATCTGAAAGAAAGAGGGGAATATCCATGCCATCGCTCAACCGGACGCTTTGCCATATCCTGCCGCTGATGCTGCTGTGCCAGCCGGCAGCGGCTCAGGATGCGGCCTCGCCTGCCGAGCCGCCCTTCACCTCCATACAGCCGGGCGATTTCGCCATTGCCGGATCCTTGTCCAATAGCTGGGCGGACTTCGACAATGATGGCGACCTCGACCTCGTTGTCTCGCTCAAGGGCGGCGATATCCGCCTCTATCGCAACGACAATGGTAAGTTCGTGAATGTCGGGCCGCAATTGGGCCTTCCCACCTCCGGCCCGGAAATGCGCGGCGTCGCTTGGGGCGATTATGACGGCGACGGCTGGATCGACCTGCTGGGCGGGGCGACCATGCCGGGTGAGCTGAGCCTGGTATTCCGCAACGAAGGCGGCAAGATATTCACCAATGTCGCGCCCGAACTGGGCCTGACCATCCCCAATCGCTCCGCGCGCCAGACCAGTTGGGTCGATTATGACAATGATGGCGACTTGGATGTCTATGCCGCCAATCGCATCGGCCCCAACAGCCTCTATCGCAATGACAAGGGCAAGTTCGTGCAGGTCTCGGTCGGCACTGGCGTGTCGGATAGCCGGCCGACCGTGGGCGCCTGCTGGTTCGACTATAATCGCGACGGCTTTCTGGACGTCTTCCTGGCCAATCAGTCAGGTGCGACCGATGCGCTTTGGCGCAACAATGGCGACGGCAGCTTCACCGATGTCGCGCCCGAACTGGGCCTCGATAATCCGGGCCGTTCCAAGGAGGAGGGCGGGGTCGGCTGCGCCGTTGGCGATTATGACAATGACGGCAATCTTGACCTGTTCGTGCCCAATTATGGCGTGAACGCACTCTACCATAATAATGGCGACGGCACCTTCACCAACGTCGCCAAGGACATGGGTGTCGGCATCGACAATCATGCCGTCGGCGCGGTGTGGGGCGATTATGACAATGACGGCTATCTCGATCTCTATGTCACCTCCTATCATGGTCCCCGCGACCAGCAGCAGCCCAGGGATAGTCTCTTCCATAATGAAGGGGGCAAGGGGTTCCGCCAGGTTCTGACCGAAACGTCGCAACTCAATGTCGGCGACCATGGCGTGCAATGGGTCGATTATGACCGGGACGGTGCGCTCGATCTGTCGGTGATGCGTGGCTATACCAGCCAGGGCGGCCATTTCCTGTTCCACAATGATCTGGACCGCGCAGCGGCCAGGCGCAGCCTGTCGGTCACGCTGCTCGACGCGAAGGGGCGTTTCACCCGCATGGGGGCTGAAGTGCGCCTCTATGACAAGGCCGGCAAGATATTGGCGACTCGACAGCTTTCGACCGGCGACGGCTATAATTCGGAAAATGCGGCGCCCCTGCATTTCGGCCTGAAAACCATGGACACGGTCAAGGTCGAAGTCACCTGGATGAGCCGCAAGGGGCGCAAGATCCAGACCTTGCCGAACGTCGATCCGGCCAACTATGCGGGAAAATCGCTCGTCATCAAGGAGCGATGAGGCCGACAGGTGTGAAAGGCGATGCCGGATCTGGTGACAGTCCGGTGCGCTGACAAACCCCTGGAGTGTGAGATAATCGCGAAAAAGCGCGTGCCGGATAATGCTCAATAACGCGATGTCCCACACCCCCGGCTCCCTCTTTCGTAACAGCCAAGGCATTGGGTAAGGTTGGACGGCAGTCGGGGCTCAATAGGTTCATCAAGCCCCACTAATAAGCCGCGTAGCATTGCTTGACAGACATATCTCTACTTTGTTGATAGATAAAATGCCTCGCAAATTTCGGGGTGTCGACGTATATGAGATGGGCGCTGCAATGGAAAAAACGATGGACGCGTCTGGCACATGCGACACGCAGGGAAGTGCTGCGGGATTCCACGGTCATCCTGTTTGAGCGTGACGCCGTTGCCGTGCCGGCGCGGGATGCTGTTGGCGGCCGCTGAGATGGTCTCCAGACGCAATCTGCTGGGCGCGGCCGCGGGTGGCCTGCTGCTTGCCGCCTGCGGCACCGCCGGCAAAGGTCACCCGAAGCTGCGGGTCTCGATCACTGGCAAGGGCGACGGCGACACCCGCCTGCTGTTCAAGGCGGCGGGTATCAAGCCGAGCGGCTTCGATCTCGTCTATAGCGAGTTCCAGTCCGGCCATCTGGTGGTCGAGGCGCTCAATGGCGGTTCGCTCGACTATGGCGGGATGAGCGAAATTCCTCCGATCTTCGCTGCCGCCTCGACCATCCAGAGCTTCCGCCAGATTGCGGTCGCCCATGGCGACGTCAATAATCAGGTGGTGCTGGTGCCCAAGGGATCAAAGGCCCGGACCATCGCCGACCTCAAGGGCAAGCGCGTCGGCTATGTCCGTGCCACCACCGCCCAATATTTCCTGATCCGGATGCTGGAGGAAGTAGGGCTGAGCTGGGACGACATCACCCCCGTCGCGATGGGCGTGTCCGATGGTGCGGCTGCCTTCTCGCAAGGGGCGCTCGATGGCTGGGCGATCTACGGCTTCCCGATCCAGCGCGCGATCGCGACCGAGGGGGCGCGGATCTTGCGCACCGCCGATGGCATCCTCTCGGGCAATTATCTTGTCTCCGCGCATGTCGATGCGCTGGCCGATCCCGCCAAGGCGGCCATCATCCGCGAATATCTGGCGCTGGTGCAGCAGGGCTTTGGCTGGGCGGCGGCGCATCAGGAGGAATGGGCCGGTATCGTCGCCCAGGATATCGGCGTGCCGCGCGACTATGTGCTCGACCAGTTCCGCCGCAAGAGCGCGACCTATGAGCTGCGCCCGGTCACGCCCGAGGCGATCGGATCGCAGCAGCAGGTCGCCGATGTCTTCTTCAAGGCCGGGCTGGTTCCCAAGCGGGTGGATGTCCGCCCGCTGTGGGACGCCCGCTTCAACGACGCCATTCCCAAGAGAGGCTGATATCATGGCGACCCAGGCAATTTCCGTGCAGCCGCTGCCACCCGAAGGACCGGTGCCCGCCGACCAGCTCGACCGGCTGACCCGGCTGCTGGCGGCCAATGCCGAGCAATATGACCGCAGCGCCGAATTTCCCCGCGCCAATTTCGACATATTGGCGCAGCAGGGGCTGATCGCACTGACCGTGCCGCGCGCGCTCGGCGGGCGGGGGGCACCGGTCTCCGAAGCGCTGCGAGTATTGGCGGCGGTGGCGAAGGGCGATCCCTCGACCGCGCTGATCCTGTTCATGACCTATCATTATCATGCCACGCCCAACCGGGCGCGGGGCTGGCCGGCGGACATCTATGAGCAACTGGCGCGCGATGCTGTGGCGGGCAGGGGTCTGATCGGCGGGCTGCGGGTCGAGCCGGAACTGGGCACGCCGGTGCGCGGCGGCCTGCCCGCCACGATCGCGCGGCGCACCGCTCATGGCTGGGCGATCAGCGGCACCAAAATCTATTCGACCGGGTCGACCGGGCTGGACTGGTATTCGGTCTGGGCCAAGACGGACGAGGATGCCCCACGCGTCGGCAATTTCCTGGTCCGGGCCGGCAGTCCGGGGGTGGATATCGAGCCGGCCTGGGATCATCTGGGGATGCGCGCCACGGTCAGCCATGCGGTCCATTTCACCGATACGCCGACGCCGATCGACCATGCGGTCGACATTCGCCGGCCGGAGGAATGGGGCGCCCCCGATCCGGTTCAGACGCTCTGGAATGCGCTGTCCATCTCGGTCATCTATGACGGGGTGGCGCGGGCTGCGAGAGACTGGCTGCGGGCTTATCTCAACGATCGGGTGCCGAGCAATCTCGGCGCGTCGCTCGCCACCCTGCCGCGCGTGCAGGAAAAGTTCGGCGAGATCGAGGCGCTGTTGCAGGTCAACCGGACGCTGGTGCGCGACGCGGCCGCGCGCATTGACGCGGGCGATCCGCCGCCGGCGGTCGAGGCCAATGCGATCAAATATGTCGCCACCGCCAACGCCATCCGCGCGGTCGAGATCGGGCTGGAGCTGACCGGCAATCCCGGGATCAGCCGACATAACCCGTTGGAACGCCATTATCGCGACGTGCTGTGCAGTCGCATCCATTCGCCGCAGACCGACACCATCCTGATTGCCGCCGGTCGCGCGGCCCTGGGGAATTGAGCCCATGTCCCTGATCATTGCCAGCCAGATGGAACCGGATTTCAACCGGAGCCTCTCCCGCCACCCGTCCGCCCCCGTGCTGATCGATGTTGCCGAGGACGCACCCTGGAGCGCGGCGGACGAGGCCGACATATTGCTGATCCGCCCGTCGCCGGCCTGGCGCGCGCCGGAGGTGCGTCGTCCTGCGCCCTGGCCGGGGCGCCTGAAATGGGTCTACAGCGCCTCGGTCGGGGTCGATTTCTATCCCGACTGGCTGCTCGATGCGCCGCTCGTCACCTGTGGCCGGGGCGTCGCTTCGGAGGAGATCGCCGATTATGCGATCGCCGCCATCTATGCCCATGCCAAAAATCTGGACGCCGTGACCGTCCGTTCGCGGGCGCAATGGGGGCCGGCACAACTCGGCCGGGTATCGGGCACGACCATCGGCATCATCGGCATGGGGGCGATCGGCGCGGCGGTCGCGCGGCGCGGCCTGGCGCTGGGCGCGCAGGTGATCGGCGTGCGGCGCTCCGGCGCGCAGCCCAGCGTGCCGGGCGTGCAACTGGTCGGCGATGTCGGCACCTTGGTGGAGGAGGCGGATCATATATTGCTCGCCGTGCCCGCCACTGCCCAGACCCGCCATCTGGTCGACGATGCGCTGCTGGCGCGGGTGCGGCCGGGCGCACATCTCATCAATGTCGCGCGCGGATCGGTGGTCGATCAGGCGGCCCTGGTGCGGGCGCTGGATGATGGTCGGCTGGGTTTTGCGACGCTCGACGTCACCGACCCCGAACCGCTGCCCGAGGGCCATGTCCTCTATACCCATCCCAAGGTGCGGCTGACCCCGCATATTTCCAGCAATTACCAGCTGGTGCGCCATCGCCTGCTGGAAAAGATCCAGGATGATCTGACCCGTTTCGTCCGCGGCGAGGCGCCGTCCGACATCGTTGATCCGGCGCGCGGTTACTGATGATCGGGGTGACCGGGCGTTAAAGCCCGGTCACCGTCTCGCGCGCCAGTTCCGCCAGCCGGTGCGCGGCGCGGTCCAGCTTGTCGCTGGTGCGCAGGATCGCAGCGACGCGGGGCAGGGTGGGCAGGCGCTCATGTTCCAGCACCGTCATGTCATCCTGGAACAAATGGGTGCGCGCGGTGATGCCCAGACCCGCGGCCACCGCCGCGCGCAGCGTGGCGAGGTTGGGCGTCTCGACCGCGATGCGCCATTGCAGCCCCATATCCTCCAGCGCGCGGATCGCCGCCTCGCGAAAACGGCAAGGCTCTTCCAGCACCGCCAACGGAATGGTGTCGCGATCGACCAGTTCGGCGGTGCCATACCAGCTCATCGGCGCCACCGTGACCGCGCTGCCGTCATTGGGGGCGGCAAAGCCCAGCAAGATATCCAGTTCGCGCCGGTCGAGCAGCGCCTGCAACTCGGCCGTGCCCGCGACCCGCGCATAGATTTGCGCGTCGGGATGCAGCTCGGCAAAGCGGGAGAGCAGGCCCGAGAGCAGGCTGTCGGCGAAATCCTGCACCATGCCGATCCGCGCCGGGCCGGCAAAGCGCCCGGCACTGACCGCGGCGACGGCTTCATCATGCAGGCTCAGCACCCGTCGCGCATAGTCGAGCAGCACCTCGCCCGCAGCGGTCAGGTGCAGGCGGCGGCCTTCGCGCAGAAACAGAGACTGCTGGACCAGTTCCTCCAGCCGCTTGATCTGCAGGCTGAGGGCGGACTGGGTCACGAACACCTGTTCCGATGCATTGAGCATCGATCCGGTGTCGACGATGGCGACGAAGCTGCGCAGGAGATTGGTCGGCAGATTGACCGGCACGGCATATCCTTTTGATGGTGAAAGGGGCCGATCCGATGCCGGGCACGGGCCTGCTGCTTATGATCCATGCCAATATATCAATCAAAATAGTAGAGTTTGTCCGGGCACAGGAAAAGCTATCTCGCTCGATCCACGCCGGAACGCCCGGAATTGGGGGCGAATGACGATCTATAATTTTCCCTCATAAGGCAGCGCAATAAAACTCAATTGAATGAGTAGAGAATTGATGTTGGATGAAGCCTTCTTCACCAGCATGACGGATGGACATGACCGCATTGGTAATAGGAAGCGAAACGGCGCCGCCGCGCGCCAGACGCCGCTTTTCCCTCGCCCGCTTCGGCGGCCGGTGGCTGTCACCTTTGCTGTTACTTTTGCTGTGGGAATTAGGCTCGCGCACCGGTCTCATCCCGGAACGGACGCTGGCCGCGCCCTCCGCCGTCATCGGGACGCTGATCGGGATGGTGTTGAGTGGCGAGCTTCCCTCCAACCTGCTCGTCTCCTTCGCCCGCGTCGCCGTCGGGCTGTTGATCGGCGTTGGCCTCGGGCTGGGGCTGGGCCTTGCGGCGGGCCTGTCGCGCGGCGCGGAACTGGCGATCGATCCGCTGATGCAGATCAAACGGACCATTCCCGCGCTGGCGCTGACGCCGCTCTTCATCGTCTGGTTCGGCATTGGTGAAACGCCCAAGATCGCGCTGATCGCGTTCGGCACCATCTTCCCGGTCTATCTCAACCTTTACGCCGGCATTCGCGGCGTCGATCCGCGCCTGCTCGATGCCGCCAAGAGCTTCGGCCTCAGCCGCTGGGAACAGGTGTGGCATGTCGTGCTGCCCGCCGCCTTGCCCTCGCTGCTGGTCGGGCTGCGCTACGCCCTGTCCATCTCCATCCTGGTGCTGGTGGTGGCGGAGCAGATCAATGCCTCGGCCGGGCTCGGCTATCTCATCAATAACGCCCGCGACTTCATGCGCACCGACATCATCGTCGTCTGCCTCATGGTCTACGCCATTCTCGGCCTTGGTGCCGACTGGCTGGTCCGATCCCTCGAAACCCGCGCCCTCGTCTGGCGCCCCAGCATAGTGGAGAATTAATCATGGACGCGCGCCTGGGATTTTCCACCATCGACAGCGCGGCAAGTCCGTCGCACCCCGAACCGGTCGTCCGCCTGCATGATTTCGTTCGCAGCTTTGGCGCCAACCGCATCATCGACGGGCTGGACCTGGAAATCGCGCCGGGCGAGTTCATCGCCCTGCTGGGCCGGTCGGGATCGGGCAAGACCACCTTGCTGCGCACCCTCGCCGGGCTGGACGATGCCGGCGCACAGGATGTGGAGGTGCCCGACAGCCGCGCCGTCGTGTTCCAGGACGCCCGGCTGCTGCCCTGGAAACCGGTCTGGAAGAATGTCGCGCTGGGCCTGAAAGGCAGCGACATTCGTAGCCGCGCCGAAGCCGCGCTGAAGGAGGTCGGCCTGGGTCATCGGCTCGATGCCTGGCCGCTCACCCTGTCCGGTGGCGAGGCGCAGCGCGCCGCGCTCGCCCGCGCACTGGTACGCGAACCCCAATTGCTCCTGCTTGATGAGCCCTTTGCCGCGCTCGATGCGCTGACCCGCTATCGCATGCATGACCTCGTTCTCTCGCTCTGGCGGACGCACAAGCCGGCCGTGCTGATCGTCACCCATGATGTCGAGGAAGCGATTGCGCTGGCCGACCGGGTGCTGGTGCTCGACAAGGGACGGATCGTCGCGGAGGAGCGCATTCACGCCGTGCGCGGCGAGCGCGCGGGCCTTGCCGGCCGGCTGCGCGAACAGCTTCTGTCCCATCTGGGCGGCGACCATCATGGCGAAGGCGTGCTGCCCTTCGCGCGCCAGACGGAAGCGGCGGAATGAACGCCGTCACCACCATCGATCGGCCGGTCGATACCAGCCGGCTGCGCGGTTTCGTCACGGCCCTAGCCGACCTGATCGCCTGCACCCGCGACGAACAGGCGCTGCTGGAAAGCGGCCGCACTTTGCTCGCCCGGCTGATCGCCCGCGACGACTGGCTGCCGCCCGAATATGCCCGACCGGATCCCGATCGCTACCAGCAATATCTGCTCCATTGCGATAGCCGCGAGCGGTTCAGCATCGTCAGCTTTGTTTGGGGACCGGGCCAGTCGACCCCGATCCATGACCATGGCGTCTGGGGCCTGGTTGGCGTGCTGCGCGGCAGCGAGCAGGTCGAGCGCTTCCATCGCCTGCCCGGCGGCGGGCTGGTCGCGCAGGGCACCGACATATTGCGCGAGGGCGAGGTCGATGCCGTCTCGCCCCGGATCGGCGACATCCACCGTGTCTCCAACGGCCGGGCTGATGCACCGTCGGTCAGCATCCATGTCTATGGCGCCAATATCGGCGCGGTCGAGCGCGCGACCTTCGCCGCCGACGGCACGCCCAAAAGCTTCATCTCCGGATACGCCAATCGCGTCATCCCCAACCTCTGGGACAGATCGAGAAACGCATGACCACCGACATACTGGACCGTACCCAGGTCGCCACCCCGGCCGATATCCGCACCGCGCTGATCGCCCGCGACGAGATCGCCCTGATCGACGTGCGCGAGGAACATGAGTTTGCGCGGGGCCATCCGCTCTTCGCCGCCCAGATTCCGCTGCGCCGCATCGATGAGGAAGCGCGCTGGCGCATCCCTCGGCTCGACACGCCGATCATCGTTTATGATGCGGGCGAGGGGCTGGCGCGCCGCGCCGCCGTGCGGCTGCAGGGTCTTGGCTACACCGACGTTCGCGAACTGGAGGGCGGGCTGCAGGGCTGGCGCGATGCCGGCTATGAATTGTTCGAGGATGTGAACAGCTATTCCAAGGCGTTTGGCGAACTGGTCGAGCATCGCCGTCATACCCCCAGCCTGGCGGCGGAAGATGTGCAGGCGCTGATCGACGAAAAGGCCGATATCGCGATCCTCGACGCCCGCCGCTACGACGAATATCATACGATGAGCATCCCGACCGGGACCAGTGTTCCCGGCGCCGAACTGGTGCTGCGGGCCGGCACCATCGCGCCCGATCCCGACACCACGATCATCGTCAACTGCGCGGGACGCACCCGGTCGATCATCGGCACCCAGTCGCTGGTCAATGCCGGCCTGCCCAACAAGGTCTATGCGTTGCGCAACGGCACGATCGGCTGGACGCTGGCCGGGCAGGGGCTGGAGACCGGCCAGATACGGGCCGCGCCGGAGGTCGATGGCAAGGCGATCGAGGCGGCCCGCGCCCATGCCCGCGACGTTGCCTATCGCGCCGGGGTCAAGTGGATCGGATGGGACGATCTGGAACATCTGAAGGCCGACACCGCCCGCACCCTCTATCTCTACGATGTCCGTCAGCCGCGCGAATATGAGGCAGGGCATCTGCCCGGCTTCCGCAATGCGCAGGGTGGCCAGCTGGTGCAGGAGACCGATCATAACGCCCCGGTGCGCGGCGCCCGTATTGTCGTTACCGACGATCTTGGCCCGCGCGCCGACATGAGCGCCTCCTGGCTCGCCCAGCTTGGCTGGGAAGTCTATGTCCTGTCGGTCGACTGGTCGGCGGTGGTGCTGGAACGTGGCAGCGACGGCGCGCCGAGTCCGCGCGGACCCGAGGGCCGCTACAAGCGCCCCTATGAGGGCACCGACAACAAGGCCGAGAAGATGCAGGCCTATCTCGACTGGGAATACGGCCTTGTCGCCCAGCTCGAAAAGGACGGCACCCACGGCTTCTACGTCATCTGATCTTCGGGAAGGAATGATCCCATGAGCGTCAAGTTCATCGGCTATATCGGCTTCAATAACGGTTCGGAAACCCAGGCGGCGGTGCGCAGCCGCGTGCTCGACAAGGACTATGTCGAGGCGGCGGCCAAAGCGCAGGAGGCGGGCGGCTTCGACCGCGTCCTCATCCCCTTTGGCTCCAACAGTCCGGAAAGCCAGATCGTCGCGGCCCATGCCGCTGCTTTGACCAGCAAGCTCGGCTTCCTCGTCGCCCATCGGCCCGGCTTCACCCAGCCGACCGTGGCCGCGCGCCAGCTCGCGACGCTCGACCAGCTGTCGGGCGGGCGAGTCGCGGTCCACATCATCACCGGCGGCGCGGACGAGGAAATGGCGCGTGACGGCGATACCGGCACGGTCAAGGCCCAGCGCTATCAGCGCACCGACGAATATCTGACCATCCTGCGCCAGGAATGGACGGCGGCCCAGCCGTTCGACCATCAGGGCGACTTTTACGACATTCGCCAAGCCTTCAGCGCGATCAAGCCGGACAATCTGCCGGTTTTCTTCGGCGGTTCTTCGGCCGAGGCGATCGATGTCGCCGGGCGCCATGCCGATGTCTATGCGCTCTGGGGCGAAACGCTTGAAGCGGTGCAGGACACGGTGCGCCAGGTGCGCCGTGCCGCCGCCCGCCATGGCCGCAATCCCGGCTTCTCGCTGTCGCTGCGCCCGGTGATCGCCGATACCGAGGAAGCGGCCTGGAAGCGCGCGGCCGAGATCGAGGAGCAGGTGCGCGAAAACCGCGTCGCCGCGGGCCTGCCCCTGACCGGCCATCGCCCGCCCAATGTCGGATCGCTGCGCCTGCTGGAGGCGGCCAAGGCCAATCGGCAGGACAAGCGGCTGTGGACCGGCGTAGCCGCGCTCACCGGCGCGGCCGGCAATTCTACCGGCCTTGTCGGTACGCCCGAGCAGGTGGCCGATGCGATGCTCGATTATTATGATATCGGCATCGATCATTTCCTGATCCGCGGCTTCGATCCGCTGGGCGATTCCATCCTCTATGGCCGCGAACTGCTGCCGGTCGTCCGCCGCAAGGTGGCCGAGCGGGAGAAGGTCGACGTCGCGCTCGCGGGCTGATCCATGTCGAAGAAAAAAGTCGCCATCCTGTCGGCGGCCCTCGTCGCGGTGGCCGGGTTAGGCCTTGCCGCCGCGACCTTTAAACGCGGTGATGACAAGATACTGCGCGTCGCCAATCAGAAGGGGCAGGTGAAGGCGATGATGCTCGCCTCCGGCGCGCTCGATGGCGCGCCCTATCGGGTGGAATGGTCGGAATTTCCCGCTGCCCAGCCGCTGCTGGAAGCGGTCGGCGGCGGCGCGGCCGATCTGGGCCTTGCCGCCGACGCGCCCTTCATCTTCGCCTATCAGAGCGGCAGTCCGGTCAAAGCGATCGCGGTGCAGGCGCCGGCCAATCCGGCGTCCGAGGCACTGGCGATCCTGGTGAAAAATGGCTCGCCGATCCGCTCGCCACAGGATCTGGTCGGCAGGACAATCGCCACCACGCGCGGATCGATCGGCCATCATCTGCTGCTTCAGGCGCTGGAGCGGGCGCATATCCCGGCCGACAAGGTCAAGGTCACCTTCCTGCCGCCGGGCGATGCCAAGGCCGCGTTCGACAGCGGATCGATCGACGCCTGGTCGACCTGGACCCCCTATACCAATGTTGCGGTCAAGGAAGGCGCGCGGGCGGTTGCTGACGCCAGGGATTATGGCCTGCCACTCTATATCGACATCGCCCATGATGCCTCGATCGCGCCCAAGCGGGCGTTGCTGACCGACTTCCTGCAGCGCGAGGCGAAGGCCGTCGCCTGGGCACGCGCCCATCCTGACCAGTTTGCCGCCGTACTGGCCAAGGAAACGGGCCTGCCGATCGACATCGCTCGTGCCAGTTTCGAACGCAGCAACCGCATTTCGCAGCCCGTCGATGCCAAGGTGATCGCCCATGAACAGGCGATCGTCGAGCGTTATCGTCGTGCCGGCCTGATCGATCCCAGGCGGGACGTGGCGCAGGCCTTCGACACCAGTTTCGGATCCTGACGCAAGGAGCTTTTCTCATGGCCACCATCCTCAAGGATGATCGTTTTTCCCGCACCGGCATCAGCGAAGCCGAATGGAAGGTGCGGGTCGATCTCGCCGCCTTCTACCGGCTCTCGGCGCTCTATGGCTGGGACGATTTCATCTACACCCATATCTCCGCCCGCGTGCCGGGGCCGGACCATCATTTCCTGATCAACCCATTCGGCCTGATGTTCGACGAGATCACGGCGACCAGCCTGGTCAAGGTCGACCTTGACGGCAATGTCATCGGGGAGAGCGACTATGGCATCAACTATGCCGGCTATGTGATCCATTCGGCGATTCATGGCGCGCGCGACGACGCCCATTATATCGCCCATTTCCACAGCGCCGACGGCATGGCGGTGTCGGCCCATGCCGAAGGCCTGCTGCCCTTGAACCAGCGTGCCCTGGCGCTGATTCCGCGCTTGTCCTATCATGATTATGAGGGCGTGGCGCTGAACCTGGACGAGCGCGAGCGGCTGGTGGCGGACCTCGGCGATACCAAGGTCATGCTGCTGCGCAACCATGGCACGCTGGCGCTGGGTGCCTCTCCGGGGGAAGCGTGGAGCGGCATCTATCAGCTCGAATCCGCCTGCACCGCGCAGGTCCGTTCACTCAGTATCGGGCGCAACCATGTACTGATCGCGCCGCAGGAGGCGCAGGAGGAAGTGAAGCGCCAGATGTCACGCGAGCGCCAGCCGGTCGAAGGGCGGCGCACTCATTATGACCTGGTCTGGGAAGCGGCATTGCGCAAGGCATCGCGCCAGGCGCCGGGCTATGACGCCTGATCTATAAGCATTAATCGGCGGCTTTCCGCCAAGTCTCATTGGCGTCGCGTCACACGCGGCGCCATTTTCCTATCTCCAGCAAAGGAGACAGGCAGATGGCGACGATCGTCGGCGACAATTTGAGGGCGCGCTATGCCGCGCTTCAGGCGGAACGGGAACGGGACTGGCCACCCGCCCAACTGGCACGCAACGCGGCGCAGCGGCAGCAGCTGGTGGCGCGCTTCGATGCAGCGACAGTGGCGCAACCCGGCGATGTCCTGCCCGACCTGGCGTTCGATGATGTCGAGAGGGGTGAACTGAAGCTCGACGCGCTGACAGCGCAGGGACCGGCCTTGCTCATCTTCTTCCGCTTCGCGGGTTGCCCGGCCTGTAATATTGCCTTGCCCTATTATGCCGAAACGCTCTGGCCGGTGCTGCGGGCGCGCGGCGTTCCGCTGGTTGCGCTCAGCCCGCAGCAGCCCGATCGCCTGGTGGAGATCAAGCACCGCCACGATCTGCCCTTCACCGTCGCGACCGATCGCGACAATCAGCTTGCCCGCTTGCTCGGCATCAGCTTCGTCCCCGATGACCGGCCGTCGCCGCCGCCCGCTGGCTGGATCGGCGAAGTGACCGGCACGGGCAGCTGGGAATTGCCGCAGCCCGCCGTGCTTCTGCTGGGGCCGGGCCGGGTGGTGCAGCGGTTGCAGGTCAGTCCCGATTGGCTCGATCGGCCGGAGGCGGACGATATTCTCGCCTGGCTGCGCTGACGGTCCGACGAAAAAAAGCGCCCGGCAATTGATTTGCCGGGCGCTTTTGCGTGTGTTCGGTTGGATCAGGCGGCCGACTTGGCCTCCCGCGCCGCGCTGTAGCGATTGTCGGGCACAGTTAGGCCCAGATGCTCGCGGAAGGTCGTCCCTTCATAATCGGTGCGGAACAGGCCGCGCTGCTGCAGGATGGGGATTACCTTCTCGACGAACTGGGCCAGTTGCCCCGGCAAGGGTTCGAACAGGACGAAGCCGTCGGCGGCACCGCTCTCGAACCAGCGCTGCAACTGGTCGGCGACCGTCTCGGCCGAACCCACGAAGGCGCCGCGCGGCGTCGCCAGCCGTTCGGCCACCTGGCGCAGGGTCAGGCCCTCCGCCTCGACTTCGGCCAGGATGCGTAACGTCCCGCTCTGCTGGCTGTTGAGGCCCAGATGCGCGACATCGGGGAAGGGCGCGTCCAGATCATATTGGCGGAAATCATGGTCGTTGAAGGTGCGCGACAGGAAGCCGAGGCCAGTATCGATCGATTCCAATGCCGCCAGTTCGCGGTAACGCGCTTCAGCGTCCTCATCGCTGTTGCCCACGATCGGGGCGATGCCCGGCAGGATGAACAGCTGGTCGGCATCGCGACCAAAGCCCTTCGCCCGAGCCTTCACATCAGCATAATAGGCCTGACCCGCCTCGATCGTCTCGGCATGGGTGAAGATGACCTCGACCCGGCGCGCAGCGAAGTTGCGGCCATCGTCCGACGCGCCGGCCTGGAAGATCACCGGCTGGCCCTGCGGCGTGCGCTTGATGTTGAGCGGGCCGCGCACCTGGAAAAACTCGCCCTTGTGGTCGAGCGCATGCAGCCGGTCGGGATCGACGAACTGGCCGCTCGCCTTGTCAGCGACATGGGCGCCGTCTTCCCAGCTGTCCCACAGGCCCTGGACCACATCAAGATATTCAGCGGCGATGCGATAGCGCACGGCATGGGCAGGATGTTCGGCCTTGCTGAAATTGGCAGCGGTATCGCCCAGCCAGGAAGTGACGACGTTCCAGCCGGCGCGCCCGCCGCTGAGATGATCGAGCGAGGCGAATTGCCGCGCGACATTGAAGGGCTCGGAGTAACTGACCGTCAGCGTGCCGACCAGGCCGATCCGGCTGGTGGTCGCAGCCAGGGCCGACAGGATGGTGATCGGCTCGAACCGGTTGAGATAATGGGGGCTGGATCGGTCGGTGATCGACAGGCTGTCGGCGACGAACAGGAAATCGAACTTGCCGCGCTCGGCAGTCGTCGCTTGCTCCTGATATCGGGCGAGGCTGGTGCTGGCATTGACGTCGCGGTCGGGATGGCGCCAGTCATGCCAGGTGCGGCCGACGCCATGCAGGATGAAGCCGAGCTTGATATGCGGAGAACGGGCCATGGCCTTGTCCTTCTGCTGGAGGGGAGGGTGAGCCCATTCCATCTATGCCGGTATGCCCAGCGCGACCAATGCGGTCTCATCAAGCGCATATGAAATGGGCCAATAGGGCGGGCGTCAGTAGGAAAAGCGGGCGCTCAGCAGCACCGTCGCGGGATCGGCGTAGTTTTTATAATAGACCCCGGTTGAGGGGATGTAGGCCGAACTGACCGGCTTGTTCGCGCCCAGGATATTCTTGCCCTGGATGGCGAACTGGAAACGGTCGTCCGGCAATATCCAGGTGATCGAGCCGTTGACGAAGGTTTGGCCCGGCACTTCGTCCTGCGGCCGGGCGAGGGCGTTCTGATAGAAGCTGCTCTGATATTGGGCATTGGCCGACAGGCGCAATATGCTGCCGGACGCGCCCAGCGGCAGCGCATAATTGGCGCCGCCCGAGAGGGACCATTTTGGCGCGTTCAGTAGCGGATTGCCGTCGGCATCCACGCCATTGCCCCCCGCGCCCTTATAGTCGTCATATATCGCCTTGAGATAGCCGGCCGACGCCTGGAGCGAGAAGCGATCCGACAGGCGCAGGTCATTTTCCAGCTCCACGCCCCAGCTATGCGCCTTGCCGGCATTGCCCCGGCGCGAGCCGACATAGGCAGGGTCGTAGAAGGAGACCTGGAGATCTTTGTAATCATTGTAGAAGATGGCGAGATTGCTGCGCAGCGCGCTGCCGAACAGGGTGGCCTTGAGGCCCCCTTCATAGGTCGACACCTTTTCCGGATCGAAGGGCAGGGTTGCCAGATCAAGCCGGGTCGCGCGATTGTCGAACCCGCCCGATTTGAACCCACGCGAATAGGTCAGATAGTTGAGAAGGTTGGGCGTCCATTGCGCCTGTACTGACACTTTCGGCGTCAACGCCTTCCAGGTCTTGTCCGCCTCGCCGGCGATCGATTGGGCCACGACATTGCGATCATCATCGATCACCTTGTTGTCGAAGACGAAGCGCTTCTTCTCGATCGTGCCGCGCAGGCCGGCGGTCAGGCTGAATATGTCGTTCGCCTTCCACGTGCCCTCGCCGAACACGGCATAGGCGTCGGTATAGGTGATGTTGTGGGCGCGCAGCCGGTTGATGGGAGCGGTCGCGGCGGTGCCAGTGCGGCTGAAGCCGTCACGCTCCACGAAGAAACGTTCGTGCAGGTAGAAGAGGCCGCTGGTGAAGCTGAGGTCGCCAAAGTCGCCGTTCAGCTGCACCTCCTGGCTGAAGGCCCGGTCATTATAATGGATCAGGTTCTTCTGGATCAGTGCGGCCTCGCCGTCATTCTCGTAATTGACGGGGTTGAGGTTGAAGCCGGTATAGGCGCTGATCGACTTGATAGAGAGGGTAGGCGACAGGTCATAGACCAGCCGCAGGGAGGCGCTGCGCGAATTGAGATGCTGGTCCGGTTCGACCTCCGAATAGGATCGGCGGCGGCTGAAGCTGCCGGGCTGGTTGACCGGAATATAGGATCGGGTGTCGCTGCGGTCGCGCAGGATATTGACGGTCAGCAGTGCGTCGAGATTGGCGATGCCGGTATAGCGCAGCTTGCCGCGCCAGGCGTCGAGGTCGATCCGGTTGACGTCATGCCCTAGCGTCGGGTCATAGGTGACACCGTCGCGGCTGCGGTGAATCCAGGCGATGCTGCCTGACAGGTCGTTCGCGATCTTGCCGCTGACCAGCGCCCGGCCCTGTACGTCATTATAGCTGCCATAGCCCAGTTCGGCGGTGACATGGGTGGTCTCGTCGGGCGCGCGGGTGATGATGCGCAGCGCACCGGCCGAAGAGTTGCGGCCATAGAGCGTCCCCTGTGGTCCGCGCAGCAGCTCGATCCGTTCCAGATCGACAAATTCGCTCATCGAGGCGATCTGGCGCGGGATGTAGACATCATCGACATAGATGGCGAGCACCGGCTCCTGGATCGGGTCGGATTCGCCCACGCCGCGCAGCGAGAAGGTCTGGGTGGTATGGCTGATCGACGTCCGCGCCACGAAGAGGTTGGGCACCTGGCCGGCCAGGTCGCGGACATTGGTGATGTTGCGCTGCTCCAGCGTCTCGGGCGTGAAGGCGGAAATCGCGATCGCGGTCTTCTGCAGGTCGGTCGCGCGCCGTTCGGCCGTGACGATGATGCCGCCGCCCCCTGCTGCATCGATCGCCTCGGCGCTGTCCGCCGGCTGGACGGTCTGGGCATCGGCATTCGCAACGGTCAGTGCGATCGCGGCAATGCCGGCGCTCGTCAGCAATTTGTTTTTCATGAGTCCCCGCTTGTCCTGGTCCGCCGGGGCTTGGCCCCAGCGGTATATTGCCAACTAAAGAGGTAGACAAATTGAACAAACGAGTTCGGCCAATGCGATCGGCCTGAAACTCATAGATGTAGCACCGGTCAGTCGCGTGTCGGCGCCGATCAGGCAGACGCAGCACCTGCCGCGCGAAACTCTACAAGTCGCTCACCTGGGATCGCGGCAAGGAACTGGCCGACCATCCGCGCCTCACACTGGCTACCGATGTCGAAGTCTATTTCTGCGACCCGCAGTCGCCCTGGCAGCGCGGCTCGAACGAAAACACCAATCGCCTGCTGCGGCAATATTTCCCCAGAGGAACCGATCTGTCGTTATACAGCCAGGCCCAACTGAGTGCCGTTGCCCGGCAACTCAACGAAAGGCCAAGAAAAACGCTCGAATACCAAACACCCGCAGAGCGTTTCCAAGCCTGTGTTGCCGCCACCCGTTGAACCCACCGTTTAAACGGTAGCGCTTCGGCTGGTGGGGGCACGTGCGCTCGCAAGTCCGTTGGAGTCATTTTTCGTATCGAAAATCATGAAAAATTGACGATGAATTTGACGTTTATGCATATTCCAGGTCTTCTGCTCGAGAATAGCAAGGGAACAGTTGGATCAGCAACTGCCGCCAGAAATGCGCGCCCATGTTCTGTCGGCACCTTGCGTATCACGCCTTTCGCTATCGACCAGGAGCTGCGCAAGAATTCTGAAGGCGGGACTATTTGAAAAAATATCATATATTTCATTGCATTATCAAGATATTATGAAACTTCTTAATAGGGGGCTGCCCAAAGTCTTGATGACCAATGCCTTCGATATTAATCACGGATCAATTGCCAGGGTCGCGCCGGGCCGAATCATTTCCTATCGGGAAAATTTGGCCTCTCTTGATTTAAAGGGAGGTGGGACATGACTGATTACTATGGCGGCTCTGAAAATAATAGCTACATCATAAGCTTATCAGATGGCACATCCTATATTGATGGGGGCGGAGGAAATGACGCCCTGACGCTGGATTGGTCCGGGTCATCGGGGCCGCAATATGGCTATGCCTATGGCTCCGCCTTTAGTTACTCAAGTTCTTTCTATGATTATTCAACCGGTTATTCAGTAAGCGGTACGAATGTGGAGAAATTGACGATCAAATTTGGCGGTGGGGATGATAATTTTTACGCGTACGACAACGCTATCGTGATCTTCAATGGCGGTACGGGCGTCGACCTGTTTAACGGCGATTTTTCGTCCAGTATTGCCAACATTAGTTTCACGTTGAATGCGACGGCGGGCAGTAGCTCGACCTTCACCGGTCAGGGCTCTTCGCTCACCAATGTCGAGCGCGTCTCGATCACGACAGGCGCGGGTAATGACAGCCTGACGGGTGGCGCCCTAGACGACAGCTTCAATGCGGGCGCGGGCACCAACACGGTGAACGGCAGAGCTGGTAACGACAACATTATATCGTCCGGTATCGATATCATCGATGGTGGGGCTGGCATTGATAATTGGACCGGCAATTACGGCGCCATGACCGCCGCCTTGACCATCACAGAAGCTGTCGGCGTCTTCACCTTCTCGAATGGCACGAGCGTCACTGGTGTAGAGAATTTTACGGTTACCAGTGGTAGCGGCAATGATAGCCTGCTGGTGAAGACGCAGGGCAATTTCTATGCCGGTGCGGGTGCCGACGCGCTGACGATCGACTGGTCGAGCAGTGTTGGTCAACAATATGGTTATGCCTATGGCGCCTCCTCCGGCTTTTCGATGTCGGCCTATGATTATGGCACGGCCTATTCGGTCAGCGGAAACGATATAGAACAGGTGACTGCCAAGTTCGGCAGTGGCGACGACAGTTTCTATGCCTATGACAAT
>Ga0160473_100172_pt1 | contig 61547 bp, 58 predicted proteins | sample HID1975I_E11MG_FD_108217 | JGI IMG/M metagenome (GOLD analysis project Ga0160473, IMG submission 108217) | Enriched soil microbial communities from UW Madison campus, WI, USA - HID1975I_E11 MG | ecosystem: Environmental > Terrestrial > Soil > Unclassified | place: USA: Madison, Wisconsin... | reverse complement strand
CCTCGGCGGCGTGCGGGATCATCGGCGCGACCAGCAGCGGCAGTGCGCGGATGGCGGCGGTCCGCGAAGCGGACGGCGCGGCCTTTTCGATCGCGCCGACCAGTTCGTAGAGCTTGGCGACGGCCTTGTTGAAGGACAGTGCCTCGATGTCCTGAGCGACCCCGGCGATGGCGCGGTGAAGCTTGCGGTCGAGATCGCGATCCGCGACGTCGCTCGCTTGTTCGCCCGACACGACCTGATCGACCAGCCGCCACATGCGCTGGACGAAGCGCCAGGCGCCTTCGATGCCGGATACGCTCCATTCCAGGTCGCGCTCGGGAGGACTGTCGGAGAGCATGAACCAGCGTACCGCGTCCGCGCCGTAGCGATCGACGATCGGGCCCGGATCGACCGTGTTCTTCTTCGACTTGGACATCTTCTCGATGCGGCCGACGACGAGTGGCTGGCCAGTCGCACGCTCGAACACGGCATCGCCGCGCCGCTCGATCTCGTCCGGCGAGAACCATTTGCGCGTGGTGGGCTGGTCGACACCTTCCGGCGCCTCCTCCCGCGAAAAGCTTTCCTGTTCGGCCAGGCTGTACGTCTCGTGTGTCACCATACCCTGCGTGAACAGGCCGGTGAACGGCTCGGCCACGCTGATCCGGCCGATATGGTGGAGCGCACGCGTCCAGAAGCGAGCGTAGAGCAGGTGCAGGATCGCATGCTCGACCCCGCCAATATACTGGCCGACAGGCAGCCACTTCTCGGCCACCACACGATCGAACGGCGCTTTGCCAGGCTGGCTGGCGAAGCGGATGAAATACCAGGAGGAATCGACGAACGTGTCGAGTGTGTCGGTCTCGCGCCGCGCGTCGCTGCCGCAGTTAGGGCAGGCGACGTACTTCCAGGTCGGATGGCGGTCGAGCGGGTTACCCGGCACGTCGAAGCTGACATCCTCGGGCAGCACGACGGGTAGCTGGTCGCGCGGCACAGGCTGCGGTCCGCAGGTCTCGCAGTGAATGATCGGGATGGGGGTGCCCCAGTAACGCTGGCGCGACACGCCCCAGTCGCGCAGGCGCCAAACGGTGGTGCCTTCGCCCCATCCGCCAGCCTCGGCACGGGCGACGATCTCGGCCTTGGCCTGCTCGACGCTCAAACCGTCCAGGAAGCGTGAGTTGACGATCACGCCGGCCTGGGTGTCGGCCTCGTCGTGGATCGGGGCATCAGCCTCCGCTGCGCTCGCGGCGACCACGCGGGTGACCGGCAGCATGTATTTGCGGGCGAAGTCCAGATCGCGCTGGTCGTGGCCGGGCACGCCGAAGACGGCGCCCGTGCCATATTCCATGAGCACGAAGTTCGCGACGAACAGCGGCAACCGCCAGGTCGGATCGAGCGGGTGGACAACCGACAGACCGGTGTCGAAACCCTTCTTCTCCGCGGTTTCGATCTCCGCTGCGGCGGTGCCGGTGGCGCGGCATTCGGCGATGAACTCCGGCAGGCCCGCGGTGCGATCGGCCAGCGCGGCGGCGATCGGGTGATCGGCAGCGATCGCGGCGAAGGATGCGCCGAAGATCGTGTCTGGCCGGGTCGTGAAAACTTCCAGGCTATCCGGAACGCCGGCGCGCGCGCCGTCGATGGCGAAGCGGAACTTCAGCCCCTGGCTCTTGCCGATCCAGTTTTCCTGCATCGTGCGAACCTTGTCGGGCCACTGATCCAGGCTCTGCAAACCATCGAGCAGATCGTCGGCGAAGTCGGTGATGCGCAGGAACCACTGGCTGAGCTTGCGCCGCTCGACCGTCGCGCCGGACCGCCATCCGCGGCCGTCGATGACCTGCTCGTTGGCGAGCACGGTCATGTCGACCGGGTCCCAGTTGACCGCGCTCTCCTTGCGATAGACCAGGCCGCCTGCATACAGATCCAGGAACAGCGCCTGTTCGTGGCCGTAATAATCGGGCTCACAGGTGGCGAGTTCGCGGCTCCAGTCGAAGGCGAACCCAAGCCGCTTCAGTTCGGCGCGCATCGCGGCGATATTGGCTCGGGTCCAATCGCCAGGGTGGACGCCCTTCTCCATCGCCGCATTCTCTGCCGGCATGCCGAAGGCGTCCCAGCCCATCGGATGCAGCACCTCGTGCCCCGTCATCCGGCGGAAGCGGGCGAGCACATCGCCCATCGTGTAGTTGCGCACATGCCCCATGTGGATGCGCCCCGACGGATAGGGGAACATCTCGAGCACGTAGCTGCGCGGGCGCGGGCTCGCATCGTCGGCGCGGAAGGTCTGACGCTCCTCCCACACCTGCTGCCAGCGCGCATCTGCCGTGGCCGGATCGAAGCGCGACGCCATGGACGCTGTCTTCAGCCGGAGATGGAGCTGCGGCGCAGGTCGCGCGCCTTGGCGAGGATGATGTCCTCGAGCTTCTGCACGGTTGCCGCCTGAACCGGCGCCTCGACCCACTGGCCGTTCTGCAGCATCTGCCGCGAGGCGGCGACGCGCAGCGCATCGGCGCGCAGATCCTGGTCGATGATCGTGACGGTCACCTTCATCCGCTCGGTCGGCACGGCCGGGTTGGCATACCAGTCGGTGACGATGACGCCGCCGTTCGAATCGACCTGGCTCATCGGCATGAACGACAGCGCGTCGAGCGCCGCGCGCCACAGATAGGCGTTGACGCCGATGGTCGTGATCCGCGACGCGGCAAGATCGGCCTTGGGCCGTTCACCCCGGCCGCCGCAGCCGGCAAGCGTGGCGGCAGCGAGCGCGATAACGATCGCGGGACGAAACGGGCGGAGCATCGGCTGTCCTCGGGTACATGTAGGGCGTTTCGGCTACGTATAGGCGTGGCCCACGCCCCGCAAGCACGCACCGCTTACGGGTGCCGCTGTGGACATGCTGCAACAACCTCCAGGAATTTCAACGACGGCTGCGCGCAGGTGGCGCGCCGCGCGTTGGGCATGTAGTAGGACGGTTAAGGGGAGTTGGACTGTAATGTCGGCGAGTCGGGGATACCGGGTGTTTGCGGGGGCGGCCTGTGCCGTGGCCTCGCTTGCGCTCGTGCCCGCTCTGGCCGCCAACACGCAGCCGCTCAAGAAGCGCAGCTCGGCATCCGTATCGCTGATCGGTTCGGCTGGCTTGGGTTCGTTCACGCCGGCGGCCGCCAATCCGCGGATCGCGGCGGCGTTCGCGCGCAGCGGCCTGGGCAATGGCGGCTTCCACTTCACGCCATCCTCTGCACCGGGCAGCCGCCGTGCCGTCACGGTCGCGGTGCGCGCCCGCGCCACGACGAAGGCTGAAGCGGAGCGGACGACGATGGTCGCCGCACCCACGATCGCCCCGAGCGCCTACAATCTCGGCGTTTCGGTGGGTTGGAAGCAGTTCGCGCTGTCCGGCGACGTCGCGAAGGTGGATCAGGGCGTGCTTCCGGGCGGCCGCGAGGCGGTCGACCTGGGCCTCAGCTATTCCGGTCGTCAGTGGACCACCAAGCTGCAGGTCGCCGCCGACCGCAGCCTGGGGGATCAGCCGCGCCTGATCGGCAACGACCAGAGCTACTCGGTCGACCTCGGTGGCTCCTATGCGCTGAGCCGTAATCTCGAAGTCACCGGCGGCGTCCGCTATCGCATGCAGCGTGACCGGCTCGAGCGGATCGCCGACGATCGCCGCGATTCGCAGGCGGTTTACGTGGGCACCGCCTTCCGCTTCTGATCCGGGGTGAGCGCGTCGATCGCCGCCCATCCGTAGCTTCCGAGTGCTTTCAGACGGCGAGCCCGCGCCGCATCCATCCCGCCGAGCGCAATGACGCCTGCTCCGGCGCCGGCCCGCGTTAATGCGCCGAAGCGGGTCGGGCCCAGCGTTCGATCGCCCGGATGGGACCGGGTCGCGAATACGGGCGACAGGAAGACCAGGTCGGCGCCCGCCCGCGTGGAGGCGCGAAGCTCGGTCAGGTCATGCGCCGGGGCCGTGTAGAGGAGCGGCCGCGACGTGCGCCGAACCGCCCTACCGTGCGCCCCGTCGGCCCGCCACGCCGCAGCGAGCCGCGCCGGACCGGCCAGCACCAGCACCAGCCGCTGCCGCCGCGCAACGGTGCGCACGGCTTCGTACAGCCTCCGCCGCTCGGCCCGCGGTGTGCGGTAATGGCGGAAGATCACGCCCGCACCCGGGGGCAGGCCGGCGAGGGCCGCCCACAGTTCGTCGCCCTGCCGCTCGTCGGTCATCAGCCACAGGCGTGGGCGAGGCTGGCGAGTGGGCATGCCCCCGCCTATAGCACGCCGATGTCCACCATCGATCCCGCCCTTGCGCATGCCGCGCTCGACGATGTTCGCCTGCATATTGCCCGCGCGGCGGCTCTGGCGAACCGCGACCCGGCGGCGGTGGAGCTGATCGCCGTCTCCAAGACCCAGCCGATGGAGGCGATCGCGCCGTTGATCGCGGCAGGTCAGGCCAGCTTCGGCGAGAACCGGGTGCAGGAGGCTGCGACCAAGTGGGGCGATCTTCCCGGCCGGGAGTCGCTGCGTCTTCACCTCGTCGGACAGCTTCAGTCGAACAAAGCCGACGAGGCGGTGGCGTTGTTCGATGCGATCCACTCGGTTGACCGCTTGTCTCTCGTCGAGGCATTGGCGCGCGCGATCGACCGCATCGGTCGCCGGCCCGACTGCTTCGTGCAGGTCAACATCGGGGAAGAGGCGCAGAAGGGCGGTTGCGCGATCGCTGCCCTGCCGGGGCTGCTACGCGCTGCGAGCGACGCGGGACTGCCCGCTGCCGGACTGATGTGCGTGCCGCCTGCGGATACCGAGGCGGCGCCGTATTTTGCGCTGCTGGCCAAGCTGGCCGGGGATCACGGCCTTGCCGGGCTCAGCATGGGCATGTCGGGCGACTACGAGACGGCGGTGATGCTCGGTGCGACCCACGTTCGCGTCGGTACCGCCTTGTTCGGCGCCCGGAGCTAGGCGGTCTCGGGCGCGGCGGCGGTGATCTTGCCCGGCTGCGGAACGGCGTCGACGGGGCGGGCACGGATCCTGCTCATCGCGAAGATCGCGATGGCGACCACGAACGGGCTTACCGCCAGCAGTGCGTAGATGTGCCGCACCGGAAAGGCCGTCGCCAGGATCAGCCCGCCGATCATCGGCCCCGCCACCGACCCGATCTTGGCGATGGAGGTCGCCCAGCCGGTGCCGTTCGCCCGCACCGTGCTCGGGTAGAACAGGCCTGAGATGCTGTGCATGCCGACATGGACCCCGCCCATGACGATGTTGACGAAGAAGTTGACGATCAGGAACCCCCAGAAGCCGAGTTCGCCCAGGCCGACATAGAGCAGAAGGGGCACGCCCAGTAGGGCCATGGCCGCGATCGACACCGGCCCGCGCGTATCGGTGAAGCGCATCAGCACCAGTCCGCCAAGGGCCGAGCCGACGGCGCTGATCGAGGAGAAGGTCGCCGCCTGGGAGGCGGTGTAGCCCAGGATCTCCAGCACCAGCGGCGTCCAGTTGGCCTTGAAGAAGATCGCCATCGAACTTGCGATGTAGGCCGTCCACAGCAGCGGCGTGACCCAGATTAGTTCCCGCTCGAATAGCGCCGACACGCCCGTCCGGGCACCGGCCGGCCGGGCCTCGTCGCCGACGACGAAGCGGGCGTCAGCGGGGATCTCCAGATCCGGCACCAGCCGCTTCAGATAGCGCGCGACCAGATCGGGGCGGCGGCCCTTACTCGCCAGGAACCGCGCCGACTCCGGCAGGGTGGCGGCGAGCAGCCCGGCGGTGGCCAGCGTGAAGATGCCGGCGACGATGTAAACTGCGCCCCAACCGTAGCGCGGCGCCAGCCAGATCGTGATCGGCGCGCCGACCGCCCCGCCGATCGTGTATCCCAACATGACGAGCGTCACGACCGTCGCGCGGTAGCGCTTCGGCACATATTCGACGTTCAGCGCCCAGCAGATTGGCAGCAGCCCGCCGATCGCGATCCCGTTCAGGAAGCGGATCGCCATCAAAGCTTCGTAACTGCGGGCGAAGCCGAAGGCGAAGGTCAGGATGGCAAAGCTGGTCGCCGCGATCAGGATCGTCGGTCGCCGGCCCATCCGGTCACCGAGATAGCCGAACAGGAAGCCACCGATCATCGTGCCGAAGATGCCGATGCTGAACAGATTGCCGAGCGCGACACGGCTCAGCTGGAAGTCCGCATTCAGGTAGCGCGCGACATAGGAGATCACGTTCATGTCGAAGCCGTCGCAGAACGTGATCAGCCAGGAGACGAGGATCAGCCTGGTGATGAACGGCCCGCGCTTCTGGCGCTCGATGACCTCGCTGACGTCGATGATCGGCTGACCTGCCATGCATCCTCCTGCGGCTCCGGCCATGTCACGGCGGGCCTTTCAGGCAGGGGATGTACACGGCTCGGGGGCGGGACGCACCCCTCGGCAGGTCTTGTCGCTCAGCCGCGTATAGAGATGACGTTATCGCGCCCATCCTGCCGGCGCTCCGTATCGATAAGCGTCTGTGCGCGAGCGAGATAGCGACTGGAAAGCTCCAGATGAATGACGGCAACCTCACGCATCGTCGCCTTGTGCGCGAGGTCGAGCTGCGTGGCTGCACGCCGGATCAGATAGTCCGCTTCGCCGTTCATCATGATCCGCCCCGGCCGGCGCGCATCTGCCCCGGAGGATCACGCTAGCATGTGTAGCCAAGGGCGCCTTGACCTAGGTCAGCGTCGCACCTCTTTGATAAGGGCGCCGGACTCGCCGGACGATCACCTGTTTCGCGACCGGCTCACCACCAGAGCCCCGATCCCGACGGCAAGGGCCAGCCCCAAGGCCGCGCTGGTCTTCGGGTGCAGTTGCGTGGCGGTGTACAGGCTGGTTTCGCGGCGCGACGACTGATCACCGGAGAGAACGCGTCCTGCTTCGTCCGATCCGAACAGGCTGTCACCCTGCGTCTTCGGCTTGGTCTTGTCCGCTAGCATCGGCATCAGCATCGGCGCCAGCCGTTCGAACAGTGCCGGAAAGTGCGTGCCGAACAGGACCTGCGTTCGACCGGCCCCGCCGACCGTGATGTCGCGTCGCGGTCGCTTGGCGGCGTCGAGGATCGCATCGGCGACGAGCTGCGGATCGTAGACCGGCGGCGGGATCATCGCCTCGCCCTCGCGGTGGTTGGCGGCATGCTGCGCGATCGGCGTGTCGATGCCGGACGGCTTCACCAGCGTGACCGAGATCGGCACCTGATCCGCGCCAAGCTCGATCCGCAGCGATTCGATGTAGCCTCGCACCGCATGCTTGGAGGCGGCGTAGGCGCCCATGACCGGGGAGGGGATGTCCGAGGCGACCGATGCGACGGTGATCAGCGCACCGCCGTTCTCGCGAAGGTGCTCCACCGCCGCCACGGCACCGTTGACCGCGCCGAAATAGTTCGTCCGAAACATCCGCTCATGTTCGTCGAGCGGCGTCTCGGTCAGCTTGGCGTAGATCGCCACACCGGCATTGTTGACCCAGGTGTCGATGCGGCCGAAGCGCGCCACGGCGGCGGCCGCGGCCGCGCGTACCTCCGCGGCATTGCCCACGTCGGCAATGGCGAACGCCGCCTCGCCCCCGGCACCCTCGATCTCCTCGACGGCCTTGGCCAGCGCCGGTTGGTTCCGCGCCACCAGCATGACCCGCGCGCCGCGCCGGGCCGCCGTCTTCGCCGTGACGAGGCCGATCCCGGAACTGGCGCCGGTAATGACAATGACCTGTTCGGCCAGTGGCTTGAGCGTGATGCGCATGGAGGATCCTTTACGGTTGCACGCACAACCCGGTCGCGGTGCCGGCGTTCCGTACGACACGTCGAAGGGTAGGAACCGTCTCTCGGCACGGCGGTTTTCCAACGAACGTCTTCGATCCGGGAAGCAGCCAGCCATGCCAGATGCGTCGTCCAAGCCGCCGGTCCGTTACAGCGTCGATGTAGAGAAGCCGGAGGATGGCGAGGCGGAGACCAGCCGGCAGTTGAACGAGGCGCTCCACTCGATCCTGGAGACGACGTCCAAGGATTACGGCCATGCCGTGCGGAGCGTGCACGCCAAGAGCCATGGCCTGCTGGAGGCCGAACTGACGGTCGCCGACGGGTTGCCGCCGGAGCTCGCCCAGGGACTGTTCGCCAAAGGTGGACGGTACAAGGTCGTGATGCGGTTCTCGACCAACCCCGGGGACATCCTCGACGACAGCATCTCTGTTCCCCGCGGTCTCGCCATCAAGATCCTCGACGTTGAAGGCGATCGCCTGCCTGGATCGGAAGGGGACAACACGCAGGACTTCGTCATGGTCAACGGTCCGGCCTTCGCGGCCGCCAAGGCCAAGGAGTTCCTGGGCAACCTGAAGCTGCTGGCCAAGACGACCGATCGGGCCGAGGGCGCGAAGAAGGTGCTATCGGCCGTTCTTCGCGGCACCGAGGCGGCGCTGGAAACGGTCGGGCTCGAAAGCGCGCTGCTGAAGCAGCTCGGCGGCCATCCGAACACACACCCCTTAGGCGAGACCTATTACACCCAGACGCCGTTCCGCTTTGGTGACTATATCGCGAAATTTGCGATCGCGCCGGTCTCGCCCAATCTGACGACGCTCTCGGGCGATCCCGTGAATCCGAGCGGCCGGCCGGACGCCCTCCGGGAGGTGATCTCGAACACCATGGTCGAGCAGGACGGCGAGTGGGAGCTGCGCGTTCAGCTCTGCACCGATCTGGAAGCCATGCCGATCGAGGACCCATCCAAACAGTGGGACGAGACGGAGAGTCCCTATCGCCCCGTTGGCCGGATCCGCGCGCCGGCGCAGCTGTCGTGGAGTGTGGACCGGGCCAAGGTGGTCGACGACGAGCTGGCGTTCAGTGTCTGGCACGGCCTTGCCGCGCACCAGCCGCTCGGCTCGATCAACCGCGTGCGCAAGCCTGCCTACGAGATGTCGGCCGAGTTCCGCGGCAGCTTCAACGGCTGCCCGATCCGCGAACCCAAGTCGCTGGACCCGCTTCCCATCTGACCCGCAATGGGGCAGCGGAGTCGGTGGACCCCGCCAAGGGGCACGGTTAAACTTCCGTTAAAGGTTGGGGAGTCGCCCCGCCAAGCGGGAGCTCCGCCGTCATGCCCGGTGCCCGATCGAACCGCCGTCGCCTCTGCCTGGCGGTCCTTCTGGTGGCTGCCCCGCTATGTGCGGCGGCGGCCGAGCTGACTGCGGACCACGCTGCTGCGCTGCGCACCGGTGCGTTTCTTTGGCAGACCGAAGGAGCGACCGGCCAGATCCGGATCGTCATCGATCGTGGTCAGCAGCGCGCCTTCGTCTATCGCGGTGATCTGCTGATCGGCGTGTCGACGGTGTCGACCGGCAAGAAGGGGCACACCACCCCGCTCGGCACGTTCACGATCCTGCAGAAGGCGGCTCGACACCGTTCGAACAAGTACAGCAACGCGCCGATGCCGTTCATGCAGCGTCTGACCTGGGACGGCATCGCGCTCCACGCCGGGCCTTTGCCGGGCTTTCCTGCGTCCCATGGCTGCATTCGCCTGCCATGGGCGTTTGCCCAGAAGCTGTTCAAGGAAACTTCGCTAGGCGTGGTCGTCGATGTGGTCGATGGCGGATCGCCATTGCCGCGGGTGCAGATGGTGGATGCGGCGCCTGGTGCTTCCCCGACCGCACCGCAGCTCGCCCTGGACGTTCCCGCGACGATCGACGAAATCGCGGCGGCCCGGCCGAGCGTTGCGCGCCCGCAGCCGGTGGCCGTCGCTGCCGCTGTTGCAGTACCAGTGCCGAGGCCCGCACCGATCGTCCGCCCGCCTGCCGCTCCGCCGGTGGTGCTGGCGCTCGCCGAACCGCCGCGAGCGCCCGCGCCGGTCCGCCCGCGTCGCGCGAGCTGGCTTGAGCAGAGCGCCGACGATTTCGTCACCTGGGGCACGACGGTACCCACGCGGAGCGGATCGGCCGGAGGCCGCTAGCGGCCGTCGCCGAGCCTGGCTGCGACGGCGGCCACGGCATCCGCATAACGCCGCTCCCAGTCGCCCGCGATCGACACGGCCGAGATCCCGCGGCGGACCAGCCCATCCACGATCAAGCGATGAAACCAAGCACGCCGTTCGTCGCTGCCGAACAGGCGCGTGCCGTCGTCGACCCACGACACGTCGGGCGAGAAGAGCAGGTAGAGATCGGCGCTGGCCGGGATCGCTTCGAGCTCGGGGTCGGGTGCGCCGAACAGCATCTCCGCCCAGGCGCAGGTCAGGACGATGTCGGTATCCTCGACGATCAGTCGAGGCCCGCCCTTCTCGGCCTGGCGGCGCGCCGCGATGTGGCCGGCGGCGATGCGGCGGAGATCTTCTGGCGTGAAGTCGGTGCCGTGATGCTCGGCATAGAGGCGGCCATATTCCGGTACAACGACTCCGCCGAAACGCTCGGTCAGGCGCGGCGCGAGGGTGGACTTGCCGGTGCTCTCCGCGCCGGTCAGGCAGACGCGGATCACGCGATCGCCGCCCGCCGCCAGCTGAACCAACCCCAGGCGGCGATGCCGAGAAACACCGCGTAGAGCAGGGCGGTCGCGACTAGCCCCTGGCTCGCATACAGGCCGATCGACAGCGCATCGATCGCCACCCACAACGGCCAGCTTTCCACCAGGCGGCGATCCGTCAGGATCTGGGCGACCATGCTCCAGGCGGCATTGCCGGCGTCCCACCATGGCGCAGCCGCGTCCGTCAGCCGGCTCATGGCGAGGCCGAGCAGCAGCGTCCCGGCCACGCCGCTGCCGATCGTCAGCCGCCAGCCACGCCCGTCCAGCCGGGAGACCGGCACCGGCCCCAGGCCGGTGTGGCTGCGCCGCCAGTACCACCAGCCGTACAGCTGCGATCCGAGGAAGAAGACCTGCAGCAGGGCCGCGCTGTAGAGCCGCGTCTGCGCGAAGACGATGGCGTAGAGCACCACCATCGCGATCCCGAACGGATAGTTGAGCACCGTGCGGCGAGCGATCAGCACGATGTTGGCCAGCCCCAGCGCGGCGGCGATCAGCTCGATCGGAGACATTGCGGGGCGCTGCGGTACATCGCGGCTGCGTGCGGGGCGCGGACCGTGGCGTCAAGCACCCGGAACCGAAGTTCCAGCCCGGTGTTGCGTCGAGATGGCCGGACCCGCGCTCTTCACCCCGCTCGCCGTCGGCGGGCTGTCGCTTACCAACCGGATCGTCATCGCGCCGATGTGCCAATATTCGGCCATCGACGGCTGCATGACCGACTGGCACCTGATCCATCTCGGCCAGCTCGCCTTGTCGGGCGCGGCGTTGCTGACCATCGAGGCAACGGCGGTACTGCCGGAAGGAAGGATCAGCTGGGCCGATGTCGGTCTCTGGTCCGACGACAATGAGGCGACCATGCGCCAGGTGCTGGAAAGCGTGCGCCGCTGGTCGCCTATGCCAGTCGCGATCCAGCTCTCCCACGCCGGCCGCAAGGCTTCGACCGAGGTGCCGTGGGGCGGCGGGCGGCAGATCGCGCCCGGTGCGCCGCATGGCTGGCAGACGGAAGCGCCGTCAGCGCTGCCGTTCGATCCGTCGGATCACGCGCCCACCAGCCTCGATCCCGCCGGCCTGGCCCGGGTCCGGGAGGCGTTCGTCGCCGCGACCCGGCGTGCGGCCCGATTGGGCATCGATGCTGTCCAGCTGCACGGCGCGCACGGCTATCTGATCCACCAGTTCCTGTCCCCGCTCTCGAACCGCCGCGACGACGCCTATGGCGGCAGCCTCGAAAACCGGATGCGCTATCCGCTGGAGCTGTTCGACGCAGTGCGCGCCGAGTTCCCGGCCGACCGTCCGGTCACGATGCGGGTGTCTGGGACAGACTGGGCGGAGGGTGGCTGGGACGTCGACCAGACGATCGCCCTCGCCCAGGCGCTGGAGGCGCGCGGTTGCGCGGCCATTCACGTATCCAGCGGCGGGCTGACCCCAACCCAGTCGATTCCGGTCGGGCCGAGCTATCAGGTGCCGCTCGCCCGGGCGGTGAAGCAGGCGGTCGGGATCCCGGTCATCGCGGTCGGGCTGATTACCGAGTTCGAGCAGGCGGAAGCGATCGTCGGTACCGGCGACGCCGACCTGATCGCTCTCGCCCGGACGATTCTCTACGATCCGCGCTGGCCGTGGCACGCCGCCGCCCATCTCGGGGGCCGGGTATGGGCACCGAACCAGTATCTGCGGTCGCAGCCGCGCCGCTACCCGAGCCTGTTCGACAGCTGAAGCCGGCTGCGCGTCAGCCGCGCAGCCGTGCTCCGACCTTGCCAGCGGCGGCAACGACGCGGCCAGCGATCGCGGACAGCTCCTCCTCGGTGAAGCTCTTCGTGCCCGGCTGCAGCACGACCTCGATCGCCAGCGACTTGCTCCCTTCCGGGACGCCGGCGCCGGTGAAGACGTCGAAAAGCCGCGCCTCCACGATCGCCGTCTTGTCGGCGCCGCGAACCACGCGGACGAGCGCATCCGCCGGCTGATCTTCGGCCACCAGGAAGGCGAAGTCGCGGGTAACCGGCTGGAGCGCCGGCGGGGCATAGGCGTCACGCATGTGGCCGCTGCCGCGCCGCCGCGGGATGGCGTCGAGGAAGATCTCGGCCGCGGCCGCCGGCCCGTCGAGGTCGAAAGCCTTCAGCGTTGCCGGGTGGAGCTCACCGAACTCAGCCAGGATCGCCTTGGGGCCAAGGCAGAGCCGCCCCGATCGACCGGGATGGTAGACAGCGGAAGCCTCACCCATCAGCTGCAGCCGATCGACCGGCGCCCCGGCTGCCGCGAGCAGCGCGGCCACTTCGGCCTTCGCGTCGTAGGCATCGAAGCCCGGCGCCTTGCCGCCGCGCCAATCGCGCGAGCGGCGCTCGCCGACCAGGATCAGCCCGAGCGTCGGCCGCTCGGCGTCGGCACCGTAGCGACGGCCGACCTCGAACAGCCGTACCGATGCGGCACCGCGCGACTGGTTGCGCCGCGCCGCCGAGAGCAGGCCGGGCAGGAGCGACGGCCGCATGACCTTCATCTCCTCGCTGATCGGATTGGCGAGCGTCCAGGCGCCACCGCCGAACGGCGCCGCTTCCGCCTCGGCGACGAAGCTCCACGTCACGGCCTCGTTCAGCCCGCGGGCCGCAGCGGCACGGCGGACGGTCCGCTCCAGCTTCTGGTCGAGCGTCGCGGTCGGCTTGGCGACGCCCTCGGCGCGGGGCAGCGGGGTGGAGGGAACGTGGTCGATACCCACCATCCGCACCACTTCCTCGACGAGGTCGGCCGGGCCATCCACATCGCGCCGCCACGTCGGCACGGTCACGTTCCAGCTCGCATCCGCCGCGAAGCCCAAGCGGGCGAGAATCTCGCGCTGGCGCTCGCCGTCGACGGCAATGCCGCCGAGCCGAGCCGCCAGATCGGGATCGTAGGCGATGGTCCGCTCGGCCACCGGCGGGTGCCCCGCGTCGATCGACTCGGACGGGGTTCCACCGCACAGATCCATGACCAATCGAGTCGCGATGGCGAGACCGGGGGCGAGGAAGGCGGGATCGACGCCGCGCTCGAACCGGCTGCGCGCGTCAGACGTCAAGCCAAGCGCCTGTCCGGTTCGGGCGATCGTCTCCGGATCGAAATAGGCGCATTCGATCAGCACGTCGGTCGTCGTCTCGGTCACGCCCGACTGCTCGCCGCCCATGATGCCGCCGATGTCGTGGACATGCGCGTCGTCGGCGATAACCGTCATCGTAGCATCGAGCGCGTAGGTCTTGCCGTTCAGTGCCAGCAGCGACTCGCCCTCCCGCGCCTTGCGGGCGACGAGGGGACCGGAAAGCTTGGCCACGTCATAGACGTGCAGCGGCCGGCCATGATCGATCATGACGTAGTTGGTGATGTCGACGAGCACAGAGATGCTGCGCTGTCCGACAGCCTTCAGCCGCGCCGCCAGCCAATCGGGCGAAGCGCCGTTGCGTACGCCTCGCACCACCCGGCCGAAGAAGGCGGGGCAGCCCTCCGGATCGTCGGTGCGGATCTCGACCGGGCAGGGGAAGGCGCCGGCGATCTCCGGCACGTCGAGCGGCTTCAGCGTGCCAAGTCCGGCCGCGGCGAGATCGCGGGCGATACCGCGCACGCCCATGCAATCCTGCCGATTAGGGGTGATGGCGACGTCGAACACCGGATCGGCCAGGTCCGCATACTTGGCATAAGGCGTGCCGATCGGCGCGTTTTCCGGCAGCTCGATGATGCCATCATGATCCTGGCCGAGCTCGAGCTCGCGGGCCGAGCACATCATGCCGCGGCTCTCGACACCGCGGATCGCGGCGACCTTGAGGGTAATTCCACTGCCTGGCACGTAGGCGCCGGGCGGGCCGAAGACGCCGACGAGACCGGCGCGCGCGTTCGGCGCGCCGCACACCACCTGGACCGGGCCGTCGCCGGCATCGACCGAGAGCAGTTGCAGCTTGTCGGCCTTTGGGTGCCGCTCCGCGGTCAGCACGCGGGCGACCTTGAACGGCGCTAGCGCTTCGGCCGGATCGTCGATGCTCTCGACCTCCAGGCCGATGCGGGTCAGCGCCTCGCCGATCGCAGCGACGTCGGCATCGGTATCGAGGTGATCCTTCAGCCAGGACAGAGTGAACTTCATGCCCCAACTCCTCCGGAAAGCGTCGGTACGTCGAGCGCGGCGAAGCCGTAATGCTTCAGCCAGCGCAGATCGCCGTCGAAGAAGGCCCGCAGATCGTCCATGCCGTATTTCAGCATGGCGAGCCGATCGATGCCGCAGCCGAAGGCGAAGCCCTGCCACTCCGCCGGATCCAGCCCGCAGGCCGCGATCACCTTCGGGTGGACCATGCCCGACCCCAGGATCTCCATCCAGCCGTCCGGCTCGGCGCCGCCGATCACCCGCCGGCCATCCTTGTCGCGGGTGTAGCCGACATCGACCTCGGCCGATGGCTCGGTGAAGGGGAAGTAGCTGGGGCGAAGGCGGAGAACGATGTCGTCACGCTCGAAATAGGCCTTCACGAACGTCTCGAGCGTCCACTTGAGGTGACCCATGTGGATGCCGCGATCGATCACCAGACCCTCGACTTGGTGGAACATCGGCGTGTGCGTGGCATCGGAGTCGGACCGGTAGGTACGGCCGGGCGCGATGATGCGGATCGGCGGCGGCTGGCTTGTCATGGTCCGGATCTGGACCGGCGAGGTGTGGGTCCGCAGCAGCATGCGCCGACCCTCGCCATCGACCTGATCGAAATAGAAGGTGTCGTGCATCGCCCGCGCCGGGTGCGTCTCCGGGATGTTGAGCGCGCTGAAATTGTGCCAGTCGTCCTCGATCTCCGGCCCGGTGGCGACGGCGAAGCCGAGATCGGCGAAGATCTCCGCCAGCTCGTCCATGACCTGGGAGACGGGGTGGACGCTGCCCTGCGGCGCCGGCGTCACCGGCAGGCTCATGTCGAGCCGCTCGCCGGCCAGCCGCGCATCGAGCACGGCGGCCTCGATTGCCGCCTTGCGCTCGGCAAGGGCGGCGGTGACCGCCTCGCGCAGGCCGTGGATGCGGGGGCCTTCGACCAGGCGCTGTTCGGGCGTCATCTGGCCCATGGTCTTGAGCAAACCGGTCACGCTGCCCTGCTTGCCGAGCGCGCGCACGCGAACGGTTTCCAGGGCCGCCGGATCGGTGGCGGCGGCAATCTCCGCCAGCAGTGCGGATTGCTGATCGGGAATGTCGCTCATCGTGTCACTCCGGTCTCCCGCGCAGGGTCGGGATCATTGGACGGCGTGCCGTCCCGTCGCTGTTGCCGCGACTGGGCTTCTCGCAGGCGAGAGACCGATCGCGGATGAACGAAAAAGGCGCGGATGGCCGTGTAGCCGTCCGCGCCCTTGTCGAAAGCCTTGGTGGGTAGGCGGTTAGGCCGCCACCCGCGCTCCTTCCGGAAGCGCTGCCTTCACCTGGGCGACGATGGCGCTAAACGCCTCGCCCTCGTGCATGGCGAGATCGGCCAGGACCTTACGGTCGAGCTCGATCCCGGCCAGGCCGCAGCCGTGCATGAATACGCCGTAGGTCAGACCCTCGGCGCGGACCGCAGCGTTGATGCGCTGAATCCAGAGCGCCCGGAACGACCGCTTCTTAACCTTGCGGTCGCGATAGGCGTACTGACCGGCCTTCTCCACCGCCTGCTTGGCGATGCGGATGGTGTTCTTGCGGCGGCCATAATAGCCCTTGGCCTGATCCAGGATCCGCTTGTGCTTTGCGTGCGTGGTTACGCCGCGCTTGACGCGTGCCATTCTCTATATCCTCAATTCAGGCCGTACGGCGCCCAGAGCTTCACCCGTGCCGTATCGGCATCGGCGAGCACGGACGTGCCGCGGTTCTGGCGGATATACTTGGCGTTGTGGCTGATCAGGCGGTGGCGCTTGCCAGCGACCCCGTGCTTGATCTTGCCGGTCGCGGTGAGCTTGAAGCGCTTCTTCACACCGCTCTTGGTCTTGAGCTTGGGCATTTTCGTCTCCGTGTCTAGCGACGCTTGTGGACGGCCACGGCAGCCCATACCGGCCGGGCAGTCCTGACAAATCGCGGGAGCGCGCGCCTATAACAGGATCGGCCGCTTTGGCAACAGCTTGGCCGCGCGGGCGCCCTCCAGCCTCGTTGCGGAACCGACTCGGGATCGGGCGGTTGACCGAGCTATGGCTGATCTTGCGTCGAGTGAACACGTAACCGCGCCGGGCCCGGCCGACCCGATCCGGCGCGATCCGGCCAGCATCGCGATCGCTGTGATCGTCGCGATCCTGTCGACGATCATGGGGCTGATCCTGCTCGCCTGGCTGGTCCTGTTCGTCACCAAGGGCCGGTTCCTGAAGCCGACGTTCGAGAAATATGCCAGCCGGTCTGCCGGGCGCCCGGTGCGGGTGGCGGGCGACTTCCAGCTCTATTTCGCACCGATCGACCTGAAGTTTCTGGCCGAGGGGCTGACCGTCGCCAACCCGGCATGGGCGACTAGGAAGAACTTCTTCGAGGCCAAGCTGATCGACACCCGCATCGCCACCTTCCGGTCGCTGTTCGGGCCGAAGTACCGGGTCAACTGGCTCGGTCTGGCAGACGGGCGGATCGACACCGAGTGGGACGACAAGGGCGTGCGCAACACCTGGACGTTCGGTGACCCGAACGCGAAGGGCAAGCCGTTCGACATGCCGGAGATCATCCGCGCCGCCGTCACCGGCACGACGCTGCGCTACCGCGATCCGCCGCTCCAGTTCCTGACCGACGTGAAGTTCGATACCGTCCGAGCCCAGAATACGAGCGTTGACAACAACATCCGCTTCACCGGCGACGGCACGTTGCGCGCGAAGCCGTTCACCATGAACGGTAGCCTGCTCTCCGCGAATCAGGTGCTGGCCGGCGGGGGCAACAAGTTCGAGCTGCATGCCCGGGCCGTCGCCGATACCCGACTCGACATATCCGGCACGCTGCCCGGTGCGACCCAGATCGAGGGCGCGGACCTGACGATGTTCGTCCGCGGCCGCAACATGCGCGATTTGTTCGACTTCCTGGGCGTGGCCGTGCCGGACACCCGCGCCTATCGCCTGCGGTCACACTTGACCAAGGCTGGCGAGGAATGGCGCTTCACCCGCATGACCGGCGGGTTCGGCGACAGCGACGTCGCCGGGCGCATGACCATCTCCATGCCCGCCCCGGAAAACCGGCTGAAGATCGTCGCGAATCTGACGTCGCAGAAGGTCGACATGGTCGATATCGGCCCGTTCATCGGTTACGAGCCGACTGCCCTGGCGACCAAGGGCGCCACCGCGGCAGTCGCGCAGGGCGGCGGCACGCCCCGGCTGCTGCCCGATGCACCGCTTCGTGCCGAGTCGATCAAGCTGTTCGACGCGCACGTCGACTATAAGGTCAAAGATATCCGCCAGCCGTTCGTGCCGGTGTCGAACATCCAGATGGTCTTCGATCTCGACCACAGCCTGATGAAGCTGTCGCCGCTGACCATGGACGTGGCGGACAGCGGACACCTCTCCTCAGACATCTCGATCAACGCGCGCGTGCCGGCGGTGATCACCGATTACGACATTCGCCTGTCGCCGACGCCGCTTAACAAGCTGTTCCGGAACTCGGGGGTGTTCAATTCGGGCACCACCGGCACGATCAAGGCCCGCATCCAGATGAAGGGCACCGGCGATACGGTCCGCGAGTCGCTCGCGACCTCGAACGGGCGCATCGCCATCATCCTGCCGAAGGGCACCTTCTGGACGCAGTACATCCAGCTCGCCGAATTCGATGTCGGACTGTTCCTCCAGAAGCTGCTGCAGGATCAACTGAAGAAGCCGATCGAGGTGAATTGCGGGCTGATCGCCTTCTCCGTGAAGAACGGCGTCGCCGCCGCGGACCCGATCCTGATCGATACCGACAAGAACGTGATGACCGCGAAGGGCGGCTTCAGCTTCCGGGACGAATCGCTCAATCTCGCTTTCCGCGCCGACGGCAAGAAATTCAGCCTGTTCTCCGGCCAGTCGCCGGTCGGCATCAACGGCTATTTCGCCGCGCCGAGCTACCAGATCGTGACCCCGCAGCTTCTCGCCCGCGGCGGTGCCGGGCTTGCCCTGGGCGTCGTCGCCAGTCCGCTTGCGGCTGTCCTTGCCTTCGTCGACGTGGGCGATGCCGAGGATGCCGCCTGTGGGCCGGTCCTGAGCGGCGCGACCGCGGCGGCGCAGCGCACGGACGAGGGCGACAAGCGCAAGGATGTCGGTGGCCGGTCCGACAATGCCAAGAAGGCGGCGAAGGACGACAAGAAGGAGAAGAAGGTGCTCGGGATTTTCTGAAGCGTCAGCTCAGGCGATCCAGCACCACTTCGATCAGCGCGGGATCGCCGGCGGCAACGATCTGACCATCGCTCTCGGCGCCGAGACGGGCGCCATGCCAGTCGCACATCCGCCCGCCCGCGCCCTCGACAACAGGTACCAGAGCGGCGAAATCGTAGAGCTTGAGCCCCGATTCGATGACCAGATCGAGATGCCCGCTCGCGAGCAGCGCGTAATTGTAGCAATCGCCGCCATAGAGCGCGCCCTTGGCTCCGGCACGCACCTGATCGAATCGCGCCAGTTCGTCGTCCGCAAAATAGCTGGGGCCGGTGGTGGCCAAATAGGCCTGGGCCAGATCGGCACAGGCGCGCGTCGTCACGGCCACCCCGTTCAACGTCGTCGGCTGGTACCGCGCGCCGATCCAGCGCTCGCCGGCGATCGGCTGATCGATCAGACCGAGCACCGGCCGGCCGCTTTCCATGAGCGCGATCAGCGTTCCGAAGATCGGGCGGCCGGCGATGAAGCTGCGCGTGCCGTCGATCGGGTCGAGCACCCATTGCCGATCCGCCCCTTCGCGGACGTTGCCATATTCCTCGCCGATGATGCCGTCGGCCGGCCGTTCGGCTTCGAGAATGGTGCGCATCGCCTCCTCGGCGGCGCGGTCGGCCTGCGTCACCGGCGAATCATCGGCCTTCGATTCGGTATCGAAGCGGGCGCGGAAATAGGGGCGGATCGCCGCGCCGGCGGCATCCGCCAGGCGGCGGGCGAGTTCGATGTCCTGCTCGTTCATGCAGCAAAGCTAGCCGGACCGTCGGACCTGCGATAGGCTTGCCGCACGAGGAGAGCGCCCATGCCGGTCCGTCACGCCCTCATTCCCTGCTTGCGCTATGCCGATGCCCCCGCCGCGATCGAGTTTCTGTGCGCCGCCTTCGGCTTCGAGAGGCAGGTGGTGCATGCCGATCCCGGCGACCCGAACATCGTCCACCATGCCCAGCTGCTGCTCGACGGCAACATGATCATGCTCGGATCCGATCGACCCGGCGAGACCAGAGACCTTTACCGCTGGCAGACGCCGGCGGAGACGGGCGGGATCACGATGTGCGTCTACGTCGTGATCGACGATCCGGACACGCACCACGCCCGTGCGGTTGCCGCGGGCGCCGAGATCGTCCGCTCGCCGTACGACAATCAGGGCTATGCCGGCCGCGGCTACGACGCGCGCGATCCGGAGGGCAACGTCTGGTCGTTCGGCAGTTACGATCCGTTCACCGCCGGCTGATCGCCTAGTCGAACAGGCTGGAAACCGAGCTTTCGTCGGCGATCCGGCGGATCGCCTCGGCCAGCAGCGGGGCGATGGTCAGCAGGCGGATCCGGCTCGATCCCGCCACGGCATCGAGCGGCAGGATCGAATCGGTGATGACGAGCTCGCTCAGCACCGAACCTTCGACCCGGGCGACCGCGCCGCCCGACAGCACGCCGTGGCTGACATAGGCGACGACATCCGCGGCGCCGCCTTCACGTAGCGCTGCGGCGGCATTGGCGAGGGTGCCGGCCGAATCGACGATGTCGTCGACCAGGATGCAGAAGCGCCCGGTGACATCGCCGATGATGTTCATCACTTCCGATTCGCCGGGGCGCTCGCGGCGCTTGTCGACGATCGCGAGTGGCGCGTTATCGAGTCGCTTGGCAAGCGCGCGGGCACGGACCACGCCGCCAACGTCCGGCGAGACGACCATCAGGTTACGGCCGGCGAACCGCGCCTGGATGTCCGCGGACATCACCGGCGCGGCGTAGAGATTGTCGGTCGGGATGTCGAAGAAGCCCTGGATCTGCCCGGCGTGCAGGTCGACCGAAAGGACCCGGTCGGCACCGGCGACGGTAATCAGGTTGGCGACGAGCTTGGCGGAGATCGGCGTGCGCGGCCCCGGCTTCCGGTCCTGTCGCGCATAGCCGAAATATGGAACGACGGCGGTGATCCGCTTGGCCGACGCGCGTTTCAGCGCGTCGATGCAGATCAGCAGCTCCATCAGGTTGTCATTGGCCGGAAAGCCGGTCGACTGGATGACGAACACGTCCTCGCCGCGGACATTCTCGTGGATTTCGACGAATATCTCTTCGTCGGCGAAGCGTCTGACGCTGGCGCGGGTAAGCGGCAGCTCGAGATAGTCGGCGATCGCGCTGGCCAGCGGCGCGTTCGCATTACCTGACAAGAGCTTCATGACTGGTACCCCTTCGCCGAGCGGCCTCTTAGTCAGCCGCACGGCCGGGGGAAAGGGGTGGCTGAGATCGACCAGCCCCGCGTATAGCGCAGCGGTGACAGTCACCACCCGCTTCGCCCCGTCGCCGACCGGCCGGCTCCACGTCGGCAACATCCGCGCCGCGCTCCAGAACTGGCTCTGGGCGCGGGCGTCCGGCGGCCGTTTCCTGCTGCGCCTGGACGATACGGACGCGGAGCGATCGAGCGAGGCATTCGCCGACGCGATCCTCGCCGACCTCGCCTGGCTCGGCCTTGTGCCGGACGCTGTCGAGCGGCAGTCGGATCGCGGCGCGCTCTACGAGCGGCGCTTCGACGAGCTGCGCGCGGCCGGCCGCATCTACCCGGCCTATGAAACCGCCCAGGAGCTCGATCTCAAGCGCAAGATCCAGCTCGGCCGCGGGCTGCCGCCGGTCTACGATCGCGCCGCCCTGAGCCTGAGCGAGGCCGAGCGCGCGCGGCTGGAGGCGGGCGGGCAGGCACCGCACTGGCGCTTCCGCCTCGAGCATGCCGCGCCGGTGGTCTGGAACGATCTCATCCGGGGCGAGCAGCGCTTCGATCCGGCGCTGATGTCCGATCCGGTCATTCGTCGCGCCGACGGCAGCTGGCTCTACATGCTGCCCAGCGTCATCGACGATATCGACATGGGCATCAGCCATGTCGTCCGCGGCGAGGACCATGTCGCCAACACCGCGTTGCAGCTCCAGATGTTCGAAGCACTGGGAAGCACGCCTCCGGCCTTTGCCCATGCGCCGCTACTCGCCGGCACCGAGGGCAAGCTTTCCAAGCGGCTGGGCTCGATCGGCGTCGACGATCTGCGCGGTCAGGGCATCGAGCCGATCGCGATCCTGGCTTTGCTGGCGCGGATCGGGACGAGCGATCCGGTCGTGCCGGTCTCCTCGCTCCAATCGCTCATCGACGGGTTCGACTTCGCCCGGATCGGCCGCGCGCCGGCCCGCTTCGATCCTGACGAGCTCACCGCGCTCAACGCCCGCACCATCCATCTGCTCGACTATGAGGCTGTTCGCGATCGCCTGCCGGCCAACATGGATGCCTCGGCCTGGGCCGCGATCCGCCCCAACCTGTCGACGGTCGTCGAGGCGGCGGACTGGTGGACGGTGGTCGAAGGCCCGATCGAAGCCGCCAACCTGCCCGAGGATGCGGCCTTCCTTGCCGAGGCGATCAGGATCGCGCGCGCCATGCCGTGGGACCAAACACCTTGGGCGACGCTCGTCGAGGGCCTCAAGGCCGCGACCGGTCGCAAGGGCAAGGCGCTGTTCCTGCCGCTGCGCCGTGCGCTCACCGGCCGCGACCACGGGCCCGAGATGGCGGCGCTGCTTCCGCTGATCGGTCGCGATCGCGCCATCGCGCGGCTTGAGGCGGCCTGCTAGGAACAGCCCCGAAACGAAGACGTTTCCCTGCTGGATCAAGGAGAAGCAGCGATGTCGGAACGGGAATTGATCGAGCCGCACAAGGGCGACAAGCGCTTTCAGCGCCGCAACGAAGACGGCACGTTCGGAGAGTCGGACGACGTGGGCAAGTCGCTCGCCCAGGACGTCAGGCAGCACGCCAAGACCGACAAGCCCAGGAACGAGGGCGACAAGGGCGACTGAGCCCGGCGGATCAGGGCTACAGCCCGAAGCTGACCCTGATCCCGTCGACCACGAACTGGGCGGCAAGTGCGGCCAGGATCACCCCCAGCATGCGGGTGATCATCGCCTCCACCTTGTCGCCCAGCACCCGCATCAGCGGCGCCGCCGCGAGCAGCGACAGCAGCATCAGCACGAGCACCGCACCCAGCGCCGCCAGGACGATCGCGCCTTCGGCCCAGCCCTCCGCGCGGGAGGTCAGCAACATCGCGGTGGCGATCGATCCCGGCCCGGCGATCATCGGGATCGCCATCGGAAAGACGGAGATGTCCTCTTCTTCCAGCGGCCGCGCCTCGGCCGCGGCCTTCCGGGTGATCTCGTCGGCGCGTTCCTCGCGGCGCTGTGTGCGCTTTTCGAAGACCATCTCGAGCGCGATTAAAAACAGCATGATGCCGCCGGCGATGCGGAAGCTGGCGAGGCTGATGCCGAGCACGCGCAGCAGGTCCTCGCCGAACAAGGCGAAGACGAGGAGGATGCCGGCCGCGACCATCGTCGAGCGAACCGCCATCGCCCGACGGTGCGCCATCGATGCGCCGCGGGTGAGGCTCGCAAAGATCGGGGCGCAGCCGGGCGGATCGATCACCACGAAGAAGGTGACGAAGGCCGACAGGAACAGGGCGGACCAGCTGCCGGTCATGATGCGGGCACGCCCGACACTTCGATCAGCACCAGCTTGCCGCCCTGAAAAACCTGGAACAGGTGCGCGCCCTTGGCGGCGCCTTCCAGTGCCTCAAGCGTCCAGAACAGCGATCGATCGTCGGAGAGGCCCTGCGCGATCGCTGCGCCAGGCCTGAGCATCATGTCGAAGTCGGGCCGATCGGTCGGCATGCGGCCATCGACCTGGACGAGTACGTCCGGTGCCGCGCCACGGAGAAGCCGGCTGAGCGGGACCGACGCGCTCTCGGGCGATTCGACGACGAGCGGCGGCGTGGTCGCGACGGGATCGCACTGCGGCTGGCGCACCGTCACCTGATCGCCCGCACTCACTGCGTGTGGCGTATCGCGGCCGTGATCAAACAGCCACTTCCAGCCGCCATCGGGCTGGCGCCGCCAGACGGTCGTGAAGGTGCCCGTAGCCTTGCCGCCTTCGCGCACCCAAGGACCCGTCGAGATGGCAAGGGTGCCGTCGCACGACGTGATCGCACGCGCCGGCCACCACATCACCGCCCGCGGTGGATCCTTGAGCGGCGCTAGGAACGCCTGCGCATTCACCTTCTCCGGCGCCATCATGATCGCGTCCGGCGCGGCAAAGGCGCGGAAGGCGGACCATTGGCCGGAACGCTGCGCCATCGCGGCGAAGGCGCGCTCCGCCTCCGCCGCGTGGGCCGGCGCCGCCGCGGCGAGCAGCAGCGCCGCGAAGATCACAGCCCAGCGGGCGGGGTGAGCCCTTCCCGCATGTGCGCGGCGACGACGGTGTTGCGTAGCAGCACCGCGATCGTCATCGGGCCGACGCCGCCAGGAACCGGGGTCACCGCGCTCGCCACCTGCAGCGCCTCGGCATAGTCGACGTCGCCGACCAGCTTGGTCTTGCCCGGCTCATCCCCGGGTACGCGGTTGATGCCGACGTCGATCACGGTCGCGCCCGGCTTGATCCAGGCACCCTTGATCATCTCCGGCCGGCCGACGGCGGCGACGACGATGTCGGCGCGGCGAACCACCTCGGGCAGGTTCTTCGTGCGGGAATGCGCCATGGTGACGGTGCAATTCTCGGCCAGCAGCAGCTGCGCGACCGGCTTGCCGACCAGGATCGATCGGCCGATCACCACCGCATCCATGCCGGACAGGTCACCGAGCTTGTCCTTGAGCAGCATCAGCGAACCGAGCGGCGTGCAGGGCACAAGCCCCGGCAGGCCGGTTGCGAGCCGCCCGGCGCTGACGACGTGGAGACCGTCGACATCCTTGTCCGGGTTGATCGCCTCGACCACCGTCTTCTCGTCGAGGCCCTTGGGCAGCGGCAGCTGGACGAGAATGCCGTCGACGGCATCGTCCTCGTTCAGCTGGCGGACGAGCGCCAGCAGCTCCTCCTGGCTAGTCGTCGCCGGCAGCTTGTGCTCGAAGCTCTCCATGCCGGCGGCGATCGTCGCCTTGTGCTTGGAGCGGACATAGACCTGGCTGGCCGGATCCTCGCCGACCAGCACGACGGCGAGACCCGGCACGCGGCCGGTCTTCTCGCGGAAGTTGGGCACGGTATCGGCGATGCGGGCGCGCAGCCCCTCGGCAAAGGCTTTTCCGTCGATGATGTCTGCAGTCATGGGGATCCCGTTCAGGTTTGGCCGTTCAGGTCACCGACGCGCGGAACACGGCCGGCAGGATGATGTCACGCAGGATGATGATGATCAGCAGGACCACCATCGGCGACAGATCGAGCGCGCCGAAATCGGGCAGGATCCGCCGGATCGGCCGGTACAGCGGCTCGGTCATGCGATCGAGTGCGTAGAGGATCTGGCGCACGAAATCGTTGGAGGTGTTGATCACGTTGAACGCGACCAGCCACGACAGGATCGCCTGGGCGATGATGATGTAGGTCATCAGCCTAAGCAGCAGATCGAGGATCTGTAGCAGAACCAGCACTATCGCACTCCCTATTGGCCGTCGCGGGCCGGCCGCACCGATAGCGGCGTAGGCCGCGATCGACAATGGCGTGGGGGGAAGCCGCTACCGCCCGACTCGCACATGGCCTATCTGCCGCCACGATGACCGACCCGCTCGAAATTCTGCACAGCACTTTTGGATACCCTGCCTTCCGCGGCCGCCAGGCCGAGGTGATCGCGCGCGTCATGGCGGGCGAACGCACGTTGGCGGTGATGCCGACAGGCGCGGGCAAGTCGCTCTGCTACCAGGTGCCGGCGTTGGCTCGGCCGGGTACCGGGCTCGTCGTCTCGCCGCTGATCGCGCTGATGCACGATCAGGTCCGCTCGGCGACCGCCGCCGGCATTCGCGCCGCGACGCTAACCTCGGCCGACGACGATCGCGACGAAACCATCGCGCGGTTCCGCGCCGGCGCGCTCGACCTGCTCTATGTCGCGCCGGAGCGTGCCTCGGGCGAGGGTTTCCGGCGGATGCTCGCTGCGACGCCGCTCAGCCTGATCGCGATTGACGAGGCGCACTGCGTCTCCGAGTGGGGGCACGATTTCCGCCCCGATTACCGGCTGCTCAAGCCGCTGCTCGATGCCCACCCGGACGTGCCGCGGCTGGCGCTGACCGCCACCGCCGACAGCCACACGCGCGCCGACATCCTGGCGCAGCTCGGCATTCCGGACGACGGGCTGATTCTCGCCGGGTTCGACCGGCCCAACATCCGCTATTCGATCTCGCCCCGCGACGGGTTGCCGCGCCAGCTGGCCGACCTGATCGCGGTCACGCCCGGGCCCGGCATCGTCTATGCGCCAACGCGCGAGGGCACGGAGCGGATCGCTGCCGCCATCGCCCAGGCCGGACGTCCCGCGCGCGCCTACCATGCCGGGCTCGATGCCGGCATCCGCGCCGCCAACCAGCGCGCTTTCGTGGAGAGCGAGGACATGGTGATCGCGGCGACAGTCGCGTTCGGCATGGGCATCGACAAGCCCGACGTCCGCTTCGTCGCCCACGCCGGCCTGCCGAAGTCTATCGAGGGCTATTATCAGGAAACCGGCCGCGCCGGCCGCGACGGCGATCCGGCGGTCGCGCACCTGTTCTGGGGTGCGGAGGATTTCAGCCGCGCCCGCCGCCGCATCGAAAGCGAGGTCGAGGAATCACGCCGCCCGGGCGAGCGCCAGCGGCTGAACGCCCTCGCTGCGCTGGTGGAGGCGACGACCTGCCGCCGCGCCATCCTGCTGCGCCACTTCGGGGAGAGCCCGGCCGAGAAATGTGGCAACTGCGACAATTGCCTGAACCCGCCGGCGGCGATCAACGCGACCGAAGTCGCCCGGAAGCTGCTCTCGGCCGCTTTCCGCACCGAAATGCGCTTCGGCATCGGCCACCTGTCCGACGTCCTCGCCGGCCGCGACAGCGAAAAGGTCCGATCGTTCGGCCACGATCGCCTGTCGGTGTTCGGCATTGCAGACGATGACGAGCTCAAGATGGTGAAGCCGGTCGCCCGGGCGCTGCTCGCTCGCGATGCCCTGCGCGCCGACGAATATGGCGGCCTTTCCTTCGGGCCCGCGGCCCGCGCCATCCTGAAGGGCGAGGTCGAGGTCGCCCTGGCGCTGCCGCCGAAGCGCGAGCGCCGCCGCCGGCGCGACGATGCCGGGCAGGATTGGCCGGACGATCCGCTGTTTGAGGCGCTGCGCGCCTGCCGCCGTGCCATCGCCAAGGAACAGGCCGTGCCGCCCTACGTGATCTTCCACGACGCGACCTTGCGCGAGATGGCCGCGCTGAAGCCGACGACCATGGCCGGGCTCGGCCAGGTGTCGGGCGTCGGCACGCGCAAGCTCGACGCCTACGGGGCGGCGTTCCTGGCGGTGCTGCGCGCCGGCTAGCTTGCCCCGTCGGGGCCGACCGCCGATAGACACGGCCGATCGGCACCACCAGCGGAGCAGGCACATGTTCAGGAAGCTCGACGAAACCATCTCGGTCGCGGGTCAGATCAGCCAGGAGGATGTCGCCGCCGCCGCGGCGCAGGGTTTCACCTTCGTTATCAACAATCGCCCGGACGACGAGCAGCCCGGTCAGCCTTCGGGTGCGGAGCTTGCGGATGCGGCGGAAGCGGCCGGACTCGGCTACCGCGCCATTCCGATCACCCATGCCGGATTTTCGGAGCAACAGGTGGCCGCGATGCAGGAGGCACTGGCGGCAGCACCTGGCCCGGTGCTCGCCTTCTGCCGCTCGGGCACGCGCTCGACCCTCGTCTGGGCGCTGGCGCGTTCGCGGATGGGGGACGATGCCGATGCGCTTTCGGCCAAGGCGGAAGCGGCCGGCTACGATCTGAGCCCGGTGCGCGCCTACCTCTGATCCCTGCGTCAGACATAAAAGAGGGCCGGCGAGTTGCCTCGCCGGCCCAGGTCGTTCGCAGGAGGAACCCCTTGGGGGGCGGGCCTCTCGCGGGCCCGCCCCGATCCGTGTCAGTAGTTGTAGGCGCGCTCGCCATGCTCGCCGAGGTCGAGGCCTTCCTGCTCGACTTCGGGGCTGACGCGCAGGCCGGTAACCAGCTTGGCGATGAAGATCGCGATCGCGGTACCGATCGCCGCCCAGATGATCGTGGTGATGACCGCCTCGAATTGGACGACCAGCTTGGCGCCCATGTCGTAGTCGGCCGCACCCGGACCGCCCAGCGACGGGGCGTAGACGATGCCGGTGCCGATCGCGCCGATCATGCCGCCGATGCCGTGGATGCCGAAGGCGTCGAGAGCGTCGTCATAGCCGAGCTTCGGCTTCAGCACGGAGACCGCGAAGAAGCAGATGATGCTGGCGACGGCGCCGAGGATGATCGCGCCGAACGGGCCGGAGTTGCCGGCCGCCGGAGTGACCGCGACGAGGCCGGCGATGATGCCCGAGCAGAAGCCGAGCGCCGAACCCTTGTGACCGGAGAACTTCTCCGCAAGCATCCAGAACAGGCCGGCGGAAGCGGTGGCGACGAAGGTGTTGATCATCGCCAGTGCAGCCGAACCATTCGCCTCGAGAGCCGAGCCGGCGTTGAAGCCGAACCAGCCCACCCAGAGCAGGCCCGTGCCGATCCCCGTCATCGTCAGCGAGTGCGGCGCCATCCGCTCGTGCGGGTAGCCGATCCGCTTGCCGAGCATCATCGCCGCAACCAGCGCCGATACGCCGGCGTTGATGTGGACGACGGTGCCGCCGGCGAAATCCAGCGCGCCGAGCTTGAAGAACAGGCCGCTCGATGCCCACACCATGTGTGCGATCGGGAAATAGACGATCGTCAGCCAGACGAGCGCGAAGACCATCACGGCCGAGAACTTCATCCGCTCGACGACCGAGCCGAGGACGAGCGCGACGGTGATCGCGGCGAACGTCATCTGGAAGCTGATGAAGACATATTCCGGGATCTCGACGCCGGCGGTGAAGGTCGCCGCCTGCGAGGAGGAGGTCACGCCCGACAGGAACGCCTTGTCGAGGCTGCCGATGAAGTTCGAGAGACCGGCGCTCGACACGTCAGGCCCGAAGGCGAGCGTGTAGCCCCACATCACCCAGATCAGCATGGCGAAGGCGGCGACGGCGCCGATCTGCGTCATGGTCGACAGCATGTTCTTCGCGCGGGTGAGGCCGCCGTAGAACAGCGCGAGGCCGGGCAGGATCATCATGAGGACGAGGATCGTGGAGGTCATCATCCACGCCGTGTCGCCCTTGTCGACGGTGGCAGTCGGCGCCGCGGCGGGCGCCTGCAGAGCAGCGTCCTGCGCCCAGGCCGGCAGTGCGGCGAAAAGGGCGAGGCCCAATCCGCTTAGGCCGGCGATCTTGCTCGTAAGCTTCATGTTTCCCCCTTTGTCTTAGAGCGCGGTTTCGTCGGTCTCGCCGGTGCGAATGCGCACCGCCTGGGCGACGTCGAGGACGAAGATCTTGCCGTCGCCGATCGCGCCGGTGTTCGCCGACTGCTGGATCGCCTCGACCACACGGCCGGCCAGGTCGTCCGTGCTGACGACCTCGACCTTGATCTTGGGCACCATGTTCGTGCTGTATTCGGCCCCGCGATAGATCTCGGTCTGGCCCTTCTGGCGGCCGAACCCCTTGACCTCGGTCACCGTCATGCCCTGCACGCCGAGACCGGAGAGCGCCTCGCGCACCTCGTCCAGCTTGAAAGGCTTGATAATGGCTATGACGAGTTTCATTCCGCCTCCCTGCTTTTGCCAAGGGAGTACGACGCAAGAGCCGTGCCAGCGGAAAAGTGCTGGGAATGATCCGGATCGGCGGGAACAGGCCCGGAACGGCGGCGTTGTTGCCGCCCACGCTTTAAGCAGTGTCCACTGCCTGCCTAGAAACTAGGCAGCCTCAGCAAGCCGTCGGGTATAGATTGCCTGCGGCTGCGTGGCGGTCAGCCGCCGGTGCCGCCGACCGTTAGGCCTTCCAGCAAAAGGGTCGGCTGGCCGACCCCGCACGGAACGGACTGCCCGGCCTTGCCGCAGATGCCGACGCCCTCGTCGAGCGCGAGATCGTTGCCGATGGCGCGGACCTTGGTGAGCGCCGAGGGTCCGTCGCCGATCAGGGTCGCGCCCTTGATCGGCGCGCCGATGCGGCCGTTCTCGATGCGGTAGGCTTCCGTGCAGGAGAAAACGAACTTGCCGCTGGTGATGTCGACCTGGCCGCCGCCGAAGTTCCGCGCATAGATGCCGTTCTTGGCGCGAGCCAGGATCTCGCCCGGATCGTCGTTGCCGGCATGCATGAAGGTGTTGGTCATCCGCGGCATCGGCGCATGGGCGAAGCTTTCGCGGCGGCCGTTGCCGGTCGCGGGCACGCCCATCAGGCGCGCGTTGAGGCGATCCTGCAGATAGCCCTTGAGGATGCCGTCTTCGATCAGGACGTTCGCCTGGGTCGGCGTGCCCTCGTCGTCGATGGTGAGCGATCCGCGCCGCGCGCCGATCGCGCCGTCATCGACCACCGTCACGCCGGGCGCCGCGACCCGCTCGCCGATCCGGCCGGAGAAGGCCGACGTGCCCTTGCGGTTGAAGTCACCCTCCAAGCCGTGGCCGATCGCCTCGTGCAGCAGTACGCCCGGCCAGCCCGGCCCGAGCACGACAGTCATCTCGCCCGCCGGTGCAGCGACCGATTCGAGGTTGACGAGGGCAGTACGCAGCGCCTCGTCAACGACCCGATTCCAGCGCTCCGGCTCGAACAGGTCGTCGTAGAGATAGCGCCCGCCGATGCCGTGGTAGCCGGTTTCGCGCCGGCCATTCTGCTCGACCACGATCGACACGTTGAGCCGCACCAGCGGCCGCACGTCGAAGGCGACGAAGCCGTCCGGCCGGACGATCTCGATCACGCTCCACGATCCGAGCAGGCCAACCGAAACCTGGGCGACGCGCGGATCGCGGGCACGCGCGGCGGCGTCGATCGTCTGGCAGAGCTCAACCTTGCGGGCGAACGGGATCAGGCCAAGCGGATCCTGATCGGTGTAGAGGCTGACGTTGGTCCGGCGCGGCGGCGCGGCGATGGCGCCCTTGGCCGGATCGAGCAGGCTCATGGTCTCGGCGGCGCGGCGGATCGCGGCTTCGCTGATGTCGTTGGCGTGGGCGAAGGCGGTGGTCTCGCCGGAGATGCCGCGCAGGCCGAAGCCGGCATGGGTGTTGAAGTCGGCGGTCTTCAGCCGGCCGTCATCGAAGCCGAAGCTCTCGGCCGCCATATATTGCAGGTAGAGCTCGCCGTCGTCGCAGCCCTTGAGCGCCTCGGCCGTCAGGCGCAGCGCGCCGTCGGGATCGAGGGCGTTGTCGCGATAGAGGAAGCGGCGGGGATCGGAAAAGCTGCTCATCCCCGCGATATAGAAGCCTCAGTGCGGCTTTGCATCCCCGTCCGCGGGTCCGCCGGCAAGAACGAAGCGGCGATCGCAATAGCCGCAATCGACATAGCCCTTCTCGTCGATCTCCAGGAACACGCGCGGATGGCCGAGCGCGGCACCGCCGGGGATATCGGTGGCGCCGTCGCAGGCGACGCGGGGGGTGGCGGTGCGGATGGTTTCGGGTGCGGACATCGGCTCCGGCAGTAGCGCAAGCGACGGGCACGGTTCAAGCGTTGGCGGCGCGCCGGCCAGTCGCTATGGCCATGCCCCATGAACAACGCCGCGATCTCGATCGACCAGCTCGCCAAGGTCTATGCCGGCGGCAAGCGCGCTTTGGACGGCATCAGCTTCGATGTGCCGCGCGGCGCCATCTTCGGGCTGCTCGGCCCGAACGGGGCGGGCAAGTCGACCCTGATCAACATCCTGGCCGGGCTGGTCAACAAGACCTCCGGCACGGCGACGATCTGGGGCTTCGACATCGATCGCGATGCCCGTAACGCCAAGGCGTCGATCGGCATCGTGCCGCAGGAAATCCTGTTCGATCCCTATTTCACGCCGTTCGAGACGCTGGAGATCCAGGCCGGACTCTACGGCGTTCCCAAAAAGCGGCGGCAGTCTGACGCGCTGCTGCGCGCCGTCCACCTCTCCGACAAGCGCGACGCCTACGCCCGGACGCTCTCCGGCGGCATGAAGCGGCGATTGATGGTTGCTAAGGCGATGGTCCATTCGCCGCCTGTGCTGATCCTTGATGAGCCGACCGCCGGCGTCGATGTCGAGCTGCGTCAGCAGCTGTGGAGCTACGTCCGCGAACTCAACGACAGCGGCGTCACGGTGATCCTCACCACCCACTACCTCGAGGAGGCCGAGGAGCTCTGCGATCGCATCGCGATCATCAACCACGGCCGCCTCATCGCCAACGAACCGACCCGGACGCTGGTCGGCATGGCGCAGGAAAAGGCGGTCGAGGTGACGGTCGACCGGGACCTGGCGGAGGCGCCGAGCGCGCCCTGCTTCGAGAAGATCGAACTCAAGGGCCCCCGCACGCTGGCGATCACCTACAGCAAGGACAAGGTGAATGCCGGCGAAGTGCTCGCCGCCTTGTCCGCCGCCGGCCTGGGCATCGTCGACGTCTCGACACGCGAGGCCGATCTCGAGGACGTGTTCCTGAACCTCACCCGCGCCGCGGCATAGGCTTGGCAGGCGCCCTCCAGCTTGCCCTGGAGCCGCGCAACCCTTAGCGCACGGCCAAAGAGCCTAGCGACAGGGGCGAGGATTGGCCGGCGAACCCCATAATTACGACGTGATCGTCATCGGCTCCGGCGCGGCCGGGCTGACGGCGGCCATCAACCTCGCCGAACGCTTCCGCGTCGCAGTGCTCGCCAAGGGCGGCCTTTCCGAAGGATCGACGGCCTGGGCGCAAGGCGGCATCGCCGCGGTGCTCGAGGAAGGCGACACGTTCGAGAGCCACATCGAAGACACGATGATCGCCGGCGCCGGGCTGAACGACCGCCGTACCGTCGAATATGTCGTCGAGAACGCGCCGGCGGCGATCGAGCGGCTGGCGGCGCTGGGCGTCCCGTTCAACCCCGGAGACCCGGATCGCTGGCACCTGACTCGTGAGGGCGGGCACAGCCACCGCCGCATCGTCCATGTCGACGATGCGACCGGCTGGGCGGTGCAACAGGCGCTGGAGCGCGCCGCCGCGGCCAATCCGAACATCACGCTCGTGCCCGACATGGCCGCGATCGATCTCGTCACGGGCCGGCATGGCCAGCGTTACTCCGGCGACGGCCACGTCTGGGGCGTCTACGCCGTCAACCGCCGCACCGGGCTGGTCGAGCTGTTCACAGCCCGCGCGACGATCCTGGCGACCGGCGGCGCGGGGCGAACCTATCTCTATTCGACGGCGCCGCGGGGCGCGACCGGGGACGGCATTGCGATGGCGTGGCGCGCTGGTTGCCGCGTCTCGAACATGGAATTCATGCAGTTCCACCCGACCTGCCTCTACAATCTGGAGGTCAAGAACTTCCTGATCACCGAAGCGGTGCGCGGCGAGGGCGGGCGGCTGCTGCTGCCCGGGTCCGGCCATCGCTTCATGCCCGATTTCGATTCCCGCGCCGAACTTGCCCCCCGCGACGTCGTCGCCCGCGCCATCGATCATGAGATCAAGCGGCTCGGCTTGGACTATGTCCATCTCGACATCAGCCACCAGCCGCCGGAGTTCGTGCGGGAGCATTTTCCGAACATCTACACCAAGCTGCTCGGCCTCGGCATCGACATCACCAAGGAGCCGATCCCGGTCGTACCCGCCCAACATTATACGTGCGGCGGCGTGCTGGTGGACCTGAAGGGCCGCACCGATCTGCCCGGGCTCTATGCCGCGGGCGAAGTGACACAGTCGGGGCTGCATGGCGCCAATCGCCTCGCCTCCAACTCGCTGCTCGAATGCTTCGTCTTCGGCGAGGCCGCCGCTGCGCACATCGCCCGCCATTGGGACGAGATGCCCGCGCCGCCGGCGATCCGGCCGTGGGACGAAAGCCGCGTCTCCGATTCGGACGAGGAGGTCGTCGTCCAGCACAATTGGCGCGAGATCCGCCGCTTCATGTGGGACTTCGTCGGCATCGTCCGCACGACCAAGCGGCTGCAACGCGCCCAGCACCGCGTGGCCCTGCTGCGGCAGGAGGTCGAGGAATATTACGGCAACTTCCGCGTCACGCCCGACCTGATCGAGTTGCGCAACCTGGTCGAGGTCGCCAGCCTGATCGTCCGCTCGGCGATCCACCGCCACGAGAGCCGGGGCCTGCACTACACGCTCGATTTCCCGGAGACATTGCCGGAGGCGGTCGACACGGTGCTGACGCCTTAGGCGCTCACTCCATCACGGCGTGGCCGGGACCGGGTGCGACCTTGGGCGGGCGGCGGACGAACAGCAGCAGCGGCATCGCCGCCAGCGTCAGCAGCATCATCATCTGATAATCGTCGAGATAGGCGATCATCAGCGCCTGTCGGTTGATCTCCCCGTCGAGCATGCCCGCGGCCATGCCCGCCGCGCCGCCCGCGGCGGCGACGATCCCGCCCATCGGCAGCGCCTGGGTCGTGACGTGCGCCGCCAGGTCGGCATGGCTGACCTGTACGTTGTGGGCGAGGACGGCGGTGACGATGGCGACGCCGATCGATCCGCCGAGCCCGCGCAGCAGGCTGAACAGGCTGCTCGCGTCGGTGCGGAACTGCGGGGCCAGGGTGGCGAAGCCGAGCGTGAGCAGCGGGCCCATCACCAGCCCCATGCCGGCGCCCTGGATAAAGCCGCTGATCACGATCAGCCGCTGTCCCATCTCAAGCGAGAATCCGGTCATCTGGTAGAGCGAGGCGGCGATCAGGACGAAGCCGGTCAAGATGATCAGACGCGCGTCGATCTTCCCCGTGACGCGCCCGATCAGGATGAACGCGGTCACGGTTCCGGCCCCGCGCGGCGCCATCAGCACGCCCGCCTCGATCGTCGGGTAGCCGAACAGCTGCTGCAGCATCGGCGGCAGCAACGCCGCGCCGGCGGTCATCACCAGACCGGCGATGAAAGCAAAGGCGCAGGCCGCGCTGTAGTTGCGGTCGCGGAAGATGGCCGGATCGAAGATGCGGTTGCGGCTCGTGGCGAGGTGGATGGCGAGCACCCAGGCGGCGGCGATGGCGAGCGCACCCTCGACCAGGATTTCGGTCGATTCGAACCAATCGAGCTGCGGCCCGCGATCGAGCATCAGCTGCAAGGCGGCGAGCGCCAGGCCGAGCAGCGCGAAGCCGAAGATGTCGAACTTGCGCCGCGTTACCGGCACGACCTTCAGCGACATCCACGCGCCGGCGAAGGCGAGGATGCCGACCGGCAGGTTGACGTAGAACACCCACCGCCAGTTCCAGTTGTCGGTCAGCCAGCCGCCGAGCACCGGCCCGAGCACCGGCGATGCCATCACCGCCGCGCCCCACAGCGCCATCGCCTGGCCATGCTTCTCGCGCGGATAGGCATCGAGCAGGACGGTCTGGCCGATCGGCACCAGGAACGCGCCGAAGATGCCCTGCACCGCGCGCACCGCAACCATCATCGGCAGGCTCGTCGCGGCACCACACAGCATGGACGCGCCGACGAAGCCGCCGATCGCGATCAGGAAGAGCTTCTTCTGTCCGACCCGGTCGGACAGCCAGCCGGTGATCGGCGTCGCGATGGCGGCGGCGACGATATAGCTCGTCAGCACCCAGGTGATCGTCTCGCGGTTGGCGCCGAGCGCCGCCTGCATATGTGGCAGGGCGACGTTGGCGATGGTCGTATCGAGCACCTGCAGCACCGTCGCCAGGATCACCGACGCGGTGATGAGCCCGCGGTTCGGCGTCGCCTGGGGCAGGGGCATGGGGGCGGCGACGGTTGCCATCGCGCGCTAGATAGGCGCAGCCGCACGGGACGGCTAGGCCGTGCGACGTTCCGTGTCCGCCTTCACGGGATGGTTCCGGGATCAAAAAGGTAGCGGCACTCCACCCGCCGCTCATCTCGCACGATCCGATGGTGTCAGCGCGGCTCGCCGCTGCTATCTCGGCGCCATGTCCTCCAACCATCTCTATCTCGTCGACGGCTCGGGCTACATCTTCCGGGCGTATCACCGGCTGCCGCCGCTCACCAACAAGCGGGGCGAGCCGGCCGGCGCGGTCTATGGCTTCACGACGATGCTGTGGAAGCTGCTCGACGATCTGCGCAAGGATGGCGGGCCGACCCACCTGGCGGTGATCTTCGATGCCTCGTCGCAGACCTTCCGCAATGATCTGTACGATCAGTACAAGGCGCACCGGCCGCCGCCGCCGGAAGACCTCGTCCCCCAGTTCCCCATGATCCGTCAGGCCACGCGGGCCTTCTCCGTGCCGTGCATCGAGGAGGAGGGGCTGGAGGCGGACGACATCATCGCCTGCTACGCCAAGGCCGCACTGGCCGAGGGTTGGAAGGTGACGATCGTCTCGTCCGACAAGGATTTGATGCAGCTGGTCGAGGACGGCAGGCTCGATCTGCTCGACACGATGAACAACCGCCGCATCGGCCGCGAGCAGGTGATCGAGAAGTTCGGCGTGCCGCCCGAGCAGCTCGGCGACGTGCTGGCGCTGATGGGCGACAGCGTCGACAACGTGCCCGGCGTTCCCGGCATCGGTCCGAAGACCGCGGCCCAGCTGATCCAGCAATATGGCGACGTCGAGTCAGTGCTCGCCAATGCGCACGAAATCACCAAGCCGAAGCTCCGCCAATCGCTGATCGACCATGCCGACAATGCCCGGCTGTCCCGCGAGCTGGTCCGGCTGGTGTGCGATTCGCCGCTGCCCGAGCCGATCGACGGTCTGCTCATGAAGCACATCCCGCCGGAGCCGCTGCGCGCGTTCCTGGAGGATCAGGGCTTCCGGTCGCTGCTGATGAAAGTTGGCGGCAATGACGGCGCCGCCGCCCCCGCGCCGCCACCGGCGGACGACGAGACGCCGTTCGTCCACAAGGATTACGAGACCGTCGTCGATGAGGACGCGCTCGACCGCTGGATCGCCGAGGCGCGGGCGGCGAATGTCGTGGCGATCAACACCGAGGGCGATGCGCAGAACTGCATCCGCGCCGATCTGGTCGGGCTGAGCCTCGCCGTCGCGCCGGGCCGGGCCGCTTACGTGCCGTTCGGGCATGAGGGCGACGGGCTGCTGTCGGAGCGGCCGGGGCAGCTATCCCGCGATCTCGTCCTGGCCAAGCTGAAGCCGCTGCTGGAAGATCCGGCGACGCTGAAGGTCGGCCACAACGTCAAGCACGACGTGATCCTGCTCCGCCGCAACGGCATCGCCGTCGCGCCCTACGATTGCACGATGCTGCTCAGCTACGATCTCGACGCCGGCAAGCACCAGCATGGGCTGGAGGACCTCGCCGGCCGTCACCTCGGCCACAGCGCGATTCAGTTCAAGGCGGTGTGCGGCACCGGCAAGGCGCAGATCCCGTTCGGCAAGGTCGGGCTCGACAAGGCAACCGAATATGCGGCCGAAGAGGCAGACATCGCGCTCCGCCTGTGGCGCAAGCTCAAGCCCCGGCTGCCGCGCGAAGCGGCGATGCGGGTCTACGAGCTGGTCGATAGGCCGCTGATCGATGCGGTCGCGGGCATGGAGCTCGCCGGCATCAAGGTCGACCGCGCCGAGCTGTCGCGCCTTTCGGCCGGGTTCGCCGAGGAGATCGCTCGGCTTGAGGGGGAGGTGTTCGCTCTTTCCGGCGGCTCGTTCACGATCGGCAGCCCAAAGCAGCTGGGCGAGGTGCTGTTCGAGAAACTTGGCCTGCCCGGCGGGCGCAAGGGCAAGACCGGCGTCTATTCGACCGATCTGACCGAACTGGAACGTCTCGCCGCGGACGGTGCCGAAATTGCCGGCAAGGTGCTGGAATGGCGTCAGCTGACCAAGCTCAAGTCGACCTATACCGACGCGCTGCAGGAGGAGATCAACCCGGCGACCGGCCGTGTCCACACCACCTTCAGCCTTGCCATCGCCCAGACCGGACGGCTGTCGTCGACCGATCCGAACCTGCAGAACATCCCGATCCGCACCGAGGTCGGCCGCCGCATCCGGGAGGCGTTCGTGGCCGAGGAAGGTCGGGTGCTGCTCTCCGCCGATTACTCGCAGATCGAGCTCCGCCTTGCCGCGCACATGGCCGATGTGCCGCCACTGCGGGAGGCGTTCGCCAACGGCGACGACATTCATTCACTGACCGCTCAGGAGCTGTTCGGCACGGTCGATCGAGACACTCGCGCCAAGGCCAAGACGATCAACTTCGCCATCCTCTACGGTATCTCGTCCTGGGGTCTGGCCGGTCGGCTTGGCGTCGATCGGGTCGAGGCGCAGGCGATGATCGACCGCTATTTCGATCGCTTCCCCGGCATCAACCGCTACATCGCCGACACGCTGACCCAAGCGCGCGAGCAGGGCTTCGTCACCACCTTGTTCGGCCGCAAGACGCACCTGCCGGCGATCCGCGGCAAGACCATCGGCGAGCGGCAGGGCGCCGAGCGCCAGGCGATCAACGCCCCGATCCAGGGCACCAGCGCCGACATCATCAAGCGCGCCATGGCCCGGATGAACCCGGCGCTGGCGGAAGCTGGCCTCACCGGCGTCCGCATGCTCCTCCAGGTCCATGACGAACTGGTGTTCGAGCTGGACGAGGCCGATGCGCCGGCAGCGAGCGAGGTCATCCGCCGCGTCATGGCGAGCGCGGCCGAGCCGGCGATCACGCTCAGCGTGCCCTTGGGCGTCGAGATCGGCGTCGGGCGCAGTTGGGGCGCGGCGCATTGAGCCAGCCTCTCGCCGCCACCGAACCCGGCGGCGACATCAAGGCGCTGGCGGCAGGCGGGCGCACCAACTTCTTCGGCTTCCTGATCCGTCTGGCGGCGCGGCTGCCGTTCCTGTTCGTCGCCGGGCGTATCTACGGCGCCGACGCGCTCGGCCGGTTCGCGCTGGCCACCATCACCGTCGAATTCGCGGCGCAGCTCGCCACGCTCGGCCTGAAGCGCGGTTTGGCGCAGCAACTGTCGCACACCGATCGGCCGCACGTTCATGTCGTTTGGGACGCCATGTTGCTTGGGTTGCTCGGGTCGATCGTCGCCGCGGCGGTCCTCATCGCGCTGCCCCGGCTGATGTTCCCGAACAGCGCCATCTACGGGCTCGACTGGCTGCTGCCGCTCACCATCTTCGGCTGGGCGCTGTCGGACATCGCGCTCGCGGCCCTCGCCTATCGCGGGGACGTCGCGGCGACCGTCAAGGCCCGTGCGATCGTCGAGCCGTGGACGATCAGCATCGCGGCGCTGGCGCTCTCCTGGTACTCGCTGCGCGACGGACTGATCCTGGCCTACGTCCTCTCGACGATCGCCGCGTTCACCGCATCGATCGTGCCCCTGATCCGAAGCTACGGCCGCCCGGCCGGGTGGAGGCCGGAGCCGGTCCGGCTCGCCAAGATCGCCAACCGCAACATCCCGCTGGCGGGCGCCGATGCGATCGAGTGGGGGTCGCGCCGGCTCGACATCTACATTCTCGGCCGCTTCTTCCTGCCCGATATCGTCGGTATCTATTATGTCGCGCAGCAGGTCGCATCGCTGCCGCAGAAGCTGAAGACCAGCTTCGATCCGATCCTTGGCCCGGTCATCACCCAGAACCTCGAAGAGGGTAACAAGACCGCGGTCGCCAAGCAGGTCCGCCAGGTCGGCTTCTGGATCATCGCCGCGCAGGTCGGCATCGCCTTGGCGCTCGGCATTCCGGGCGAAGCCGTGATGGGGCTGGTCGGCCCGACCTTTGTCGGCGGCACCGCCGCGCTGGCCTTCCTGCTCGCAGCCGAGGCCATCGCAGCGACGGCGGCGGTGAGCGAATCGGCACTGATCTACGTGGCGCGATGGCGCAACCTGGCCATCTCGCTGCTGATGATCGCCGTGCAGGTGATCGTGTCGATCGCGCTGATCTACGGCCTGCGTGAGGCGGTACCGGTGCTGCGCAGCTGGGGTTTGCCGGCGCGGATACCGGCCGACGTTCGCAACGATCCTATCTCGGCCGCGGGTGTCGCCATCGGGCTGATGGTGGCGCTGGGCTTTGCATCGGTGCTGAAGTCGCGGCTCCTGGCCAAGCGTCTCGGCGCCCGCGTGTCGGGCTGGCGCTGGCCGATCGTGTGGGCGGCGGCGGCGGCGGCTCTGGTCGGATCGGGCGTGGTGCTGCTGCCCGAATGGCTGGAGCTTGCCGTCGGGGTGCTGGCGATCCTGGCGGCCTATGGCAGCGTCATCTGGATCAAGGGTTTCACGCAGGAGGATCGCGCCCTGTTCCGGATGGGCAAGCAGGATCCGCCTGCGCCACTGGCCGCCCCGGCCGCTACCTAGGACGCAGCGGTCTCCGAACCATCCAACCGCCGCGCTTCTTCGACGATCATGACGGGCACGCCGTCGCGAATGGGGTAGGCCAGCCCGGCCGCTTCGGACACCAGTTCTCCCGCCAACGGATCGTGGCGCAGTGGGGTACGTGTCAGCGGGCAGACCAGGATCGCCAGCAGGGCGGGATCGACTGGCCGGCCGGTCACTGCAGCGTCCCGCCGGCTTCGCCGCCACCATCCTGCAGTCGGAAGAACTGCAGGAACTGGACGAGCAGGTCGGCGCGCTCCGGCACCGTCGCCGATTCGAGCAGCGCCTGTTTGGACGCGACATCGAACGGCGCGATCTGGGCGATGCCGTTGACGAGCGACTCGTCATCGAGCCGGCCGACGGCGTCCCAATCGACCTCGTAGCCGCGCGCATCGGCGAACCGACGCGATTCGCGTTCCAGATCGGCGCGCAGGCCGATGCCGAGGGGCGGCTGTTCATCGGCGTCGTCGAACCCGTCGAAGCTCGCCTGGATCTGTCGGAACGGCGTGGTCACGTCGATCTCGCTCACCAGCCTGAAGCGAGTGAGCCCCTCGAGCACGACGTTGAAGCGCCCGTCGTCGAGCGCCTCGACCTGGGCGATGCGGCCGACGCAGCCGACGTCGAACAGCGCCGGCTGACCCCCCATGCCGGGCTGATCGCGCGGCTGGATCATCGCGATGCGGCGGTCTCGCGCCAGGGCATCGGTGACCAGCGCGCGGTAGCGCGGCTCGAAGATGTGGAGCGGCAGGTGGGTGCGCGGAAACAGCAGCGCGCCCGCCAGCGGGAAGATCGACAGCCGCGATCCGGGCGCGGCCATCAGGTGAACAGGATCGCGGAGAGGCGCCGCCGCTGGTTGCTGACCCAGGGATCTTCCAGACCGACAGCGTCGAACAGCTTGAGCAGTCGCGCGCGCGCCGCTCCCTCGTTCCAGGCCCGGTCACGGGCGATGATCTCGAGCAGCGCGTCGGCCGCTGCGTCGCGATCGCCCATCGCCATCAGGCCGCCGGCCAGGCGGTAGCGGGCATCATGGTTGTCCGGATCGGCGGCAACCTCGGCACGGACGCCGGCGAGATCGTCGACCGGCTGCGCTTCGCGTGCCAGCGCGATGGCGGCGCGGGCGCGAACGACCGCCGGCTCCTTCGCCTTTTCCGGCGGCAGGGTGGCAAGGGCTGCGTCGGCTTCGTCCGGCTGACCGGCGAGGAGCAAAGCGCGGGCCATGCCGGCCACCGCCTGCGGCTCTTCCGGAGCTATTTCGAGGATCTGCGAGAAGATCGACAGAGCCCGCTCGGCATCGCCTTCGTCGAGCACGCCTTCGCCCATCTCGATCAACGGAGCGATGTCCTCCATCGCCTCGTCCGCGCCGGGCGCGATCGGCAGCTGGCGCAGGATCTGCTCGATGGTTTGGGAAAGCTGGCTCTCGGTTCGCGCCGGCGTCAGATCGGCGACGAGCTGACCCTGGAACAGCGCATAGACGGTCGGGATCGACTGGACGCGGAATTGCGCCGCGACCATCTTGTTTTCGTCAACGTTGATCTTGACGAGCTTGACGCCACGATCGGCGTATTTGGCGGTAACCTTCTCCAGGATCGGGGTCAGCGCCTTGCACGGGCCGCACCATTCCGCCCAGAAATCCAGGATGACCAGCGCGGTCATCGACGGCTCGATCACGTCCTTCTTGAACGCTTCGATTGCCTGCCGTTCGCCTGCGCTCAGTCCCAGCGTCGCCACTCGTGCCCTCCTCGTCGTTGACCCCTTATGTGGGCGATCGACGCCCGGTGCCAAGCCCCTCCACCCGGATGCAGCAAAGCACGCTTGTCGGGGGTGATAAGGCGGATCGGAACGGGCTAGATGGTCGGCGATGGACATGCACCGCGCCTTGCCTCGCCGCACCCTGCTGACCGGCGCGCTGGCGCTGGCAGCCGGCGCGAGCGGCGCCGCGGTCGCCCGCTCCGGCGGCGGACTGGCGGCGGCGGCCGCCAGCGTCGACCCGATCCTGCGGGAACGGGCGATGGCGGCGCTCGCCCGCCATGGGCACGCTTTATGGTCGCGCGATGTGGTCGGCATCGTCGACTTCGGGCTGCCCTCGGCCACGCCGCGCTTCCATCTGGTCGATATTCTCGCCGGTACGACGACGACGCTGCTCGTCGCACACGGCCGCGGCTCCGATCCGGAGCATACGGGCATGCTGCAGACCTTCTCCAACGTCGAAGGGTCGCAGGCGAGTTCGGAGGGCGCCTACCTGATCGGCGAGCCCTATGTCGGGATCCATGGCGCGTCGCGGCGGCTCGCCGGGCTGGATCCGACGAACGATCAGGCCGAGCCCCGCGCCATCGTCATCCACGCCGCCTGGTATGCGGCCGCGGACATGATCCCGCGGCAGGGGCGGCTCGGCCGCAGCGACGGTTGCTTCGCGGTGAGCGAGGCCGACATCGGCCAGGTGCTCGCGCGGCTCGGCCGCGGTCGGCTGCTCTACGCCGGCCGCTCGCGGGTGGCCTGACGGCGGTCACCCGCGCGGCGGTCGCCCAATCGCCGGTCAAGCTGTCGCCGCTCACCTTGCCTAGTGCGCTTCTTCGGCCGCTTCGGCACGGCGTCGAGGATCTTGGCGCCGGCCATGAACACGGTACCGGTGCAGGCCAGGAACAGCAGATAGCCGAACGTGCCGGAGTAAACCTGCAGATAGTGCGTGCCACGTTCCACGCCGCCCACGGCGAGCGCATAGATCACGACATACGCCTCCAGGCGCGATTTGATGACGAACAGCCGACCGACACGCTTGAGCATTGTCAGGGTACAGCAACAAACGGGCCAAGTGGCATCGTCAAGCGGAAAGACTGAGCAGGCTTTAAGACTTTGTAAGCCATTCCGACAGAGGCGAGCCTCCTCAAGGGAAGGTTGACAGCCTCCCGAAACGCGCTGGCCCGCCGGCTTACTGGTTGCTGTTGGTGTCGGCGACGCTCTCGGTGGGTGCGTCCTCGTCCTCGATCCCGGGTAGGGCGCGGGTCGTCAGCCCGGTGGCGTCGGCGTCCTCCAGGGTCTGGTCGCTGGGATCGATCGGTTCCTCGGCCGGCTCCTCGAGGTTCTCCTCGACCACGGGCGGCGGCGCTTCGACGACGGGGACCGGCGGCGTTGGCGCGGGCGCAGGTTCCGCTGCCTCGACCTGCGTGTCGTCATTCTGCTCCGGCGGAGGTGGCGGTGCCTCGGACGAACAGGCGACGAGCGCGATCGCGCTCAGGGCCAGCACGCCGAACGAACGGATCCCGATCATCGCGACGCCACCAGTTCCGGCTTCGCCCCGCCGATGCGGCTCGCCAGCGTGCCATCCCAATCATAGGGGTCGGCGCGGAAGTTCATCTGCCCGTTCGAACCGGCGAAAGCCGTCCAGTATAGCAGGTAGACCGCGATCGGCTTGGACAGGCGAGCCCGCTTCGTGTCGCCGGCGGCGATCGCCGTGTCCACCGCGTCGCCCGCCCAAGCCGGATCGTCCTGGAGCAGCAGCCTGGCAAGGTCCGCCGGCCGCTCCAGCCGGACGCAACCATGGCTCGCCAAGCGGCTGTACCGCTCGAACGCGCCGCGTCCCGGCGTATCGTGGAGGTACACGCTGTACGGATTGTCGAAGTCGAACTTGTACTGGCCCAGCGAATTGGTCGGCCCCGGCTTCTGCTGCAGCCGCTTGCCGCCTTCCGGCGTTGCGATCACCTTGAATCCGGCGCGGGAGAGATAGGCCGGCCCCTTGGGGAACAGCTCCTTGGTCGCGATGGACGTCGGCACGTTCCACGGCGGGTTGAGCACGATGCTGTGGATCTGGGAACTCAGCATCGGCGTGTTGTCGCCAGGGCGGCCGGTGACGACCTTCATCGACGTCGCCGGCGCATCGCCTTTGAACAGGGTCAGCACCGCCGCGGCGATGTTGACCTGGATGCGATCGGCCGGGAGCTGCGCCGGCAGCCAGCGCCAGCGTTCCAGGTTGGCGACGATCGCATCGACCCGCTGCGAGGCGGGCACGTTGAGCGCGGCGAGCGTAGCCTTGCCGGCCCGTCCGACGGGCTCCAGCCCATAGCGCTTCTGCGCGCGCTTGACCGCCGCGACGACATCGGCGTCGTACTTGTCGCCCTTGGCCGAAATGCCGCTATCCTCGACCGCAAGCCGCGCCCGCAGCGCGGCGACGCGCGTGCCGGATGCGCCCTGCGCCATTTCCGGCCCCTCGGGGATCGTCTTCCAACCGCCGTCGGCAACGATCGCGCGATAGGTGGCGAGGCCGCGACGCAGTCCATCATAGCCGGAATAAGGCGGCGGCAGCGAAGCGATCCAGGTCGCCAGCCGATCGTCCTTCACGGCCGCTACGAAGCTCGGCCACGGATCGAAACCGGTCGGCCGCAACCCCCAGTCCTTCAGGTAGTCGCCTTCGCGCAGCCGCCCGCCGTGGACGGCATGGGCATAGTCCATCGCCGCCTGGATCAGCGCGGGATCGTCCGGCGTCCCTTCCGTCAGCGAATCGCCATAGCGCGGCAGACCGTGGGCCGGGGCGGCATCCAGCATGCGGCGCAGCTGCTTGGCCTGCGCCTCGCTCAGCCGCGGCATCACCGCCGCGATCGGGCCGCTCGGCGCCGGCGGCGCCACCTTCGGCGGCGCGGATGCCGACGATGACGGCGACTGGGCAGACAGGCTGCCCGCCATCACCATCGCCAGCGGTGCCGCCAGCAGGGTCTTGGCCACAATGCGCATTTCTACTCCTCGACACGACGCTCCGCCCACGTACGGCGGACGCCCGGATCGTCCGGTTCGCTCAATCATAATAGCGCGGCAAAGGGAATCCCGTTCCTTAACGGCGCGGGTCCGCGCTCAGATCACCTTGCCCGGATTGAGAATATTGTTCGGGTCCAGGGTCGATTTGAGCAGCCGCATCAGCGCTAGCTCCTCCGGGGTCCGCGAATGGTGCAGGAACTCGCGCTTGACGGTGCCGATGCCATGTTCGGCGGAGATCGATCCGCCCCATTCGCCGATCATCGCATAGACGAACGATTCGATCGCGTGCACCGGCATCGGATCGTCGTCGGTGCGGACCGACAGATGCAGGTTCGAATCGGCGACATGACCGAAGAACACCATCGTGATACCCGGAAACGCCTCGGCGAGCCGATCGCGCAGGACCGGCACGCGCTTGCCGATGTCGCCAGTGGGCAGGCTGACGTCGAAGCCGATCTGCGGCCAGTGGACGTTCTGCCACTCTCCCGGCGAATCGCGCACCGTCCACAGTGCCCGCGCCTGTGCCTCCGATTGGGCGATCACCGCATCCTTGGCGAGGCCATCCTCGATCGCCGCGCCGAGCAGTTCCTCGAACCGAGCCTGGTCGGTGTCCGGATCGGTGCCCATCGTTTCGACCAGCACGTAGATGCCGTGGCCATGCGCGATCGGCGGGGTACGGCCGAGCGCGGTGGTGCCGAGCCGGTAGAAATCCGGCCACATCACCTCGAAAGCGGAGAGCGTGGCGCCAAATCCCGCGCGGGCGCGGCGCAGCAGGTCGAGCACGGCGGCATAGTCGTCGACCGCGACGATCCCGGTCGAGACGCTGAGCGGCTTCGGAAACAGCCGCAGCACGAGCCGGGTGATGATGCCGAGCGTGCCCTCGCTGCCCAGGAAGAGGTGCTTGAGATCGTAGCCGGCATTGTTCTTGATCATCTTGTTGAGTGAAGTGACGACCGTACCGTCGGCCAGCACCGCCTCCATGCCGAGGACGAGATCGCGCATCATGCCGTAGCGGAGCACGCGGTTGCCGCCGGCGTTGGTCGAGGCGTTGCCGCCGACCTGCGCCGTGCCCCGCCCGCCGAGATCGAGCGGGAAGAGCAAACCGGCTGCGTCCGCGGCCTGCTGCACCGCCTCCAGCACGACGCCGGCCTCGACCGTGATCGTCGACGCATCGGCATCGAGTTCGAGGATCGATCGCATCCGCTCCAGCGACACCACCAGACACGGTTGCTCGGGTACGCCGCCGCCGGCCATGCCGGTCATGCCGCCCTGCGGCTGCACGACGATGCCGTTCGCGTTGCAGGCGCGCAGGATCGCGGAGACTTGCGCCGTCGTGCGGGGATAAGCGACGCCGAGCAGCGCGACGTCTTCCTGCATGACGTTGACGAAATCACGGGCATGTCGGGGGAAGTCGGCTTCGTCCGGGCCGTGGACGATGTCCGCGCCGATCTCCACGCGCAGGCTCGCGATGATGTCCATATCCTCTCCTCTTGCGGAGCAGCCTAGACGCTCTCGGACGCGAAATGAACCGGGCTGCACGACAGGGGTTGAGCCAAGTGGTCGCGGAGCGAGATCCCGGCTGCGGTACCGGAGGGCGAACAAGCTGGATGGCGCAGGGCGATCCCATCGACGAGACCGGCATGCTGCTGCGCGAAGGCGGCGGGTTCGTGCTCCAGCGCGATCTGGGCGGGCGCTGGCCGCTCGATCTGTCCCGCGTGCCCGTCGACCTAGTCGGCAAGCGGGTGCGGGTGGTGGGCATCGACAGCGGCGACGGGCGGATCGAGGCCGACGGCGTGCGCGCCGACTAGCGCGCTTTCAGGGCATAGACACCCAGCATCCGGTAGTCGGCGCGGCCGACGCCGACCAGACGATAGTCGCGCCTGAGCGCCGCCTCCACGATCGGCCAGGTCGCCGGGTTGGGATCGACGATGGCCGCTCGCCGCGAGGTGACGATCACGGTCGGACGCGCCGTCAGGATGCGCGTCACCTCGGCCGCGGGATCCACGCCGATCGCCCGCGCCTCGCCCAGATAGTTGAGGTGGGCGGGAAAGACGTAGCGGCTGAGGGTGCAGGCGTGGCTCGCCTGATAGAGGATCGGCGGACCTTGGAACACGAACAGGCAGCCGCCACGCAGGTGAGGCACGATCAGTGACTCAAGCGTCGCCAACCGCTCTCGCGCGGCCTGTGCCCGCCCGATGTCGGGATAGCCGGTCAGGATCAGCAGCGCCGCCGCCGCCGTGACCACCGCCGCGCGCCACAGCATGCCCCGGTCCATCGCGAGCGCGACGGCGACGCTGATCGGCACCAGCAGCGGCAGGGCATAGTGATTGTAGTAAGGGGCAACCGCCAGGAAGCCGGCTGCAGCCACGCCGAGCCATGCCGCGAGCAGGCGCAATCCCCCGCCTCCATCTCGCCACCGCCTGGCCACGCCGGCCAGCGCGGCCGCGGCGATCGGCGCCAGCACCAGCAGGATCCCGCCCAGCTTCACACCCGGCTGAGCGTCGGGCGGTGTCTGCCGCAGCAGGATCGAGGCGACGTTGGCGAACCAGAAGGCCGACCCTTCGCCAATGGCGACGTAGAAAGCGAAAACGACCAGCGTCGGTGCCAGCGCGATCGCCATCAGCCGCAAGGCCAAGGCGGCGACCGCACCGGCGCGCCGCGAGCGCGTCCATTCGAGCCACAGGAAGGTCGCGCCGAACAGGCAGCCTTCGAACAGTACGGTCGTCTTGATCTGCAGTGCGAGCCCCATCGCCAGCATCGCAAGGTCGCCACGGCGGCGGACCCGGGCCGGATCCCGGTCGTCCACAGCCGCAAGCGTTGCCAGGGCCGCGAGTGCGGTCAGCAGGTTGTAGAACACCGGCGACTGCCCGCCGCCGCCGCCGAGGAAGTTCAGCCAGACGAGATAAACGAGACCGCCGCCGGTAGCTGCGATCGCACGGGTAAACCGCCGGCCGATTGTGGCGATGATCGCAGCGGTGGCCACTGCTGAGAGCATCGCCACGACCTGGTACTGGACCACGCCGTCGCCGCCGAGCAGGCGAATGGCGGCGTAGATCAGGAACAGTCCGACCGGCTTCCTGTCCCAGATATCGACATAGGGCAGGGCGCCATGGAGCAGGCGATCGCCGACCAGCAGGTAGAATTGCTCGTCGATGTCGAACAGCGGATCGCCGATCACCGGCAGCCGCAGCAGCAGCGCCGCCAGCATCAGCACCGCCAGCGTCGTAGCGGGGACCGATACAGCGCGTCCGCCCAGCGATCTCGGCATCACGACCGCTGCCGTCACGCTTTCTTCCAGGTAAGGGCGGAGGTCAGCGCGTAATTCCACACCGATCCGATTGCCGCGCCGATCAGCCCGGCCACCCACCAGCGATGATCGCTGCCATAGATCAGCGCGCCGATGCCGACATTGGCGATCATGCCGAGCCCGCAGACCAGATAGAAGCTGACCAGGCCACGGGCGAAGCCCAACCCGGTCAGGCGGCGGTCGCGATAAGTGAAGCGGTTGTTGAGGATGAAGTTGCCGGTCATGGCGATCACCGACGCGGCCGCCTGCGCCCGCGCGAACGCCATCCCCGCGCCATCGACGAGCAGGCCCAACGCAGCGAGGTGAACGCCAACGCCGAGCGCGCCAACCCCGACGAACATCGCGAAACGCAGCGGAATCCACCGGCCGAACAGCTTGTCGAACAGCAGCAGCATCGATTCGAGGATGATCGCCGCGTCGAGCTTGCTGGCCCCGGCAATGCGCGGCCGGAAGATATACGGCACCTCGCGCACCGTCAGTGGCGTGGGCGCGGAGGCGATGATGTCGAGCAGGATCTTGTAGCCCATCGTCGACAGCCGCGGCACGGATGCCATCAGCGCCGGCCGCGAGATCGCGAAGAAGCCGCTCATCGGATCGCTGACCTCGGTCCGCAGCAACCGGGTGGCGAGGCGGGTTGCCGATCCGCTGAGCCGGGCGCGGCCGCGCTCCCAGTCGCCGGTCGACCCGCCGCCGGCGTAGCGCGTCCCGATCGCCAGGTCGCAGCCATCCGCCGCGACGGCGCGGAACAGCGCGGGCAGGATCGCCTCGTCATGCTGCAGGTCGGCGTCGATCACCGCCAGCACCGGCGCGACGCTCGCCAGCATCCCTTCGACGACGGCGGAGGACAGGCCGCGCCGGCCGACCCGGCGGATCAGCCGGATATGGCGCTGCTCGAGCGCGAGGCTCGCGATCAGGTCGGCGGTGCCGTCGGTCGATCCGTCGTCGACGAAGATCGCCTCCCACTCGATGCCGAGCAATGCCCGATCCAGCCGTTCCAGCAGCGGCAGAATGTTCGGCCGCTCGTCATAGGTCGGCACGACCACCGACAAGGCCAGTCGGCGGGGACGCGCATCGATGAACTGCGTCGGCTTCGCGGCGTACATGCGTGTCGGGGCCTTCGACGGTGGTCCGCCCTGATGCACGCTTTTTGGTTAAATGCGGGTGAAGCGAACGACTTGGCCGCGGCGCTGGCGAGCTCTGCGGCGATGGCGTAGCAACCGCATCAAACAAGGAGAGGGCATCGATGTCGAAATTGGCACGCATGGCGGGCGCCGGAAGCGCCGCGTTGATCGCGATCTGGGCTGCGCCGGGGCAGGCGGCCGGCGCGTCCGACTGCACGGCGATCGCAAGTTCCGGCCGCATTGCGGGCGCCACCGTCACGTCCAGCCGCTGGGTAGCGGCCGATGCCGGGGCCGGCGCGCCGGCCTACTGCGAGATTCAGGCGACACTCTCCCCGGCTCCCGAATCCAGGATCGGCGTCGTCTACCGGCTGCCCGAGAACTGGAACGGCAAGCTGCTCGGGCTGGGCGGCGGTGGCTGGGCCGGCAATGTCCGCATCGAAGCGGCGATGGACGGGCTGAAGCGCCGCTATGCCACCGCGCAGACCGATGGCGGCCACCCCGGCACTAGCCCATGGGACACGAGCTGGACGACCAACCCCGCCGCCGTGACCGACTTCGCCTATCGCGCGATCCACCAGATGACGGTGACCGGCAAGGCCGTCGTCGCGAGCTATTATGGCCGCCCGCATGCTTATGCTTACTATCAGGGCTGCTCGACCGGCGGCCGCATGGGCCTGATGGAGGCGCAGCGCTTCCCGGAGGACTTCGACGGCATCATCGCCGGGGCGCCCGTCTACAGCCTCCAGGTGCAGACCAGCTCGGTGCTGCGCAACCAGACCTTCGGCGCACCCGGCGCCGGCTTGACCGAGGCCCAGCTCCAGCTCGTCCAGACCGCCGCGCTGAACGCCTGCGACGCGACCGACGGGCTGAAGGACGGCATCATCGGCGATCCGCGCAGCTGCCGCTGGAAGCCGGCGGCGCTGCAATGCAAGCCGGGTCAGAAGGCCGGCGCCTCCTGTCTCGCGCCCGCGCAGGTGCGCGCGCTCAACACCGCATATGACGGTATCCGCACGCCGGACGGCCAGTGGGCGGCCTTCCCGATGAGCCGCGGCGGCGAGGCCGGATGGAGCCGTTTCGTGCGCACCGGCAATGCGCCGGACGTGACCGGCGGCGGCGGCATGATCGGCCTGAAGCCGCTCCTGTTCGGCAACCGTCAGATCGACGTCGCCAAGATGCGCGCAGACCGCGACGTGAGCATCGCCCGGTCGAGCGCCTTCGCCAAGCAGTATGAGGCGACCGATCCCGATCTGCGCGCTTTCGTCTCGGGCGGCGGCAAGCTGATCCTGTGGCATGGCGAATCCGATCCGGGGCCGAGCCCGGTCGGCACCATCGACTATTACAGGGCGGTGGCGGGTCGGGTGCCGCAGGCGCCTCAATCGGTCCGGCTGTTCCTGGCGCCGGGTGTCGAACATTGCGCTGGTGGCCCTGGCGCCGACCGGCCCGACACGATCGCGGCGCTGGAGCGCTGGGTCGAGGAAGGTCGCGCACCGGACACGATCCTGGCAACCCGTGCGGACGGCAAGATGACCCGGCCGCTCTGCGCCTATCCGAAGCAGGCGCATTATGCCGGCAAGGGCGACACCAACGATCCCGCTTCCTTCAGCTGTCGCTGATCGACTGTGTCGGTGTGGGCGGCGTGAGCGTGGCGCGCTGCCTGTACCGCAGATTACGACGCCGTTCAGCGGCGCGCACGAATCTGTGGCGTAGCTTCCCCCCTGCCCGCTCACCGGGCGAGAGGAGAACCGACATGAAAATGTCCCAATTCGCCGCCGCCGCCGGACTGTTCATCGCCACGCTCGGCATCGGCGGCACGGCCGAAGCGCGGCCGTACAGCGATTCCCGTTACCACAACGGCTACCGCGACTATCGCGATCACCGGGATCATCGCTGGGACCGTCATCGCGGCGAACGGCGTGGTCACTATCGCGGCTACCGCGGTCGCGGCCGGGCCTATGCGTACCGCGTTCATCCGCGCTGCTGGACCGAATGGCGCCACCATCGGGCCATCCGCATCTGCCGCTGATTTTTGACCGCAGGCGGGGGGTTGCCGAGCCGGCAGCCCCACGCTATTAGCCCCGCCTCGCCGCGCTCCACCGGAGCGACGGCAGCGCCAGAGCGGGCGTAGCTCAGGGGTAGAGCACAACCTTGCCAAGGTTGGGGTCGAGGGTTCGAATCCCTTCGCCCGCTCCAGCGACTTCCAGGCCTTCGGAAGTCCTCAGGTTAGCGCCTGCGTGACGCGCTCTACCTTCGCGATGAAACGTCCGGCAACGCCCAGGCTGGCTGATCGCTCAGACCAGCGACGTCTTCATGATGACGTCTTCATCCTCCTGGGTTCCGACCATGAAGACGCAGGGGCCGACCTCGACGAAGCCGTAGCGGGCGTAGAAGCGCTTGGCCCGGAGGTTTTCCGTGAACACGGATAGGTACAATTCCTCCGCGCCGCGCTTCCTCGCCTCCTCCATCAACCAATCCATGAGCGCCGGCGCGACGGCGGAGCCACGCACTTCCGGAGCGATGTAGAACTGGCGCAACTCCAGGGCCGTTCGCTCCGCCTCGACCGGCAGCTTCAGCGGGCCGAGCTTCGTGAAGCCGATAGCCGCGCCGCCCCGTTCGGCGATGCGGATCGCGACGGATCGGTCGCGGAGCTGGTCCGCCCACTGATCGGGCCGGTGCTCGGCAAGGAAGGCGCTCAGGTCGGCCGGCTGGTACATGTGGCCGAAGGTTTCCCGAAACGTCGCTGCGAACAGGTCGGCCAGCGCCTCGGCATCGTCGGGGTTCGCGTCGCGGAAGATGATGTCGTGCATGCCGCCGCGTTAGGCAGTGTCCTGCCGGGTTTCCACCCTTCTCCTCCGCGCCAGATCAGTCCGCCCACCAAGGCCGAACGTCAACGACGTGTTAACCACGCTACGTCACATCAGGGGGGAGGCGGTCGCCGATGCGCCGCGCTGCCGAGCATGGAGGGCCACATGGACGTCGCCGAAGCACCAACCCCATCCGTCCCCGTCGTCGCCATGCCCGTGGCCCCCGAGGTGCCGCCGTTGTTGCTGGTGGCGGCAAAGCTCTTCACCGCGAAGGGCAAGATGCTGGTCACGCTGCTGGAGATGTCGTCCGACTACGCCGTGGCCGCCACCACCGCGCCGCCGGCGGCCGGCAGCATCGCCGTGCTGGCGCGCTGCGGCGCGCGTGCGAGCGTGACGGTCGCCTGGGTCGACGGCCAGCGTGTCGGTCTGCTGTTCGATCGGCCGCTGAGCGACGGTCTGCTCGATCAACTCGCCGGCTAGGCGAGATCTGCCCGGTCCCGCCACACTGCTGAATCGAACACCTTCACGGCACTTTCCCCAACATGCCTGAATGACAGCCGCCGCCGTCGGCGCTACCGGCATTACGTGCCGATCATTCGCCACCTTCTTGCGCGCCGCCAGCTCGCCTTCCTGATCTGCGCGGCGGCGCTGCTTCTGAAGCTCCTGGTGCCGACCGGGTATATGATCGCCAGCGATCACGGCCGCCTGACCCTGACGATCTGCTCCGGCGTCGCGCCCTCTCCGCCGCCGATGGCCATGGCGGGGATGAAGCACGACATGGCCGACCACGGTTCGTCGAAGGACCATGGCAAGCCTGAAATGCCCTGCGCGTTCGCCGGGCTCTCGGCGGCGTCGCTCGGCGCCGTCGATCCGATCCAGCTCGCGGCGCTGATCGCCTTCGTCATGGCCGTTGGCCTGACTGGGGTCATGCTGCCGGTCCGGGTCCGGCGCGCTTATCTGCGCCCGCCGCTGCGAGGGCCGCCCGCTTACCTTTGACCGGTCGACCGCCGTCCTCCCTGCCGGAGGACGGCGAACTGTTCATGGCCCGTGCGCGCGCACCGGGCCGGTCAAAGGCTATTCCATGTCCCGATCCGACCTGCTGGCAGGCGCTGTCGCGCCGTGCCTCCTGCTGATCCTCGCAGGCTTCGCACCTACCGGGGAGGCCAATGCTGCCGTTCCCGACATCATCGTTACCGGCCAGCGCGACCTGCGCCGGCTCGATCGCGCGACGCCTACCGGCAGCCGCCTCGTCCTCGCCGATCGCGAAACGCCCGCCACGATCGATACCGTCACCCAGGCCACGATGCAGGCCAAGGGGCTCCGCACCGCAATCGAAGTCTATGGCAGCGCGCCGGGTGTCGTCGCCGGGCTGCTGCCGGGCGAGCCGGCGAGCGCCTCCATCCGAGGATTTTCGACCGGCGCCGTATCCTATCTGTTCGATGGCATGCGGGTGGCCGACTCGACGATCCTCAACCGCAACTACGACAGCTTCAACTTCGATCGGATCGAGCTGCTCAAGGGCCCGGCGTCGATCCTCTACGGCGATGGCGCACTGGCCGGGGCGATCAATCTCGTGCCCAGGAAACCGGTGGTCGGTGCCACGCAGTTCGACGGGCTGGCGAGCTATGGAAGCTTCGATACCGTTCGGCTCGGTCTGGGCGCCAACCTGCCGCTGTCCGCCGTCGCCGCGCTGCGTACCGACCTCAGCCTGTCGCGCAGCAACGGCTATGTCGACGACACCGACACCCGCACGATCCAGTCGACCTCCAGCCTGGCGCTGACACCGACCGAGCGACTTTCCGTCCTCCTGGCCTTCGATTTCTTTCAGGATCGCAACCGCACGCCGTATCAGGGCGCGCCGCTGGTTCCCGCCAGCATCGCCCGCGCCCCTTCCGGTGCCGTCGACACCCGCAATTCCTATGTCTTGGATCGCGCCATGCGCGACGAGAACTACAATGTCGCGGACGGACGCATGGATTCCGATGCCTATTGGGGTCGCACCCGGATCGCCTACGACCTGACGGACGGATGGACGCTGACCGACGAGGCCAACGTCTATCACGGCAAGCGGGAATGGGAGAATTCCGAGGACTTCACCTATAACGAGCGCACCGGCCTGCTCGATCGCGGCACCACCAAGATCTACCACGACCACGATTCATGGTCGAACCGCGCGTTCGTGACCGGCGACTTTGCCCTCGCCGGAATGCGCAACCGGATGAACGTCGGCGCCGAGTATAACGAGACCACGTTCGGCACCGTCCGCCGCTTCGGCCAGGCCGCCGCGGTCGCCCGGTTCGCGCCGACGCGGGGCGCCTTCCCGGCCGATACCGCGGCGAACTTCCCGGGTGCCGGCAACCGCGCCGACTTCAACTCTCGGGTGAAGAGCTGGGCGGTCTTTGGCGAGGATGCGCTGAATCTCAGCGACGACTGGCTGCTCCTGGGCGGCGTGCGCTTCGATCACATCGCTCTCGATCGGAGGATCGACGACCTGAACACTGGGACGACCCAGCAGTTCGGGCGATCGTTCAAGGCACTCTCCGGCCGGGTCGGCACGGTCTATTCGATCACGCCCAAGACCCAGCTCTACACCCAGTACAGCCATGCCATCACGCCTGTCGGATCGCTGCTCCTGTCCAACGTGCTGCGCGCAAGCGTCGACCTGACCAAGGGCGACTCGGTCGAAGGCGGCATCAAGACCAGCCTGCTGGGAGACCGCGTCACGCTGACGGCAGCCGGCTATTGGATCAGGCAGAGCGGCATTCTGACCCGCGATCCGGCGCGGCCGAGCGTTCAGGTGCAGGGCGGATCGCAATCCTCGCGCGGCATCGAGCTTTCCGCGACGGGCACGATCACGCCCAACCTCACGATCGATGCCAACGGCGCACTGCTGAAGGCGCGCTACGACGATCTGACCGGCGCTGGCGGCGTGGACCTTTCCGGCAATCGGCCCAACAATGTGCCGCAGCGGCTCGCCAACCTGACTTTGTTCTACAACTTCGATCGGCTGCCCCTGACCGCGAGCGGAACGGTTCGGCACGTCGGCAGCATCTGCACCAGCACGACGAACGATGTGCGGGTGGATGGTTATACGGTCGTCGATGCGGCGCTCAGCTACCGCCTGCCAACCGTTACCGTGACGATCCGCGGGCGCAATCTGGCCGGCAGCTTCTACGCCTACTGGTCGGGTTACAGCGCCACGCAGGTCTATGTCGGCGCGCCGCGCAGTGTCGACATCGCCCTATCCACTCGCTTTTGATCGGAGCCGGACCGATGGCAACCGCCAACTCGCCTTCATCCAAGGCCTACCGCGCCATCTGGCGCTGGCATTTCTACGCCGGCCTGATCGTCGCACCGTTCCTCCTCATCCTGAGCGTGACCGGCGCGATCTACCTGTTCAACGACGAGCTGAACGATGTGCTCAGCCCCGAACTGCGCTTCGTGACGCCGCGGCAGGTGACGCAACCGCCCTCCCGCCTGGTGCAGGCGGCACTCGCCACGCAGCCGGGTACGGTGACCCGGATCGACCTGCCGGCCACTTCTGACCGATCGGCTGTGGTGTTCATCACGCCACAGTCCGGCGCGCCGGTGCGGGTCGCCGTCGATCCGGGCACGGGCCGGGTCCTCGGCTCGTTCGTCTATACGCAGACGCTCGTCGGCTTTGCGGACACGATGCACGGCTCGCTGATGCTCGGGCAGTGGGGCGGCCTGATCGTGGAGCTGGCCGCCTGCTGGGCGCTCGTGCTGATCGCGACCGGCCTCTTCCTGTGGTGGCCGCGCGGCCGGCGGCGGCTGGCCGGCATCCTCTATCCGCGCCTGTCCGCCGGCGGCCGGCTGTTCTGGCGCGATCTGCATGCGACCACGGGCGTGTGGACGATCGCGCTGATCGCCTTCCTGCTGCTCACCGGCCTGCCCTGGGCCGAGGTGCAGGGCCCGCTGTTGCAGACCGTCACAACTCGGCTCGGCGTCGGCTACCCGGTCTCTCATTCCACCGACAACATGCCCTCCAGCACGAGCGTGAAGGCCGCACTCGGCGAGGCTCCTTGGACGCTGGAGGGCGAGCCCATGCCCAGCTCGGCGCGGACCTCCGGCCACGCTGGCCACCCTGGTCACGATATGGCGGTGGGCACGGTGGATACCGCTGCGGTTACCGGGCTGGACCGCATCGCGGCGGCGCTAGCGTGTGACCAGGGGCTGAGGGGTGGCTATCGCCTGTTTCCGCCTGCCGGGCCGACCGGGGTCTATACTGCCTACACCTACCCCGATCGGCCCCAAGGGCAGCGCAGCCTCTATTTCGACCGCTATTCCGGTAGATTGATCCGGGAGGTCGGCTATGCCGATTACGGTGCGGCGGCCAAGGCGATCGAGCTCGGCGTCCAGCTCCACATGGGCAATTATCTCGGGCTGGCGAACCAGCTGATCATGCTGCTGACGTGCATCGCGATCGTGGTGCTCGTCGTCAGCGGCGCTACGATGTGGTGGAAACGGCGCCCGGTCGGTCAGCTTGCCGCGCCGCCCCGGGTGTCGTCAGCGCCGATCGCGGGCGCGATCGCGATCCTGGTCGTCGCTTCCGTGCTGTTCCCGGTGCTCGGCGCATCGGTCGTGCTGATCTGGATCGTCGATCGCTGTGCGGTTGCGTTCCCCCGTGCGAGGCGTGCCCACGCCTGACAGGCGCTGGCCCGTCCGCTCGGCACGCGTCGGCCAGGTGGGTTGGGGTCAGCCGGTCGTGTTGCCGGTCGCCTCGTCGGCGCCGCCATGATCCAGCTTGGACACCGCTTCCAGGTGCATCTGGATCTTGGGCTTGGTCTCGGCGGCGAACCCCTTCAGGCCCGCATCGTCGCCGTGCGTGGCATAGGAGTCCATGAGGCCCAACGCCTCGCGGTGCGCGGTCGTCTGCTGGTCCAAATAGACCTCGTCGAACTTGTCGGGCGTGGCCTTCTGCAGCGTGTCGATCAGCCCGGCCCGGCGATCGTCGAGTGCGGCCGGCAGAGCCGGCATGCCACCCGCCGACACCAGCTGCTTGAGCTTGGCCGACGTCGCGCCATGTTCCGTCAGCATCTTCTGCGCAAAACCCTTGATCTCGACGGACTGCGACTTGGCCAGCGCGATCTTCGCGGCATCGGTCTCGTACATGTCGCTGAGCGCCGCCTGCTCGACGAACACGGGAGTCGCCACCTTGCCCGCACCGTAGGCGCCGATGCTTGCCGGCGAGCCCGTCGTCTCGATCGTCGCCGCATTGGAATTGGCCACGGAGTCCGAGGTGGTGGCGTTCCCGTCACCCGTCTCGGTGGCGCTCGGGCTGCAGCCGCTGAGGGTTGCGACCAGCACGACGGAAACCAGCAAAGCGCGCTTCATGAATTTCTCCCAGGCTTCGTTGCGCTATCAACCGCGTGCCGAAGCGTGGGTTCCTGCGGTCAGGCGTGCGGCTGTCTTTCGAGCGCGGCCGGGATGGCGTCGGCCGGCATCGGCCGACCGAAGAGATACCCCTGGCCGTAGGCGCAGCCCTCCGCCTTCAGGAAGGCGGTCTGCTCGGGCGTTTCGATGCCCTCGGCGATGACATCGACGCCCAGGCTTTCGCCGAGCCCGACCAGCGCGCGCACGATCACGGCGTCGTCATGGTGTTCCAGGATGCACTGGACGAACGAGCGGTCGATCTTGAGCGTGCTCACCGGCAGCCGCTTGAGGTGCGACAGCGACGCGTAGCCGGTGCCGAAGTCGTCCAGCGCGATCCGTACGCCAGCTTCGTCGAGCCGGCGCAGATTGCTTTCGACTTGGCCGGTGGTCTTGTCGAAGATCACCGTCTCGGTGACCTCGACCTCCAGGGCGCTCGTCGGAATGCCGGCCTGCGCCAGAACTTCCAGCAGCGTGGCGGCATAATCGGAATGGCGGATCTCGGCGGCGGATACGTTGAACGACAGGCAGCCGAACGGAACGCCGGCGTCCAGCCAGGCACGCAGGTCCGCCAGGATCATCGTGCGCATTTGCGTGCCGAGCGCAGGCGCCAGTTCCGAATCGTCGAAGGCAGCGGCGATCTCGCCCGGCATCCTGAGCTTGCCGGATGCGTCGCGAATCCGCAGCAGCGCCTCCAATCCGACCACCACGCCGTCGCTCAAGCGGACCTTCGGCTGGTAGAAGGGCATGATCCACCCCTCGGCGATCGCGCTGCGGGCAAGCCGCAGTTGCGATGCATGGGTCCGCATCGCGATCCGCATCTGGCGATCGAAGATCCGGCACGCATTCCGGCTGTCCGACTTGGCCGCGTAAACGGCGAGGTCGGCATTCTTCATCAGCGTGTCGATCTGGGTGCCGTGCAGCGGGTAGATCGCGCCGCCCAGACTCGCGCCGGCGAGGAAGGTTCGCCCGGCATGGCTGAACGGTTCGCGCAATTGGGCGAGGATCGCCTCGCCGGCCTCGCGCAGGACGTCCGGCCGGGAGAGATCGGGCAGTAGGACGGCAAACTCGTCCCCGCCCAGCCTGGCGACGGCGGCGTCCCGACCCAGAGCGTGCTGCAGCCGGCCAGCCACCGCCCTGAGCAGCGCATCGCCGGCATCGTGGCCGAACAAGTCGTTGATTTCCTTGAAATGATCCAGATCGATCAGCAGCAGTCCGACCTGAAGGCCGCTCTTTTCGGCAAGCTCCATCGCGCGGGTCAGGCGCTTGCGGATGGCGCGCCGGTTGAGCAGCCCGGTCAGCGCATCATGGTTCGCGACCCAGGCCAGGCGTTCGAGGTTCTCGCGATGCTCGGTCACGTCGCGGCCGATCACCAGGATGCTGCCGCGATCCTCCTCGACCGGTGGCGTCGTGGTGACGACCACGTCCCACCATTTCGGGGTTCCCCCGGCGGTGGGGTTGAGCGCGGTGAAGTGACCCACGGCGCCGCAGCGCGCGCGGGTCAATTCCCGCTCGATCGCCGCGCGCACCGGCACGGGCCAGAGTTCGGCCCAATGCGTGCCGATCAATGGCGTGAAGTCGTCGATCTCCGCACCCAGCATCGCCGACCGGTTCATGAACAGGAGCCGCCCGTCGAAATCGAGGAATGACATCGCATCGGCGCTCGCCTCGATCACGGAGCGGCTGAACGCCTCGCGCCGCAGCAGCGATTCCTCGGCCCGCTTGCGATCGGTGATGTCGACGTTCGCCCCGACGGACCGGACAACGTTGCCGGCCTCGTCCTTCAGGAACTTGGCGCGACTGTGCACCCAGCGCGCCTCGCCCGTATCCGCGCGGACGATCCGGAACTCGGCGTCGTAGTGCGAGCCCTTCGCCAGCGCCTGCGCGACGCCGCGCGCGAACGGCTCGCGGTCTTCGGGATGGACGAGCGCGGTGAATGCCTCGAAGTCCAGGAACGGCGTGTCCACCGGAAGCCCGGCGACGCGGTAGAAGCCGGCTGAGCAATAGGCCATGCCGTCCGGCGTGGTCGAATAACAGCCGATCGCGGCCGCTTCCTCGGCGACCTGGAAGCGTCGTTCGGCCTCGCGCAAGGCAAGCTCGATCTCCTTTTCCTCGGTCACGTCGAGCAGCAGGCCGACGATCGAGATCGGCGCACCATTGGCATCGCGGATCAGCCGCCCGACCGAACGCAGCCAGATTGGCCGGGCGGGATCGCGCAGCCTGATCTCCAGCGCGCGCAACTCGGCGGAACCGTTCCAGGCCTTCTTGCGCGTGACCGCCTCGTTGCCCGTCATATCGTCGACGAGCGTCCGCCATTCCTCGTGGGAGACGATGCCGGAGTGATTTTCGGGCAGGCCGTACATCCGGCGACCCTCGACTGACAGCGAGAGCGTCAGGCTGTGCAGGTCGAACGAAAAGGTGCCCGCATTGGCCGCTGCCACCGCGCGCTGCAAAGCCAGGGCCTCGGCCGGATCGATGCAGGGTAGGTCGGCGAAATCCGCGGCCGTGGTCTGGCCCGGTGCTATGGCTGCGTAATGCATCCGTTCCTCGTCCGCATCCTGCCCCTGACAGGTCGCTGAAGCGGCCCTCCTGTCCGATATCGGGCAATCCCGTTAAGCACCCGTAACCTTGGTCACCCGGTCGGGGTGACGAGCAGTTCGCTGAAGGCCGGGCTGAAGGTCTCGACGAACCCTGCGTCGCTCCGTGCGACGAAGCGGGCGGCGAGACGCTCGGCGCGAGCAAGCGCCAGGCCTGCTTCGGGCCCTGCCACGATCAGCGCGCTCGCCCAGGCATCGGCCAGCATCGCCGACCGATGAACGACACTGACCGTGCTCAGGCGCGGATCGGCCGGGCGTCCGATCCGCGGATCGATCGTGTGCGATCCCCGGACATAGTCCCCCGAGGTCGCCACGGCGATTTCGTGCAGAGCGAGGCGCAGAGGCGGAAGCGCCGCGTCCGGTGGCGTTTCGAGGTCGACCCACCACGGATCGCGGTCGGGTCGCAGGCCATGGCCGCGCAGTTCGCCGCCGATCTCGACCAGGCAATCGCGAACGCCGGCGGCGCGGATCAGATCGACGATCGCATCGACGGCCCCACCCTTGGCGATACCCGATAGATCGAGGGAGAGGCCGCCCGGCTGACGCAGCCGCCCGGCTTCCGCATCGAACGCCAATCGGCGCCACCCCGAACGTGCGCGGGCCGCGGCGATCGCCTCCTCGGCAGGTGGCGGAGTGGGGCCGGGTGGACCGAAGCCCCAGAGATCGACCAGCGCGCCGATCGCAGGATCGAAGGCGCCGTCGCTCCGCGCCGCCAAGTCGAGCCCGGCAGCCATAACCGCCGCAAAGTCCGGCGGCAGCGCCGTCCAGCTACCCGCGACGGAGCGGTTGAACCGCGACAGCAGCGATCCCGCTTCCCAATGGCTCATCTCCGCGACAAGGCCGCCGAGACGGGCGACGATTGCCGCTTCGAGCCTGGCGACATCCAGCCCGGCCGGTCGGGCGAGCCGCACCCGCCAGATCGTGCCCATCGTCTCGCCGGAAAGATCCTGAACCGGCGCCGACGGATCGTGCGCCGCCAGGGCATCCGGAACGAGTGGCGGTACGGCGATCCGCACCGGACACGGCCGGGTCAGGGGGTGAGCACCTCGAGCGTCGAGATGTATGTCATCCGCCGGCGCGTCGCGCGCGCTTCGGACGGCTTGGCGTCCTCGCCTTCGGCTTCGAGCCAGTACATGCCGGCCGTGGGCCAGGTGACCTTCAGCACGCCGTCCTTGCCGGTGGTCAGCTCCATCGCCTGCTCGGAATCGCGGTAGCGCTTGCCGCCCGGGATCACCGTGACCTTCAGGTTCGGCGCGGGCTTCCCGTCGATGAGGAAGCGGAAGTTCGCCGCCTCGCCGGCGACGAGTTCGTTGGGGTGGGTGATCGGATCGAGTTCGAGGCCCTTGCCGGTGGGCTTGAAGACGGTCTTGGTCGGCTCCCCGGCGGTGACGAAGATCTCGTTGCGGGTCAGCGACTCGGTCAGCTTGAGGTCGGTCGCGCCGGCGGGGATCTCGGCCAGGCTGACCGGCGGCTGACGCGGCGGTCCCCCTGCGGCACCCGGGCCACCAGGTGCGCCGGCGCCGCCCGGCCCGGGCGGCGGCCCGCGCCGGCCGCCGACGCGCCGCTCCTCACCGTTGAGCTTGAAGGTGCCCGACACCGACGAATTGGCCAGTCCGATCTTGTACGTGCCGGGGCGATCGAGCTG
>Ga0160473_100166_pt1 | contig 62957 bp, 56 predicted proteins | sample HID1975I_E11MG_FD_108217 | JGI IMG/M metagenome (GOLD analysis project Ga0160473, IMG submission 108217) | Enriched soil microbial communities from UW Madison campus, WI, USA - HID1975I_E11 MG | ecosystem: Environmental > Terrestrial > Soil > Unclassified | place: USA: Madison, Wisconsin... | reverse complement strand
TCATCACCACCGATCCGAACGCCGCCGCAATCGCCAGGATGTGCAGCGTCTGGATGATCGGGATCGCCCAGAAATGCGAACCGATCCAGATGCTCAGCGGATGGTTCGAAATCGCCAGCGCCAACTCGGTCAGCTGCGTCGTGCGCAGCCACTCCGTAAACGCGTACAACAGATCGCCCATGCCGCGTACCCCCTCCCATTTCCACCGTTGCCCGCCTGCCGCAGCGGCGTAGCCAAACCGAAAGATCAACATTTCGCCACAAACCGGCGTCGCGACGCCCGCTAGCAGGTTCGCCGCGCGCCGCAAGAGCGGCGTCGACGTCAACCGCCTGTCGCGGCCGCCCCTGCATTCTGCTGGGGATACCAATATTGCATGTGACAATCCTCGCACACCTGATCGAGGTTGCCGCTGGCCAGGCCGAGCTTCGCGGCATCGCGCGCCTTGGCTGCGACCACGAAGTCGTCCGCGGCGGCGGCAAGCTTGCGCGAATGCTCGACGAAGCCCGCCGGGTCGGCATCGACGAAGCCCTGCACTTGCGCCGCCGACGAGGAGTTCGGATCCCCTTCGCCCTGAATCGCCGCGCCGGGACCGACCACCTTGATGTTCTGCGCCATCGCCAACGCCAGCGACATGTCCTTGACCTTCTGGCCGGCGGCGGCGAGCTGCGCCCACTGTGCTGCCGTCAGCCGCTTGGCATCGGGCGTGCCGTTGTCGTCCATCGCCTCGTTCCCGACGTCCCAGAGGATCTGCGCCTGCGGCGCGACGACGGTCTTCATCGCCATCTGAATGGTCGGCGCCGGCGCCTGGGCGTGAACGGCGGCAATGGTGAGCCCGGTGGCGGCCAAGCCGAGAAGCAGCCTTCGCATGCGCGATCTCCAAGCGTCAGTGATGCCCTGGCGCATGGGTGCCGCACGGTTGATCCGTCAAGCGTACATCGCCGTTACGTAACCGTATCGCCGACGTTTCATTCCCTCTGCGAACGGAGCGATGCGCCGCGCCTGCTGGACGGCCGGATACGGCGCCGATACCGGAGCGAATGGCGGGCGATCTTCGGCACCGTCCAGAGAGGAATTGCGCGCTTTGTCTTCCTCGTGCCGGGTTCGCCGTTCCCCGATCGGATCACTCTGGTTGGTCGTGCGAAGACTGATCGTCCTCCTCGCTTTGATGATCGCGGTGCCGGCGGCGGCGCACCCGGCGCCGTTCAGCTACCTAGACGTGCGGATCGACGGAGCGGGGATCGAGGGCACGCTGGTCGTCCACGCGATCGACATCGCCCACGATCTCGGCATCGCCGCCCCAGATCGGCTGCTCGATCCGGCGTTCCTTTCGTCACGCCAAGGGCAGATTACCGCGTTCCTCACGCCGCGGCTCGACCTGGCGGGAAATCGTCGCTTTGCACTGGAATGGACCGGAATGGTTCCGGTGCCCGCCGACGCGACGATCAAGCTGGCGTTCCGCGTGGTCGGTGCGCATCCCGGCGCGCTGCGCGTGGACACCGACCTGTTCCCCTACGATCCGAACCACCAAACCTTCGTCAACGTCTATGAAGGCGGCACCCTGCGCCAGCAGTGGATCTTCCATCACGCCAGTCCGCCCCGGACCCACTATCTCGGCACCACCGCAGGGACGCTGGCGGTGGTGAAAACGTTCGTGCCCGCCGGCATCCATCACATCCTGATCGGCCCCGATCACCTGCTGTTCCTGGTCGGGCTGCTGCTGCTCGGCGGTGGGTGGCGGGCGCTCGTCCGGATCGTCACCGCGTTCACGATCGGCCACAGCATCACCCTGTCGCTGGCCGCGCTCGACATCGTCACGCCGCCGGCGTCGATCGTCGAGCCGGCGATCGCGCTCAGCATCATCTTCGTCGGCGTCGACAATCTGGTCCGCGGCGACGGCCGGGACCTGCGGGCGTGGGCGGCACTGGCCTTCGGCCTGGTCCACGGCTTCGGCTTCGCCAGCGTGCTGCGCGAATTCGGGTTGCCGCCAGAGGCGTTGCGATGGTCGTTGTTTTCGTTCAACGTCGGCGTCGAACTGGGGCAGCTCGCCGTGGTGGCCGTAGTGGCGACGCTGCTGGCCACCATCCGGCGACGCAGCCAGAAGATGGGCCGTCATGTGGTTGTCGCGGGATCGGCCGTGGTGATCGCCGCCGGAACCTATTGGTTCGTGGAGCGGGTGTTCTTTCCTGGAGGCGTTTGATGAAGCGTACGGCAATCCTGACGACGATCGTTGTCGGCGGCCTCACGGCGGCGACCGTCACGGCACAGCGGACCCCGCTGCCGGGGCCCGAGCCGATCGAGAAGATCGGCACCAACCTCTACAAGATCTTCGGCGGCGGCGGGAACACGACCGTATTCGTCCGTTCCGACGGTGTCGTGCTGGTCGACACCAAGCTTGCCAATTACGGCCAGGCGATCCTCGACCAGGTGAAGACCGTGACCGACAAGCCGGTCACGATGATCATCAACACCCACGTCCACCCCGACCACAATGGCAGCAACGATTTCTTCAAGGCGGCCCGCCCAACGGTCGAGATCGTGACGCATGAAAATGCCCGCGCGCTGGTCGCCGCCAATCCGCGCTCCGATCCGGCGATGACGCCGACCCGCACCTTCACCGACAAGCTGACGCTGGGCGCGGGCAAGGACCGGATCGACCTGTTCTACTTCGGCGCGGGCCATACCAAGGCCGACGCGTTCGTCGTCTTCCCGGCCGAGCGGGCCATGGCGATCGGCGACCTGATGGCGTGGAACATGGCGCCGCTGATCGATCCGGGTTCGGGCGGCAGCGTTGTCGCGCTGCCCGATACGCTGGAAAAGGCGACGAAGGGCATCAAGGGTGTCGACAAGGTCATCGAGGGCCACGGCCACGTCAACACGTGGGCCGGCCTGCGCACCTATGCCGAATATAACCGGGCGCTCCTCAACGCTGCCAAGGCGGCGCTGGCGCGCAACGACACGCCGGAGTCTGCGGTCGCGGCGCTTGCCAAGAACCCCAAGTTTGCGGTGCTGATGCAGGATCAGATGCTCAAGGGCATGGAATATGGCGGCACCGCCAAGGGCCGCGCGCTCATCAACGTGAAGGTCGCCTTCCAGGAGCTGAGCGGCGAGCCGGTCACCACCAACTTTGCCGGGCCACTGCCGGCGACGGCGAAGCACAAGGGTTCGGCCGACTGGGATCCGAACGCTCCGGCCGCACCGCGACCGGGCGCGCCTGCCGCTCCGGCGCCGGCTGCCGGCACGACACCGCCGACGCCGCGATAGTCGCTCCTGTTCCCGGGTACTTGCCCGGGAACCCTGCCGCCTCCGCCGGGTTCGGAAAAGCGATCAGGAATTAGGGACGCGGCGGATGACCAGAGACCAGCAACTTCTCCTCGGGCTCGGGCTCGGGGCGATCGCAGCGTTGGCAGCGGGCGGGGCCGCAGTCGCTCAGGGCAGCGCCGCCAAGGGTGCGGCGCTGACCCAGGTGGCTCGCTTCGACCGTCAGGTGACCGGCGTCGCCGTGGTCGCCGATGGTCGGCGTTTCGTCAATTTCCCGCGTTGGACCGACGACGCGCCGATCTCCGTCGCCGAGGTGCTGCCGGACGGAACTCTGCGCGCCTATCCTGACGAGAAGTGGAACAGCTGGCGCAACGCGCGGGCGAATGAGCTGCCGGTCGGGGACTATTTCGTCTGCGTCCAGTCGATTGTGCCGGACGGCCACGGCAACCTCTGGGTGCTCGATCCCGGCGCACCGGGCAACGAGAAGATCCTGGAGGGCGCGCCCAAGATCGTGAAGATCGATCTCGCTACCAACCGCGTCACCAAGGTCATCCAGGTCCCCGGCGACGTCGCGTTGCAGGGTACCTACCTCAACGACATCCGCTTCTCGCCCGACGGGAAGACCGGCTACATCACCGACAGCGGCACGCGCGGCGCGATCATCGTCGTCGATCTGGAGAGCGGAAAGGGTCATCGCGCCCTTGACGGCCATCCGTCGACGCAGGTCGACAAGAGCGTGAAGGTGAACGTCGACGGCAAGCCGTTGGTTCGGCCCGACGGCCGCCAGCCGATGTTCTCCGCAGACGGCATCGCCATCTCGAACGACGGCAAGACTCTCTACTGGCAGGCGCTGACCGGCAAGACGCTGTATTCGATCGATACCGCCAAACTGCGCGACGGCGTTGCGGAACAGGAGCGGGCGGCGGCGGTGAAAACGGTCGCCACCACCCACGTCGCCGACGGCTTGTGGATGAGCAAGGCCGGGGTGCTCTACATCACCTCGCCGACCGACAACGCGGTCAAGCGGCTGGTCGGCAGCGGCGTCGAGACGGTTCTCACCGATCGGCGGCTGCGCTGGCCGGACACCTTCTCTGAAGGACCGGACGGCACGATGTACGTCACCGCCAGCCACATCCAGGATACGATGTGGTTCAAGCCCGGCGCGCCGCCGTCGATCCGCACCGAGCTGTTCTCGTTCGCGCCCGTGCAGTAAGTCTGGACCTCCAGTGAAACCAGGCGCGCGACGACACGTTGCGGACCGATGGCCCGAATAGCTCACCTCTCCGACATCCACTTCGGCGCGCATGACGAGAAGATCGTCAGCGCGACCGAGGCCTGGCTCCAGCAGCACCAGCCCGACCTGGTCATCATCAGCGGCGATTTCACGCAGCGCGCGCGGATCGATCAGTTTCGCGCCGCATCCGCCTACCTCAACCGTCTACGGTCGGCCGGCTTCCGCGTGCTGACGGTGCCGGGCAACCATGACGTGCCGCTCTATGACGTGGTCCGGCGCTTCGCGGCGCCGCTGGCGCGCTATAAGCGCTACATCGACAGCGATCTCTGCCCCTGGTTCGAGAATGACGAGGTCGCCGTGCTGGGGCTGAACACGGCGCGCTCGCTGACGATCAAGGACGGGCGGATCAACCACGATCAGATCGCGATCATGCACGAACGCTTCGGTGCGGTCGCCAAGCACAAGACGCGGATCCTGGTGACCCACCATCCCCTGTTCGCCATGCCGATCGGTGAGGGAGGCGAGCTGAGCGAGGCGGTCGGCCGCCATGACGATGCGATCAAGGCGGCGTGCGAGGCGGGCGTGCACATTGCGCTCGCCGGACACTTCCACCGTACCTATGCCGAATCGGCGCGCAAGATGGTCGAGAATGCCGGGTCTGCGCTCGTCATGCAGGCCGGCACCGCGACCTCGACCCGGTTGCGTAATAGCGAGTTGCAGAGCTTCAACTGGATTCACGCACACCACAATAACGAGATTGAGTTGCAGGTGATCGCCTGGGACGGCTCCGGCTTTCGCCGCGGCAACCATGTCCGCTACAACCATGACGGATCGAACTGGAACTCCCAAACGCTGCACGCCAACGAAGTGCCCGTTCTGGCGGGGTAGCGAGGAGCGCTCGCCGGATCCGGATTGAGAAGGAACGCGGTGGGCGTGCAGGATGGTGGGCGATCTACGCGAAGAGCCGTCCGATCGCTCACCGCGGCGACCATCCTGGCCGTGCTCGCGGTCTGTCCGGTCCAGGCGCGACGGGCGCGCAGCCCCAACCTAGTAGAGTTCTTCGATGCCGGACGCCACCGCGTAGTCCCGGTCGCGCTCTACGGATACCGCAACGACTTTCGCGCCCGGCCCCTAGCGGTGATCTCGCATGGGCATGGCGGCTCGGCGACCGGCTATAGCTTCCTCACCGAGGCGCTGGTCCGACGGGGCTTCATCGTCGCGTCGATCCAGCATGTGGAGTTGCCGGGTGATCCGGCGATGGCGAGCGCGGGCAACCTTGCCGACTTGCGCCGGCCGGTGTGGCAGATCGGCGCCGACAGCATCGGCTTCGTCGCCCGGCAGCTTCGCGCGAGCGGCATGGCCGATCCGGCGGCCGGGCTCGTCCTGATCGGTCACTCGAATGGCGGCGACATGACGATGCTGTTCGCGAGCCAGCATCCCGAGCGTGTCGCCGTCGCTCTGTCGCTCGACAACCGGCGGATGCCGCTGCCGCGTCTCGCCCGCCCGCGGATCTGCTCGATGCGCTCGACCGACCAGACGGCGGATGCTGGCGTCCTACCTGATACGGCCGAAAAAGTGCGGCTCGGCATGGTTGTCGTCACGGTGCCGGTCACCCACGACCACATGGACGACACCGCGACCGGTCCGCAGCGTCAGGACATGCTGCGCGTGCTGGATGCCTGCCTGCGCGGCGTATCGCTGCGCGACAGGTGAGGGGTATCGCCCCGCCGCCACAGCCTTTCTTCCGAATGGGTGGCGAACGGCGGCCGGATCGCGCATCAGGGTGGGAAGCGTTAGAAGAGACGAAGGGATCCAGGGCGTGGACAATAGCGAGACGGCAACGGCGGCACCGCAGGTCCTTTTCCCCAAGGAGCCGCTGACCTTCGGAAGCGGCGGCAGCGCCGGGCGGCTCGTCCACCGGATCGAGGCCGACATCGTCGACTGCGAGGTCGAAGGTACGATGCCGCCCGGCATAGATGGCACCTTCTTCCGGGTCGGTCCGGACCCGCAATATCCGAAGCCGCCGCAATATTCCCACGACATCGACTTCGACGGCGAGGGGCATGCCAGCATGTTCCGGATCAAGGACGGGCATGTCGATTACCGCAGCCGCTACGTTCAGACGCAGCGCTTCAAGGCGCAGCGTGCCGCCCGGCGGTCTCTGTTCGGCATGTATCGCAATCCCACCACCGACGATCCTTCCGTCGCCGGCCTGAGCCGCGGCACCGCCAACACCCAGGTCTTCTACCATCACGGCAAGCTGCTCGCCTTCAAGGAAGACAGCCCGCCGGTCGTGCTCGATCCCATTACGTTGGAGACGATCGACGATTATTACACGTTCGGCGGTGCGCTGCAGGGCGAGACCTATACCGCGCACCCGAAAATCGATTCCGAGACCGGCGACCTGATCGGCTTCGGCTATGAGGCGAAGGGCTTAGCGACCGACGATATCGAGGTGCTGTCGGTCGATCCCCAGGGCAAGGCCAACTGGCACACCTGGATCAAGGCGCCCTATGCCTCGATGCTCCACGATTTTGCGGTCACGCAGAACCATATCGCGTTCCTGACCATCCCGCTGGTGCCCGATGTCGAGCGGATCAACGCGGGCGGCGTCCACTTCTCCTGGGACTCGGACGTGCCGAGCTATTTCGGTGTGCTCCGCCGCGGTGACGATGGCGCCAACATCCGCTGGTTCGCGGGCCCGCCCGTCATGTGCACCCACGTCATGGGCGCCTGGTCCGAGGGCGACGTGATCCACGTCGACATGGACGGCGCGGAGGTGAACCAGTTCCCGTTCTTCCCGCTGCGGGGTGGCCAGCGCGCCGACGAGGGTATGGCGGCGGGGCAGATCCGGCGCTTCTCGGCGGACCTGTCCGATCCGACCGCAAACAGCTTCAAGATGGACGTGCTGTTCCCGGAAGTGACCGGCGTGCTGGCGCGGCAGGACGATCGCTACCACAGCCTGCCGTACCGCTACGGCTTCATCCTCAGCATGGGCCCGACCGGACCGTGCTGGACGAAGGTCGACCACCAGACTGGCGCCGTCGACACCTTCACCCCGCCGCCGGGATCGGTGCCGTCCGAGATGTGCTTCGTGCCGCGATCGAAGGACGCACCAGAAGGGGACGGATACCTGATCGGCATCCTCAGCCGGATGACGGAGGGCGGCCGATCGGATCTCGTGCTGGTGGACACGAGCGACCTGGCGGCGGGCCCCGTTGCGACGATCAAGATGCCCTGCCGGATCGTCGGCCAGGTCCATGGCTTCTGGGTGCCGGGGGACGCGCTTCCCGCTCGCTGAACGGTGCCTGCCCGGCCACTCGCGATGATGGCACCTGCCGGCGCATCACGGGAGGGCAGGTGCTCGTGGACGTTAAGGCTGGATCTACCACGGCGGGTCTAGCTGCTCGGGAATGTCGGTAAGAAGAGAGTATCGTTGATGTTCAGTAGATCGCGCGGGCTCCAGACCGGCAAATCCGCCGCGACGGCGGACGGCCCCACTAGGCTTCCCCGCGCGGGCGATGGATCGGCACGACAGGGCCAGGGCTGGCAGGATCCTCTGAGCTGGGTACAGCTCACCTATCGGGCGCGCCGAGTCCGGGACCAGCTGTTCGACGCCAACCTCTTCGCCGAGCCGGCCTGGGATATGCTGCTCGAGCTGTACGGCGCCCACCTGGAGAACCGGCCGATCACCGTCGCCGACGCCTGCGCGGCGAGCAGCGTGCCGTCACTGACGGCGCATCGCCACATCGAACTGCTCCTGAAGCGTGGGTTGCTCGTTCACAGCGACAGGGGAGAGGGTGACGCCCGTCAGGTCGAGCTTTCGGAGAGCGCGAAGGCGTCGATGCATGCCATGTTCCTCAAGCTCAAGGCACTGGCGGACAGCCATCCGGAACCGGTGCGCTCCGCTGGCTGAACGCCGGGCCAAGGAAGCCGGAAGGGCGGAGTCCGGCAAATCCACACCTGAATCTTCGCTGAGGTGCGGAGCTTGTGCCCCGCGCGGCCCCCTTGTCGCCCGTGGTTTCGCAATCGAACGTTGCCAGTCGGCCAGCGAATGATACAGTCCGCCGGTGTTGCTTCACCGGAGCAAGTAGAAATGAGCCCTAACTCCTTGGTAACCAGGCTCTGCTAAAGGCGGCGTATGATCGAAGGATCGCGCAAAGACCTGGAGGCGGCCGCAGCGCGGCTGGTTATGCGCAAGGGGGCGCTTGCTCCGAGCGAGGCCCGATACCAGATCGAATTGGCGCAGCGGCGTTTCTATGCATCTTTAGCCAAGACCGGCAAGGAACTCGAGGCGCTCGAATATTGGGTGTCGATGAGCCGGCTCGTCGAGGAAGGGGAGACCGGAGGCGATCTCGGCGCGCAATCGCGTATTGGTTGATCTCCTGAGCGTCAGTGTCACCGGCTACTAAGTGTCTCCGTTCGCCGCCTGCCGGAGCAGACGTGGCCCGCGCCTGCGAATTTACCGGAACATGATGCTGGCTCAGGCGCTTAGCGGCGATGAAAATTGCTTGTCTGATCGGCCGACACTGGCCCGTAGCCGCCTTTTCGCCGCCGTGCGAAGGGCATGAGCAGAGCCACTGCGTCGATTGTGGCGTGCCCATGTTCAAGACCTGCCGCACGGACTGGCGCGTCGTGAGCGGCTCCGCCCCCCGGAATGCAAACCGCATTCCCGGCTTCGGGAACCGCGCGCAGACCTGAGTTCGGGCGCCGTTAAGCAAGGTTTGCCGATGTCATCGATCCGCGTTTTCAGGTCATCGGTTGGATGTTTAGGGTCGGTGTTGCGCTTGTCAGGCGCGGTCAAACATGACCATGACCGACTGCCGGTCTCGAGATGGACGCCAATTGGCCGACGCCGCGACCGATTTCAGCCTGACAGGAAAAATCATGGGTAATTTGCGTACCGGCAACAAGCGGCACAACCGTGCCATCGTTGCGCTCGAGACCCGCAAGAAGCTGGCCAAGGCCGACCCCGCCGTCGTCGGCAAGACCGACGTGGTCGCCTCCTGAATGGTGCGCCGCCAAGGAGGACGCCCGTGATACCCTTCGAACTGGTCGACACCGGAGACATACCCGGCGGCGGTCAACTGCGTCTCATGCGCCGCGGCGACGAATTCTCGATCCTGTTCGGGCCTGAAACCCTGATGGGTAGCCGCGCCCGCGGCTCCGAGGAGGCTCTTGCCACGCTTGGCTGCCAGCGCATGCCCAATCCGGAAGGCCGGGTTTTGATCGGTGGGCTGGGCATGGGCTTCACGCTCGGCGCCGCGCTGGCGACGCTGCCGCCCACGGCGACGATCGTCGTGGCCGAGCTCGTCCCGAAGGTCGTCGCCTGGGCGCGGGGGCCTTTGGCGCACCTGTTCGGCGGTTCGCTCGACGATCCGCGGGTGACGCTCGCGACTCAGGACGTTCACGACGTCATCGAGACTTCGAAGGGCGGCTTCGACGCGATCCTGCTCGATGTCGACAACGGTCCGGACGGCATGATCCATCCGGCGAACGATCGACTCTACTGCAACTGGGGACTGCGGGCTGCCTATGCGGCACTCCGGCCCGGCGGCGTGCTGGCGGTCTGGTCCGCCTACACGGACAACGCCTTCATGGATCGGCTGGAGGATACCGGCTTCGAGGTGAACGAAGTCACCGTCCGCGCCAGCGGCGCACGAAAGGGCGCGCGGCACACCATCTGGCTGGCGGTCCGGTCGAGCACGCGGGCCCAAGCTTCGGTGATCGAGAAGGGCAACCGGCGCGGCAAGGTCGCGGTTGCGCGCAAACGCTACGCCGCCGATGCGCTCCGCCGCTCCTCGTCCGTATAAGCGGACGAGGACGGCAGGCGGACGGCGCCAGCGAGATTACTTGGTGGCGATGTCCGTCGTCTCGGCGCGGAAATTCTCGCGCAGATAGGTGCGGGCCGACGTCATGGTCGGGAAGACCTCGGGAAGATCGGCGGACGAGACGAGCGGATAGCCCTGCGAGTTGAAGCGGGTCGTGCGCACGACCACGCGGAACGACCCTTCCGGATCCTTGGAGATAAGGTAGGGGCGAACCGAAACTCTCGACATCGTATCTTCCTCTTGGGGCAGTTGAGAACAAGCGCGGGCGACCCGAAGGCCTAACGTCGCGCCTGTCTGCTGCGGGTTCGTTCCAGCTACCCGCACCGCGCGAAACTGGAACGGCAATGATTGTTTCCACCACGCAGAGATCGGCGATGATGGTGCCGAAGGATCCTCTCGCTCGCACGAGCGGGAAGCCGACGCTGCCAATTCGTGGTCCGGCACCCCTCCAGATCGAGCTTGCAGATCGGGCGCCAATCGCTTGCATGTGCGCCGAATCGCCCGTTCCGTCAAGGTGAGGGCGCAGGCCTACGTCGCGCAAGGAAGGCGGGCAGCCGCGCTGCCGCCTCCATCTTGCCGCGCCGGGAAGACCATCACCCCGCACTAGTGCAGCCGCAACCGGTCACCCACGCGATGCGGGCGATGGGCTCGACCGCCTCAGCTTTTGGCGGGTGGCGGTGCGGGCGGCAGCGTTGCCGGGTCCCAATGCTCGTCGGCCTTTCCGTCCTTGAAACGCCACATGTCGAACCAGGTGGTGGTGTAGCTCTTCGCCGGATCCTTTGGATCTTTCATCTCGCGTACGAAGCTGACCGTCACGTAATCGCCCTCGGCCGTAACGGCGACGACCTTGGTCTGCATCTTGGCCGGGATCGGCTTCGGTTGAACCTTCGCGACATCGACAAAATAGTGCATCACCGCCTTCAATCCGGATGCGGCGAGCGGGTTGTGCTGAATATAGGCGTCGGTCAGATATTGCGGCGCGCGGTCCCAGTGACCGGCCTCCAGCAGTTCCTTAACGATCTTGAGCGCGACCTGCTTGTTCGCATTCAGCTTCGGATCGGAACTGGTGAACAGCGACTCCGGATCCGGGTGGGCAACCACCGGATCGTTCAGCGCCTGGGCGCCTGCCGACGTGCCGGCCATCAGCAGCAGGGCGGCCAGGATCGGAAGCGAGCGTTTCATCGGCTAATCCCCTCAGAGTCGACGCGGTCGGTCTTTCGCTGATCTGTCGTCCGCCGCCGGTGCTCCGTTCAACCAAAGATGCCCGGCCTTGGCAACCGGGTGCCGCGCCCGGGCTGCCTCATTCGTAGCGCAGCGCTCGGACCGGACTGGTCTGCGCCACGCGGTAGGCATGGCCGCCGACCGTGATCACGGCGATCGCCAAAGCCAGCAGACCGGCCAGCAGGAACGGCACGGGGGTGAGCGCGATACGATCGTCGAACCCGTTCAGCCAGTCGCGCATCAGCCACCAGGCGATCGGCCACGCGATCAGGTTCGCGATCAGCACCGGACGGCTGAACTGCCAGACCAGGAGCCGGACGATGTCGCGGGTGCGCGCGCCGAGGACCTTGCGGATGCCGATCTCCTTCGTCCGGCGCTCGGCAGTGAACGCGGCCAGACCGAACAGGCCGAGGCAGCCGATCACCACCGCCAGGATCGCGAAGGCCGCGAACAGCTGACCGCGAGCGGCCTCCCGGTCATATTGCTCGCGGACGATGTCATCGGCGAAGCGGCCGTTGAACGGGACCTGCGGGATGTTGCGCGTCCATACAGTCTCGATCTGGTCGCGGATCGCGCGCGGATCGCCCGAGAAGCGGACCATGATGTCGCCGAAGCCGTTGCGCCGCATGCTGTACATGATCGGCTGCAGCGGATCGCGGATCGATCGGAACCGCGCATCGGCGACCACGCCGACGACGGTGACCGGCATCAGGCCATATTCGCTCGGCAGCATCGCCGCCCTGAGCTCCTTGCCGATCGCCTCCTGCGGCGCGCGGAAGCCCAGCCGGCGGGTCGCCTCGACGGTAAGCACGACGTTAGCGCCGCGCTGCGCCAGCATCCGGAGGACGGCGTCGCGCTGGGGGTAGGTCTGGCCGGGCGTGGTCAGGTCGTCGCGGCCCTGCGCCTCGGAAAAGTCGCGGCCGGCGACCAAATTCATGCCCATCGCCTGGAAGAAGCCCGGTTCGACCGAATAGTCGCCGATATCGACCGGCTGGTTGCTGTTCGGCGGGAAGAGCTTGGTGATTGAGTTCCCGCCCGGGTCGACCGCGATCTGCGTCCGCGCCGCGGACCGTACGCCGTGAAGCCGGCGGATCTGCTCGGTGACTTGCCCGTCCCGGTCGTCGACGCCGCGGAAGCCCAGGTTGCCGACCTGCAGCAACCCGTCGCGCGCATAGCCGGCATCTGCGGTGCGGGCGTACACCGTCTGGCCATAGATTACCGCCGTGCAGACGATCAGCGCGATCGAGACGGCGAACTGGCCGACGACGAGCACGTTGCGCAGTCGACCCGAACCCTGCGCGTCAGACGCGGACTTGTTCGCCTTCAAGATCTTCGCCGGTTCGAAGCGCGCCAGATAGAACGCCGGATAGAGGCCACCCGCTATGCCGACGACGGCGACGAGCAGGATCGCCGGCAGGAACACGCCGCCCCCGCCGAAGTAGTGAAGCGAGATGTCCGCATCGAGGAAGGCATTGAACGCCGGCAAGGCGAGTTCGACGATGGCCAGCGCCAGGATCATCGCGATCGCCGTCACCATCACCGACTCCGTCAGGAACTGGACGATCAACTGGCGGCGGGACGCGCCGAGCACCTTGCGCAGGGCCACCTCCCGCGCCCGCTGCGAGGCGCGGGCGGTGGCGAGGTTCGTGAAGTTGATCACCGCCATACCGAGCACGAGCAGCGCGATGACCGCGAACGTCGCCACGGTGACCGGATCGTTGCCGGGCGTCAGCGACACCTGCTGCGCCCGCCCGAGGTGAATGTCGCGCACGTTGACCAGGCGGAAATCCTCCGCATCGCCGGGATTGTACCGTTCTGCGCCGGTGGTCTCGTCGGGAATGTTGCGCTTTTCCCAGGCGGGCAGCTGTGCGTGGATCAGATCGGCGTCGGCGGGTGTGCGGAGCCGGACATAGTTCCAGCCCTGCTGATTGTCCCAGTCGGTCAGCGCGTTCATGCGATCCGCAAACTCGGTGCCGAGATCAAAGCGCGCGACGGCGTTGGCGCTGAAGCTGCTGTTCTTCGGAAAGTCCTTGAACACGCCGGTGACGCGGTAGTCGACCGGGCCGACATTGGCGACGATCGTCAGCGTCTTGCCGATCGGATTGGAACTGCCGAAGCGGCGCCGTGCCTCGCTTTCCGACAGCGCGATCGCGTGCGTGTCGGGCAGTGCCGTCGCCCAGTCGCCGCGTACGAACGGCACGCGGAAGATCTCGAACAGATTGTCGTCTGCCATCCGCAGATTTTCGATTTTGGACGCTTGGCCATCCTGGATGACGATCGGCGAGAAGCCGCGCACCCAGACGAGCTTCTCGATCTGCGCGGGGAAGTCCTTCTTGAGCGTCCGTCCGACAACGATGCCGCTCATCTGCATGTGCATTTCTTCGCCGCCGGACTGGGTCGGCTTATAGTCCGTCTGGAGCTGGAAGGCGCGATCGGCGCCCTCCATCCAGCTGTCGTAGCTGGTCTCGTAGCGGACGTAGAGCAGGATCAGGATGCAGGCCGCCAGGCCGAGAGCCAGGCCGACGATGTTGATCGCGGCGTAGGCCCGGCTCTTCGCCAGCGTCCGAAACCCCACCGTCAGATAGTTGCGCCACATGGGCATGTGCTCCGGGGTTGGGATCAGGCGGCGCGGCGCCGTTCCTGGAGGATGCGGCCGTCGAGCATATTGACGATGCGGCCGGCATAATCGGCGTGCGCCGGCGAGTGGGTCACCATCACGATCGTCGAGCCCTGCGCGTTCAGCGCCTGAAGCATGCGCATCACCTCCTCGCCGTGATTGGTGTCGAGGTTGCCGGTGGGCTCGTCGGCCAGGATCAGCTTGGGCTCGGCGACCAGCGCACGGGCGACGGCGACGCGCTGCTGCTGCCCGCCGGAGAGCTGGCCGGGCCGGTGGCGGGCGCGGTGGGCGACGCCGACGCGGTCCATCACCTCGTCGGTGCGGCGCTTGCGCTCGGCCGGGGCGATGTCGTGGTAGAGCAGGGCCAGCTCGACATTCTCGCGAACGGTCAGTTCGTCGACGAGATTGAAACTCTGGAAGATGAAGCCGACGTTCGCCTTGCGGACCTGCGCCAGCCGGGCCTCCGGCAGGCCCGCCACTTCTTGGCCGTCGAAGATGTAGGAGCCGCTGCTCGGGGTGTCGAGCATGCCAATCAGGTTGAGCAGAGTCGATTTTCCGCAGCCGGACGGGCCCATGACGGCGACGAATTCGCCTTTGCCGATATCGAGGTCGATCGCGTCCAGCGCGCTCGTTTCGACGGTATCGGCGCGGTAGACCCGCGAAAGCTGGCGCATCTGGAGCATGGGTTCAATCCTTTGCGGCGCTGAGGTCGAGCCGGTCCTTGTCGGCGAAACCGGTATAGGGGCTGGTGATGACGCGCTCGCCGGGGTCGAGCCCGTCGAGCACCTCGATCGCGGTGGCATTGCGGCGGCCCAGGCGGACCGGGCGCTTTACGGCCGAACGGCCGTCCGGCGTGACGACGAACACGAAGTTGCCGCCGGTTTCGTTGTAGAAGGCTCCGTTCGGGATGAGCCGGGCCGGCGCCGGATCGCCGAGCGTCAGCTTTGCCTGGAGCGTCTGGCCGCGCTGGATGTCGGCAGGTTCCCCGGCGACGAACTGCAGGTCGACCTGGAACTGGCCGTTCTGGACCTGCGGGTAGATCTTGCGGATCTTGGCCGGATAGACCTTCCCGCCCCATTCGACCGTCGCCTTCTGGCCGGGCTGGACGCGGCCGAGGTAGAATTCGTCGACGCCGGCCATCAGCTTGTTGCGCCCCGGGCTGTCGATCTGGCCGATGCGCTCGCCGCGGGCGAGCGACTGACCGACCTGGATGTCGAAGCCGGACAGCTGACCCGCGACCGGCGCGCGCAGGTTGAGTGCTTCCAGCGTGGCGCGGGCCAGCTGGAGGCTCGCCTGCAACGACTGGGACGAGGCGCGCTGCTGCGCAAGCTGGCTGACCTGGAGCCGCTCGTCGGTGGTCTGGCTGCGCTCGAGCACCGCCAGCCGGCGCTGTTCGTAGCGATACTGGTCCTGCGTGTCGGCGAACTGCTTGCCGGCGACGAAGCCACGCGCGGCGAGCGGCACCTCCCGCTCATACTGTCGGCGGGCCTTGTCGGTGGCAAGCCCGGCCTCGAGCACGGCGCGCTGGTTGGCGAGCCGCGTCTGGGCGAGCGCGAGTTCCTGGCTGCGCATGTTGTTGATCTGCTGCTCGACCTCAGTCTGACGGGCGAGAACGGACAGCTGGAGCTCGGCATTCGAGAGGACGGCGATCAGCTGACCGGCCTGCAGCGTCGCACCGTCCTCCGCCACCACCTTCTCCACCCGACCACCCTCGATCGCGTCGAGGAAGACCGTCAGCAGCGGCGTGACCCGGGCGCGCAGGGGTATGAAGTCTTCGAACGTGCCGTTGGCGACCGGGCGGATGGTAAGGCGGTCGATGGGGACGGTCTGGCTGTCGGCCCGTGGGGCATAGAGCCAGAAGGCCACTGCGCCGAGGATCAGCACCAAGGCGCCGGCAGCCCACCGGGTCCAGCCCGGCAGGCGGCTGGGCGCGACGACCCGGTCCATCGCCGTGCCGGATACCGGCCGATCGCCTGCCGCCTCGCTGCTCTGCATCCTGACCACGCTCATCGCCGAACCTCCGACGGTTACTCCAGCAAGCGCCATGCCAGCGGCCCATCGCCTTGCATCGCCCTTGCCGGTTAGGGGCGAGTGTCCGAATGCGGACAGCGGCGTTCGAAAACGGACGGATGATCGGCCGGGCCGGGCTGTCGTCCGGACGCGCTGTCGATTGGAACTGGCCAGCGGCGCGGAGTGGCATGCTGGCACGATTATTGACTGACCGGTTGCGGACGTAGGCAGGGTGGGAAGGTTCGAATGGGGAGCAAGCCGGAGTTCGACCTGTGCATCGTCGTCGACGATGACGAGGACATCCTCGTCGCGGCGCGGCTGGTGCTGCGCGGTCTTTTCCGGGAGGTCCTGACGCTATCGTCGCCGGATGCGGCCTGCGCGGCGGTGGCCGAGCGGTCGCCCGATGCGATGCTGCTCGATGCCAACTTCGCCCGCGGCGCCACTGACGCGGCCGAGGGGCTGGCGCTGCTCGACCGACTGCTGGCGGCCGATCCCGACCTGATCGTGGTGATGATCACCGCGCATGCCGGGGTGAACATCGCGGTGCAGGCGATGAAGCGCGGCGCGACCGACTTCATCTCCAAGCCGTGGAGCAACGATCGGCTGCTCGCGACGGTACGCACCGCCGCCACGTTGCGCCGCTCCCGCCGCAACGTCGCCGATCCTGCCGCCACACGCCTGCCCCCGGCGGCGGAGAGCCCGTTGATCGGCGGTTCCCCCGCAATGGCGCGGGTTCATTCACTCATCGCCCGGGCGGGTCCGACCGACGCCAATGTGCTGGTGCTCGGCGAGAATGGCAGCGGTAAGGAACTCGTTGCTCGCGCGCTCCACCTCCACTCGCGCCGGACGGAGCGGCCGATGGTCACGGTCGATCTCGGCGCGGTGGCGACGGAACTGATCGACAGCGAGTTGTTCGGCCACGTTCGCGGAGCGTTCACCGACGCCAAGGCCGACCGGATCGGCCGGATCCAGGCGGCAGATGGCGGCACCCTGTTCCTCGACGAAATCGCTAACCTCCCGCTCCACCTACAGCCCAAGCTGCTGACCGCGCTGGAGCAGCGCCGGGTTACCCCGGTCGGATCGAACAAGCCGGTTCCGGTCGATATCCGAGTCATCGCGGCGACGAACATGACGCCTGAAATGCTGCGCGATCCCCACCATTTCCGCCAGGATCTGCTGTTCCGGCTCAACACCGTCGAGATCGAGCTGCCGCCGCTGCGCGAACGGCGCGAGGACGTTCCGGCGCTCTTGGAACACTTTCTAGCCCTCTACGCACACCGCTATGCCCGTGCCGTGCCGGAAGTGACGGCGGCGGCGCGGCGGGCGCTCGTGGTCCATGACTGGCCCGGCAACGTCCGGGCGCTGCGGCACGCGGTCGAGCGCGCGATCATCCTGTCGGGCGAGGCGCCGCTGGAGCCGGAAGATTTCGCGCTGGTGCCGCCCGGCCCGGGGCGCATCGCGTCGCACGCCGTGCAGCCGCCGGGCGGCGGAGACCTGAACCTCGATCGCGTTGAGCGCCGCTTGGTCGAGGCGGCGCTGCGCAAGCACGCCTACAACATATCGGCCGCCGCCGCCGAACTCGGCCTGTCGCGCGCCGCGCTCTATCGGCGCATGGAGAAGCATGGGCTTTAGGAACCGCTTCCTCCTGCTGCTCGTCCTCTGGGCCGGTGGGCTGTGCGCGGCGTTGTCCGTGCTGGTGTGGGCGTTCGCGCAGGCAGGACTGGGGGCGGTGCGGTTGGTCGCGGCGGTCGGCGTCTTGGCGATGCTCTGGGGACTGGCACGGCATGTCGAGCGCACCAACGTGGCGGTTGCCCGCTTTATTGAGGCGCTGCGGTTCGGCGATCTGACGACCCGCTTCGATGGGCGGGGCGGGACGGGCTTCGACGCGCTCGGGCACGCGCTGGACGAGGCGATGCGCGACCTTCAGAAGCGCCGCGACATCGGTGCCGAGGAGTTGCGCTTTCTCGAAGCGCTGGTCGACGACGCACCGGTCGCGTTGCTGCTGGTCGATGCGCGGCAGGGCGTGCGGCTCGGCAACAAGGCGGCACGGCGCCTGTTTGCCCGTCACGATGGCGTCCACCCGGACGACTTCGCCACCTACGGCGCGACCTTTGCGCGGCGTCTCGCTGATCCGGGGCCGAGCGCGCAGGAGGTGCTGCTGCTCCGGCTGGACAACGGTCCGCAGCGGGCGGTCGTCCGCGCCGCCACGCTGGAGCGGCTGGGCGAGGCGGTGCGGGTGGTCAGCGTCGAGCCAATCCAGACCATGCTCGATGCCGTGGAGGTCGGCGCACAGGCCGATCTCGTCCGCGTGCTCAGCCACGAGATCCTGAACTCGCTGACGCCGGTGACCTCGCTCGCGGGAACCGCCGCCGCCTTGCTCGCCGAGGACGAGCCCGACATTGCCGAGGCACGGCTGGCGGTGGCGACGCTGGCCCGGCGGACCGAGGGTTTGCACCGCTTCATCGACAGCTACCGCGCCGTGGCGCACCCGCTCGAGCCCCGCCGCCGCCGGTTCGAGGCGGAGCCGTTTGCCGCCGAGCTTGCCCGCCTGTTCGGGGTCGAGTGGCTGGAGCATCGGCTGGAGCTTGCGGTCGAGCCTGGTCTGGTCCTCGACGCCGATCCGGATCTTCTGGCCCAGGGGCTCATCAACCTGCTGCGCAACGCGGCGCAGGCGGGGGCACCGCCGGCGGGTAGCGGGCAGGTGCGGATGGCGATGATCGGAACACTCGGCGGCGCGATCATCGAAGTCGAGGATGATGGCCCCGGCGTGCCGGAGGCACTGCGCGGCGAGATCTTCCTGCCCTTCTTCACGACGCGTTCCGGCGGCACCGGTGTGGGGCTGAACCTGGTGCGCCAGATCGTCGTGGCGCACGGCTGGCGGATCGAGGTCGATAGCGGCGCACTCGGCGGCGCGCGCTTCCGCATCGCCGCCGATCAGCAGCGCTATTGAGCCGAAATCAGCGTGTCGCCGCCGCTGCCGCGATCGCCCTGAGCGGACCGGCGTAGCGGCAGCCAAGGATCAGGATTCCCGCTGCGGCGATGACGGCGGCCGTCAGCAGCACCGCGAAGAACGGTGTCAGGCTGTCGCTCCAGAGCGCCAGGAGGGCACCCCCGGTGAGCGCGCTGACGATCCCGCCCGCGCGCCCGGTCATCAGGCCGATGCCGATGCCGCTGGCGCGACAGGCCGCGGGATAGGCGAACGACAGCAAGGTGTAGATCGCCGTGATCCCGAAGCCGACGAGGATGCTGACCGCAGCGATCGCGGCGTAGACGGCAAGCCGTCCGCTCGCCGCTTTGGTTACGAGCAGGTAGAGCAGCACCAGGCTCAGCGCGGCGCCGACGGCGCCACCCAGCGCCACCGTCCGGAACGGCAGGCGACCGAGCAGGAAACCGGCGATCAGCGACGCGCACACCGCCGACAGGTTGAAGACGAGCGTGCCGCGGATCGCATCGGGCAGCGCCCATCCCGACATCGTCAGGAACACCGGTGCCCAGGACAGGAACCCGTAAGCGATCAGCTGCAGGCAGAAGAAGGCCAGCCACGCGCCGACGTTGAGCCGCAGCTTGCCGCGGGTGAAGACCGACCCGGCGGCGGCCGGACTGGACGGGTCGGCGGCGGGCAGGGACGCCTCGGGGCCGGCGATCCGCTTCAACAGGCGGTCGGCGTCACCGGTACGTCCGCGCGCCGCCAGATAGCCTGGCGATTCCGGCAGCAGCACGACCATTGCGGTGGCCATCGCCAGCGTGCCCGCGCCGCACAGCATGAAGCAGCCGCGCCAGCCGAGCGTCGGGAGCAAGGTGAGTACCGCGCTGCCGCCGATCAGCCCGCCGAGCGGGATCGTGATCGACAGCAGCGCCATGGCGCGGGGCCGGACCCGCATCGGCAGCCATTCGGAGACCAGCGCTGCCCCGTTCGGCGCGAGCGCGCCGAAGCCGAGCCCGCTCGCCAGCCGAAGCGCCACCAGCACCGGCAGCGATCCGGCGAACCCGACCGCCAGGGTGCCGAAGCCGAACAGGACAGTGGCGCCGACCAGCACCGCCTTGCGCCCGATCCGATCGCCCAGCCAGCCGCCGGTGCCCGCTCCGATCGCCATGCCGAACAAGGCCGCGCTCATCGCCGGGCCGAAGCTCGCTTTGTCGACACCCCACTCGGTCATGATCAGCGGTGCGACGAGCGCGAGAAGCTGGGTGTCGATGCCGTCGATCACGAGGGCGGCAAGCACCATCGCCAGCACGGCCCATTGGCGCGCGCGGACCGATCCGGTCTCGGTGAACATGCCGCTCCTGGCCTCCCCGGTCGCGACCTTGCGGTCTCGTTGCCGGGGCTGCCCCGGTGCAGGCGTTTGTCCGCGGGCCAAATTTGGCTTCCGGCGGCGCCTCGGCCGAGGCTACAAGCTGGATCGGAGCGCTGCAACAAGGCGGTGTCGGGAGTGGATCGGCGATGAGCGCGAGCGAAGCGGCCGGCATCGAGGCCGAGATTACCTACGTCGTGCGCGGCGAGAAGGCGGTCTTCTGTGCCGCCGACCGGGCCCAATCCTATTGGCCGAAGGATCCCCACATCGTCCCGGTCGCCGACGTCCGGCCGATCGCCGACCAGCTTTCGTTCGACCGCAACGGCTTCGTCCTTCTGAACGAGCCCACGAGCGTCAACGACTTCACCGATCCGGCGCAGGTCCACAATGTCTACGAGCAGGAGATCGTCGCCCTCGTGAAGCGGCTCACCGGGGCGGAAAAGGTCATTACCTTCGGCACGATGATCCGCACGGACAGCCCAAATGCCGGCGACGGATCGCTGCCGGCCTACGGCGCGCATGTCGATTATGGCGACCGCACCGTCCGGGCGACGACGCGCGACCTTCTGGGCGACGAAGCCGATCGCTGGCTGGCGCGACGCTATATGCTCATCAACCTGTGGCGGCCGATCCGGACGGTGGAGCGCACGCCGCTGGCGCTATGCGATGCCAGCACGGTCGCTCCGGACGATCTGTTCGACAGCGAGATACGCGGCGGCCTTGGTGACCCGAACCGGCCTTCGCTCTGGGGCTTCAACCTGGCGCACAATCCGGCCCACCGCTGGTACTATGCGCCGCGGATGCAGCCGCACGAGATCTTCGCGTTCAAGCTGTTCGATTCCGATCGGTCGCGGGTGCAGTGGACCGGGCACAGCGCCTTCGACGATCCGACCGCGGCACCCGATGCGCCGCCTCGCCAGAGCATCGAGATCCGCACCATCTCGTTCCTGCCCGAACGGGCGTGAGGGCCGGGCCGGCCGCTTCGCAGCCGGTCAATTGGGCTTCGTCCGCTACCAAGCCGGCCTCTGCCGCGAGCGCCTAGGCAGGGGTGGGGCAGGAGGAGCCGAGGCAGTGCAGCGGGACGACAGCGTTCAGGCAGTAGGCACGCGCCCGCCGATCGGCGGACACCATGAACCGGAGTTCGCGGCCGTTCGCGACGCCTTCATCGAGAATTTCGAGCGTGAGGACGAGGTCGGCGCCGCCGTCAGCGTCTTCGTCGACGGGCGCAAAGTGGTCGACCTGTGGGGCGGCTGGGCCGACGGCGCCCGCACGAAGCCTTGGGAAGAGGGCACCACCGTCTGCATGATGTCCGTCGCCAAGGGGGTGACCGGCATCTGCTTCAACATGGCGGTCGACCGCGGGCTGATTGACGTCGATGCGCCGGTCGCGACCTACTGGCCGGAATTCGCGCAGAAGGGGAAGGAAGACATTCTCGTCCGCTGGATCCTGGATCACCGCGCGGCGATCCCGGTCCTGACCGACGACCCGATGTGGCCGGGCGGCTTCTACGACCGGGAAGCGTATGTTCGGGCACTGGAGGTCCAGACGCCGCTGTGGGAGCCCGGTACCCAAGCGGCCTACCACGTCCACAATCAAGGCTTCCTGCTCGGCGAGATCCTGCGCCGGGTGACCGGGCGGACGATCGGCCCGTTCCTGCGCGAGGAAGTGGCCGGGCCGCTTGGCGCGGAATATTATATCGGTGGAATGTCCGCCGAGGAGCAGGCCCGCGTCGCCGAAGTGATGCCGAACATGGGCGCCCGACTGTTCGCGGCCAAGGATGTCGGCATGCCGAGCGAGCCGGTCTGGGACGGCGCGACGCTCCGCCCGCTCGCCTTCCGACAGAATCCCGACGAGCCATGGTACGACACGCTCAATGGCCATCTCTGGCGCGAGGTCGAGATCGCCAGCGGCAACGGGCACGGCAATGCCCGCGGCGTCGCGCGGATCTACGCGGCGACCGTCGCCGCGGACGACGGGCTGGACGGAGTACGGCTGATCTCGCGCAACGGGCTCGAGACGATGATTACCGAGCAGCACAACCAAGTCGAGTTGTTGCAGGAGCGGCCCTACCATCAGGCGCTCGGCGTGCTGCTGAATACGCCGGTCGCGGTCTATATGGGGCCGAACCCGCGCGCCTTTGGCCATCACGGCATCGGCGGGTCGATCGGCTTCGGTGATCCGGATGCGCGGATCGGTTTCTCTTATGCCTGCAACAAGATGCACGCCGTCGGGGACAATGGCCCGCGCGCGCGCCGCCTGATCGACGCGCTTTATTCGGTGCTATGAGGAGTGGCCGCAAGTGGATGACGCGACCCGTTTTGCGATCGAGAGAGCCTGCCAGCGGCTGGTGCTCGAATTCGCCAAGTATAACGACGACTGGGATCATGAGCGGCTCGCCGCCTTGTTCGTAGAGGATTGCGAGTTCGCGCGGCCGCTTGATCCTGATCATCCTTATTATGGGCGCGACAAGGTCCATGCGATCTTCCGCGACCGCAAGCCGCGCCTGACCCGGCACGTCATGACCAACATCCTGATCGACGTGGTCTCGGAGGATGAGGCGCGCGGCAATAGCTACGTCACGATGATCTCCAGCCCGAGCACGGAAAAGCCGCCGTACGAAGGCGAGGGCATCTTCTTCGGCGCGTTCGACGACGTCTTCGTGCGGACTGGCGACGGATGGAAGTTCAAGTCACGAACCGGCAGCGTCGCCCTCCATCAGGGCGGGCATGTGCCGGTGATGCCGGTGCCGAGCGATGAGGAGAGGGGGCTTAAACGATGACCGTGACCGCAAAGAATGCGCAGGAGCAGTTCGTCCTCGACTTCTTCGAGGCGCTGTCGAGCGGCGACCTGGAACGGCTGCGCCCATTCCTGACGTCGAAGTCGGTGTGGAAGCCGATGGTCGTCGATATTCCTGGGGCCGGTGAGTATCACGGGAACGACATTATCGACGTCTTCCTCGGCCCGGTGCGCGGCATGTTCCGGGATGGCGACCCCAAGGTCCATGTCAGCATGGTGATGTCCGATGGCGACATCGTGGCGGCGGAGTCGACCAGCGACGGCGAGACGGCAGACGGGCGGCCCTACTTCAACAGCTATGCCTGGATCTTCCGGCTGAAGGACGGCAAGCTCGACCGGCTCCACGAATACATGGACAGCCACTATGTCGCGCGGCTGTTCGGGCTGGCCGCCGAATGAGTGACCTCGCCGGCAAGCCGGTCCTGATATCCGGCGCGGGCCGTGGCCTGGGCGAGGCGATCGCCAAGGAGCTGGCGGCGCGCGGTGCGACCGTGGCGGTGTGCGACATCAACGAAGAGTCGGCACGCTCCGTCGCGTCGGCCATCGCCGATGCGGGCGGCAGGGCCATCGCCTATGGCGGCGATCTCGGTCGGCGGCAGGTGTTCCTCGACGTTGCCGCTGCCTTCGCGGCGGAGGTGGGGCCGATCTATGCGCTCGTCAATAACGCCTCGGTGCTCGTCTACGAGCCGATCGAGGCGGTGACGGAGGAGACGCTGGAGAAGATGCTGTCCGCCGGGCTCAAGACCGTGTTCTGGGGCACGCAGGCGTTCCTGCAGCATGGCTGCGGTGCGGGCGGGCGGATCATCAACTATTCCTCGCCCGTGGCCTATCGCGGCCGCCCCAACACGGCGGTCTACGCTTCTATCAAGGGCGCGGTGGCGACGCTGACGATGGTCATGGCGGGCGAGCTTGGCCCGCGTGGCATCCGCGTCAACGCGATCGCGCCCGGCTCTGTGCCGACCCCCGCCACCGCCGGTTTCGTCAGTGCCGAGGAATATGAACGTCGCGCCAAGTCGATCCCGCTGCGCCGCAACGGCCGTCCGGAAGATGTGGCAAAGGCGGTCGCCTTCCTGCTGGGCGAGGATGCCGAGTTCATCAACGGCGCGATGCTCGCGATCGACGGCGGCATCATCGCCGCCGGATAGCGACAACTCGACGGCGCTCCACACGAACGGCTAGAGGAATGGCGCGATGAGCGATGGCATCTGGCAGGACCGGCTCGACCACTTGAACGCGGTAATCGCCGCCGATGTCGCTGCGGGTTCGTACTTCGGTGCGGTGCTGCGCGTGTCGCGGGGCGGAAAGATCTGCTTCGACGAGGCGATCGGTGCGGCGGATGCGTCCGGGACCCGGCCGCTCGAGACGGAGAACGTCTTCAGCATCTTCTCGACCACGAAGGCCTTTACCAACATCCTGGTGCTGCGCGCGATCGAGATGGGGCGTTTCGCGCTCACCACCCGTATCGCCGAGGTGATCCCGGAATTCACCGGCAGCCCTCGCGACAAGGTCACCTTCTTCCACCTGCTGACGCATACCACCGGCATGCCCGGCGTGTGGCTGCCCAAGCCGGGCATGTACCTCGATCGGCTCGACGAACTTCTGGCCGGCGTAATCGAGGCCGTGCACGGCAGCGTCGAGCCCGGCACGCGCTGCGACTATTCGCCGCTGGCCAACCATGTCCTGATGGGCGAAGCGCTGCGCCGCACCGACCCGCAAGGGCGTGGGTTCCGCGACATCCTGCGCGAGGATCTGTTCGAGCCGCTCGGCATGACGTCGACATCCTTCGGGGTGCGACCGGATCTGAAGCCACGCCACGTCGTGCCCGATCTGCGCGGAACGGTGCCGATCAAGCATCTCAGCCGCGAGCTGCCGGGCGACCACGCCTTCTTCGAGCAGGAGGTGAACGAGGCGCCGCACGTCGGCTGCGTGTCCTCGGTGCCGGATCTGTGGCGCTTCGCCGAAATGTTGCGACGGGGTGGCGAACTGGACGGGGCACGACTGCTCAGCCCGCGCACCATCGCTCTTGCCCGGCAGGTCTGGACCGGCGATCTGCCCAACGAGATCTACAAGGCGGTCGCGCTCCGCGCCGGCTGGGAAGCGCCGCCGGCCTATATGGGGCTGGGCTTCAACGTGCGCGGGCAGGGCATCGTCCACCATCAGCTCGGCACGCTGACCTCGCCCGAGACATTCGGGAATTATGGCGCCGGCAGCGCTCTGTTCTGGGTCGATCCTGTGCTCGACGTCAGCTTCGCCTGCCTGACGGCGGGGGTAATGACGCAAGCCGCCAATATCGAGCGCTTCCAGACGCTCTCCGACCTGACCGTCTCGGCGATGGTTTGAGCTCGAACGCGTCGCGAACCTTGCTGGTCAGGCCCGCGCTGGCCGCCGCCGCCGGCCTGCTCGCCGTCGCGGCCGACGCGCCACCCGCCCGGTTCGAGGTCGTCGCGTTGGGCGTGCAGGGCGGCGGCGACGGCGGCGATCTGTCCAGCTACCTGATCCACCCCGCTGGCGATCCGCGCGGCGTGACCTGTGATGCTGGGACGCTTGTCGCAGGATTGCAGCGGGCCAAGGCGGCGGGTGCGTTCGGCCGGGCGGCGCCGGAGGTAAGGGACCTGCTGCGGAGCCGCGTGCGCGGCTATCTGATCAGCCACGCGCATCTCGATCACCTCGCCGGGCTGCTGATCGCCGCGCCCGACGACAGTGCCAAGCCGGTCTACGCGCTGCCATCGGTCAATGCAGTCGTCTCGCGTGACTATCTGGACTGGCAGGCCTGGCCGAACTTTGCTGACCGGGGGGTGCGGCCGCTCGGCCAGTATCGGCTTCAGGATCTGGCCGTCGGCGTCGCGACGCCGGTCACGGGTACGGGGATGACCGTGACGGCCTTCCCTCTCGCCCATGATGGCGTCGAGTCCACCGCGTTCCTGCTGCGCGCCGGTCCGGCGAGCCTGTTGTGCCTGGGCGACACCGGTCCCGACGCCGTCGAAAAGACGAGGCGTCTGGTTGCGCTGTGGCGGGTGGCGGCGGACGAGGTAAAGGCGCACCGGCTCCGCGCGATCATCATAGAGGCGTCTTATGCGGACGACCAGGCCGACGACCATCTCTTCGGCCACCTGACTCCGCGCTGGCTGGTGCGATCGCTGGAGGACCTGGAACGGATAACAGGCACGCAAAGCCTCCGCGGACTTGCGGTGATCGTTAACCACATCAAATATCCCGCGGACCAGCCCGACCGATTTCGGCAAACGATTGCGGCGCAACTGGCGGCCCACAATCGCGTCGGCGTTCGCTTCATCCTGCCCCGGCAGGGCGATCATTGGCGGCTGTGAGATCGGCCGCGAACGCCTGTGATGACTGGGGATGGCCGCCGCTGATCGCGCGTGTGACTCGGCTCGTCGCGTCTCGGCTTGGTAGCGATCCGTTAACCGCTGCCGTTAGCATCTGGGCAACTTCGCGGACGCACCCAGAGGCCCAGTCGCAGCGGGCAAAGGATCAACACATGTCCACGAAAACAGCTCCACACAAAATGGTGGTCGGCCCCGAAGGCGAGCCGCTCACGGTCGAATCCCTACCGTCCAAGTCCACCACGCGTTGGGTCGCACGGCGCAAGGCTCAGGTCGTCGCGGCGGTGAAAGGCGGTCTGCTCAGCATCGACGAAGTGTGCGATCGCTACGCGCTGACGATCGAGGAATATGCTAGCTGGCAGCGCGCGCTGGAGCGCTCCGGTCTGGCCGGCCTGCGGATCACCAAGCTTCAGTCCTACCGCGCCGGCTACTCGGCCTGACGATGTCGCGTGCCCGGGCGGTGGGGCGCCCGGGTACGCTCGTTAGGGGATCGACGTCCGGAACATCGTCGATCCGGCATTCGGCCTTGCCACGACCTTGCGTTAGAGTTCGCGTCCGACGGTAGCCGAGGATCGCGACATGCCGCTGACGCTCTACGCCCACCCTTTCTCTTCCTATTGCCAGAAGGTGCTGGTCGCCTTGTGGGAGAACGATACCCCGTTCACCTACCGCCACCTCGAAGATGCTGGCGTTGCCGAGGAACGGGCCGCGCTTTGGCCGTTCGGCAAGTTCCCGGTCCTCGTCGACGACGGCACGACCGTCGCGGAATCCTCGATCATCATCGAACACCTCGATCTGCGCCACCCGGGCGCGATCCGGCTGTTGCCGGACGATCGCATCGCCGCGCTGGAGGTGCGGTTCATGGATCGGTTCTTCGACACTTACGTAATGACGACGATGCAGGGCGCGGTCCTGGCCGCAATCAAGGGCGAGGGGGTTGCCGCCGCTGTCGCGGACGCAGCCGAGAAACTGGACGTGGCCTATGCCTGGCTGGAGCAGCGTCTCGCCGGACGAACCTGGGCCGCAGGCGAGGACTTCAGCATGGCGGATTGCGCTGCGGCGCCGGCGCTTTTTTACGCCGACTGGGTCCATCGCATCAGTCCCGACTTCCGTCGACTGCGGCACTATCGGGAGCAACTGCTTGCCCGGCCGTCGTTCGCACGGGCGGTGGAGGAGGGGCGTCCCTATCGCCACTATTTCCCGCTGGGCGCACCAGCCCGCGACTAGCCACCTCGCCCGCGTTGCCGATCCGGGACGCCGCCCCATATCGCGGACTCGTCACCCGGGCAGATGCCCGCCCAGCAGGCAGGCATGTCATGGCCGATGATCCCCATCAGAGCAGGGCGCGGGTGGTGCCGCGGGGGCGGCTGTCCCGGCTCGGCGCCTTCGGGCGGCTGGCGGGCGGCGTTGCCGGAGGAATGGTTGCGGAAGGCGCGCGCCGGCTGGCCGACGGCGAACGGCCACGCATGGGTGAGTTGCTGCTGACGCCGCGCAATGTCGCCAAGGTCGCCGACCAGCTCTCGCACCTGCGCGGTGCGGCGATGAAGCTCGGCCAGATGATCTCGATGGACGCGGGGGACGTGCTGCCGGCGGAACTGAGCCAGATCCTGGCCCGGCTGCGCGACCGGGCACACCACATGCCGCCTGCGCAGCTCAAGCAGGTCCTGGCCGAGCAGTGGGGCGGCGACTGGAGGAGCCGGTTCAAGCTGTTCGAGGCGACGCCGATCGCGGCCGCGTCGATCGGCCAGGTCCATCGCGCGACGGCGCTGGACGGACGGACGCTGGCGATCAAGGTCCAGTATCCGGGCATTGCCGAGAGCATCGATGCAGACGTCGACAACGTCGCGACGCTTCTGCGCGTGTCCGGGCTGCTGCCGCGCCAGCTCGATCTCGGTTCCTTGCTCTACGAGGCAAAACGGCAGCTGCACGAGGAGGCCGACTACCGGCGCGAGGGCACGCAGATGGCGCGGTTCGCCGAACTGCTCGCCGATGCGCCCGGTTTCGTCGTGCCGACGCTCGAGCCGGAGTTCACCACCGACCGGGTGCTGGCAATGAGCTTCGTCGGCGGTGTGGCGGTCGAGAGCCTGGTCGATGCGCCGCAGGAGATACGGGACACGGTCGCCGGAGCGCTGATCGCGCTGGTGCTGCGCGAACTGTTCGAGTTCGGGCTGATGCAGACCGATCCGAACTTCGCCAACTATCGCTATCAGCCCGACACCGGCCGCCTGGTGCTGCTCGACTTCGGTGCGACACGCCCGGTCAGCGCAGAGACCGCGGACGGCTATCGCGGCCTGATGTTGGCCGGTCTGGCAGGGGATCGCACAGCGGTTCGCGACGCCGCGATCGCGGCGGGGTTCCTGGGCGCGGCGGCTGTGGCCGAACATTGCCCGCAGATCGACCGGATACTCGATGCCATTCTCTCCGAGCTCAATCGGCCGGGGCCGTTCGACTTCGGCGATCGTGCCTTCGTCGGCGTGCTGCGCGAAGAAGGGGCGGCGCTCGCCGCGGATCGGGCGACGTGGCACGTGCCGCCGGTCGACACGCTGTTCGTGCAGCGCAAGATCAGCGGCACGGCATTGCTCGCCGCCCGTCTGCGCGCGCGGGTCGATGTCCGCGCCATGGTCCTGGACCGGCAGGATGCGGCGGCGCGCGCCTAGGCGTCGATCCTCAGCTCAGGGGTTAGGTGCCGGCGCCTTCGGTGCGGGTATGGTCAGGGTGGTGCAGGTGCCACTGCCCGGCGCAGGTCCGATGGCGAAGCGTCCGCCGAGCTGACGTGCCAGGCTGTTCGCGATCTTGAGGCCGAGGCTTTTGGCGGTCGTAGCGTCGAAGCCGCCCGGCAGCCCGACGCCATCGTCCTGCACGCTCAGCTCGAGCTCGTCGCCGCGGCGGTGGAGTACGACGTCGATCCGGCCCTGGTCGCGGCCGGCAAAACCGTGCTCGATCGCGTTGGCAACGCTTTCTGCCATGATCAGCGCGAGCGGAATGGCCGCGTCTGGATCGAGCAGGAAACCCGCTTCGGCCTCGACATGGCAGGTGATGCCCGACGTATCGTTGGCGGCGAGCAGATCGGCGGCGAGTTCCCGCAGGAACGCATCGAGCGCCACTTGGCCGCCGTCGAGATCGTAGAGCTGGCGCTGGATCCGACCTATCAGCTGCAGCTTCGCGGCGGCGTCATCGAGCGCCTGACGGGCGGTCACGTCGTCGATGTGACGCTTCTGCAGGCTCAGCACCGCGCCGACCATCTGGATGTTGTTCGAGACGCGGTGCTGGAGTTCACGGAACAACAGTTCGTTGCGCTCCGCCAGCCTGCTGCTGCGGTCGGCAAGCTCCCGACTGCGTTCCCGTTCGCTGCGCAGGCGCGCATTGGCGCGCTGCATCAGGTCGATCAGCGCGATGTCGACCGCGACGACGCCAAGATAGAAGAGCAGGGCGACGGCGGTGCCCCGGCCCAGCTGGAAGCTGTCGAACGGCGGAATGAAGAAATACCAGGCAAGCAGACCGCAGATCAGCGCCGCCAGCGATCCGGGGCCGCGCCCCAGCAGGAATGCGCACAGGATAACGGCCGGAAAGAAGGTCAGGAACGGAAAGCCGGGAGGGAACACCGGATCCAGCACCAGCCGGACCATGTGAGCGCCGATCGCGATCAGCACCGCCAGCGCATAGGCCAGCGGCCGCCGCTGCGTCATCAGCGGCAGCTGTTCGAGAAATCGCGGGCCTGCAGGATGCATTCTCGGCCCGTAACAAAGGCTAAGGGTGGAACCAAGCCGGAACGCTCGAATAAACCAACTTCTTCGGGTGGAAGGGGGGAGAGGGTGGCATCCCGTGTGCCGAGGCGGCATGGTCGCGCCCATGAACCGGACCAGACTCGCCCTCTTCTTCGCCTCCATGCTGGCGGCTGCACCCGCACCTGCGGCAGTACAACCAGCGCCATCGCCTTCACCATCGCGTCTGTCGGACGACGTGCGTACGCTCGCCTCCGACGCGTTTCAGGGCCGGGCGCCCGGAACGGCTGGCGAGGACAAGACGATCGACTGGCTGATCGCGCGGTTCAAGGCGCTAAAGCTGGAGCCGGGCGGTCGCGACGGCAGCTGGACGCAGCCGGTCCCGCTCGTTCACACCCGGCTCGGCACGGGCACGATCCGCGCCGGCGACAAGGCGCTGATCCAGGGCAAGGACATCTACGTCAGCACGGTGCGGCCGGTAGACAAGGTCGCCATCGCCGCGGCGCCGATGGTGTTCGTCGGCTACGGCGTGACCGCACCGGAGCGGGGCTGGGACGACTTCAAGGGCGTCGACCTGAAGGGGAAGGTCGCGGTCTTCCTGGTCAACGATCCTGACTTCGAGGCGACCGGCGGGGACGACGCTGCCGGCAAGTTCGGCGACCGGCGCATGACCTATTACGGCCGCTGGACCTACAAGTTCGAGGAAGCAGCGCGGCGGGGCGCGATCGCGGCGCTGATCGTCCACGACACGCCGGGCGCCGGCTATGGCTGGGCTACGGTAACGGCCTCTGCCGGTGAGAATTACGACATCGTCCAGAGCAAGCCGGATGCGCGCGTGCTGCTCCAGGGCTGGATCGAGGGAGACGCCGCGACGCGTCTCTTCGCCGCCTCCGGGCTGGATCTGGCCGCGCAGCGCAAGGCGGCGCGGCGCAGCGACTTCCGGCCGGTTCCGCTGCGCGAGAGCTTCGCCGCCGACCTTCCGGCGACCCACGAGAGCGCCGCCAGCCGGAACGTCCTGGCGAAGCTGCCGGGGCGTCTCCATGCCGACGAGGTAGTGATGTTCGGCGCGCACTGGGATGCCTACGGCGTCGGCGCGCCGGATGCCCAGGGCCGCACGATCCGGCCGGGCGCCAATGACGACGCGCTCGGCGTCGCCGGCGTGCTGGAACTCGCGCGGCTGTTCGCCGCCGGGCCGAAGCCTGATCGCAGCCTCGTCTTCGCCCTGTGGAGCGGCGAGGAGCGCGGGCTACTCGGATCGGAGGCCTATGCGGTCGATCCGATCTATCCCGCCGCCAAGACGGTCGCGAATCTGACCCTGGATATCCTCCAGACGGCGGGGCCGGCCCGCGACGTGATGCTCGTCGGTGCTGGCCAGAACGATCTCGAAGACCTGCTCGCCAGTGCCGCCAAGGCGCAGGGGCGGGTGGTCACGCCGGAAGCCCTGCCCGAACGCGGCCTGTTCTACCGTGCCGACCATTTCTCCGTGGCGCGGCGGGGCGTGCCGACGCTGCTGCTGATGGCGATCAGCGGCGCGCCAGACCTGGTGACGGGCGGACGGGCGGCGGGGCAGGCGTGGCTGGATGGCTACATGCGCTGCTACCACCAGACCTGCGACGCCTGGGAGCCGAGCTGGGATCTGCGCGGCGCCGCGCAGGATGTCGGCCTGTTCCACACCATCGCCAGCAAGCTGGTCACGACGCGGACTTGGCCGCAGTGGCGCGACGGATCCGAGTTCAAGGCCATCCGCAACGAGACCGCGGCGGAGCGGCGCTAGGTCAGAAGGCGGGGAGCACCGCTCCGTTGTACTTACGCTCGATGAAGGCGCGAACCTCCGGGCTGCGCAGCGCCGCGACCAACTTCTGCACCTTGGGATCGGCCTTCGCGCTTTCCGGGCCGACGACATAATTGACGTAGGGGCTGTCCTTGCCCTCGATCAGCAGCGCATCGCGGGTGGGATTGAGGCCGGCATCCAGCGCGTAGTTGGTGTTGATGAGCGCGACATCGAGCTGATCGAGCACGCGCGGCAGCGTCGGCGCTTCCAGTTCGCGGAACTTGAAGCCTTTCGGGTTGGCGACGATGTCGCGTGGCGTCGCCGTCGGGCTCGCCGGCTTCCTAAGCGTGATCAGCCCATGGCTATCGAGCAGGAGCAAAGCGCGGCCGCTATTGCTGCCCTCGCTCGGGATGGCGATGGTAGCGCCGGCCGGAACCTCGCCGATAGCCTTCCACTTGCGCGAATAAGCGCCGAGCGGCTCGACGTGGATGCCGGCGATCGGGACCAGGTGCGTGCCTCGGCTGCGGTTGAACTCGTCGAGGTAGGGCTTGGTCTCGAAGTAGCTGACCGCGATGCGGCCCTCGGCAACCTGGACGTTCGGCTGGATGTAGTCGTTGAACACGCGGACATTGAGCTTCACGCCCTGCTTGGCCAAGGTCGGCGCGATCAGGTCGAGGATCTCGGCATGCGGCACGGCGGTCGCGGCGATGCTGAGCGTGTCGGCGTCGTTCGGCTGGGCGGGCTGGCCGCTGCAGGCGGTGAGCGCGAGCGCGGCGAGGCTGGCGAGGAGGAGGCGGGGGCTAATCATCGCCTCTTCTAGCGCCGGCTGAAGTGGCGGACCAGCCGGTCGCCGCCGGCTTGAACGAGCTGGACGAGGACCAGCAGCAGCGCCACCGTGACCAGCATGACGTCGGTCTGGAAACGCTGATAGCCGAAGCGGATGGCGAGATCGCCCAGACCGCCGGCGCCAACTACGCCCGCCATGGCGGTGAACGAAACGAGCGCGACCGCCGTCACCGTGGCACCGGCAATGATGCCCGGCAACGCCTCCGGCAGAAGCGCCCGGAGCACCAAGTCGCGGGTGGTGGCGCCCATCGCCTGGACCGCCTCGATCGTGTTGCGGTCGACTTCGCGCAGCGCCGTCTCGACCAGCCGGGCGAAGAAGGGCGCAGCACCAACGACCAGCGGCGGGATCGCGCCGAGCACGCCGAGCGACGTGCCGACCAGCGCCACCGTCACCGGGATCATCAGGATGAGGAGGATGATGAAGGGCATCGACCGGAGCAGGTTGACGAGCACCGCCAGCGCGCCGTTGGCAGTGCGGCTCGCCCAGATCTGTCCGGGGCCGGTCAGGAACAGGACCACGCCGAGCGGCAGCCCGAGAAGCAGGGTCAACGCCAGCGATCCGGCGAGCATCGCCAGCGTGTCGACGCACGCCTGCGTGATCTCGCTCCAGTCGACGTTCGAGAACCAGCCGTTCATGCGGCCACCCGGCCGTGTGTTTCGAGCGCGGAGATAGCGGCGTTCGTGTCGCCGCCGCTGAGGCCGAGCGTCAGCTGGCTGTAGCCAGCATCCTTGAGCCGGCCCACCCGGCCACCGAGGATCGCGAAATCCACGCCGGTTTCCCGCGCTACCCGGCTGAGCACGGGATCGGCCACCGCATCGCCGTGCAGTGTCAGGGTGACGACGCGTCCCGGGAAGGCGGCGACCTGCGCGTCCCGCTCCTCGCCCGCTTCGGTGAGGAGGGCGCGGGTCTCCGCGGCGCTGGGCGTGAGGAAGACATCGGCAACGGTGCCGGTCTCGACGACCCGGCCGGCGTGCAGCACGGCGACGCGGTCGCAGACCTGGCGGACGACATCCATTTCATGGGTGATGAGGACGATAGTCAGGCCGAGCTCACGGTTGAGGTCTGCGATCAGCGCCAGGACGCTGCGCGTGGTCTCGGGATCGAGCGCGCTCGTCGCCTCGTCGCACAGCAGCACGTCGGGGCCGGTGGCGAGAGCGCGGGCGATGCCGACGCGCTGCTTCTGACCGCCCGACAGCTGCGCCGGATAGCGATCGCCCAGATCGGCAAGGCCGACACGGTCGAGCAGCGCCGGCACCCGCGCAACAATCTCCGCCGACGCGACACCCGCAACGCGCAACGGCATGGCGACATTGTCGGCGACGGTGCGCGATCCGAGCAGGCCAAAACTCTGGAAGATCATGCCGACCCGCCTGCGCAGCGCGCGGAGCGGCTCGCCCGCCAGCGATGCCACATCGATGCCGTCGACGCTGACGATGCCCGTGTCCGGCCGTTCCAGCCCGTTGATGAGCCGGACGAGGGTAGACTTGCCGGCGCCCGATCGGCCGATAATCCCGAACACCTCGCCGCGGGCAATCTCCAGGTCGACGCCGGCGAGCGCGGCCGGACCGCCGAAGCTCTTGCTGACGCCCTCGATCCGGATCACGTCGCGATCACCTGCGCGGCGAAGCGCTCCATCTCCTCCATCTGCGGGCTCATCTGGAGCAGCAGCAGGTCGAGGCCGGCTTCCTCATACTCGGCGATACGCGCCTTCAGCTGCGCCGGGGAGCCTACGAGATTGGGGCGCAGGCCACGGTTCGAGACGGCATATTCCTGAAGCTTCAGCTCGCGCTCTAACTGGGTGCCGGACAGCCATTGGTCAAAATTGGCATAGCCCGCGGGAAGCTCCTGAACCTGGGTGATGCGGGCGAGTTCGGCCTGCGCCTCCTCCTCGCTGTCGCGGACGATGGCGTAGGCGGCCATGCCGAACCTCATCGGCGGTCCGCCGGCCGCGGCGCGCCGCGCCTTCATGTCGGCGATCTTGGGGGCGACCGCCTCGGGCGGGTCGCCGTGCATGACATAGGCGTCACACTTGCCCGCGATCATCGCCTTCGCAGCCTCGCTCTCACCGCCGGCGTAGAGGAGTGGCGGCTTGACAGGCTTGGGCGAGCAGATCGCCTCCTCGGTACGGTAGAAGCGGCCTTCGAAGCTGAACCGTTCCTCGCTCCACAGGCCGTTGACCACCTCCAGCCATTCGGCGGTGCGTGCGTAGCGATCGTCATGCTGGTCGAACTGCAGGCCATATTGCCGCGCTTCGTCGGCCCACCAGGACGAGACGACGTTGAGCGACAGGCGCCCGCCAGAGATGCGGTCGATGTTGGCCGCCGCCTTGGCGAACAAGGCCGGCTGGTGGAAGTTCGGCCGCACCGCGACCATCAACTCCTGCGTCTTGGTCACCGCCGCGATCGCCGCCGCCGTCGACCAGGCATCGAGCGCGGGTTCGGTCACGCCCTTGATGTCGTTCAGGTTGAGTTCGGCTATCAGCGTCAAGTCGTAGCCGATCTCCTCGGCGCGGATCGCCAGGTCGCGGGCATAGTCCCAGCTGGCCGTCATGCCTTCATCGGGCACGTTGCGCAGCCAGCCGCCGAAGACCGGCATCCAGTAACCGTACCTCATGCCCGCGCCTCGGCGACGATCGTTTCGAGCCAGTCGACCAGCCGTTCGTGCGGGTCCCAGCCGAGCACGTCGAGCGGGTTGGCGACGAAGTTCGACAGCGCGTTGATGTCGTAGAAGCGGGGCGTGCCATCGCGGTCGTCGATCATCATCTCGACCCCGCCGACATCGATCCCGGCGGCGCGGACGATCCGCTCGGCCGCGTCGATCAGGTCCGGCGCGGGGGCGGCGCGGGCGATGCGCACCGCCGGCTTGCCGGGCTCGATCTGGCAGGCGTCGGCCGGGCATAGATCGAAGCCGCCGCCGCCGTCGACATCGATCGCGTAGAGATAGTTGCCGCCCATCGTCTCGATCCGGGTGATCGCGCCGCCGCGGACCGGCACATATTCCTGGACGAGGAGGACGCGGTCGATGCTGTCCGGGGTGGTGCCGTCGGCGACGGCCGCCGCCAGTTCGGCGGGGCTGCCGAAGCGGACGATCCCCGCGCCCGATCCGCCGATGTTCGCCTTCACCACGATGGGAAAGCGCAGGCCTTCGCTCGCCGCAACCAGGTCCGCGGCGCGGTGGACGATGCGGGTCGCGGGGACACCCAGGCCAAGCCCGGCGATCAGCGACAGCTGCCGCGCCTTGGATGCGTCCACCGCCAGCGCATCGGCGCCGTTGATGATCCGCGCGCCACCCGCCTGCCAGTGCGCCATCAACGCCTGGGCGTAGAAGATCGGATGCTCGGGCGCGCGCAGGAAGCTCGACATTGCGATACGGTTGAACACGACGCGCGCCGTCGGCGGCGCCACCGGATCGAAGGCGTGGCCGTCGGCGTGGATAGCGACGAAGTCGATGCCCCGCCGGCCGAGCGCTGCGAACAGCGGCTCGAACCAGGCGGGATGCTCGTAGACGATGGCGAGGTCGGTCATCCGCGCGCTCTAGCTACCGGCGTCGACCTTGTCGAAGTCGCTGGCGTCGTGGCGCTCGGCCAGCGCCGGCGGGCCGAACGTACGGTTGACCATGCGGCCACGCTTCACCGGCTCGCGCGCGGCGATCTGGTCCATCCAGCGCTGCACGTTGGTATATTCGTGGACCGAAAGGAATTCCTGCGCCTTGTAGGCATCGGACATGATCGATCCGTACCAGGGGAAGGTGGCCATGTCGGCGATCGTATATTCGTCGCCGGCCAGATACTCGTGTTCCGCCAGGTGCGTATCGAGGACGTGGAGCTGGCGCTTGGTCTCCATCGCATAGCGGTTGATCGCATATTCGATCTTGAATGGCGCGTACGCATAGAAGTGGCCGAAGCCGCCGCCGACGAACGGTGCGGAGCCCATCTGCCACATCAGCCAGTTGAAGGTCTCGGCGCGCTTGTAGTGATCGGTCGGCAGGAACGCGCCGAACTTCTCCGCGAGATAGATCAGCATCGATCCGCTCTCGAACAGCCGCGTCGGCGGGTTGGTCGAATAGTCCATCATCGCCGGGATCTTGGAGTTCGGATTGATCGCAACGAAGCCGCTGCCGAACTGGTCACCCTCGCCGATCTTGATCAGCCAGGCGTCATATTCCGCACCCGAGTGACCGGCGGCGAGCAGCTCCTCGAGCATGATGGTAACCTTGACGCCGTTCGGCGTGCCCATCGAATAGAGCTGAAACGGATGCTTGCCGACCGGGAGTTCCTGCTCCTTGGTAGCGCCGGAGATCGGCCGGTTGATGCTGGCGAACTGGCCGCCATTTTCCTTATCCCAGGTCCACACCGCGGGCGGGACGTAGCCCGCCGGCTGGTTGCGTGTCGCATCCGCTTCATCGGCCATTCCGGTTCTCCTTGGCTGTCGCGCATCGGGGCGCGTCCGTCCCCCAACGCCTTAGGCGGATATGCGGGGCAGGGCGGCAGACGATTCCCTTGGCCGTGGATAGCGCATCTTCAGGGCGAACGATGGTCAGGACATTTCAAGCCGCGCGAGCAGCTTGTCGAAGATGCGCAGCCCCGTCTCCAGTTCGTTGCGATCGAGGTCCTGGAGCACGCCGTCGCGCAGCATGTCGACGATCAGCTGCAGCGCAGCCAGCGCCTTTTCGCCCTGGGGGGTCAGCTCCGCACTGCGCTGGCGCCGGTCACTCCCGGAAGCGAGCCGCGCAATATCGCCGTCCTGCTCCAGCGTTGTCAGCATCCGCGCGACGGTCGGCGCCTCTATCGAGAGACGATGGGCGAGCTCGCTCTGCGTCGGCTGATCGCGCAAGGCGAGGCTGACCAGCATCTCCCAGCGTGCCTGGCTCTGCCCCATGCGGCGCAGCTTCTGGTCGATATGCCCGCGCCAGCGGCGGGCGCTGACCACCAACCGGCGCATGAAGCGGAAGCGCAGATCCTCGTCCGAGCCGGGCGCGTAGAGGGCGACATAGCTGTCCGGCCGTTCGACCCCGTCGGCCGACCAGGCGAGCGGATCGGCGTGTTCTGCGGGGAGACGTCTCGCCACCGATCGTGCGATCAGCGCTTCACGCCGTCGAGCCGGTAGATGAGGCCGGGCTTCCCCTGCTCATGCGCCCGATCCATGATCCTGGCGCGGTCGATGAAGGCCGGGTGCATCGGCCGGCCCTCGCCGGGATGCGCATGCAGCCACAGGCGGAACAGCAGACGGCGGTGCTCCGGCCGATCGGTGAAGCTGTTGCGGGAATGGAGGTTCTGGAAATTGTGCCAGAACACCATCTCGCCCGGCTCCAGCAGGAAGGTGGCGCGCACCTCCGGCTGCCGGGTCAGCGCATCGAACAGCTGCAGTGCCTCTCGCAGCTTGGCCGGAACCTCCACGTTCAACTCGCGCGCGGCGTTGATGTAGAACAGTCGGTGGTAATAGCAGCTGACGACACCATCGACGTTGCAGAACACGGGGATGTTCTCGGCACTCAGATCGTCGACCGTGGCCGACTGGTGACGAAAGCCTTCGTAGAGCGCGGCGAGCAGGTCGGGGCGGGCGGCAGCGATCGCATCGTGCACGGCCAGACTGTTGACGAGCCCACTCTCCCCGCCCGCATCAGCCTTGCGATAGCAGCCGAGCGCCAGGATCTCGTGGAAGTCGCAGTGCGAGCCGAGCTCGATGTCGAGCTGGTAGCCGCGCTGTTCGGGATTGTCCTCGCGCTTCTCGACCCGACCGACCAGGTCGCGCTTGGAACTCTGCACCACGCCTCTGCCCAGGTGGGTGCCAAGCGCCCAGAACAGCCGCTCAAAGGCCTCTTCGCTCAGCGTCGAGGCATCGACGCCCGACAGGACGATCGCGCCTTTGCCGTGCATGATCTCGAACCGCATCGCCGCGATCAGCGCCAGGACGTCCGGATCACATACATCCTCGCGGGTGATCGATGCGACCGGCCGGCCATCGAGGGAGTCGGCAAGGCGCTGCAGCGCCGCGACTTGCCTGGGTGACAGGCGGTGCATCAAGCCTTCGGCACCACCGATCTCGGCGCTGGTCCAGGCCGCTGCCTGTCGACGCTGGGCCGGTGCATGTTCGGGATGGAGCGGTGCGACTGACGACATGGCAACCCCCTCGGCAGCGATGCTGCTTATCAAATACTTAGCATGCTTAGTATCTCTCCGACGGCTATCTGGCAAGCGCGTCGGCAGCGCAGATGCCGGGGCGCTCACTGCTGCTGTGGCAAAGCTGCGTCAGTTAAGCCGGCATCGACAGGGTGGGATTGCCAAGCCTTCGTTAGCATGCTCATGATCCTGTCAGCCGGGCCCGAAGAGCCCGAACCGAGGGGATGATATATGCGTCAGATGTCCGATCGCTCGCTGTCCGCTGCACTGCGCGGGATCAGTCGCGGGAGTCTGGCCGCGGCTCTGCTGCTGCCGACACAGGTGATGGCGCAGGATGCAGCCGGAACGCCTCCGGCGGCAACCGCCGAACCAGCTGCCGCCGCCGAACCGCCGGTCGAGGCCGAAACCATCGTCGTCACCGGATCGCGCATCGCACGCTCCGGTTTCACCGCGCCGACGCCGGTCACCGTCGTCGGCGAGGAGCGGCTCCAGGCGCTGGCGATCACCAACGTCGCCGATGCGCTCAACCAGCTGCCGAGCTTCCGCGCCTCGGCATCGCCTGCCAACCAGCAGACGTTCGGTGGCAATGTCGGCGCGCGCGTGCTCGATCTGCGCGCGCTTGGCGCACCGCGCACGCTGGTGCTGGTCGACGGCCGTCGCTTCGTGCCGAGCACGTCGGAAGGCACGGTCGACATCAACCTGATCCCGTCGGGACTGGTGCAGCGCACCGAAGTCGTGACCGGCGGCGCATCGGCCGTCTACGGGTCGGACGCGGTCGCCGGGGTGGTCAACTTCATCCTCGATCGTAAGTTCACCGGGTTCAAGGCCGAGATCCTCGGCGGTATTTCGGAGCGCGGCGACGACTCCAATCAGTTCGCGAGCTTTGCGGCCGGCACCAACGTGGGCGAGCGTGGCCACATCGTCATTGCCGCCGAGTATGAGAACAATAACGGCCTGAAGGGCTGCTACGAGGCGCGCGACTGGTGCGCCCAGGAACGCTCGATCGTCGGCAACACGCCCGCCGGCACGCGCGGCCAGCCGTCGAGCATCATCACCTCGGACGTCCATGCCTCGACCGTGTCGCCGGGCGGCCTGCTCAACCGGTCGCTGAACGCCGCCGGCGCGCCGATCTTCGCCAACGTCGCCAACGATCCGCTCCGCGGCATCAAGTTCAATGCCGACGGCACGCCGGGCCGGTTCGTCTATGGCGACTTCGCCGGGCCGCTGTTCATGATCGGCGGCGACGGCCACGGCCGCAACCCGTACCTGTCGAGCGTCCTGCTGAAGGTGCCGGTCGAACGCTACAGCGCCTATGGCACCGCCAGCTACGAGCTGACTGACGACGTGAAGGCGTTCGTCGACCTTTCCTTCGGGCGGGTAAAGGGCACGACGCTGTCGTCCACCTTCCGCGACTTCAACGGATCGCTGATCGGCAACTTGAAGGCGGACAATGCCTATCTGCCCGCCTCGATCGCGCAGATCATGCAGGCGAACAATATCGCCCAGGCGACATTCGGGCGCTCCGGCTTCGACTTCGGCAGCCCGAAGGCGGTATCGACGACCAAGACCTATCGTGGTGTCGCGGGCCTCGAAGGCTCGCTTGGCAGCAACTGGAAGTGGGACGGCTACTATCAATATGGGCGGACCGATTTCCGCCAGAACATCTCGAACGATCCGATCAACGCCAACCTGCGCAAGGCGTTCGACGCGGTGCGCACCGCAAGCGGATCGATCGTCTGCCGCGTCAATGCCGACGCCTCCACCGCCAATGACGATGCCGCCTGCGTCCCGATCAACCTGATCGGCGAAGGGCGCTTCACCGATGCGGCCAAAGCCTATGTGCTCGGGTCCGGCTTTCAGGAGACCCGCAATACCCAGCAGGTCGCGGCGATCAACCTGAGCGGCGAACTCTTCAAGTTGTGGCAGGATCAGGCGGTGTCGCTCTCCGTCGGCGGCGAATATCGGCGCAACACGATCCGCGGCACGACCGATCCGATTTCGGCGGTGAACGGCTTCTGGGTGCTGAACGGTTCGGCCACCAACGGCAAGCAGACCGTCAAGGAAGCGTATGCCGAGACCGTAATCCCGCTGCTTCGGGACCTGAGCTTCGCCAACAATCTCGAGCTGAACGGTGCCGTCCGCTACACGGATTATAGCAACAGCGGTTCGGTCACGACGTGGAAGGTCGGCGGCGTGTACGAACCGGTGCGCGCACTACGCTTCCGCGTCACCCGGTCGCGCGACATCCGCGCACCGAACCTGAGCGAGCTTGTCGGGCCCCAGACCAAGTCGACGATCGGCCTGACGGATCCGCTCACCGGGCTTCAGGCCAACCCGGTCGTGATCCGCGGTTCGAACCCCGCACTCGGCGTCGAGAAGGCGGACAGCTTCACCGCGGGCGTGGTAATCGCGCCGAGCGGCGGCGGCTTCCTGTCGCGCATGCGACTGTCGGTCGACTATTTCGACATCAAGGTCGACGACGCGATCGGCTTGCTGGGCGCCCAGACCCTTGTCCAGCGCTGCATCCAGGGCGCGACCGAGTTCTGCCCGCTGATCGTGCGCGATGCCTCCAATACTGTGACCCAGGTGTCCGACGTTCTGCTCAACGCCAACTCGGTGAAGACCAAGGGCTACGACATCGAGTTCGATTATCGCCAGCCGCTCGGGAGCCTGGGCGACCTGTCGCTTCGTGCTCTGGCGACGATCACCGAGGACTTGATCACCACCGATAGCGCCGGATCGCTCGACCGCGCCGGCCAGACGGGATCGCGGGCCGGCACCGTGCTCGGCGTGCCGGATTACACGATCGACGGCTTGGCGGCGTGGACCAAGGGGCCGGGGTCGCTGACCTTCCACGGCCGCTACATCCCGTCAGGCAGCTACAATGTCAGCTTCGTCGGTCCGGATGCGGACAATTTCGCGGTCACGCTGCCGACCAGCGTCAACAACAACCGGGTGCCGGGACGGTTCTACCTCGATGTCGCGGGCACGTTGCGGGTCGCGGTGAACAGCGGGCGGGAGTTCGAGCTGTTCGGATCGGTCAACAACCTGCTCGACCGCGACCCGCCGGCCATCCCCAGCGGCAACCTGGGCACCAACCAGGTGCTGTTCGATCCGGTCGGCCGCGCCTTCCGGCTCGGCGCGCGGGTCCGCTTCGGCGGCTAGGGCGATCCGGATCCGGCCAGCGCGTCCAACGCTGACGATATGTGGGCGCGCAGGTCCGGATCCCGGGTGATCTCGAGCATCGCGCTGAGGCTGCGGCGGGCGCCGGGCCGGTCGCCGGCGGCCAGCTCCAGACGCGCGCGCTCCCACCAGCCGTGGGGCAGAGCGGGCGAGATGATCGTCATCCGTTCGTAGATCGCCAGCGCGCGCGCCGCATCGCCGGACGTCTCGGCGCGGACCGCCTGGTTCATCAGGAGCCGCACCAGCACCGCCCGGTTCGCCATCGGGGTCAGATGTTCGGGCGCGGGCACGGCGTTGGCGCCGAGGATGTTCTGAAGCATTGCGCCGAGTTCGACCGGTCCGACGATCTCGCCACGGCCGAAGCAATCGATCAGGACGGGGCTCGTGTCCGGTCCGATCCGCGCGAGCACATGTCCGGGCGTATTCAGTACGTCGGCATGCCAGCCCATCCGCCGTGCCGCCGCGACGTAGAGGATCGCCAGGCTCACCGGCAGTCCGCGCCGCCGGTCGATCACGCGGATCAGATCGGCATTGGCCGGATCGTCATAGGTCGCCCGGTCGCCGACGAAGCCATAATGGCCGGCGATCACCGCGGCGAGCAACTGCGCCTGCTCCTCCGAACTCTCGGCCTGCTGCGCTTCGTCCGCCAGCCGCTCGGTCATGGCGGTGAGGATGTCGACATAAGGCTCGAGATCGATGGCGGGATGATCCAGCGCCGCCAGTTCGAGCGCGGCGATGTCGATTTCGATGGCCTCGTCTTCCAAAAGGCCAATGTGGAGAATGCTGTCTTCCATCCCGGCTAGACGGCCGGGCCGCGCGGACGTTCCCGCGCTTTATGCGCCCGCGATCTGCTGAAAATTGAGCTTCAGGCCGGGACGGGGCCAGCGGCAGCGAAACAGACGGCCAGTCGCCGATCCGGTGATCCAGGCATCGCGCATGTCGTTGCCGCCGAAGCAGATGTTGGTCGTGATCGGATCCGGGAACGGGATATGATCGACGCGGCCGTCCGCCGGATCGACCACGCTGATGCCGCCGTTGAACAAGGTCGCTGTGCACACCCGTCCGTCCGCCTCGACGGCCAGGCTGTCGAACCACTGCATGCCGGGCAGGTTGACGACGACGCGGCCGGAGGCGTGCCCGCTGTCCGCCACGGGCACGCCGGGTTCGGTCAGGTCGAGCGCCCACAGCCGCTGGAGCATTGAATCCGCCCAGTAGAGCGTCTTCTGATCGGGCGAGAGGCCGATGCCGTTGGGCGAAATCTGCTCCGACCGCCAGCGCGTGATGCGCGATCCATCGGGCCGCGCATAATAGATCCCGCCCAGCCGGCGGTCCTCCCCGTCCGAAAAGCCGAAGCAGGTGAACCACAAGCCGCCCGTCGCATCGACGACGATGTCGTTGGGGCCGTTGAGCGGCCTCCCGTCGCAATGGTCGTAGAGTGTTTCGACCTTGCCGGTGCCGAGGTCGACGCGCTGGATCGATCCGCCGGAATAGCTGTCCGGAAAGAGCATCCGGCCTTCATCCTCCCAGCTCTCGGGAAAGCGGAAGGCGCCGCCATTGTTGCAGACATAGACCGCGCCGTCGTGACCGACCGCGGCGCCGTTCGGGCCGCCGCCAAGCTCGGCGACGGTCTCGCGCTCGCCCCGGGCCGTGATCCGTGTCAGCGTCCGACGCTGGATCTCGACGAGCAGGATCGATCCGTCGGGCATCGCGACCGGACCTTCCGGGAACTGCAATCCTTCGGCGACGACCTCGAACGCAATCTCCATCGTCTGGCTCTCCTCCAGCGCGCCGTCTCCTGCTGGGCGGCGTCGGGAGGAGAGTAGAGCGTCACGGCCGGCGTTGAAATGGGGGGCGGGCCGGTGTGCCCCCGCCTTCGGAGTCCGCGGACGATCCCGTGTCGCCAAGCTTGGCCGCGACGATGCCGGCAAGCGTGTCGGCGGCTCGCTCGCGCAGCCGCTCGTCGCGCACGGCGAGTCCCAGTCGCGCCCAGACCGGCGCGTGCAGCAGGATCGCGGCGAGGCGCTGCTGGTCGATTCTGTCCATCCCTCATGAGAACACAACAAGAACAGAACCACAAGCCGGCTTGTCGCCTCGGTGCTACCAGCCGAACACGTAGCGCTCCCGTCGCACGTCGGCCCCGCCGCGCAGGGTGCCCGATCCGGGCACGACGCCGGCTGCGACGATACCGGTCGAGACGCCGAACGGGCCGAGCACATCGAGCTTGTGACCGCGGGCGGTAAGTGCGGTGCGGACCTCGACCGGCACCCGATCCTCGATTTCCAGCACGCCCGGCTCGTCCTTCTTGATCGCGAACGATCCGTGAAAGTGGTTGGAGTTGATCCGCGGCGCTTCGATCGCCGCCTGGAGCGGCTGGTTGAAGGCGAGCACGCGAAGCAGCACGTTCATGATCTGCTGGTCTTGGTTGTCGCCGCCCGGCGTGCCGATCGCAAGATACGGTGCGCCGTCCTTCAACACCATGCACGGCGACAAGGTCGTGCGCGGCCGCTTGCCGGGCACCAGCACATTGGGGCTGGCGGGATCGAGGTCGAACACGGTCAACCGGTTGCTCATCGGCACGCCGGTGTCGCCGGCGATGTAGGCACCGCCGAGCAGCCAACCGGAACTGGGCGTGGCGCTGAACAGGTTGCCGTCCCGGTCGACGACTTCGATGGCAGTGGTGTCGGCGGTCGGCCCGCCGGGCTTCTTCAGCATGTGGGGCGTGAAGGCCGGCGTGGTGCGCGCTGCGCCCTCATGCTTCCACGGATCGCCGAAGCGATGGTCGAGCGACGCACGCGGCCCGATCATCTTCGCGCGCTCGGCGGCATAGGCCTTGGACAGCAGCCCCTTGGCCGGAACCTTGGCGAAATCCGGATCGCCGAAGAAGGCGTTGCGATCGTCGAACGCCAGCTTCACCGATTCCGCGACGGTGTGGAGGTAAGGATCGGAGCCGGGCTGCATCGATGCGATGCCGGCCGCCTCGGCTATGTTGAGCGCCATCAGCATGGCCGGCCCCTGACTCCAGAAACCGCCCTTGCAGACGGTGTAGCCGAACACGTCGGCGGTGGCGGGCGCCTCCACCTTGCCCTTGTAGTTGGCCAAGTCCTCGTAGCGCATGAGGCCGCCGTCCGCCTCCATCGCGGCGCCGATCCGCCGGGCGATGTCGCCCTTGTAGAAGGCGTCGCGCCCAGCCTGGATTGCCGCCTTGCGATCCTTGGTACGCTTGAAGGCGGCCGCATCGGCGGCGGCGATGGTGCGGATCGTGCGCGCCAGGTTCGGCTGGCGGTAGATCTCGCCCACTACCGGCAGCTTCCCGCCCGGATAGTATGTGTCGTAGGCGGTCTTCCACTTCGAAGTCGCCTGCTTCTGGCTGGCGAATACTTCGGCGAGGAAGTTATACATGACGAAACCGTCGGCGAGCTCGATCGCGGGCGCCAGCACCTGCGACAGCGTCATCGTGCCGTTGAGCTGCAGCGCGAGGGCCATGGCGTCGACCATCGCCGGTATGGTGCCGCCGTTCGGACCGTTGCCGGGGATGACGCCGGCGGCGGCGAACTTGTCGGGCGTGGCGAGGCCGGGGGCGGTGCCCTGACCGTTCACGACCGACACCTTCTTCGTCTTCGCGTCGAAGATGATCGTCGGTGCCTCGCCGCCGAAGCCGAAATGCGAGATTTCGGTGACGGCCGCAGCGAATACCGCCGCCACCCCGGCATCGGTGGCGTTGCCGCCGGCCATCAGGATCCGCACGCCCGCCGCCACCGCATAGTGACGGCCGGCGGCGACGATGCCGAAATTGCCGACGATCTCCGGGCGCAAAGTCTCGCCGGCGCTGACGAGGCGGGTCGGTTCGACCGGTCCCGGTTTCGCCGCCCCGGACTGCGTCGCCGGCGACTGCGCCGACGACGCGCCGGCCAGCGCCACCCCGCCAACGGCCAGCGCCGCCAACTCGCGCCGGCTGAGCCCGCCGCGCGCCGTATCGTCCCCGTTCGTACCGGCCATATCGATCTCCTTGCCCGCGACGATGCCCGCCGCAGCCCCCGTTGGTGCGATCCTCCTGGCCCGTATTCGGGTCTCAGGAGGCGGTGATGCTGATGACCTCTCCGTTGCGACGCGCCTGGAAGCCGAAGCTCGCCGCGACGGCGTCGGCAAAGCCGGCCGGGTCGGTCGCGACGAACAGTCCGGTGATGCGGCGTTCCGCGACCGCCGGATCGTCGAGCACGATCCGTTCGGAATTGTAGCGCGCGAATTCGGCTGCCGCGTCGGCAAGCGTCGCATCGCTGAACGCGATCTTGCCTTCCCGCCAGTAAAGCTGGCGCTGGACGAGCTCGGGATCGATCTCGCTCGCGGCGATCGGCGCATCCGCGCGCGCCGTCGCCTTGGCGCGCATGTTCTGCTTGAGCACGACCGGCTTGGCGTCACGGCCGGCGCGCGCAACCTCGACCACGCCCTCGCTCACGACCACGCTGACCTGTGCATCCGTGTCCCGGCGGACGGTAAAGGCGGTGCCGATGGCCTGAACGCTGGTGCTGCCGGCGGTCACGATGAACGGGCGGCTGCTGTCCTTCGCAACCTCGAAGAGCGCTTCGCCGGCGTCGAGGAACACGGCGCGGCGATCGTCGCTGAACCGGACGTAGAGCGCGCTCGCGGTGTTGAGGTTGACGATACTGCCATCGGGCATGGCGATCCGCCGCATCTCGCCGACGCCGGTTTCGTAATAGCGGCCGCGGCGGAACAGGCCGGTGCCGACCGCCCCGATGGCGGTGGCGACGAGTGCCGATCCGGACAGCCACAGCATTCGCCGCCGCGACAGGCGCGGATCGCCATCGAGGTCGGCGGCGGGCTCCCCGGCTTCCGCGGGATGAAGGAACTGGTCGGGATCATAGCCGGCGCCGAGCGCACGGGCGACCTCGACGCGGACCAGCGTGGCGCGGGCGCGGGCGTAAGCGCCGAGCCGGCGGGTGTCGGCGGCGAGCCACGCCTGAAGTTCGGCCTCTTCGGCCTGGGTCAGCGGTGCGCCGTCGACGCGGGCCGCCCACAAGGCAGCCGCGGCGTCGATCTCGTCACTCGTTTCGCGCCTCGCCATAGCTTCCCGTGTCCGGCATCCGGACCATAGACGCGGCCGGAGCCGCTTTTCCGCCACGCCCGAATATCTGGGCGAGGTGCCGGATGCCACGGCCGACATGCTTTTCCACCGTGCTTTCGGCAATGCCGAGCTGGAGCGCTGCCTCGCGCTGCGACAAGCCGTGAACCTTGCGCAGGATGAACGCCTCGCGGCACTTGGTGGGCAGCTGCGCGATCGCCTCCGCCACCAGCCGCAACTCCTGTCGGCTCTCGGCCTCGACATCCGGCGGGACGTCCTGCGATTCCAGGTCAAGCCGGTCGAGTTCAGCGCCCATGTCGATCGAGACAACCTGTGCGCGTCGCGTCTCGTTCACCAGCACCGTGAAAGCGGTGCGAAAGAAATAAGCCCGCGGGTTGGTGATGTGCTCGACCGAGGGCAGCGTCGCCAGCTTGGCGTAGGCCTCCTGCACGACATCGTCGATGTCGTAGCGGAAGGACGGGCGGCGGGTCAGCCAGCGGCGCAGCGCCGGCTCGTGCGGGCAGATGTGGCGGGCAAGCCACTCGGCTCGATTGTGGGGAATCGCTGTCACGAGCTTCAGTGGATGCTGAACGAGAAGTGAAAGCAAGCACAGAATGGTGCACCGCACCTAAAGGCGCCACATTGCTGAACCGTGAAATTTTTCCTGCCGATCGATGGCGGAAATGGATCGGCGCTCCGTCCTTATTCTCGAGCACGATGGGCCACGGGCTGGGACGCCGGGCAGGGTGACATCGTGCCGGCGGCTTACGCTGCAGCATTGGAGAGGGTGCCGGAACTCCATTCGAACGGGGATCCGCATGAGCATCTCGAAGCCCGAACAGGGCCGGTTTTCGCAGAACAGACACCCGCAAGGGAGGTGAGCGGCGCGCGCCGCTTACCGGCGCGACGCCACGTGCATGAACAAGCGCGCCGAACCCGCAACCAGCGGGGCGGCGCGACCAAGGGGGACGTGGGACATGACGAACAAGACAGCCATGAAGGTCGCACTTCTGGGCGCGACGATTTTGAGCGTGGCCGTGCCCGTGCAGGCGCAGCAACGGGTGTTCGACCTGCCGGAGGGCAAGGTCGCCAAGACGCTCCCGATCTTCGCCATGCAGAGCGGGCTGCAGATCATCGCGCCGTCCGAAAAGCTCGGCAACATGCGCACGCCGCGGCTGGTCGGCGAGCATGATGCCCGCGCCGCGCTGAAGCGGATGATCCAGGGTACGGGCCTGGCGATCGTCTCCGATCGCAACAACGTCATCATCCTGCGCGATATCGCCGGCAAGCAGGCGATCGCCGCCCAGCCTTCGTTCCGCCCGGTCGTGCTGGCCCAGGCCGACATTCCGGGCACCGTATCCGACAGCCCGACGAGCGCACTGCCGGCCGAAGACCAGGCGCCCGATCCGGTCAGCGAGATCGTCGTCGTCGGATCGCAGATCAAGGGCGCGCGGGTGACCGGCGCGCTCCCCGTCAACGTCGTCGGCACCGAGCAGATCGAAGCCGTTGCTGCCGTTTCCGGCGCGGACCTGTTCCGATCGATCCCGCAGCTTGGCGGCGTGACCTTCAACGAACAGGTGCTGGGCGGCGGCAACGCCAACGCGGCCCGCGGCGACGTCTCGACGGTCAGCCTGCGTGGGCTTGGTCAGGGCAATACGCTGCTGCTGATCAACGGCCGCCGCACCGTGCTCCACCCGACGTCGCAGGCGATTACCGGCGTCATCGATTCCGGCGTACCGACCTTCGGCTATAATTCGAACACCATTCCCGTCGGCGGTATCGAGCGGGTCGAAGTGCTGCGCGACGGCGCCGCCGCGCTCTACGGTTCGGACGCGGTGGCGGGCGTGGTCAACAACGTCCTGAAGTCGAACTTCAAGGGCGCCAACCTGGACATGCAATATGGCGGTGCCGAAGGCACCAACCTGCGTGAGTTCACGGTCAACGGCCTGGTCGGTACCGACTTCAACGAAAGTCGCGGCAACGTCTCCCTGTTCGCAGGATACGCCCAGAAGTCGAAGCTGTACCTGCGCGATCAGGATTATACGGCGGACAATGATCGCCGCGGCTTCGTTGCAGGCACGGCCTTCGCAAACGTCACCGCCTTCAACGGCACGAGCACCAGCACGCCGTGGGGCACCTTCCGCGCATCGGGCGCCGGTATCATCACCTCCAACGGCACGGCGATCACCAATGCCTCGCGCCAGTTCCACAACCAGCCGAGCACGCAGGTCGGCTGCCGCGTCGCGACCGCGACGCCTGGCACCTGCTACGACGACGGCAACGGCACGACCGAAATGGCCGGCGTGGACACGAACCTGCGCTTCAACGCGCCGCTCACCTTCGACGATCTGACCACCCAGCCATCGGTCAAGCGGATCAACCTGTTCGGCTTCCTCAACTACGAACTGACCGACCAGATCAGCTATTTCGGTGAGGCCGGCTTCTACCGCGGCAAAACCGACGCGACCGTCTCCTCCGGCGGTTCGCTCGCCAACATTCCGATCACCGTCGCTGCCAACGCCTACTGGAACCCGCTCGGCTCCGGTCCGAACCGCCTGCCGGGTCTCAACATTCCGGCGGCCGGCCTGCCCGTGACGATCAGTGCGCTCAACTATGTCGATGCCGGCTCCCGGCAGGTCCAGGTCACGAACTACCAGTATCGCTTCCTCGGCGGACTGAAGGGCAGCTTCGGCAACTGGAATATCGAGACCGCCGGCCTCTATACTTGGGCGACGGCCAAGGACGTTGCCGACGGCCTGTCGAACACGCTGCTTCAGGCCGCGATCAACAAGACCACGCCGGATGCCTACAATCCCTTCAATGGCGGCGATCCGACCAACCCGTCGATCGGCGACAGCTCCGTCAACAGTGCCGCGACGATCGACAGCTTCCGGATCAAGGCGACGCGCAAGACGCGCACCAGCCTGATGCTCGCCGACCTCAAGCTTTCGAACGCCCATTTGTTCGAAACCTGGGCGGGGAACGAGATCGGCGTCGCCGCCGGCATCGAATATCGCCGCGAATTCTATAACGACAACCGTGACGCGCGGCAGGGCGGCATCCTGGGTGTCGACACCACCTATACGGACGCGGTGACCGGTATCTTCTACGGCTCGGACCTCGCCGGCGCGAGCCCGAGCCCGGATGTGCTCGGCAAGCGCAACGTGAAGTCGGCCTATGCCGAACTGGCGATCCCGCTGGTCAATCCAGACATGGGCATACCGCTGGTCCGCTCGATCGATTTCCAGGTGGCCGGCCGGTACGAGGATTATAGCGACGTCGGCAGCGTGGCGCGGCCGAAGGTCTCGGGCGCCTGGGATCTGTTGCGCGGCTTCCGCCTGCGCGGCTCGTGGTCGCAGGGCTTCCGTGCACCGAACCTGGAGGTGATCAACACCTCGACCCTGGACCGCGTCAACACAGGCATCGACTATGTGCTGTGCGAGGCCGACCTTCGGGCCGGGCGAATTGCCAATTTCTCGCAGTGCGCGCGCAGCATCTCGGTGCTGCGCCGCAGCGGCGGCAACCCGAACCTGAAGCCGGAGGAATCGACCAGCTGGAGCTTCGGCGCGGTGTTGACCCCGCCACTGCCGGGCGGTTGGGGTGACGTCACCTTCACCGTCGATCGCTGGCGGATCCGGCAGAAGAACGTCGTCGGTCTGCTCGACTACCAGAACGGCCTGAACCTCGATTATCTGCTGCGGACGCAGGGCAGCAGCAACCCGAACGTGATCCGCCGCGCGCCAACCGCCGACGACATCGCGGTCGCCGCGGGCACCGGCCTCGCGCCGGTCGGGGAACTGCTCTACGTTATCGCCAACTTCGAGAATCTGCTGCCGGTGACCGTCCAGGGCATCGACTTCCAGCTCGACTATCGCCTGCGGGACACGGGCATCGGCAACTTCTCGTTCAACATCAACGCGTCGAAGCTGATCAGCTACTATGTCGACGCACCGGCCGGCGTGCAGCAGGTCATCGACGCACGTGGCGCCGGGCAGATCAACGCCGGCGTGCCGATCCAGGGCGGCGGCGATGTCGTCGGCCGGGATGGTCAGCCGCGGTGGCGGATCGCGGCGACGGCGACGTGGAATTCCGGCCCGGTCACGGTCGGCGCGTACACCCAGTATATCGACGACGTGTACGAGAACGCCGTCCGCGACGCTTCGACCAACCCGTTCGTCGTCAACGGTCAGACGACCGTCAATCTCTACGCGCAGTATACCTTCGATACCGATGGGCCGCTCGACAAGACCACGATCGTGGTTGGCGCGCGCAACATCTTCGACAAGGATCCGCCCTTCTCGTCGGCGGGCTATCTCTCCAGCGTCTATCAGCCGCAGGGTCGCTATTGGTACACCAGCCTCAGAAAGTCATTCTGAGGAAGACCGGGCGCGGCGCCGATCCGGCGCCGCGCCCGCACGAATAAGGAGATGCCCATGTCCGCCAGCCCCGAACCTGCGGACGGGCTCCCAATCGGCCGGCGCGAGCTGCTGACCGCAGGGCTGGCCGGGGCCGCGCTCGTTGCCATGCCGGCGCGCGTGGCGGCCCAATCGGGCATGCGTGCGCCGGATGCGCCCCGCAGCGGCGCTGCGGCCGTCGCCGCGCACCGGGTCGAGGTGCCCATGCCCCACGGCGGTGTTGCGGCTGGCCACCCGCTCGCGTCGATGGCTGGGGTCAGGATGCTGATGCAGGGCGGCAGCGCCGCCGATGCTGCCGTCGCCGCGATGGCCGTCATGAACGTCGTCGAGCCCTGGGCGTCGAGCGCCGCCGGCAACGGCTTTGCGACCTGCTTCGACCGCAGGGCCGGCAAGGTGGCGAGCCTCGCCTTCACCGGCGGAGCGCCCCGGCTGCTCGACCCGAACGTGGATCCCAAGGAACTCGACCACGGGCCGAAGGCCGTCACCGTGCCGGGCGCCTTTGGCGGCTGGATCGCACTCGCCCGCCGCTTCGGCCGGCTGCCGCTGGCGATCCTGCTGGAGCCGGCGATCGGCTATGCTCGCGACGGCCACCCGCTCGATGCTTCGATCGCGGCAACGATCGCCCGCGCTCAGGCGACGCTGGCCCGCTATCCGACCAGTGCGGCGATCTTCCTGCCGGGCGGGAAGCCGCCTGCGGCGAGGTCGATGTTCCGCAACCCCGATCTCGCCCGCACCCTGCAAGCCCTGGCCGATGCCGATACGAAGGCCAGGGCAGGGGGTGGCGATCGGGAGCGCGGCCTCCAGGCGGCCTACGACTATTTCTACTCCGGGCCGATCGCGCAGGAATTCGCACGCTTCTCGCAGGCGAACGGCGGCTGGCTGCGCCTGGACGACTTGCGCGCTTACCGGCCGATGTGGGCGGAGCCGGTCACGACCAATTATCGCGGGCTCGATGTCTACTGCAGCCCGCTGACCTCCCGCACCGGACTCGAAGTGTGCGAGCAGCTCAACATCGTCGAGGGCTACGACCTTGCCGCTCTGCCGGGGGGTGGCGCCGAGTTCACCCATCTGCTGATCGAGGCGATCAAGGTCGCCAAGGCCGACGTCTACCGCTACGCCGCCGACCCCGCCTTCAGCCGGACGCCCGTCGATACGTTGCTGTCGAAGGCGTTCGCGGCCGAGCGGCGCAAGCTGATCGATCGATCCCGCGCTATCGCCTACCCGGAAGGTGCCGATGCCGCGCGCCTCGCTGCCTTGCGGCCGGTTCGAATGGCAGCGCGCGACGAGCGCACCCGCGGCGGCGACACGACGAGCATGTCGATCGTCGATGCGGAAGGGAACGCTGTCGCCGTCACCACCACGATCGGCGGGGGGTTCGGCACGTTCCTGGTGATGGGCAGTACCGGGCTGCTGTTCAACAATGGCCTGCGGGTGGGATCGACCGCGCCCTATGCCGGGCACCCGAACAAGGTCGGACCCGGCAAGATCGCATTGCTCGGCAACGGCCCCACCATCGTGCTCGACAAGGGCCGCTTCCGCCTCGTCTGCGGATCTCCGGGCGGCGAGACGATCGGCCAGACCCAGTTCCAGTTCCTGGTCAACGTGATCGACCGCGCCATGCCGATCCAGGCAGCGATCGAGGCACCGCGCTTTGCCCTCGATGCCGACCCGAACTTCTACAAGCCGGGTGCGGCGATCACGGTGCAGATGGAGGGCCGCTTTCCCACCGAAACGATGCAGGTGCTCGCCGCCAAGGGTCACAAGCTGGAGCCGGTCGGGCCCTGGTCGATTGGCAGCGTCCAGGGCGTACTGGCCGATGCGGTCGGCGGCGGGCGGATGGCGGGCGGCGACCCCCGCCGGATGGGCTATGCGGTCGGCTACTGACGGCGAGCAAGGGGAGCGCACCCGGCAGGTGGCGCGCTCCCCTGCCGACCCCCCTTGTTATTTATCCTTGGGGTTCAGGAGCTCGTCCATGGTGTAGGTGGTGCCGTTCGCGATCACCTTGCGCACGTTATAGAGGGTGGCGATGTCCGCCCGCGGATCGCCCTCCACCAGCGCAATGTCGGCGAGCTTGCCGGGTTCGATCGTGCCGGCGTCCAGGTTCAACGACTGCGCCGGGTTGACGGTCACCGTCTGCAGCGCTTGGAACGGCGTCAGGCCCGCATCGACATAGGATGCGACCTCCGACAGCAGGTTGATGGCGATGGTCGTATCGGTGCCGGCCGCGATTTTGCCGCCGGCATCGTAGATGTCCTTCACCGCCTTCAGCGCCCCCGGGAGGCCCGCAGCCGCCGCCGAAAAATCGGCGCCGGACGAGGCGACCGACTGCTGCGCCCAGAGCGGATAGAGCTTCAGACGCGGGTCGTTCTTGAAGGACGGATTCTCCTCCAGGTACATGATGAGCGATCCAAACAGCGTGGGCGTCACCACTCGCTGGCTCATCCCGAACAGCTTGACGACGTCCTCGTAGGAGCGGCCCTGCGGTCCCTGCTTGGGTGAATAACCGCGCCGGCTCGTCGCGCCGGTATGCTCGGTCGCGTCCACCCCGACATAAGCGGCGGGGAAGATTTCGTGCCCCGTGACGGGAATGCCCATGGCATGTGCCGCCTCGACGATGCGGCGCTGCTGGAGATCCGGCATCCGCACGTAGCTCTTCATGATCTCCTGTTTCAGGATGCGCGCGCGTTCCAGTTCGCGCTCGAGATGGGCGGGGCCGGCGACGGCGACGCCCATCTTGTAGTAGACGCGCTGCCATTCGAGGAGCGGGCCGTTGGTGAAGATGCGCGGGCCGATGCGCACGCCGGCCTCCGCCGCCTCGCGATCCTCGATGCCGTAATAGACCTGGTTGCCCGGATCGCGGACCGAGGTGATACCGTAGGCGAGCCAGGCGCGGTGCGCGGCGGCGCCGAAATCCTTTTGGGCGTGGGCGTGATGCTCGATCAGGCCGGGAATGGCTGTCAGCCCGGTGCCGTCGACGACCTTGGCGCCGGCGTGGAGCGACGGATCGTGCGGGCGCACCTCGACGATGCGGTTGCCGTCGATCACGATGTCCTTGTCGCGCTGGGTCTCGTCGCGCACCGAGTCGATCAGGCCGCTGACGTGGACGATCGTTCGACCGGTCGGCTTGGCGAGCGTGTAGGTGAGCCTCAGCGGCAGGTCGGCGGTGGCGCCGGTCTCGACGTCGACGGTCTTCAGCTTGTCGTTCGACTGGTAGAGGATCGTGCGGCTGTCGCCGGTCCAGGTCGGATAGTGGGCGATCTCGCTGCTGTAGGTGCGTGGCGGTCCGAGCGGCGCGCCTTCGGGCGAGACCGACCAGACCTTCAGCAGGCCTTCGTAGATCGCTGCCATCTTGGTGCCGTCCGGCGACCAGGCCGGGCCGCCGCCGCCGCGGGTGTCGATGCCGATGCCGGCATCGGGCAGCTGCCAGAACGGCGCCGACTTGCCGTCCGTGGGGATGACGTAGACCTGGTTCGTCCCCTCGCGGAAGCTCTTCGAGAAGAGCTTGGACAAGGCGATCGCGACGAAGCGGCCGTCCGCCGACCAACTGGGGCTCCCCGGCTGCGGCAGCGACGCCTGGAGCCGTGTGATCTTGCCGGTGGCGACGTCGATCACGCACACGCCGGCAACGCCCCAACGCCCGTCGACGTCGATATAGGCAATGCGCTTGCCGTCCGGCGACCAGGCGGCACCGAGTGGCTGGGTGTCGATGTTGGTCAGCTGACGGGCGCGGCTGCTCTTCAGATCGCGGATCCAGAGTTGCGGCAGGCCGCCGCCGCGGTCGGAGGAATAGACCAGGCTCTGGCCGTCCGGTGACCAGGCCGGATCGGCGTCGAGCGCATGGTCCTTGGTCAGGTTCTCGGGCGCGCCGCCCTTGACCGACGCGACGTAGAGATCGCCGACCGCCACGAAGGCGATGCGGCTGCCGTCCGGCGAGATGGACGGCCGCTCGATGCCGAGCGCGGTGCGTGGCACGGTGGAATCGAAGTCCCGCTTGGCGCGGACGTAGCTGGGGCGGGTGACCTCGAGCTTGGCGGTGAATTCGATGGTCGAGGTGCGATTGCCCGAGCGCTTCCGGATCTTGCCGTCCGACACGTAGTAGAAGTCGCCGGTGCGCGGCAGCCAGGAGGCACGGAACGGGAAGACGTTCTCGGTACCGGATATGACCGCGTCTCCCAGTTCCAGCCGACTGCCGTTATCGTCGCCAGTGACGACGGCGAGCTGGCCTTTGGGCCCGAACGACGGCGCATCGATGCGGCCCTTAGCCTGCTTCAGCAGCCGTTCGGCGCCACCTGCGATCGTGGTCGCCCAGATTCCGTTCTGCCCGTTGCGCGGGCTCGAATAGGCGATCTCCTTGCCGTCCGGCGACCAGGTCGGGAGGCGGTCCTCATACGGGTTGGAGGTGATCTGGCGGAGCGTCCCGGTGGCGAGTTCGAGCGTCCAGATATTGTAGTTGCCCGACTGCGGCGCGGCGTCCGGTGCAGCGCGGTCCGAGGCGAAGGCGATGAACTTGCCGTCGGGCGAGAAAGCGGGGTCGCGATCGTCGAAGATGCCGTCGGTCAGCTTCTTCAGGCCGGTGCCGTCCGGCGCGATCATCCACAGATCGTAATTGCCTTCGCGATAGCCGAAGAAGACCAGGCTCTTGCCGTCGGGTGCCCACACCGGCTGGCGGGCATCGTTGAAATAGTCGGTGATGCGCTTGGCGGTGCCGCCCCGCGCCGGGATGATCCACAGGCTGCCCTGCAGGTCGACGGCGAGCGATTTGCCATCGGGCGACACGGACACGGCCATCGACGTGCCTTCGTGGACATCAAAGGAGATCGGCTTGCCGGCGCCAGCGGGAAGGCTGCCGGTTGGAGCCGCCGTCTGAGCGGGCAGAGCCACGGCGGTGCTGACGAACGCCGCCGCCGCGGCCAGAAGAGACGATTTGATCCTGCGCGCCATCGTGTTGCTTCCCCTTTCCCGTTCAAGACGGGATCGGGCGCGGAATCCGCCATCGGTGCGGCGGTGTCAGCGGTGCGAGCGAAGCGATTCCACCAGCGCATCGTTCACCTTGGTCGGCATCGCCGCCAGGATCGCGTCGGTGCGGGCGACAACCGCCTCGCGCCATTCGCCGTGGGTGATGACGTAGAGCCTGTTCTCGCGGATGGCGTCGAGGACCATGCCGCCGACCTCGTCCGGCTCCATCCACAGGTCGGAGACGACACGCTGCGACAGCCGCTCCTCCGCTTCGACGAAGCCGCTGCCGGCGCGAAACCGCTCCGGCCGGTTCTGGTTGGCCTGGTGGATGTTGCTCTTGATCGGGCCGGGGCAGAGCACGGAGGCGCCGATATTATCCTCGGCCAGGCTGTCGCGGATGCTCTCGGTCAGCGCGATCACCGCCGCCTTTCCCGTGGCGTAGATCGCCATGAACGACGGCATCACGACCATGCCGGCGAGCGAGGCGGTGTTGACGACGTGGCCGCCTTGTCCGCGGGCGCGCATCCGGGGCACGAAGGTCTGGATACCGTTGACGACACCGCCCAGGTTCACGCCAAGCCCGAAGTCCCAGTCGGCATAGCTCGCTTCGCTGAGCGGCCCCTCCAGGCCCACGCCGGCATTGCTGACGAGAATGTCGGTGCCGCCGAACGTCGCCTCGGTCTCGTCGGCGGCATCCGCCATGCCGGCGCGATCGGTGACGTCGAGGCGGATGGTGTGGACGTTGCGCGCTTGCTGGCGCTCGGCGAAGTATTCCGCGGCCTTGTCGAGATGGTCCTGCCGCAGATCGGCCAGCACCACTTTCGCGCCGTTGGCGACGAGCACCCGGGCGATGCCGAAACCGATCCCGCTCGCGCCGCCGGTGACGAAGGCGACCTTCCCGTTGACGTCCATGCCCATATGCTCTCCCGTCGGTGGGCGGCCGTAGCCGCTGCGTGGCGGCCCTTGTACCGGACGATCGCGCCCGGACCAACGCCGGGGAGGGAAGCTAGTCGGTGCTGCGTCGTCCTCGGGATTGGTACCGTCGTGCGCTGCCCCGCTCGGAACGCTTGGCCGCGTAAAGCGCGGTGTCGACGCGGTGGACGAACTCGCGCAGCGTCGCATCCACATCTGCACGGAACTGATCGTACCCGATGGTGAGCGATACCGGCAGCACGCCATAGTTCGTCTCGGCCGGCTGATTGAGCGTCGCGAGCAGCCGTTCGATGAACGGCTCGGGCTGCTCGCATCGTTCGCGATCGGTGACGATCAAGGCGAACTCGTCGCCGCCCAGTCTTGCCGCGAAGCAGCCGCTGCGGTCGGGGACGCCGCACGCGCTCAGCCGCTCGCCGACAATGCGCAGCAGATCGTCCCCGGCGGCGTGGCCGTGCACGTCGTTGACCTGCTTGAAGTGATCGAGGTCGGCCAGCACGAGCAGCAGGGAACCGCGCTGCGCGCTGGCGGCATCGACTGATTCTTCGAGCGCTCGGTTGAACGCGGCGCGGTTGGCGATGCCGGTGACCGGATCGATCTCGGCCAATCGGCGCAGGCTCTGTTCCAGCCGGTATCGGTCGGTGACGTCCTGGAACACGCCGGCCAAGGCCACCGGGTGACCGTCGGTCTCAACCCGCTCGCCCATGCTGCGGACGCGGCGCATTTCGCCGTCGGCCGTGACGAAGTCGGTCTCGAAGTCCATGATCGCGCCCGTGTCCAGGGTCGCTTCGAAGGTCTGCTCGACGAGCTTGCGCGATCCTTCGGGGAAGGCGGCCATGCCGACCTGCAGATCGATCGGCGTACCGTTGGGCAGGCCATAGATCCGGTACACGCCGTCGGACCATTCAAGCGACTCCTCGCGCAGGTCGAAGCGCCACGATCCTATCGACGCGATCCGTTCCGCCTGGCGGAAGGCGGTGACGCTGCGCTGGAGAGCTTCCGCCCGGGATTGAGCGAGTGCCGCGATCTCGAGCGACTCCCCCGAAATGGTGCGGGCCGTCAGGAGCGCGTCGGCGACCTTGCCGAGCTGTTCGAGCGCAGCCTCCTGTTCGGGTGTCAGGTCCCGCGGCACGACGTCGATGCCGCAGATCGCCCCGACGCGCTGGAGGCGGCGGGTTTCCGGATCGCGGGCGCTGAGCGGTACGCCGGCGTAGAAGCGGACGTTCGGGTCGGTAACGACGAATGGGTTGGTCGCGAAGCGCACGTCCTTGGTGGCATCCGGCACGATCATCGGCCCGTCCTTGCGGATGGTGTGATCGCAAAACGCAACATCGCGCGCCGTTTCACGAAGATCCGTGCCGACGCTAGCTTTCACCCACTGACGCGATCGATCGATCAGCGTGATGAGAGCCATCGGGCAGTCGAGCAGCTCGGAGGCAAGCGCCGCCAGAGCCTGGAAGGCGTCCTCTGGCGGCGTATCCAGCAAGCGGAGCGCGGTCAGCGCCCTCGATCGTGCTTCCTCTTCCGGCGGTATCTGGATGCGCTCAAGGTACATGGCCGCAAACTCGACGTTCCAGGTTAAGAATTCTCGACGGAGCGGAGCGGCCGGCCGCACTTACGGCACGCCGCGCCTCTCGCGTCCAAGACGTTGGTTCTCAACGCTTCTGCTTGCGCGCCTTGTAGTAAACGTAACCGGCGCCGGCCGCTGCGCCGATGATCGGTCCCACGAAAGGAACCGGGATGGCCACGATCGCGCCGATCGCCGCGGCCTTCGCCATGCTTTTGCCCAATGCCTTGTCGTCGGTCATGATCGCTCGTCCTGACATCGGAAGTCGCGGCAATGCGCTTCACCCGATCGAACGAATGCTCAAGGCAATGGCTCCGGCGCGCGTCATCCTTACGCCATGAGCGCCTCGGCCTGGTCGAGCGTTTCCTTGAAGGTCGCGACGATCGCCTGATAGGGCGCGGGCGTGGTCATATCGAGCCCGGCGCGCTTCAGGATCTCGGTCGGATAGTCGGAGCCGCCGGCCTTCAGCACGCCTAGGTAATTGTCCCGCTCTTTCGCGCCGCCCTTGAGGATCGCTCGCGCAAAGTAGGACGCCGCCGAGATCGAGGTGGCGTACTGGAACACGTAGAAGCTGTTGTAGAAGTGCGGGATGAACGCCCATTCCGCAGCATAGACCGGATCGATTGCGACGTTCGGGCCGTGATAACGCTTGAGCAGGTCGAGATAGAGGGCGGTGAAGCGTTCACCGGACAGGCCTTCTCCCGCTTCGGCCATGTCGTGCGCCTTCAGTTCGAACTCCGCGAACATGGTCTGGCGGTAGAAAGTGCCGCGCAGCGACTCCATCTGCTGGCCGAGGTAGAACAGCTTCTCCTGCTTCGACTTGGCCTGCTTCAGCATGTGCGCGGCGAGCAGTTGTTCGTTCAGGGTCGAGGCGATCTCGGCCAGGAAGATCGGATAGTCGGCCTTGTCGAACGGCTGGCTCGAATTGGCGAGCAGCGAGTGGATGGCGTGACCCCATTCGTGGGCGAAGGTGGTCATGCCCTCGTAATTTTCGCCGAGGTTCAGCAGCAGATAGGGATGCACGTCGAACGCACCGGGGTTCATGTAGGCGCCGGGGCGCTTGCCGGGGCGGGGGAAGGGATCCATCCACTTGGCTGCCGTCGCCTTGGAGATGCGGGCGACGTAATCGGGCCCGAGCGGCTTCACTGCCTCCAACGTGGTTGCGCGCATCTGCTCCAGCGTCACCTTGCGATCGAGCGCGACCAGCGGCGGATAGATGTCGTAATAGTGCATGTCGGGCAGGCCAAGCAGCTTGCGGCGCAGCTCGAAATAGCGGTGCAACTGCGGCAGGCCGTTGTTCGCCTCCGCTACGAGCGTGCGGTAGACCGCCTCCGGCACGTTGCCGCCGGATAGGGCGCTTGCCAGCGACGTCGGATACTTGCGCGCCTTGGCGGTGAAGATGTCGCCCCGCACGTTCGCCGCGTAGGTAGCGCCGAACGAGCTCTGGAATGCCTTGTGCGCGCCGAAGAAGGCGTCGAACACCTTCTTGCGATCCTCCCGGTTCGGCGCGTCGCGGGTGAGCGTATAGCCCTGGCTGTCCAGCCGAACCGACTTGCCGGTCGACAGCGTCACCGTCGGCCACGGGATGTCGGAGGAGCGCAGTTGCCCGCTAATCTCCTGCGGACCCTGTAATGGTGTCGTGGCGCTGGCCAGGATACCTTCACCTTCCGGAGACAGCGTGTGCGGCGCCTGACGCAGGATGTTGGCAAGGTAGAAGTCGAAGCGGCTCTTGAGCGTCGCATCCTGTGCGACGAAGCCATCGATCTTCGCCTTGCCGACGGTCAGCAGTTCCGGCGCCATCCAGGCGGTCGCCTCGCCGACTGCGGTGTAGAGGTCGATGACCTGCGCGCGCTTTTCCTGGTTGGCGGCGATGCGAACGTCTTCGTCTGCCTTGAGGCTGGCATAGACGTAGAGCCGACTGACCATACGGGCGATGTCGGAACTGGCGACCAGCGCCGCGGCCAGCGTCTTGGCATCGGTGCCGAGCTTGCCCTGATACGCTCTGAGGGACGGTACCTTGGCGAGCGCCTCCTTCCTGGCCGCTTCCCACGCCGCGTCGCTCGGGTAGAGCTCGGTCAGGTCCCATGCCGCGGTCGCGGTGGTGGCTGCATCCTGCGCCCAGGCGGGGAGTGCGGTGGCAAGAGCGGCCAAAGTGGACAAGGCGAGCGCCTGGCGGCGGCTGAGGTCGGTCATCGTGGTTTCCCCGGGCGTCATATGGGTCCACGCTAAGCGATGACGGGCCGGCGAGCCAGAGGCGGAACGCTCGGCACGCTGCTGCGCTATGCCGATGCGCGCTGCCCCGCGCGGACGAGATGAGGAACTGGCGAATGGCCGACGATCGAAACGCGACACTGTACCGCATGGTCCTGCCGGACCACACCTGCCCGTTCGGCGTGCGCGCCAAACAGATGCTCGAAGAGAACGGCTTCACCGTCGACGATCGGGTTCTGAAGTCGCGGGAAGAGGTCGACGCGTTCGAGGAAGAGCAGGGCGTCGCGACGACGCCGCAGGTCTTCATCGGCGGCGAGCGGATCGGCGGCAGCGACGATCTCGAACAGTATCTGGCGAACACCTGAACCGCGAGCCGAACCACCACGAGAGGAGCAAGAGATGGCAACCGACCCCGACAGCATCGATCCCGACATGCCCGATCCCGCCGGCCTGGCCGATGCCCTGCCGGATAGTGACCGGGGTCAAGGGACGCTCGGCGGCACCACCTCCGACGCTATCGCGCAGGCGGCGGCCGAGGGCGTGGACCTGACCGACGACGGTACCGGCCCGGAAGCACGCAGCGCCTGAACCCGAGCGCGGGGCGCGCCGACGTGCGCCAGTCGGACGGCGTCCCGATAGAAGCTTACGCGGCCTGTCGCTCGCCCGATGTGATCGCCAGCGCGACGGCCTCGGCGACCTTGATGCCGTCGATCGCGGCGGAGAGGATGCCGCCGGCGTAACCGGCGCCTTCGCCGGCGGGGAACAAGCAGGCGGTGTTGAGGCTCTGGAAGTCGGCGCCGCGGGTGATCCGGATCGGCGACGACGTGCGCGTCTCGACACCGGTCATCATCGCGTCCGGATGATCGTAGCCCGGGATCTGCCGGCCGAACACGGGTAACGCCTCGCGCATCGCATCGATCGCGAAGGCGGGCAGGCAGGTCGCTAGATCGGTGAGCGTCACGCCCGGCTTGTAAGACGGCTTCACTTCACCGAGCGCCGTGGACGGGCGGCCGACAAGGAAGTCTTCGAGCCGCTGGCCGGGCGCAGCGTAGCTCGACCCGCCGGCGACGAAGGCGCGCTCCTCCAGCCCGCGTTGCAGATCGATGCCCGCGAGCGCATGGCCCGGATAGTCGCGCGCCGGATCGATGCCGACGACCAGCCCCGAATTGGCGTTGAACTCGGCACGCGAATATTGGCTCATGCCGTTGGTGACGACGCGGCCCGGCTCCGACGTGGCGGCGACCACGCGTCCGCCGGGACACATGCAGAAGCTGTAGACGGTCCGCCCGTTCGCGCAGTGATGCGACAGGGTATAGGCGGCGGCGCCGAGATCGGGATGCTTGGCGCAATCACCGAAGCGGGCACGATCGATCCACGCTTGCGGGTGCTCGATGCGGACGCCGATCGAGAAGGGTTTGGCCTCGATGTGGACACCGCGTGCATGCAGCATCGCGAAGGTGTCGCGGGCACTATGGCCGACGGCGAGCACGACCTGTTCGGCCGGCAGGTAGCCGCCGTCGTGGAGGTGCAGGCCGCGGATGCGGCGGCTGCCGTCGCGGC
>Ga0160473_100163_pt1 | contig 63492 bp, 57 predicted proteins | sample HID1975I_E11MG_FD_108217 | JGI IMG/M metagenome (GOLD analysis project Ga0160473, IMG submission 108217) | Enriched soil microbial communities from UW Madison campus, WI, USA - HID1975I_E11 MG | ecosystem: Environmental > Terrestrial > Soil > Unclassified | place: USA: Madison, Wisconsin... | reverse complement strand
CGATCAAGCTCACCCTGACCGTCGCTGCGATCAGCGTGCCGCTCAACTGCGTCTTCGGCATCGCCGCGGCCTGGGCGATCACCAAGTTCGACTTTCCGGGCAAGGGCTTCCTGATCACGCTGATCGACCTGCCCTTCTCGGTCTCGCCGGTGGTCGCCGGCCTCATCTACGTGCTGCTGTTCGGGGCGAACGGCTGGTTCGGCGCCTGGCTGATCGAGCATGACGTGCAGATCGTGTTCGCGGTGCCCGGCATCGTACTGGCGACGATGTTCGTGACCTTCCCGTTCGTGGCGCGCGAGCTCATTCCGCTGATGGCCGAACAAGGCCGCGACGACGAGGAGGCGGCGCTCTCACTCGGCGCGAACGGCTGGCAGACCTTCTGGCGGGTGACGCTGCCGAACATCCGCTGGGGGCTGCTCTACGGCGTGCTGCTCTGCAACGCGCGGGCGATGGGTGAGTTCGGCGCGGTGTCGGTCGTGTCGGGCCACATCCGTGGCGAGACGAACACGATGCCGCTGCACGTCGAGATCCTCTACAACGAGTATAATTTCGTCGCCTCGTTCGCCGTCGCCTCGCTCTTGGCTTTGCTTGCGCTGCTGACCCTCGTCATCAAGAGCGTGCTCGAGTGGCGCTACAATTATCACGGATCGGGACGACACTGATGGGCATTACGCTCAGCAACATCAGCAAGGCTTTCGGCGGCTTCCGCGCGCTCAACGACGTCAGTCTGGAGGCACGTTCCGGTGAGTTCCTGGCGCTGCTCGGGCCATCGGGGTCGGGCAAGACTACTTTGCTGCGGATCATCGCAGGGCTCGAGTTCGCCGATGTCGGCCACGTCGCGTTCGATGGCGAGGACGTTACGGATCGGCCCGTGACCGATCGCGGCGTCGGCTTCGTGTTCCAGCAATATGCGCTGTTCCGCCACATGACCGTCGCCGACAATATCGGCTTCGGTCTCGCCGTCCGGAAGCGCCGCGACCGCCCCGCCAAGGCGGAGATCGCCCGCCGCGTCGAGGAGCTGCTCGAACTCGTCCAGCTCCGCGGCCTCGGCAGCCGTTATCCGGCGCAGCTCTCCGGCGGCCAGCGCCAGCGCGTGGCGCTTGCCCGCGCACTCGCCGTCGAGCCGCGCATCCTGTTGCTGGACGAGCCGTTCGGCGCGCTCGACGCGAAGGTCCGCAAGGATTTGAGGCGCTGGCTGCGCGAACTGCACGACCGGATGGGGCTGACCTCGATCTTCGTCACCCACGACCAGGAAGAAGCGCTGGAGCTGGCCGACCGCGTCGTCGTCATGGATCACGGCGTGATCGAGCAGGTCGCCGAGCCGGACACGGTCTACAACGATCCCGCGACCTCCTTCGTGTTCGACTTCGTCGGCGAATCGAACCGCCTGCCGGTGACGATCAGCGGCGGCCGCGTGCTCTATGGCGGGTCTGTTCTGGATGCCGGCGTCGCCCCGGAGCGCGACGGCAAGGCCAGCCTGTTCTTCCGTCCCCACGACGTTGCCTTCGCCGCACCGGGCGAGGGCGTCATCACCGCAACGGTATCGCTCGCCCGCCCCCATGGCGGCGCGACCCGGGTCGAAGCCGGGGTCGAGGGCCGCGATACGCCCCTGGAGCTGAATTTCACCGGCACCGAACCACCGCGCGTCGGCGACCTGATCGCGATCCGCCCAACGAAGGCGAGGCTGTTCTACGAAGAACAATAATCGCCGGGGTGCACTGCGAGACCTAACTCCCGGCCGCCCTCGCGCTCCTATCGAGCCTCGGCGCAGCGCCTCGGGGCGGACGTCACCATGTCCCGACTATGTCAGACATGAGTTGGCTCTTGGTGGACGGATCAGGCTCCAGTCGCCGCTCCGCTGACCTGATCAGCATCGCGGACCCAAGCACTTCCCGAGAAGACGAAAGGCGAAGCGTGGTGGGCGCAGCAGGGTTTGAACCTGCGACCCCTGCGGTGTGAACACAGTGCTCTACCACTGAGCTATGCGCCCACGCTTCGCGGCCCGGTGCACCTTGCGGCGCCGCCGGGAGGGCAGCGCATACGCAGCCGGAAACGCCTTGTCCAGCCCGGGCCTGCGCTGCCGGCTTACAGGTTTACGGAGTCCTTGAGGTTCTTGCCGGGCTTGAACTTCGGCTGGGATGAGGCACTGATCTTCATCGGCTCGCCGGTCCGGGGATTGCGACCGGTCGAGGCCTTTCGCTTGCTGACGGTGAACGTGCCGAAACCGACCAGCCGCACCTCGTCACCGCGCTTCAGCCGGTCGGAAATGATGTCGAACACGCTCTCGACCGCCTTGCTGGCATCGCCGCGGCTCAGGCCGGTCACCTCCGCGACCGATCCAATAAGCTCCTGCTTGTTCATGCCGACGGTCCCCGATCCATTTCAAAATGCGGGGACTCGCCGCCGCTCCGGCCGCCATCTAACGGCACCGCCGCTGCGACTGTCAAAGAAAAGTGGGTGTCGCGGCGGCGCTATGATCGCCGCCGCGACCCCATCAATGATGGATCGGCGCCCCCGCCTCGGCGACCGGCGGCAGCTTCTGCGGCGGCTCGGTCGCGAGTTCGTCGGCGTCGCTCCATTCGATCGGCGTCAGCGGTTCGGCCAAAGCGAGCGCCAGCACCTGATCGACATGAGCGACCGGGATGATCTTCAGGCCCTCGCGGATGTTGGCCGGGATCTCGGCGAGATCCTTTTCATTCTCCTGCGGGATCAGCACCGTGGTGATGCCGCCGCGCAGCGCCGCCAACAGCTTCTCCTTGAGCCCACCGATCGGGAGCACCCGCCCACGCAGCGTCACCTCCCCGGTCATCGCGATCTCACGCCGGACCGGAATGCCGGTCAGCGTCGAGATGATCGCCGTGGTGATGCCGATGCCGGCGGACGGACCGTCCTTCGGCGTCGCACCCTCGGGCAGATGGATGTGAATGTCCTTCTTGGCGAACAGGCTCTGCTTGATTCCGTAGCTCGGCGAGCGCGCCTTGACGAACGACCAGGCCGCGGCGACCGATTCCTGCATCACCTCGCCGAGCTTGCCGGTGGTCTTGGCGAGGCCCTTGCCGGGCACCGTGACCGCCTCGATCGTCAGCAGTTCGCCACCGACCTCGGTCCACGCCAGGCCGGTCACGGCGCCGATCTGGTCCTCCTCCTCGCCGACGCCGAAGCGGAACTTCCGCACGCCGGCAAACTCGGCCAGGTTGTCGGACGTGACCTCGACCCGGTCGGTCTTGCCTTCCAGGATCCGGCGCAGCGCCTTGCGGGCGACCTTGGCGATCTCCCGCTCCAGCGTGCGCACGCCGGCTTCCCGCGTGTAGTAGCGGATCAGGTCGCGCAGACCCTCGTCGCTCAGCACGAACTCGCCCGGCTTGAAGCCGTGCGCCTCGATCTGCTTGTTCAGCAGGTGCGACTTGGCGATCTCTAGCTTCTCGTCCTCGGTATAGCCCTCGAGCCGAATGATCTCCATGCGGTCGAGCAGCGGCTGCGGCAGATTGAGCGAGTTGGCGGTCGTCACGAACATGACATCCGACAGGTCGTAATCCACCTCCAGATAATGGTCCTGGAACTTGTTGTTCTGCTCCGGATCGAGCACCTCGAGCAGCGCCGAGGCGGGATCGCCGCGGAAGTCCTGACCGAGCTTGTCGATCTCGTCGAGCAGGAACAGCGGGTTGGACGTGCCGGCCTTGCGCAGGTTGGTCACGATCTTGCCCGGCAGCGAGCCGATATAGGTGCGGCGATGGCCGCGGATCTCGGCCTCGTCGCGCACGCCGCCGAGCGACTGGCGCACGAACTCACGCCCGGTCGCCTTGGCGATCGAGCGGCCGAGCGAGGTCTTGCCGACGCCGGGCGGCCCGACCAGGCACAGGATCGGACCCTTCAGCTTGTTGGTGCGGGCCTGAACCGCGAGATATTCGACGATCCGGTCCTTGACCTTCTCCAGCCCGTAATGATCCTCGTCGAGCACGGCCTGAGCAGCGGCGATGTCCTTCTTGATCTTGGACTTCTTGTTCCAGGGCAGGCCCAGCAGCACGTCCAGATAGTTGCGCACGACAGTGGCCTCGGCCGACATCGGTGCCATCGTCCGCAGCTTCTTGAGCTCGCCGGTCGCCTTGTCGCGGGCTTCCTTGGACATCTTGAGCTTGGCAATCTTGGCGGCGAGCTCGGCGACCTCGTCGCCGCCTTCCTCGCCCTCGGCGTTGCCCAGCTCGCGCTGGATCGCCTTCAGCTGTTCGTTCAGATAATATTCGCGCTGCGTCTTCTCCATCTGGCGCTTGACGCGGCTGCGGATCTTCTTCTCGACCTGCAGCACGCCCAACTCGCCTTCCATGAAGGCGAACGCCATCTCCAGCCGACGTGCGGGGTCGAGCTCGACCAGCAGCGACTGCTTCTCGGCGACCTTGATGTTGATGTTCGCGGCGACCGCATCGGCCAGGCGCGACGCATCCTCAATCTGGCTCAACTGCACGGCGGTCTCGGCCGGCATCTTCTTGTTGAGGCGGGCATAGTTTTCGAACTGCTCGACGACCGAGCGCATCAGCGCCGACGTCTCGGAATTCTCCGTCTCGCTGTCCTCGACCAGCGCCACGGTGGCCGACAGATGCTCGCCGGTCGCCTCCAGCGTCTCAAGGCTGGCACGCTGCCGGCCCTCGACCAGCACGCGCACCGTGCCGTCCGGCAGCTTCAGCAGCTGCAGCACGGTTGCCACGACGCCCAAGTCGTACAGCGCGTCACGATCGGGATCGTCCTCGGCAGGATCGAGCTGGGCGACCAGGAAGATCGACTTGTCCGCCGCCATCGCGCTTTCCAGCGCGGCGACCGACTTGTCGCGGCCGACGAACAGCGGGACGATCATCTGCGGGAACACCACGATGTCGCGCAGCGGAAGGACGGGAAGGAACTCGCTCATGGATACTCCGAACGGCACCGGCGGGTGCCGGAGCTGACAGCCTATATTGGGTGTGCCGCGGATACCATCAAGCACGGCGAACCGCGCGGGAACGGGTGCGAAACTGACCTGAAGCGCACACACGTCCGCGGTCGGTCACCGGGCAAAGCCGCAACATGGCCTGTCAGTCGGTAGTTTTCCCCAAACACTGGCGAGACTGCTTGATAGTTGGCGTCGGAGGCGGCCGGTGACGGCATCCAATCACGCTTTTTCTCTGCAAATTCGATTTGGCACGGCCCGTGCACAGTTCCTGGCATCGGCAATCAAGCCGGATCAGGGACAAGGGACACGACCATGCAGACCATCAAGAACCGTTCGATCGCCGCCTTCGGTGCCGTCATCGCCACCTTCGCGACCGTCGCCGCGGCCAGCCCGGCGCGCGCCGAAACCAGCGCCGCGACCATCTCCTATGCCGGCCTCGACCTCGGCTCGGCGGCGGGCAGCGCGATCGTCGAGCGTCGTATTCGTACCGCCGCCAACAAGGTTTGCGGACCGCTCGAGTTCCGGGTGCGCAACCAGGTCCTCGCCTGCCGCCGCGAAGCGATCGCCAATGCCAAGGCCAACCTGCCCGGCACCGCCCGCCCGGTCATGGTCGCCGCGCGCTGATGCGGACGATGGCCGACCGGCTCGACGCGACGATCCGCTGAGAAGATCGTGTGTCGGGCCGACGGCCCGGCCTACCACAGATTGCCAAGATTGCCGAACCGGCAGCAGGCATTCAGATCCTGCGGTCGTCACCAAGTCGAAGAGCCGTCTAGCTTTCGTCGCCCATGCGCAGCGCGGCGATGAACGCCTCCTGCGGGATGCTGACGCTGCCATATTCGCGCATCCGCTTCTTGCCCTCCTTCTGTTTGTCGAGGAGCTTGCGCTTGCGGCTGGCATCGCCGCCATAGCATTTGGCGGTCACGTCCTTGCGCATCGCCGCGATCGTCTCGCGCGCGATCACCTTGCCGCCGATCGCGGCCTGCACCGGGATCTTGAACAGGTGGCGCGGGATCAGATCCTTCAGCCGTTCGCACATGCCGCGGCCGCGCGCCTCGGCTGTGCCGCGGTGGACGATCATGCTGAGCGCGTCCACGGGCTCGGAATTGACCATGATGCTCATCTTGACCAGGTCGCCCTCACGATAGCCAATCTGGTGATAGTCGAAGCTCGCATAGCCGCGGCTGATGCTCTTCAGGCGATCGTAGAAGTCGAAAACAACTTCGTTGAGCGGCAGTTCGTAGGTGATCTGCGCACGGCCGCTCACGTAGGTCAGGTTCTTCTGGATGCCGCGCCGATCCTGGCAGAGCTTAAGCAGCGACCCGAGATATTCGTCCGGCACGTAGATCACCGCTTCGATCCACGGCTCCTCGATCGCGGCGATCTGCATCGGATCGGGCATGTCGGCGGGATTGTGCAGCTCGATCTCGCCTTTGCCGTGGGCGAGCTGGATCTTGTAGACGACGGACGGCGCCGTGGTGATGAGGTCCAGGTCATATTCACGAGTCAGCCGCTCCTGGATGATCTCCAGGTGGAGCAGCCCGAGGAAGCCGCAGCGGAAGCCGAAACCAAGCGCGGCGGAGCTTTCCGCCTCGAAGCTGAACGAGGCGTCGTTAAGGCGCAGCTTGTAAAGCGAGTCGCGGAGCTTCTCGAAGTCCGCGGCATCGACCGGGAAGAGGCCGCAGAAGACTACCGGCTGCACCGTCTTGAAGCCAGGCAGCGCCTCGGCCGTCGGCTTGCGGGCATCAGTGATGGTGTCGCCGACGGCGGTCTGCGCGACTTCCTTGATCTGCGCGGTGATGAAGCCGATTTCGCCGGCGGCAAGCTCGGACAGCTGTTCGATCTTGGGCCGCATGCAGCCGACGCGGTCGACCAGGTGCGTCGTGCCGTGGGCCATGAACTTGATCTGCTGGCCCTTGCGCAGCACGCCCTCGACCACCCGCACCAGGATGACGACGCCCAGATAGGGGTCGTACCAGCTGTCGACGAGCATCGCCTTCAGGGGCGCGTCGCGGTCGCCCTTGGGCGGCGGGATGCGGGTGACGATCGCCTCCAGCACCTCGTCGATGCCGATGCCCGACTTGGCGGAGGTCAGGACGGCATCTTCGGCCGGCAGGCCGATAATGTCCTCGATCTCCTTCTTGACCTTGTCGACCTCGGCGGCGGGCAGGTCGATCTTGTTGATGACGGGCACGATCTCGTGGTCATGCTCGATCGACTGATAGACGTTCGCCAGCGTCTGCGCCTCCACGCCCTGCGCCGCGTCGACCACCAGCAACGCGCCCTCGCAGGCGGCGAGGCTGCGACTGACTTCATAGGCGAAGTCGACGTGACCGGGCGTGTCCATCAGGCTGAGTTCGTAGGCGAGCCCGTCTTTGGCGACATAGTTCAGGCGCACGGTCTGCGCCTTGATGGTGATCCCGCGCTCCTTCTCGATGTCCATGTTGTCCAGTACCTGCTCGGACATCTCGCGATCGGTCAGGCCGCCGGTCCGCTGGATCAGCCGGTCGGCAAGCGTCGACTTGCCATGGTCGATATGGGCGATGATCGAGAAGTTGCGGATACGGTCGAGGGGTGTCGTCAAGGGTGGTCTGCCGATGGAAAGGTGGGTCGCGGGCGCGTTAGCATCCCCCGCCGGAAACTGCACCCCCACTGGACCGATCGAGTGGCGCAGGCACGGCGGATGGGCTATTCTGCGAAGCCCGCAATCCGCGCGACGAAGCTGTGACGGGAGTCATAGTATTCGGGTCACCGCCGCTGGTATCGGACAACGCCTGAACGGCGCCGGCGCAAGTCCCGCCGTCCGAGACATTTACGGGGGAGAACAAAACATGCGTAAGATTCTTGCTCTGGCCACGGCCGCGACGGCTCTCGTCACGATGGCCTCGGCCGCCGGCGCCGCCCCTGCGGCTTCTTCGGGCCGCCAGGCACAGACCAAGGGAACGACGGAGATCCCGGTGTGCACAAAGCGCCTCGGCACCATCGCCATCGTCGAGCCCGACAACCAGTGGTGGCGTGAGCTCAATCTCGGCAGCCCGGAGGCGATCATCAAGGTGTTCGTCCAGAAATCCGGCTGCTTCGGCCTCGTCAATCGCGGCCGGAGCCTGGCCAGCCGCAACCTCGAGCGCGCGATGGCCGACGATGGCGAGCTGCAGGCCGGATCGAACCTCGGCCGCGGCCAGGTCAAGGCGGCGGATTACTTCCTGCAGCCGGACATCGTTTCGTCGAACAGCAATTCCGGCGGCAACGCGCTCGGCGCGATCGCCGGCGGCCTGCTCGGCCGCAGCGGCTTCGGTGCCCTGGCCGGTGGGATCAGCGTCAAGAAGAAGGAAGCCAACGTCACGCTGTCGATCGTCAACGCCCGCACCACCGAGGAAGAGGCGCTGACCGAAGGCTATGCCCGCAAGTCCGATCTGAGCTTCGGTGGCGGCGGCGGCGGCGGCAGCTTCTGGGGCGGCTTCGGCGCGGTCGGCGGTGGTGGCTACCAGAATACCGAGATCGGCCAGGTCATCGTGCTCGCGTACCTCGACGCCTATACCAAGCTGGTCACGCAGCTCGGCGGGCTTCCGACGAACGCGGCCGCTGCTGCACCGCCGGCGCGCTGAGCGACACGTCCTTCGGCAAACGGGCGACCGGTTTCCGGAGGTGTGCGGTTAAGGTAGCCGGCGAAGTCACGCTTCGCCGGCTACCTGCGGCTTACTCTGCGGCTGCGGCGGCGCGAGGGCGACGGCCGCGGCGCGGCTTGCTCTCCTCGACCGGCTCCGGGGCCGGCTTGGGCTTGCGGCCGAGCCCGATCTTGTGGGCCAGCGCGCGGCGATGCTCCGCATAGTTGGCGGCGACCATCGGATAGTCGCTGGCGAGCCCGAACGTGTCGCGATAGCTCTCAGGCGTATAGCCGTGACGGCTAAGATGGCGGCGCAGCGTCTTGTACGGCTTGCCGTCGATCATGCTGATCAGATGATCGGGCTTCACCGACGCACGCGGCGACACGGCGCCCTTGGGCTTCTCGACCTCGGGCTCGGGCGGCGGCGCACCCAGTGCCTGTAAAGCGCCGAAAACGCTCTGAATCAGCGGCCCGACATCGTTGGTGGAAACGCTGTTGTTGCTCACATGAGCGGAAACGATGTCGGCAGTCAGGGCAATGAGAGATTCGCTATCGTCGGACACAGTTTTCTCCTCAACGGGACACACATGATAAGGACAGCAACTCGGTGATTCCAGTGCTTGTTGGGCAAAACGACTTGGCCTGTCGGCAATTTCATTGCTGAGCGTTCATAATCATGTCGCCCAACCACGCTGCGGACACGACGCGACGAACCATCCTGAGCACCGCTGCCCGCTAACAACGGCGCAATGCATCGCTGCGACGTCCCAGATCGCGCGAAGCGCGAGTTGGTGGCGCGCGCGTCATGCAGATCACGCGCTGGCCATCGGCCGTGCCGCCGTCCCGAACGTCGCCAAACGTCGGCCATCGGCTTGTGAGAGAGGTTCGTCGCCCGGGCTCTGAATCTTGCTGCAAGGAACGCTTGAAAGCCCGAAAACCCGCCCCTATAAGCCCGCGACCTGCTGTACCGCTCCTCCCCGGAGCGGGCTCCGTCGGGGAGTAGCTCAGCCTGGTAGAGCACTGTCTTCGGGAGGCAGGGGCCGGAGGTTCGAATCCTCTCTCCCCGACCATTTACGTAGCGGCGCGAGCAGACGGGATCCCGGTCCGTCCTGCTCGCGCGTCATTGCCGGGCAGCACCATGCCAGCGATCCTTCATGCCCTTCGGTAAGCGTTTCGATGTCGGCGACGGCTTGCGACTGCACGTCGTCGGCGATGGCCCGAAGGACGGCCCGCCGCTGATCCTGCTCCACGGCTTTCCCGAATCGTGGTGGGCCTGGCGCAAACAGGTCGGCCCACTCGCCGAACGGGGCTTCCTCGTCATCGCTCCCGACCTGCGCGGCTATGGCGACAGCGCCGCGCCCGAAGGCGTTGAGAACTACACACTCGACCGGCTCGTCGGCGATGTCGTCGGCGTCGCCGATGCGCTGGGCGTGGGCCGCTTCGATCTCGTCGGGCACGATTGGGGCGGCGTCATCGCCTGGGCGGTCGCGGCACGCCATCCGGATCGGGTGCGCCGGCTCGTCGCGATCGCCGCCCCGCATCCGGACGTCATGCGCGGGCAGATGCTGCGCCACCCGCGCCAGTGGTTGCGCAGCGCCTATATCGGCTTCTTCCAGTTGCCGAGCCTGCCCGAAAAGATGCTGCGTGCCCGCGACTTCCGCCGGCTGCGCGAGACCCTCGTCCGGACATCGCGGCCGGACACCTTCACCGCCGCCGAGCTCGACCGCTACACCGCGGCCTGGCGCAGGCCTGGGCGACTGACGGCGATGTTGAACTATTACCGTGCGCTGCGCCGCAAGCGGCAGCCGGTCGGGCCAATCGAGGCGCGGACGCTCATCCTGTGGGGCGAAGAAGACCGGTTCCTCGGCACGCACCTGGCCGAAGCGTCGGGGGCAATGTGCGCAGACGCGGCGGTCCTGTACCGGCCGGATGCGACCCACTGGCTGCATCTCGAGGAACCGGAGTGGCTGACGGAGCAGATCGCCGGTTTCCTCGCCGACCCGCGCTGACGTGGCGCTCTACTTCACCGCCGACACCCATTTCGGCGATCACCGCACGATCAACATCCACCGCCGCCCCTTCGCCTCCGCCGCCGAGATGGACGCGGCGATCGTTGCCGGCTGGAATGGCGTGGTCGCGGACGGCGACGAGGTCTGGCACCTGGGCGACTTCGCCCGCCGCGCGGCCGACGTGCCGGACCTGCTGGCACGGCTGAACGGCACGAAGCATCTGATCCGCGGCAACAACGATCCGGCTGAAACCGGACAGGCGACGGGCTGGGAAACCGTGCAGGATTATGCCGAGATCGCGGTAGAGAGCACGCATCTCGTGCTATGCCACTATCCGTTCCGAAGCTGGAATGGCCAGCATCGCGGCGCCGTCAACCTGCACGGCCACAGCCACGGCAAGATGAAGCCGCTGCTCCGCCAGCACGATGTCGGCGTCGATGCGCGCGGCTTCCGCCCCGTCAGCCTAGCCGACCTGCTACGCTGATCGTCAGCCGTCGCTGAGTTCGATCCAGACCGGCGCATGGTCGCTGGTCTTCTCCCACCCGCGAACCTCGCGATCCACCTGGGCATCGATCAGGCGCGGTGCGAGCGCGGGGCTCAGCAGTACGTGATCGATCCGCAGCCCTGCGTTCCGGGCATAGGCGTTCCGGAAATAGTCGAAGAAGGTGTAGATCGTCTCGTCCGGATGGATCGTCCGGAGCGAATCGGTCCAACCCTGATCGAGCAGCCGAAAGTAAGCGGCGCGCACTTCCGGGGCGAACAGCGCGTCCTCCGTCCACCGCTCCGGCTTGTAGACGTCGCGCTCGGTCGGCATCACGTTGTAGTCGCCGGCCAAAATCACCGGCATGTCGGTCGCGATCAGCTCGGCGGCATGCGCGATCAGGCGATCGAACCAGGCGAGCTTGTAATCGAACTTCGGCCCGGGCCGTGGATTGCCATTGGGTAGATAGAGCCCGCCGATCAGGATGCCGCTCACGGCCGCTTCGATGTAGCGGCTGTGACTGTCGTCCGGATCGCCCGGCAGACCGCGGCGGGTCTCCACCGGCGTGCCGACGCGGCTGAGGATCGCGACACCGTTCCAGCTCTTCTGGCCGTGCCAGATCGCCTCGTAACCGGCATCCTCGATCGCTCCTTGCGGGAACTTCTCGGCGCTCGCTTTCAGTTCCTGCAGGCAGACGATGTCCGGTTGCGTCTCGGCCAGCCAGCGCAGCAGCACCGGCAAGCGTCCGTTGACGCCGTTCACGTTGTAGGTGGCGATACGCACGGCCGTTCAGCCTCCCCTAGGCGACGCGGGCTGCCGGAGCCTCGGCGAGTGCGGCCGTCGCCGCCTCGACCGCTTCGCGCAGCGAGCCGACATAATGGTCCGCGCCGACCGCGCGCTGGATGTCCGGATTGGCCAGGACCTCCTCGCCTTCCGGCCAGAGGCCGACGATCACGGTCACGCCCGGCGCGCGCTGCCGCAGGCGGCGGATCAGATAGCGCAGGTGGGCGGGCGTGCCGGCAAGCTCGATATAGGAGAGGATCAGCACTGATACCGCGGACAGGTCGAGCCCGCCGATCGCTTCGCGTGACACGGCATCATGGCCGATGCGGCGGACATTGACCTGCTGGTGGGTGAGAAGCTGGGCCAGCATCGCGGCCACCCCCTCGTCGAACGGCCCGCGTCCGGCGATGCACGCTACCGTGCCGGAGGAGTATGGGACCGGGTCCGGCAGTGCTCCGCGGCCGGGATCGACCGCGACGTGATCGTGCAGGTCGTCGATCACGGCGAGCATTGTCCGTGACATGCGCAGCGCGCGATCGCGATCGATCGTGCCCCGCGCCTCGTCCTCCGCCGCCAACTTCAAGCCGGCCAGGATCACCCCGTCATAGTAATCGATCAGCGGCCGATCGGCGAGCAGCGCTTCGGCCTGGGCCAGCGCCTCGTCGGGATTGTCGGCGAGCACGCGCTGATAGAAGCTCTCGACCGCCGATAGCGCCGGCCGATCGCCCAGCAGCACGTCGAAGAACTCCAGGCTCTTCACGTGCCGCCCCATCACCACCAGGCAAAGCGTCAGCGGGGTCGACAGGATCAGCCCGATAGGGCCCCAGATCCACGTCCAGAACACCGCCGCGACGATCACCGACACGGGCGAGAGCCCGGTCGAGTGGCCGTAGAGCAGAGGTTCGACGACATAGCCGGTCAGCGGCTCGACGATCACGAACAGCAAGGCCGTCCAGATCACCAGCGTCCAGCCGGGATCGATCGCAGCGGCCAGCGCGATCGGTGCGACCGCTGCCAGGAAGGACCCGATATAGGGCACGAACCTGAGCAGCCCGGCCAATATGCCCCACATAGCGGGGGACGGAATGCCGATCGCCCATAGCCCCAGGGTGATGACGATGCCGAAGCAGGTGTTCACCGCAAGCTGCGACAGGAAGTATCGGCTGAGCCGGTCACCGGCATCGTCCATCGCCATCGTCGTGCGGTGCAGGTCGGTCGAGCCGAACAGGCGGATGAATCGATCGCGCAGATCCTCCTTCTGCAACAGCACGAAAATTGCGACCACGAGGACGATGATGGTGGTTTCGAGCGGCCCGAGGATTGGTTGCAGAATGGTGCGCGCGATCACGAATGGGGAAGTCTGCGGCTGGGCCAATTCGACCAGCACCGGTCGCCGCTCACCCGGTGTAAGGACCGGCGCATCGGCCGGCGCGGCACCCGGGACGGCGCGGTTGGGCGCGACCACGTCGGCCGCCTTCCTGCCGCCGATCTCGCGCGTCACCGACGCGAGCCGATCGAGCGCAAAGGTGCGAACGCCCTGAACCTTGGACTCGATGGTCCGGGCATAGCTCGGCGCGTTAACCGTGAGCGACGTCGCCTGACTGGCGATCAGCGTCCCGACGAGCGCCATCACCCCGAGAGCTGCGAGCACGCTCAGGATCACCGCCGGTGCCCGCCACAGCCCGATCCGCTGCAGCAGATCGACCAACGGCGAGAGCACGAAAGACAGCAGCACCGCCAAGGTGATCGGGATCAGGACATCCTGACCGAAATAGAGCGCCGCCACGACCACCGCGGCGACGGCCAGCGACAGGAGGCTGCGTATTTCGGGCACGGAGACCGGCGCCACCTGCGCCGCGCCGCCTGCCGCATTGGCGGGGGCACGGACCCCGGTGGAGACATCGGTATAGCCGGCGAGATCCTCCCCCTTCATGGCCATGCCTACTTCGATTGGGCCGTGATCGCGTCCGCGCGCTTTTTGGCCTCATCGCGAACGGCTTCCGCCTGCTCCTCGAGCCGATCCGCCGCCAGGTCCGCCTCGCGCTTCAGCGCGTCGGCCTGCTTCTCGCGCGCCTCCTCGGCCGCTTCACGGGCGTCCTGCGCCGCATCCTCGGCGCGATCCTGCGCCTCGCCCAGCCGCTCGTTCACGCCTTCGCCGCTGAGCGTCGTGTTCGACTGGGCGGCGAGGGCCTGATCCTGCGCGCGCCCGGCCTGCTCGTTGGGGCCGTCGCATCCCGCGAGGATCACAAGCGCGGCGATCGCGATGGTGCCAGCCTTCATACGTCCATACTCCCGCTATTCAATCGGATGTGCCGCCCTGAACGCGCGGCAGCGAGCTTTGTTACGGCAGCGGTCAAGCCTTGGCCGTGCGCGGCGACTTACGGCGCGATGCTGGACGGACGCCGACCTGTCCGGCTACGGGTGCCGTGCCGCGGCGCTCCGGATGAAACGCGCGCAGCGACGGTGAGGGGGAGACCGTATCGGCATGATCCTGGGCCGTCTCGCCCGCCTGAACGGCGGCTTCGCCGATCGCGAGCTGGCCGGCCGGGCGCTCGTCCTGGGCCTGGTCACCCTGTCGGCATCGCTGGCAATGAACCTATACGTTCCCGCCTTTCCCAAGATGGCCGCCGATCTGGGCGTGGATGGCCGCACCATCCAGCTCAGCGTGTCGAGTTATCTTGCCGCGCTGGCGGTTGGACAGAATATCTACGGTCCGCTGTCGGACCGTCATGGCCGGCGGATGCCGCTCTGTGCCGGCCTCGCCGTCTACGCGCTCGCCTCGATCGGCACCGCCACATCGCAATCGGCTGAGGCGCTGATGCTGTGGCGCTTCATGCAGGGTCTGGGTGCCTGTGCTGCGATGGTGATCCCGCGCGCAGTGGTTCGCGATCTGTACACCGGGGTCGAGGCGGCGAGCATGCTGGCGATGGTCATGGTGGTGGTGTCGGTCGCACCACTGATGGCGCCCATGCTGGGCAGCGCGATGTCGGCGGTGCTGCCGTGGAATGCCCTGTTCTGGTTCATGGCGGCGGTCGCGACCGGCTGCCTGCTGCTCGTCATCACGCGCCTGCCGGAAAGCTGCCCGGTCGAGCGACGCGCCCCCGGTGGCATCGGCGCGATGGTCGGGCGCTATCGCACCCTGCTCGCCGACCGGCGGTTCGTCGCCCAGGTCGCGCTCCTGGCGTTCGCGCAGTCTGGCTATTACGTCTTCCTGGCCGGGTCGCCGCAGGTATTCCTGCAGGTCCACGACCTCGCCACCTGGCAGTACAGCCTGATCTTCGCGATCACCGCCATCGCCTGGGTCGGCACCGCCCAGTTCGCGGCCAGACTGATCGGCCGGCTCGGCGCGGAGCGGCTGGGCAAGATCGCGCTGGGCATCGGATCGATCGTGATGCTGTCCCTGCTCGCTCTGACCGCGATTGGCGGCGGCCAGCTGATCCTGCTGGTGGTCGCGGTTATGATCTTGTTCGGGGCGGTCGGCATCACCATTCCGACCGTCACGGTGGTCGCCCTGCACGAACATGGCCGCGCGGCGGGCACCGCAACCGCCCTGATCGGTACGCTCAACTTCGCCATGGGCGCGGTCATGAGCGGCGTACTCGGCACGCTGCCGGGCGGCACCGAGCTGCCGATGGTGGGGTTGATGACCGCCTGCACCGTCGCCGCCTGGGCGTCGAGCCGGGTTGCGCTCAGCGAACGGCCCGCCGCGCGCTAGACGAGATCAGCGCGCGCCGTAGCGCAGGCCGATCCACAACGTCCGCGGTGTCGCCCGCTCGACGATATCCGCGCCCGAAATGCCGGCCTCGACCCGCGTGTCAGTGACATTCTCGGCGCGCGCCTCGACGGAGAAGCCCCCGGCCAAGGGCACGACGAAGGCGGCATCCAGCGTCACCGCGTCGTCGAGCACGCGCGCATTCTGGTCGTCCTCGAACTGGTCGGCGACATAGCGGACGGTGAGCGATCCCTGCGCCGCCTGCGATCGGCCATAGCCGATCGTCGCCGATGCCTGGTGCTTCGGCGTCTGGGCCGGGCGCAGGCCGTCGAGGGCCGCCGCCGCCCCGCTGGCCCGAACCCGCGCATCGACATAGGCGTAGGACGCCGACAGCCGCCACGCAGCGATGTTCAGCGCCGCCTCGAGTTCGGCCCCGCGCGACCGGATCGCACTCAGATTCTGACGCTGACGGAACGCGCCGCCGGCCGCGACGAAGCCGACGCCCGGGAAGGTGCCGGGGCCGGTGCCGAGCGTCACGTTGGCGATGGCATCTTCGAGCCGGTTATAGAAGACGGTCGCGCCGAGCTTCACCGCCGAGATCGGCCGGAAGTCGATGCCGGCATCGATGCCCTTCAGCCGCTCCGGCTCCAGCGCGGCATTGGCGCCAGTCGCGTCGGCACCGACCCGGAACGGCCGATAGAGCTCGTTCAGCGTCGGCAGCCGCCAGCCGAGATAGCCTGCCGCCCGCATCGTCACCGCGCCGACCGGCTTGAAGGCGATGCCGGCGCGTCCGGTCGGCTCCCAGCCCTGGCGGTCGACGAACGCACTGTTCGTCACCGGCGCCTGGGTGGCGAGCGTCGTCTCGCGCAGGAAGCCGTCCTGGATCCACCAGCGGTCGATCCGGCCGCCGCCGGTCAGCGTCAGCGCGGGCGTAAGCTCCAGGCTGGCATCCGCGAAGGCACCGAGCGTCCGGGTCTCGCCGCCCGCCTCGCGCCGCCGCGTCGGCAGGCCGGCGACAAAGGTGAAGAGCTCCTTGGTCTGGCCCTGCGTCTGGCGCGCGTCGGCGCCGAGGCGAAGCTCGATGCCCTCACCCAGCGGCGGGCGGATCTCGGCGCGCGCGCCGATGCCGGTCGCGGGCACGTTATACTGGTTGAGCGTCGCGGTGGAGGTGGAGCGCGTCGCGTTGATGCTGGAAAAGCCGCTGGAGAATTCGCGGACCTGCAGCCACGTCACCGCCTCCCAGCCCCAGGTGCCGCGGCCGACCAGGCGCAGGCTCGCATCGGCGCCGCGATTTTCGTTCGGGGTGAACGGCACGCCGCGGGTGCGCTTGTCGATCATGCCGAGCATGCTGGCCTGCAATTCGGTCTCGCCGCCGACCGGCACCACCGCGCGGGCCGCCACGCTCGCCTGCTCGTAGGGCGAAGGTCCGTCGATCGGGCCGCGATCCTCGCGCACGATCGGGATGAAGCCGTCGCCCCGGCTATAACCGCCGGAGATGCTGCCGAAGCCGCCGCCGAGCGGGGCCGAGACGCCGACGTCGGCATCGACGCTGTCGCGGCTGCCATAGGCCACGCCGCCCCACAGGGTGGAGAGATCGGCCGGACCCGCGCTCATCAGCTCGATCGTGCCGGCGATCGCGCCAGGGCCGTTGACGCCGCTGCCGCCGCCGCGCGTCACCCGGACCATGCCGAGGCGCATTGGCTCGAACGCCGGCCAGCTCACCCAGCCGCCGAACGGATCGACCTGCGGCACGCCGTCGAGCAGGATCAGCGCCCGGCTCGAGGCATTGCCGCCGAGCCCGCGGAGCGTCGCGCCCTGGCTGGTCGGCTGGGCGGAGCGCGCGTCCGAACGCCGGAACTGCTGGAAGCCGGCGGCATCGCGCAGGATGTCCTCCAGCCGGCCGCTGGCCGATCCGGTCAGCCGCTCGCGATCGATCGTGACGACGTCATAGGCGGCGTCGCCGAGCGGCGCGGCAAGGCCCCGGCCGGTGACGACGATCTCCGGCTCCTGGGCGAAAGCGGGGGCGGCGAGAAACAGGGAGGTGAAGAGGAGGCTGCGCATGCGCGGCGCCATAGAGGCTCGGCGGCAGATTGGAATTACTTAAACGACAGGCGTACGCCCGCTGCCGAAAACGCCAGCAATCGCTTCCCTCAGGCGCCGGCATACCATTCGTAATTGGCGCCATCCTCCCAGTAGCCGCCCTTGCCGGCGCCGATCGCGGCCAAGCTCGACACCGCCTCGATCCGCTCGACATATTTGGCATGCTTGTAGCCGAGTTGGCGCTCGACCCGCAGCCGCAGCGGCGCGCCGTTCTGGACCGGCAGCAGGTGATCGTTCAGGCCCCAGGCCAGGATCGTCTGCGGGTGGAACGCATCGATCAGGTCGATGCTTTCATAATAACGCACCGGCCCATAATCGTCGGCGCAGTGGAAGACGAGGTAGCGTGCGCCATCGCGCAGCCCGACCTGATCGAGCAGGATCTTGAGCGGCACGCCGTGCCACTTGCCGATCGCGCTCCATCCCTCGACGCAGTCGTGGCGGGTGATCTGGGTGCGGATCGGCATCGTGCCGATCTGCGCCAGCGAAAAGGATTGCGGCCGCTGCACCAGTCCGTCGAACGCCAGTCGCCAGTCGACGAAGCGGTTGGCGGCGTGCGCGGCATATGCAGGCGAGCCCGGCATCCGCGTACCGTTCGATCGAAACACCGGAGACAGGTCTGCCCCGGTGAATTCAGGCGCGAGCGCGTCGCGGCTGGTAATGAGGCGCTGGGCCCGCATCGTCAGCCCCTCGCCTTCCTTCAGCAGCGACTGGAAGCCGGCGTTCTGGTTGAGCCTGTCGCACCCGGTGAGCAGCAGGCTGCTGCCGCCGACGCCGATGGCGCCGAGCAGGCGACGGCGGTTCACGATCATCGCGGCTCCCCCCCGTTCCTGGGTTTGGGCAGACGGTAGCGACCGGTGATCATCGATCGAATCTCGTTCACCGGTCCGGCGAGGATCACCATCAGGACGTGGACGACGATGAAGGCGACCATCGCTGCCATCATGAGGAAGTGGATCGACCGCGCCGATTGCCGCCCGCCGAACAGGTCGAGCAGCCATGGCCACGCCGCATTCATGCCCGGCGACATGGCGAGCCCGGTCAGCACAAGCAGCGGCAGGACCACGAACAGGATGCCGACATAACTGAGCTTCTGGAGCACGTTATAGGTCGCCGCCGCCTCGCCGGTCGGCAGGCGCAGACGGGCGTGATCCTTGATGTCCTGCCACAGATGGCCGGGGCTCAGTTCCTTGCGGGTTGGCAGCAGGTCACCGATGACGTGGCGGTTGGCGAAGCTGATCGCCCAATAGCCGACCCCGCCGATCACCAGCAGCCACGAGAAGAACAGGTGCCAGCGCCGCGCATCGGCCAGGCTGTAGTTGGACGGGATCGTCGCCCAGTGCGGGAACGCCCGGTTCTGGACGCGGCCCTGCGGATCGGTCCAGCGGCCGAGCACGCCGGTCGTCGGCACCTTGACCTGACCGACCTGGAGCACACCGCGATCACCGATCGCGCCGATCTGCAGCCAGGCATAGTCGCTGTTTGCGCCATACTTGCCCCAATAGAGCCGGGGATGGGCGTTGAAGATCATCAGTCCGCTCATGATCATGACGAACACGACGACGACGTTGATCCAGTGCCAGATGCGCGTCGCCACCCTGTGCCGGTAGACGACGGTCCGCGGGGCCGCATGTTCGACGTCCATTACGGCTTCCGCCATGGCTCTTTCCCTTCGCTCCTGCCGGGGTCATAGCCGATCGTACCGGCATAGGCGACGGCAACAGCGCCACCGGCAGATTACAAGCGTGACGGGAACGGGAGAGCGAGGGATGGCGAGCTTCGAGTTCGGGCAGCCGCACGGCGGCATCATCCAGATGGCCTATGTCGTGACCGACATTCAGGCCGCGATGCGCCACTGGATCGACGACCTGAAGGTCGGCCCCTGGTTCCTGATCGACCACTTTACCGGCCGCGATCCCGTTTATCGCGGCAAGCCGTCGCAGGCCGACATGACCATCGCGATGGCTTTTGCCGGGCACATGCTGATCGAACTCATGCAGCCCAACGACGATCACCCTTCCGTTTACCGGGAACTGCTCGACACCAAGGGGCCGGGCTTCCATCATTTCGGCGTTGCCAGCGACGACATCGACCGCGATGTCGCGGCGTTCGAGGCCAAAGGCTACACCCTCGCTTTCCGCGCCGGCGTGCCGACCGGCGGCGAAGTCGCCTACATGGACAGCGGCCCGGACAAAGCAGGCTTCATCGAATTCATCCAGGCCACCGCGGGCATGGAAGAGACCTTCACGCGCTTCTTCCGCGCCGCACAGAACTGGGATGGCAGCGATCCGATCCGGGACATGATCGGCTAAGGGTTTTCCCGCTTTGCATATCGGCCGTTAACCTGCCTAATCTCCCGCAACTCGCCGACAGAGCGAGTCTCCAGGGGGAGGATCGGCCATGGCGGTCATCGAGCATCTGGCGACGTCCGGCGTCGGACCGAACGAACAATTGCGTTTCTGGAATCGCCTGGCCAGCGAGACCTTCTCGGGGCTGGCGGTCGACGGGCCGGCGGAGGGTTTCCAGGCGGAGATGTGGCGCTGGTCGCTGGGCGCGCTGACGATGATCCGGCCGCGCTCGCCGGCGGCCGTGGTGCACAGCCACGCCGCGGCCCGTTCGGCGCGCACAGACCAGGTGATCCTCCACCTCCAGCATCGCGGCCGCAGCCTGCACAGTCAGTTCCGGCGGTCGAGCGAGCTCCATAGCGGCGATCTCGCACTGTTTGCGTCGGATGCCGACTACCGCATCAACCTGTCGGACGCGAACGACATGCTGGTCGTGGAGATGCCACGCGCGCTGCTGCAGCTGCGCACGCCCGACCTGGACGCGAAACTTTCCCACCGCATTCCGGGCACTGCGCCGGGCGCAAGGCTCCTCCACGATTTCGTCCTGTCGCTGTGGCAGCAGGGCGTGCACGGCGCGGCCGATCCCGACTGGCAGAACGGCATCGTCGACGTGTTCCTCGATCTGCTCGGCCTGGCCCTGCGCGGCCCGAATGCGGCCGCCACGCGACCCAACCGCCCCGATCAGCGGCTGCTCGCTTTGGTCGAGGCGCAGCTCGGCAACCCGGACCTGCGCACCGCCACCCTCGCCGACGCGCTCAAGGTATCAACCCGGTCGATCCAGAACATGTTCGCGGCGATGGGCGCCACCCCGTCCGGCTACATCCTCGAACGCCGGCTCGACCGCGCCGCCGATCGTCTCGCCGCCGACGCCGACGTCAGCATCACCGCGGTCGCGTTCGATCTCGGCTTCAACGACAGCGCCTATTTCGCGCGCTGCTTCCGCCAGCGATTCGGGACGTCGCCGCGGCTCTACCGCGCCCGACACTGACGCCGCCATGCTGTGGCCGCCGCGCCACAGCATGAGCGCTCCCGCGCGGAGGTGCGCCTGCGTCCACCTTCGTTTCGCGCCAGTCCAAGACGGCATGGGCAGCGATGCTTCCATAGGCGTGACGAACCGCCCGGACGAGGCGGCGCGAGGAGGATGCATGATGACGACCCACCGGAGCATGATTTCGTTCGCGGCCATGGCGGCGGCGCTGGCCGCGCCTGCCTTCGCCCAGGATACGGCGCCCGCCCAGGGCACGACCACGACCGAGGCGCAGTCCGGCGCGCAGCCCGCCGCCGGGGCCGTCGACAGCGGCGGCATCGCCGAGATCGTCGTCACCGCGCAGAAGCGCGCCGAGAACGTCCAGGACGTGCCGATCGCCATCTCCGCCTTCACCGCCGCCGCCCTTCAGGAGCGCGCGGTGGCGAGCGTCGCGGCGCTGTCGAACATCGCTCCGAACGTCACCCTCGACGCCGGCACGCCGTTCTCCGGATCGTCCTCGGTGCTGTCGGCCTATATCCGCGGCATCGGCGCCAACGACTTCGCGTTCAACATCGATCCGGGTGTCGGCATCTACCTCGACGGCGTCTATCTGGCGCGGTCGGTCGGCGCCAACCAGGACCTCGGCGACGTCGAGCGGATCGAGGTGCTGAAGGGGCCGCAGGGCACGTTGTTCGGCCGCAACACGATCGGCGGCGCGATCTCCATCGTCACGCACGATCCGGGCAAGGAATTCCGCTTCTCCGGCGACATCACCGCCGGCAGCTACAGCCTGCTCAAGGCGCGCGGCACGGTCGACCTGCCGATCGCGGAGTCGCTCGCCGCTTCGGTCAGCTTCTCGATCCGCGACCGCAAGGGCTACATGAAGCGCATCCCGTTCCCGGGCGCCGTCGGCACGCAGATCGATCCGGTAACCGCTTTCCGCGCCGCCGGATACCGCAACATCGGTCTTGGCCGGGAAGGCGGCGACAATACCTGGAACCTGCGCACGAAGCTCAAGTGGGATGATGGCGGCGCGGTACGCGTCACCCTGTCCGGCGACTATAGCCGGATCAAGGAAGACCAGATCGCCAACAAGCTGATCACCACCACCCCGCCGCTGGCGGGCGGCGCCTTCGACGTCTTCGCCGGCACGTATAATTGCGCGATCGCGGGTGCCACCACCGGCTGCGGCGGCGGCCCACCGTCGCAGGTCTTCTCCTATGGACGGGGCGGTCAGAACGGCATCTTCGACAACCCGCCGATCTTCGGCGTCAACGTCGATGCCAACCCGAACAACAACCGCCTGCCCTACGACAACCGCTTCGTGACCAATGACAAGGACACCAGCTACGCGACCGGCAACAACGGTTCGATCCTGAAGACCTACGGGGGGTCGGGCACGGTCGACTTCGATCTGACCGACGCCATTTCGCTCAAGTCGATCACCGCCTACCGCGAGCTGCACTGGGTGTCGGCGATGGATCTCGACGGGTCGCCGCTCAACTTCCTGCACACCAGCTTCAGCATGAACCAGAAGCAGTTCAGCCAGGAGCTCCAGCTGCTCGGCAACGCACTCGACAAGACCCTGAATTACGTGCTCGGCGCCTATTACTTCAAGGAATCCGGTGACCTGCACGATTACGTGACGTTCGCTGAAGGGCTGCTGCAGGTCGACGGCCCGAACGACCTGTCGACCAAGAACTACGCCTTCTTCGGCCAGGTCGACTGGCGGCCGATCGACCTGATCGGCGTCACGATCGGCGGCCGCTACACCAACGAGCGCAAGAAGTTCGAGGGCTTCCAGTCGGACAATAACGCACTGACCTACAAGATCCTGAACTTCGTCGGCGTGCCGCCGTGCGCCTCGCTCACGCCGATCACCGAGGCGTGCCGACTGGCGGCGGGCTTCCCCAATCCGGGGCAGCCGCTGCGTTACTACATCGCCGGAACCCAGCTGAAAAAGTTCACCGACTTCTCGCCCAAGATCGGCGTTCAGCTCCACCCCGTCGACGACGTGATGGTCTACGGATCCTGGTCCAAGGGCTACAAGACCGGCGGCTGGACGACGCGTCTCTCCAACCCGCTGCCGTTCGCGCCCGATTTCGACGAGGAGAAGGCCAGCACGTGGGAGATCGGCGTCAAGTCGACCCTGCTGGACCGCCGCCTGCAGCTCAACGCCGCGGCGTTCACGACCGACTACAAGGGCATCCAGCTGAACTTCCAGCAGGGCGTCTCGCCGGTCATCCAGAATGCCGGCGACGCGCGGATCAAGGGCTTTGAGGTCGAGGCGGTGGTCGCACCGGCCGACGCCTTCACGATCAACGCCTCGCTCGGCTATCTCGACGCTTACTATACGTCGGTGGATGCCGGTGCCGTCGTCGCGCCCAATCCGTTGCAGCAGGGTGTCGGCGTCGGCGTGCAGCTGCCGAAGACGCCGCACTGGAAGATGAACGTCAGCCCGCGGGTCGAGGCGGATCTCGGCAGCCACGGCAAGCTCGTCCTGCTCGCCGACTACACCCACACCACCAAGCTCAAGAACGATACCGAGGGCACGTTGCTGCTCAACCGCCCGGCCACCGACATCATCAACGCCAGCGTCACCTACCAGGAGCCGGGCGAGCGCTGGAACCTGACCGTCGGTGGCACGAACCTGACCAACGAACGCTACTTCGTCACCGGCCAGGCGCAGATCGCCGGCGGCCAGATCTACGGCACGTACAGCCGCCCGGCCGAATGGTATGCCCGGCTCGGCGTGAAATTCTGATCGTCACCTGACGCGACCGGACGCCCGATCGGGCGTCCGGTTCGTTGTCTCAGGGAACTGGATGTCGCCCTGCCACCGATGGTAAGGCACGCCCAGCGAACGCAGGAGAGAGACCATGGCCGAGGCCGACACCACCGAATTCTGGCGCGGCATCAAGCCGATCGCGAACAGCTTCAAGCCCGGCGTACTGCCCGAGGTCTACATGAAGGACCCGGCGAACAGCGATCCGCGCTACTTCGTGCCGATCAGCGAGACGGTATCGTCACGACCGATCTGGATCTCGCCACAGCGCAACATGTGGGCCGACATCCTGATGGCGACCTCGGCCGGGCTGGTGAACCGCCATTACCACCCGCACCAGATCTTCGCCTACACGATCTCGGGCAAGTGGGGCTATCTGGAGCATGACTGGATCGCGACCGCCGGCGACTTCGTCTACGAGACACCCGGCGAGGGCCACACCCTCGTCGCCTACGATCATCCCGATCCGATGAAGGTGTTCTTCGTCGTCTCCGGTCCGCTGATCTGGCTGGACGAAGACGGCAAGGGCGTCGCCCATTACGACGTCCACGATTATATCGCGGCGGCGCGGGAGCATTATGCGTCCAACGGCATCGGCGCGGATTACGTCGACACGCTGTTCCGGTAGAAGGGGCGCCATGCCGGGCCTGGACCACGTCAACCTGCAGACCACCCGCCTCGCCGAGACGGTCGCCTTCTATCGCGACGTCATCGGCCTGGAGGTGCGCGATCCGCCCGGCCTGGATCCCAATCTCGTCCAGTGGATGCATGACGAGAGCGGCCACGGCATCATCCACCTGAGCACGACCGGATCGCTGCTCGGCGAGGCACCGGCCACGCTCGACGGCAGCGGCACGGGGGCCGTCCATCATGTCGCGCTCGATTGCACCGGGCATGACGCGATGGTCGCGACATTGGAGGCCCGGGGCCTGTCCTACCGGCTCAACCACGTCGCCGTGATCGACCTCAAGCAGATCTTCGTCCAGGATCCGAACGGTGTCCTGCTCGAACTCAACTATCGTTCCGGACAGCATTAACAGCATCAGGAGTACGCGCCATGGCGACCGAAGCCATCATCCCCGAAGCCCTCGAGGAAGAGAAGATCGAGCAAGCGGCGAAGAAGCCGTCGCCGATGAAAGCGCCGCCCTCCTCGGCCTACAAGATCGTGCCGGTCACCGAGATGTACGGCGATCTCATCAAGAAATATGGCTCCGAAGGCACCTATGTCGGCGCGTCCGAGACAGACTCCCCCTGGGTCCCGTTCGGCGACAACGCCGCGATCCGCCATCTCGCCTTCGACGTGAAGCAGAATGTCTATTGCAACATCCTGTGGATCAAGGGCCCCGGCGTGATCGGGACGCACAAGCATCGCGGCATGGTCTGGGCGGTCGGTATCGAGGGATCGTTCCGCTACCTGGAATATGACTGGGTCTGCCGCCCCGGCGAGTTCATCACCGAGATGCCCGGCGCCGCCCACACCCTCGTCACCGACGATCCGAACGGCATGAAGGCGCTGTTCTGGATGCAGGGCGCGAATGAATTCTACGACGAGAACGGCAACTTCGTGGAAACGCTCGACGTGTGGTGGTTCATGAACCACTATGAGAGCTACTGCGAGGAGCAGGGCCTGCCGATCAACAAGCAGCTCTATCTCTGATCTTCCGATCCAAAGGATCGGAACAACGCGCCCACCCGTCATGCTGAACTCGTTTCAGCATCCATCCGCGCATCACTTGCATGGCAAGCGTCGCGCGCCTGGTTCCTGACCTTCGTCAGGATGACGGGGCGAGAGTGCAAGCCTTGAGGAGGATGCCCATGAACACGCTCGACCAGTTCGCGATTGCCGGCCGCTCGGCGATCGTCACCGGCGCCGCCTCCGGCATCGGCCTCGCTTATGCCGAAGCGATGGCCGAGGCTGGGGCACGGGTAACGCTGACCGACATCGACGGGGCTGCCGCCGAGCGCGAGGCGGCGCGGCTGCGCGGCCTGGGCCAGGATGCCCGCGCCGATCAGCTCGACGTTGTCGACCGCGAGCGGACAGCGGCAGTGTTCGACGCCCACGTCGCCGCTTATGGCGGGCTCGACATCGCCTTCGCCAATGCCGGCATCGATCCCGGCCCCGGCTTCTGGAACCCGGCCGGCCACCGCAACGAGGATGGCCAGATCGACACGTTCGATCCGGCGCTCTGGGACCGGGCAATCGCGATCAACCTGACCGGCGTCTACAACACCATCCGCGCCGCGGCGAAGGCGATGAAGGCTGGCGGCAAGCCCGGGTCGATCGTCGCGACCTCGTCCAACGCCGCCTTGGTCAACGAAGCGATCGTCGGCCTACCCTACATGCCGGCCAAGGCGGGCGTCGCGCACATGGTCCGCCACGTTGCCTTCGAACTGGCCGAGTACGGCATCCGCGTGAACGCGATCGCCCCCGGACCGTTCGTCACCAATATCGGTGGCGGCTGGCTGAAGGACCCGGTCGTCCGCGAGGCGTGGGACAAGTCGGTGCCGCTCGGCCGGATCGCCGAGACCTACCAGATCAAGCCCCTCGCTCTGTATCTCGCCTCCGACGCGTCGAGCTATGTCACCGGCAGCCACATGCTGATCGACGGCGGCATGGCGCTGGGCAAGTTCGAGTGAAGCGGGCGTTGCGCGCGCTTGCCGTCCTTGTCGGCGCAAGCGTCGCGACGCTCGGGGCCGCCCAATCGGCGCCGCCGCTCAAGGTCGAGGTGCTACGCACCAGCGCCGGATCGCTCTACGCCAACATCGCGCTGATCGAGGGTGAGAAGAAGGCCGTCCTGGTCGACGCGCCGTTCACGATGGCCGACGCGCACCGGGTGGTGGCGATGGTGCTCGAATCCGGCAAGGAACTGGAGAAGATCTTCGTCACCCACGACCATCCCGATCACTTCTTCGCGATGGAGGTGCTGACCCAGGCGTTCCCGAACGCCAAGGTCGTCGCCCACCCGACCGTCGTCGCCGACATCTGGCGATCGCTGCCGCTCAAGGTGAAGCGCTGGAGCCCGATGCTCGGCGCCAACGGCCCCCGCACACCGACCGCGCCGCAGCCGCTCACGGGCGACACCATCCTCCTCGAAGGTCACCAACTGCAGGTGATCGGTCCGATGCAGGGCGATCACGTCCACGCGACCGCGCTATGGGCGCCCGAGATCAAGGCGCTGTTCGCCGGCGACCTCGTCTTCAACCAGATGTTCCTGTGGTTCGGCGAGCATGGCCCGGCCGAACGCGCCGGCTGGGCCGCGGCGCTGGACCGGCTGGCGGCGTTGAAGCCGGCGATGGTCGTCGCGGGGCACAGCAAGCCGGGCCTGCCGAACGACGCGTCGGGCATCGCCTTCAGCCGCGGCTATATCGATGCCTGGAACAAGGCGGCGGCTTCGGCCAAGAACTCGGCCGAGCTGCGCGCCCGCATTCGACGCCAATATCCGCAGGCCGTGGACGTGCTCGACAATTTCCTGCTCGACAATTCGTCGAAGGTGACGATGGGCGAGCAGCCCCGCTGGGAAGAATAGGAGACCGCATGCGCGCAGCCGTCGTCCAGGGACTGCACGTTCCGCTCGCCATCGAGACGCTTGCCGACCCGATGCCGGCAGCCGGCGAGGTCGTGATCCAAGTCGGCCGCTGCGGCATCTGCGGGTCGGATCTGCACATGACGGAGGACCCTGCGTTCGGGAAGCAACCCGGCGAGGTGCTCGGCCACGAATTCGCCGGCGAGGTGGTCGATGTTGGCGCAGGCGTCGAGCGCATCCGCAAGGGCGATCTCGTTTCGGTCGTTCCTCTGGCGAGTTGCGGCCAATGCCCGACCTGCCTGGCCGGCGAGCCGGCGTGGTGCGCCCAGATGGCGTTGCAGGGTGGCGGCTATGCGCAATATGCCGCGACCAGCGAGCGCCAGTGCGTCGTGCTGCCCAAGAGCGCCAGCATCGCCGATGGGGCGATCGTCGAGCCTCTGGCGGTCGCCCTGCACGGCGTCATGCTCTCCGGCCTGACCGCGGGCGACAAGGTGCTGGTACTGGGCGCCGGGCCGATCGGCCTGGCCGTGGCTTATTGGGCCCGGCGGCTGGGTGCGGCCAAGGTGGTCGTGCAGGACATCGCCAGCTTCCAGGAGGAGCGCGCCATCGCCATGGGTGCGACCGGCTTCGTCGTCGACGCGCAGGAGCCGGTCGCCGCATCGGACCGGGCGCTCGGCGGCAAGGCCGACATCGTCTTCGAATGCGTCGGCGTGCCGGGCCTGATCGCGCAGGCGATCGATCAGGTGCGGGTCAAGGGCAGCGTCGTCATCCTCGGGCTGTGCACGCGGCCGGACAGCTTCATCCCGTTCGTCGCTCTGTCGAAGGAGGTGAAGCTGATCACCTCGGCCTTCTTCAAGCGCCAGGAATATGAAGCGGCGCTCGACGCGCTCGACGCCGGCAGCGCCGAGCCGCGGTTGCTGGTCACCGATACCGTTGCCCTCGATGCCGTGCCCGAGACGTTCGAGGGGCTCAGGCGGCGCACCCACCAGTGCAAGGTACTGATCGCGCCGTAACGGCGCCCGGTCAGACGAACTCCGCCAGGCCGCCGACCCCTTCGAGAGCCAGCAGCGGCTTCTCCAAGCCGTCGAGCTTCGCCATCGCATCGAGCGAGTAGAGCCCGGTCGCGACGCACACCGAGATCGCGCCGGCCTCGTTCGCCATGCGCATTTCCAGCGCCGGGTCGTCTCCGACCACGACGACGTCGGCGCCATCTTCGAGGCTGAGCCCCATATCCGTGACCGCGTAGCGGAATGCCTCGGGCGATGGCTTGCCCAGAACCGTGGCCGGCTGCTCGGTGAGCGCGGTCAGCATGACGTTGATGGCAAAGGACGATCCGATCGCCTTGCCTTCCTTGCTGGCGAAGAAGGGCACGTGGCTGGCCGTGACCAGCGTGGCGCCGTTCCACAGGTCGCGGCACGCCGCCTCCAGCGCCGCAAAGCCGAAGCCGCGGAACCAGGCGCTGTAGACCGCCGTGACACCGTCCGCGGCTGCGTCCGGCGCGACCACCTCGATGCCCTTGTCGCGCACCGGCACGTCGACGTCGGGATCGCCGAGCACGCGCACCTTCTTGTGCCCCTGTTCGACGAGCCACGCCGCGGCGACGGTGGTCGGCGTCATCATCTCCTCGTCGCGAACGTCGAACCCGGCGCGACGGAGGCTCGCGGCAAGCAGCGGCGGCGGCTTGGCCGAGCCGTTGGTGAAGACGCGGAACGGCGTGCCCTTGCGCCGCAGCGCATCGATCAGCTCGACTGCACCGGGCAGCGCGACATGCCCGCCGCTCAGCTTGTCGCCGAGCGCCAGCGTACCGTCCATGTCGAAGATGAAGCCGCGCGCGTTGGCCACACGGTCGCGCACCGAAGCATCGCTCAAGTCAGTTCTCCGAACGGATACGGGTTCAGTCGACACTCGCGCCGCCGTGCAGCGCCAGCCGGAAGCCCGGCCGCTCGACGACGATGTTCCGCGCCGTCGGCCGGGCGGCAAGTTCGCGCAGCAGCTTCAGCATCGGCGCGGCCTCCGGGCTGTAGCGGGCCGGCGAGAGCCCGGCGCCCTTCATCGCATCGACCTGCTCGCCGGGCATGACCGCGCGGAGGAGAAACTCCTCGTCGCCCATGTGCGGGCCGAAGCGGCGGCGTAGGTCGCCGTAATCGGGGAAGTCGGGCTCGCCCTCGATCTCTCGCGCGCGCGGCCGATCGAGGATCGCCGCCTCGACTGCCGGATCGACGGGCCGTGTGGGCCGGCCGAACTTGCCGCGGACGTACCGGATCACCTGGTCGGAAACCTGGGCGTAGCGGCTCTTGCCGATCACGTTGAACAGCGCCTGGCTCATGACCATCTGCGGGAACGGCGTGACCATGATCGGTTGGCCGAGGTCGGCGCGGACCCGCTCGGTCTCCTCGATCACCGCCGCCAGCCGATGCTCCAGTCCGAGTTCGGCGAGCTGGCGGCGCGTCGTCGTCATGACGCCGCCGGCAATCTGGTGACGCAGGAAGCTCGCGTCGAAGCTTTGCGGCGAGCCGGGTGGCAGCCCCTCGGCACGAGCGAGACGGCTCCAGTAGCTGCTGACGCGGGCCAGCGCGGCATCGTCGATCGGCACGTCGTGCCCCGCTTCACGCAGATTGGCGACCATCCGCGTCGCCTCCGGCAGCGAGGTACCTTCGCCCAGTGGGCCGATGCCGACATGCACCGCGGACACACCCAGCTCGGCCGCGGCCAGACTTGTGAGCGGGCCATAACCGATCGTGCAGTGGGCGTGGATCTCCAGCGGCTTGGCGCCGATCACGGCCTTCACCGCGGGGGCCAGCGTGCGGACGCGTTCCGGCGACATCAGGCCGCCGGGATCTTTCAGGTAAAACAGGTCGATGTCCGGGCTGGCCGCCAGCTTGCGCGCGAAATTGGCGTAGAAGGCGTCGTCGTGAACATCGGACAAGGTGAAGGTCAGCGCGGCCATCACCTCGGCCTCGCCCTCCTCCTTGGCGATGCGAGCCGCCTCCAGCACGGCATCGACGTCGTGCATCGGATCGAGCATGACGAACCTGCGGATACCGTTCGCCTGCAGCCGTCGGTAGACCAGACGCATGAACTCCGGCCCGGCATATTGCCAAGCGATGAAACGCAGGCCGGTGGTGATGAACTGGAGCGGCGTGCGCGGCATCGCGGCGCGGACGCGGCGGATGCGCTCCCATGGGTCGTTGCGAAAATAGCGGACGGCGACCGCCATGTGGCTGGACGAGGTGAAGTCGATCGCGCGGAAGCCGACCCGGTCGACCTCACCGGCCACCTCCAGCATCATCCGCGTGTCGAGGCCGGTCGCGCCCCACAGGCTCTGATTGCCGTCGCGCATCGATACGTCGACCAGCCGGATCTCAGCCATTGGGCAAAGCCCCCTCTACCGAGCGCGCTCGCTCGCTCATCTCGCCAGCCCTTCGAAGAAACGCGTATCGACGCCGCCCGCCACGAAGCGCGGATCGGCGGCGACCAGGCGGTGTAGCCCCGCTGTCGTCTCGACGCCTTCAATCCGCAAGGCATCGAGGGCCGCGGCAAGCCGCTGCACCGCCTCTGCGCGGCTGTCGCCGCGCACGATCAGCTTGCCGAGCAGGGAGTCGTAGAAGGGCTGGACCACGCCGCCGGCGGCCATGTGGCTGTCGATGCGGATCCCCGGCCCGGCCGGCCAGGCCGCCGCCGACAGTCGCCCGGGCGAGGGGCGAAAGTCGGCGCGCCAGTCTTCGGCGTTGATCCGGACTTCGATCGCGTGGCCGTCGATCCTGACCTCGTCCTGGCCGAGCCCAAGCGGCTGGCCGTCGGCGATCAACAGCTGCTGCTCGATCAGGTCGACGCCGGTCACCGCCTCCGTGACGGGATGCTCGACCTGGATGCGTGCGTTCATCTCAAGGAAGTAGAAATCGAAGGTCTCGGCATCGACCAGGAACTCGACCGTGCCAGCCCCTCGATAGCGGAGATGTTTGGTCAGGCGCACCGCGGCATCGGTGATCGCGCGATGCTTGTCGTCGGGGATGAGCGGCGCCGGCGCCTCCTCGACCAGCTTCTGGAAACGCCGCTGGATCGAACAATCGCGCGTGCCGAGGTGGATGGCGCGCACGCCGTCCCCCAGCACCTGCACCTCAACGTGGCGGCCGCGGCCGATATAGCGCTCGATGTAGACGCGCGGATCGCCGAACGCCGCCTGCGCCTCGGCCATCGCCATGTCGATCTGGGCGTCGAGCTGGCTTGGATCGTCGACCCGCTTCATGCCGCGCCCGCCGCCGCCCGACACAGCCTTGATGAGCAGCGGGTAGCCGGTCTCGCCGGCCCGCTCGCGCGCCTGGTCGGCATCCTCGGCCTCGCCGCCAGGAACGACCGGCAGCCCCGCCTCGACACCGACGCGACGCGCCATCAGCTTGTCGCCCATCGCCTCGAGGCTGGCCACCGCCGGCCCGACGAAGCGGATTCCGGCGACGGCGATGGCGCGCGCGAAGTCGGCATTTTCGCTGAGGAAGCCATAGCCTGGATGGATGGCATCGGCCTTGGCCGCGACCGCGGCGCCGACGACTCGCTCGATCGCGAGATAGCTGGACGACGAGGGTGCCGGGCCGACGACAACGACCTCGTCCGCCATGCGCGCCGGAAGGCTATCGCGATCCGCCTCCGACGCGCCGAGGATCGTGGTGATCCCCAGCCGCCGGGCCGTGGTAATGATGCGGAGCGCAATCTCGCCGCGGTTGGCGATGAACAGTCGCCGGATCATGCGTTCTCCGGCACGATGCGCATCAGCACCGCGTCGGCGTCGATCAGGGTGGCGTTGTCAACCAGGATCGCCGCAATCCGGCCCGTCGCGCCGGCGTGGACGGGGTTCATTAACTTCATCGTCTCGACGATGCCGACCACCGTCTCCGGCCCGACCGTGTCACCGACCTCGACGAACGGCGGCGCGCCGGGCTGAGGTGCGCGGTAGAAGGTGCCGGGCAGCGGCGGCAACACCGCGACGCCCTCGTCCGCCTGCCCTTCCTGCATTGCTTCCGGCCGGTTGGCCTCCGGCGCGACCGCGGTCTGCCGGGTGTCCGCCGCCGCGATTTGCGGCGAACCGTCGATCGAGGCATGATCCCATTCCTGGGTCCAGCCCTCGCCGCTCCGTGCGATCTTCAGGCCGAAACGGGCCGTGCGGATCTCGAAATTGGCGTAGCCGCTGCCATCCAGGATGGCGACGATCTCGGCGACGTCCTCCGGCGTCAGCGGTAGCTCCCCGCTCATGCCGTCTTCCCCGCGATCATCTCGCGCGTTGCCGCGACGATGGCATCGGCAAATTCCGGATCGTTGAAATGGCAGTCGAGCACGTCGACCTTCACGCCATCGCTGACGACCGATCGGAAATAGTCGGCGAAGGGCTTCGGCATGCCCGGTTCGTGGAGGTGCCCGGTCGGACTGTCATGGCTGGAGAAGCCGTGCAGCGGCAGGAAGAAGCGGACCGGCCCCTTCGCCTCGCCGGCGATCGCGGCAAGTTCGTCGGCGATCTTCTCCAGGTCGGAAGGCTGGGTGCGTACCGCCGTCAGCGCCTGGTTATGGACGTGGTAGGTGGTGCCCGGAAACTGCGCCTGGGCCGCGTCGATCGGCCCGCCGATAATGAAGTCGACATTGCCGGGCGCGAAGATCGTGGGAATGCCGCGACCGATGCCGACCCGGCCGCGCTCCGGCCCCGCCGCGGCGAGCCCGCCGAAGATGCGATCGACGATCTCGGTCCAGGACAGATCGAGCACCGCGGCGACGTCACGCTCGGCAGCGATGCTGTCCAGCGTCGGCCCGCCTGCGCCACTGGAGTGGAACACCATCACCTCGTAGCCGTCCACCTCCAGCGCGCGGCGGATGCGCGCCGTGCCCTTCTCGGTCGTGCCGAGCGTGGTCATCAGGATCAGCGGCTTGTCCGCCTGCTTCGTCGCGTCGTAGCCGTGCGCCATGCCGGCGACAGCGCGGGCGGCGTTGCGGAAGACGTCACGGCTGATCGAATTGATCCCGGCGATGTCGGTCACCGCGTTCATCATCGCGATGTCCTTGACCCCGACGTAGGGGGCCGTGAACCCCGAGGCCATGGTCGACACGATCAGCTTGGGCAGGCCGTAGGGGAAACGCTGGAGCAGCGCCCCGGCCAGGCTCGTCCCCATCGATCCGCCGACGGCCAGCACGCCCGAAAGGTCGCCGCGGGCGACCAGATCGCCGGCGAGCTTCACCGCGCCCTCGATCATCACGGCCTGACACTTGCCCTCGTGACCGAGCGCGCGAACCTCATCGATGGTCTTGCCGGCGGCGCCGGCAATCTCCTCGGGCCCGATTTCCGCCCCGCCAACCGTACGCCGGATGCTGGGATCGAGGTGGACCACCTCGCATCCCGCAGCTTCCAGTTCGCGGCGCAGGAAGCGAGCCTCCTCCTCCTTGGTGTCCTGGGTAATGACGAGAAGCACCTTCGGCGTGCCGGCCATCCTCTGCCTCGCTCCTCTTTGCTTGTCTTATCGCCGAGACGTGCGCCATGACCGTTGCCACCGTCAAGGATGCAGTCGGCCGGTGGCAACGATGTGCGCTGCGACAAGGGCCGTGGGTGCCGCCGGCATGCTATGGTCGCGGCACTCGGATGGCTGCCGGAACAGGGAGAGACAACATGCGGAGCTGGGTAATTAGCGCGGGATCCTCGACACTTGAGGGCATGCGCATCGTTGAGGCGGCAACCCCGGAGCCGGCGGCGGGCGAGGTCCTGATCCGCATTCACGCCTGCTCGCTTAACTATCGCGACCAGGCGATCGTTACCGGAAATTATTTCGGTGGAAGGGTCCAGACGGACCAGGTTCCGCTGTCCGACGGTGCCGGCGTGGTCGAAGCGGTGGGTGCCGGCGTGACCCGATTCGCGGTCGGTGACCGGGTTGCGGGCCTGTTCTTCCAGAACTGGTATGACGGGCTGCCGAGTGCCCATGCCGGCCCGGCGCTGGGCGCCACCGGCGCGAAGGGTATGCTCACCGACTACGTTACGCTGCCCGAGCGCGGCGTCACCAAGATCGCCGAGAGCCTCAGCTTCGAGGAAGCGTCGACCCTGCCCTGCGCCGGCGTCACCGCCTGGAACGCGCTGATGGAAGGTCCGCGGCCGACGCGGCCTGGCGACACGGTGCTCGTGCTCGGCACCGGCGGCGTCTCGCTGCTGGCACTGCAGATCGCCAAGGCGGCGGGCGCGACCGTCATCGCGACCTCCTCGTCGGACGAGAAGCTCGATCGGGTGAAGGCGCTCGGCGCCACCCACGGCATCAATTACAAGGCGGTCGAGGCCTGGGGCACCGAGGCGGCCAAGCTCGCCGGTCGCGGCGGCGTGGACCATGTCGTCGAGGTCGGCGGCGTCGGCACCCTCGCCCAGTCGATTCAGGCGGTCGGCTTCGCCGGCGAGGTCTCGCTGATCGGCGTATTGACTCGCGAGGGCGACACCAACCCGCACGGCCTGATGATGAAGGGCGCGGCCCTGCGCGGCATCTTCGTCGGCAACGGCGTGATGGCGGAACGGCTGAACGCCTGCATCGACGCGTCCGGGTTCAAGCCCGTCGTCGACAGGGTGTTCGCCTTCGAGGATGCAATCGAGGCGTATCGCTACCAGGCGTCGAGCGCGCTGTTCGGCAAGACCGTCATCCGGATCTGATCGCCCCCCACGTCGTTCGAAAAGCGCGTAACTTTTCCACGACCTGGCCGTTCTACCCGCCGATCCGCCGCCAGGTCGCGGCGGATCGCGTACCAAGGGGGGGCGGTCGATGTTGCGCGATACTGGAGCGGTGGCGGAGCGCCTCGATGCCCCTGAGGGCAGCACCGTAGAACCCAAATCCGCCCCCATGCGCGGCGCCATCGGCCCGACCGCGGCACGCATTGCCGCGGCTGCCGGCGACGCGATCGTCATCGCGGTTGACGAACAGCGGGCCGAGAGCATCGCCGCCGCGCTGGCGGCGATGCTGCCCAAGGCAGCCGTGGTGCTCGTGCCCGAAAGCGACAGCCTCCCCGGCGATCCGACCCCGACTTCGGCCGGGGTCGCCGGCCGCCGGGTGGCGGCGCTGCGGCGGCTCCGCACGCGCGGCAAGGCCCGCACTATCCTCGTTACGACGGCCGAGGCGGTGGCGCGCAAGGTGGCGCCGCCCGCTGCTTTCGATGCGCCGCCCCAGGCGATCGTCACCGGCAAACCGCTGGACGGCGACGCGTTGGCCGCAGCCCTGCTCCCGATCGGCTATTTCCTCGACGATCGCATCGACGAACCCGGCGAGATCGCCATCCGGGGTGGCGTCATCGATATCTTTCCGGCGGATCGCGATGGTCCGGTCCGGATCGAGGTCACCGATGGGCGCGTCACCGCGATCCACGCCTACGATCCGGTCAGCCAGCGGACCACGGAAGCACTCGACCAAATCGACATCGGCGCTGCGGCGGAGCCGGATTGTGGACCCGAGCCGGCTACCCTGCTCGATCACCTGGCCGAAGCGTCGCTGGCGATCGACGTGGGCGCCGAGCGACGCCGCGACAGCTTCATCGAGCTGGTCGAGGATGCCCGCCGCGCCCGTGCCGGCACGACCATCGCGACCCTGGACGTCGAAGGCTGGAACGCGGCCTTCGCCAACCGGGCGCGTATCGACATAGACCGCGGGCTGGAGCGCGAAGGCGAGCGCTTCGTCGAGGCCCGCCAACCCGGACGCGCCTTGATCAAGGCGGTGCGGGAGGCGCGCGAGGCCGGCGACGTGGTCGTCATCGCCGCCGCCGGCCGGGATCTCCGCTTCCTCTCCCGCCGGGTCGAGCGGGGCATCGGCGAGGCGCCGGTTGCGGCGCGTGGCTGGCAGGATGTGATCAAGGCCAAGCCCGGCGCGATCCTCTCGATCGACATGGAGCTCGATCGCGGCTGGCGGGGCGACGGCCTGATCGTGGTCGCCGCCGCCGACGTGCTCGGCAGCCGCGCCCAAAACGGCATAAGCGGGTCGGTCGTCGATCCGCTGACCGGTGAGGCGACATCCTTCCAGCTGGGCGATGCGGTAATCCACGAGGATCATGGTCTCGGCCTGCTGCGCGGGATCGAACGGGTCGATACGGGCGACCTCACCGGTGACGCGATCCGGCTGGAATATGCCGGCGGCGCGCAGCGGCTGGTGCCCGTCGACGAGGCCGACCGACTGTGGCGCTACGGCGCGGACGAAGACGCCGTGACCCTCGACAAACTGGATGGATCGAGCTGGCAGAAGCGGCGCGGCGACATCGACGCCGCCCTTGCCGAGAGCGCCCGCGGCCTGACCGAACTCGCCCGCGAGCGGGCCGAGCAGACGGCACCCGCGCTCGACGCGTCGGCCGCGGATTATGAGAAGTTCGCTGCCGGCTTCGCCTTCACACCGACCCCGGACCAACATCGCGCCTTCGAGGCGGTGCGCGATGATCTGGCCGTGCCGCGGCCGATGGACCGACTGATCGTCGGCGATGTCGGCTACGGCAAGACCGAGGTCGCTCTCCGCGCGGCGGCGATCGCGGTGCTGGCCGGTTACCAGGTCGCGATCGCGGCGCCGACGACGGTGCTCGTCCGCCAGCATGTCGAGACCTTCCGGCGGCGGTTCGAACGGATCGGCAAGCGGGTCGAGGGCCTGTCCGGCCTGTCGACTGCGGCGGAGGCCAAGGCGGTCGAGGCGGGGCTCGCCGACGGCAGCATCGACGTCGTGGTCGGCACCAAAGCGATTGCGGGCAAGAATGTCGCCTATGCTCAGCTTGGCCTCGTCGTCATCGACGAGGAGCAGAGGTTCGGCACCGCCGACAAGCTGAAGCTGCGCACGCTGGGCGGCAATCCGCACGTCCTCACCCTCACCGCCACGCCGATCCCGCGCACGCTGCAGACGGCACTGGTCGGTCTCCAGCAGATTTCAGTGATCGCGACGCCACCGGCGCGGCGTCAGCCGATCCGCACCACTGTCGGCACGTTCGATTCGGCCGCGATCCGCGCCGCCCTGATGCGGGAACGCGCGCGCGGCGGGCAGAGCTTCGTCGTGGTGCCGCGGATCGAGGACATGGCGCCGCTGGCCGAGCAGCTGACCAGATTGGTGCCCGAACTCACCATCCGCCAGGCCCATGGCAAGATGCCGACGGCGGAGATCGACGATGCCATGGTCCGCTTCGGCAATGGTGACGGCGACGTGCTGCTCGCGACGAACATTATCGAAGCCGGGCTCGACGTGCCGCGCGCCAATACGATGATCGTCTGGCGCGCCGATCGCTTCGGCCTGTCGCAGCTCCACCAGCTTCGCGGCCGCGTCGGGAGAGGGCGCGTGCGTGGCCAGATCATGCTGCTGACCGATCCGGACGCGCAGATCGCCCCGGCGACACTCAAGCGCCTGCGCACCCTGGAGGCGCTCGATCGCCTGGGCGCCGGCTTTGCGATCAGTGCCCGCGATCTCGATCAGCGCGGCGCCGGCGACCTGCTCGGCGAGGAGCAGGCCGGTCACGTCAAGCTCATCGGCGTCGGCCTGTACCAGCACCTGCTGGGCTATGCGTTGCAGGCAGCCCGCGGGGAAGCCGTCGAACGCTGGACGCCGGAGCTGAACCTCGGCGTCACCGGCAGCCTGCCCGAAACGTGGATCCCCGAACCCGAGGTGCGGATCAACCTCTACGCCCGGCTCGCCCGCGCCGGCTCCAGCGAGGAGATCGAGGCGCTAGCCGAGGAGATCGAGGATCGCTTCGGCACCCCGCCGGCCGAGGTCCGCACCTTGCTGGCGCTGGCCCGTCTCCGCCAGCTCGCCTGCGTCGCCCTGATCTCCAGGATCGATGCCGGGCCGGCGGCGATCGCGCTCACCCCCCGCCCGAACTTCGCCGGCGATATCGTGGCGGCCGGCCTGACCGAGAAAAAGGGCCGGCTGCTGCTCGCCGAGAAGAGCGAGGCGGACGAGGCGCGGCTGGAGACCGTGGCGAACCTGCTCGACCGGCTCGCCACGAGCTAGAACAAGACGATGGTCTAGCGGGCCGCTTCCTCGAGCAGCAGCGCGGTCAGGCCTTCGGGATCCTCCGCCATGACGACATGGCCGGTGTCGACCGTGCGCACCTTCCACGCCGGATCGGCGCCTACCCGCTCGTGGAACTTGGTGAAGACCGTTGGCGCATCACGCGTGGCGTAGACGTAAGTGCGGTTGGCGACCCGGTCCTCCGCGCCTCCGGTCGCGACCGGCTCGGTCAAGGTGAGTAGCGGGTGCGGCGACAGCTTGCTGCGCGATCCCGCCTGATCGAAGAAGGCGGCGACCATGCCCGGATGTGCCCGCTGCCCGTCGATATAGTGGCGGCGGGCGTCGTCGTCGGCGATGTCCCACAGCGCCTCGCCGTCGCGCGGCAGGAAGGCGTCGAGGTAGAACAAGGCGCGCAGCCGGTCCGCCATCACCCCCGCGACACCGGTGATGACCATCCCGCCATAGCTGTGGCCGACCAGGATCACGTCGGTCAGGTTCTCATAGTCGATGACGTTGGCGACATCGCGGATGTGAACGCTGAGGTCGATCGCCGGGCTCGCGAGGTGGATCCGCTCCCCGAGGCCGGTGAGCGTCGGCACCCACACGTCATGCCCGGCCGACCGCAACGCCCGGGCGATCGGGGACCAGAGCCAGCCGCCACCCCAGGCGCCGTGGACGAGAACGTAGGTTGCCATGATCAGCGCTCCAGTGCCGCGAGCATCGGTGCTGGATAGCGTGTGCCGGCGGCTGCATCTTTGGGAATGGCCTCGGCCAAGCGTGCGGTCTCCTCCGCGCTCAGCGCGATCTCTACGGCGGCCGCATTCTGTTCGAGGTAGCGAACCCGCTTGGTGCCCGGGATCGGCACCAGATCGTCGCCCGCCGCCAGCACCCAGGCGAGCGCGATCTGCGCCGGCGTGCAGCCCTTGGCGGCGGCGAGCGTCTCGATCGGGCCGAGGATCGCCTCGTTCGCGGCCAGGTTCCCGGCCTGGAAGCGGGGATGACGGCGACGCCCGTCCTCCTCGCTCATGTCGCTGTCGGCGCGTACGGCACCGGCCAGGAAGCCGCGGCCGAGCGGCGAATAGGGCACGAATCCAATGCCGAGTTCCCGCACGGTCGGCAGGATCTCGTCCTCCACGCCGCGCGTCCACAGCGAATATTCTGATTGCAGCGCGGTGATGGAATGGGTGGCATGGGCACGGCGGATCGTCTCGACACCGGCCTCGCTCAACCCAAGGTGGCGGACCTTCCCTTCGGCGACCAACGCCGCCATCGCGCCGACCGTCTCCTCGATCGGCACGTCGGCATCGACGCGGTGCTGGTAATAGAGGTCGATCGTGTCGATGCCGAGCCGGCGCAGGCTCGCCTCGCAAGCTTCGCGGACGTAGGCGGGGCGTCCGTCGATGCGGAAGCCGCCAGCCGGATCCCGAACGTTGCCGAACTTGGTGGCGAGGAACACCTTGTCGCGCCGATCGCCGATGGCGCGCGCGATCAGCGCCTCGTTGTGGCCGAAGCCGTACATGTCCGCGGTGTCGATGAAGTCGATGCCAAGCTCGATCGCGCGGTGGATCGTCGCGATCGATTCGTTCTCGTCGGCGGCGCCGTAGACGTTCGACATGCCCATGCAGCCGAGCCCGATCGCCGACACTTCAGGGCCGTTCGTTCCCAGTCGCCTGCGCTGCATCCTCGCCTCCTACTCCGTGCCACGAACGTTCGGATACTTCTCCCGCGACGGCAAGCCGCACCGGCCATCAGGCAGGTTTTGCTGCGCCCTGCGCGGGCCGTCCCGAGCGATCCTAGGCCGTGCCGGGACGAGGCGGCATCGCATCAGGGTTCGCATCCTCATTGCGGGGCAGCGGGAGGAACAGGCCGATCAGCGGCAGAACGATCATCAACGCCCCCGATGCAGCGATTGCAGGCGCGAGCCCGATCGCCTCGGCGACATGCCCCCACACCCAGCTGCCGAGAGCGAGTCCGCCGAAGATCGTGGCGTTGATGGTCGCGGCCACCCGGCCGACCACCCAGCGCGGCGACCAGATCTGGCCGGCTACGCTGAACCCGGCCAGCGCCTGCACCCAGCTCGCGCCGCCCATCACGAGCGCGACGAAGCTGATCGCGAGACCCGGCCGGGCCGCGACGATCAGGCAGGCCGCGCCGAAGATGATCCCGGCGGCGCGGATGATCGTCTCGTTCGAATAGCGGCGACGCACGGCGGTGCTGGCGAGCGCACCGATCACCGCGCCGACGCCCAGGCCGCTCAGCAGGAGACCAAACGCGGACGGACCACCGCCGACCAGATTGCGGGCGACGAGCGGCATCAGCGCCCAGGCAGCGCTCCCGCTCAACGTGAAGAAGGCGGCGCGGATCAGGATGATGCGGATCGGTGCCGCGGCACCGACGTAGCGCAAGCCTTCGAGCACAGCGGGCAGCACCCGCCGCGCGCCGGCTGTCGGTCCGGTGGCTGCCGCTTCGGTTTCCGGCACCGGCCTCCGCCACAGGAACAGGATGACGATCGCGATAAGGTAGCTGGAGGCGTTGGCGACGAACGCAGCCGAGCTGCCGCCCAGGGCAACGATCCCGCCGCCGATCGCCGGACCGAGACTGCGCGCAACGTTGAAGCCGAGGATGTTGAGACTGACCGCCCCGGCCAGCTCGGCCCTCGGCACGACCTCGCCGACCGTGACCTGCATCGCCGGTCCGAACAGCGCCACGCCCGCGCCAAGGAGAAAGGTCAATGCGAGCAGCGTCCACGGCGTCACCAACCCCGCGAAGCCTAGGCCCGCCAGCAGGAAGGAAGCCGACGCCATTGCGATCTGCGCGGTCAGCATCACCTTGCGACGGTCGAACAGGTCGGCGATCGCACCCGCGATCAGCGCGAACAGCATGATCGGCAAGGACGTGGCGGTCTGGACCAGCGCGACCATGTCCGCTGCCGGAGCGATCGACGTCATCAGCCACGACGCACCGACCGACTGGATCGCGTTGCCGAGGTTGGACGCAAAGCTCGCCACCGATAGGCCCAGGAAGACGCGGTGCGCGAAGGGCGACAGCGTCGTGGGGTGGCGCGGCCGCACGGGGGAAGATTTCTGCATTGTTGCGGCTGTAAACCAAACGCCGTCGCTTTGAACCCGTCACTTGCCGACTAACGGGGAACGCAAATCGCTCCATGCCGTTGGCCGATCAGCAGATTTGCTCAGGAGAGTTTGCGATGACCGACACCCGCAACGACCGGGCGGAAACCGCCCACCGTCACGACGACCGTGACCTGATCGAGAATGCGGAGGACGCGCCATCGGGTGCCGGCACGGCCGGTGGCAGGATTGCACGCGACGTCGGCAGCCGCGACGAAGAAAAGCGTGCGACCGATCCGGAGGGCGGCGTCACCGATGTTCAGAAGAGCGACAAGGTCCAGCCCTTCATTCCGACCCGGAGCGACCATGAAGGTGCTCAGCGATAGCGCAGGTGGATAGCTGACCGGGCGGATCCCCGCCCGGGTCAGCGTTCGCGGCTGAGTTCGTCGACTTCGCCCATGATCGTCTGAAGGGCGGTCATGTTCGGATCGGCCTTGTGCTCGCGACGCGAAGGCAGGCGTCCGTCGCTGAGCAGGGCCTCGAGGGCGACGCGTCCGCGCGCCACGCGGCTCTTGATCGTGCCGACGGCGCAGCCGCAGATCTCGGCCGCCTCCTCATACGCGAAGCCGCCGGCACCAACGAGGATCAACGCCTCTCGCTGCGGCTGAGGCAAATGCAGGAGTGCACGCTGCATGTCGCCAAGTTCGACGTGACGATCCTGGCTGGCCGGCGCGGCAAGCAGCTTGCTGGCGGTCAGTTCGTCCCACTCGCCCTTGAAACGGGCGCGGCGCATTTGCGAAAGGAAAAGGTTGCGCAGGATGATGAAGGTCCATGCCCGCATGTTGGTGCCGGCCTGGAAACGCTTGCGCGCTGCCCAGGCCTTCAACAACGTCTCCTGGACGAGATCGTCCGCCAGATCACGGTTGCCCGAAAGCGAGCGTCCAAACGCGCGCAGGTGCGGGATGACCCGCGCCAGCTCCGCCTTGAACTCATCGTCGGAGAGCGAAACGTGCTCGACCGCGGGCGCCTCGCCCGTTTCGGAAGCGTCAACTTCTTGCATCAACTCGCCCCAGCCTTCCACCGCACGAATAGGTGCGGCGTTCGTCCGCCGACCCAAATAGGGACGCGGCTTTCCGATTACGATGGTCAATGGCTGCGATGCGGGTCAGCCCCAGTAGATGAGCAGCAGCGCGAACAGGACGACGATCAGCGCCAGCGAGGCACCGAGTACGTAGCGCACGACACCGGGCGTGGACCCCGCCCGCGCCTCAGTCGCTGTTTCATGAATACGTTTGTCGTCCAACGCGGCTGCCCCTTATCCGTATCGTTTCGCCAACGCATCCTGCGCCGGCGGGTTCCCTACCGATTTCAGGCGGGAACCGTGGCCGCGTCGAAGAACAGCGCCTGGCTGATCGCCGCCTTGACCGTCGACCGCTGGAACGGCTTGGTGATGAGGAAGGTCGGTTCCGGACGCTCGCCGGTCAGCAGCCGCTCCGGGAAGGCGGTGATGAAGATCACGGGGACGCTGAACTCCGCGAGGATGTCCTTCACGGCATCGATGCCCGAACTGTCGTCGGCAAGCTGGATGTCGGCAAGAACCAGCCCGGGCCGCTTCGCGCGGGCCTGCGCAACGGCCTCGTCGCGGGTGACGGCGACGCCGTTGATCCCGTGGCCCAAATCGCGGACGATCGTCTCAAGGTCCATGGCGATGATCGGCTCGTCCTCGATGATGAGCACGTCGGCGTGGGTCTGCCGCTCGATCTCGGCGAGCGCTTCGGCGACGAGCTGGTCGACCTCCTTCGCGGAGGCGTCGATCAGGTAGCCCGCATCCTCGGAGGTGAAGCCCTCCATCGCGGTCAGCAGCAGCGCCTGCCGCGAACGAGGCGTGATGTGGGTCAGCCGCGCGTCGGCGATGGTCGCCTGATCCGTGCCGTCGCCGTCCTCGATGCCGTCATCCTCGTTGGCCGAGGACCAGATCCGCTGGAACGTCCGGTAGAGACCGAGCCGCGCATCGATGTCCCGGGGGAAGTCGGCGGGCGCGGCGACGATCGCCTCCAGCGCGGCGCGGACGTAGGTGTCCCCATGGGCCTGGCTTCCAGTAAGGGCGCGCGCATAGCGGCGCAGGAAGGGCAGGTGCGGGGCGAGATCCTGGCCGAGCGACATGGTACGGTTTCACTCCTTGATGATTGGTCGGTTATTGAGGATGGCGGCCGCGGATTGCAAGACGCGCAGCCCGGTCGTCCCCCAATCCGACCGTCGTCGTTTTGGAGGGAACTAACGCCGGGCTTTTTGGTTTCCATCGCGCGCACATCGGATCCAAGTAGAAACCGATGGGCCGGCGTGTCGCGGCCGGCCGGCGTGAAGGCATGGATTTGGGGGCGGGCGTTTTGGCGTTGGAACAGAAAGATCGCAGTTCATCGCGCGCCGGCGGCGCGAAGGGCATCAAGGTCGGAACGCGGCCGAAGACAGGCAATTCGGTGCAAGGTAACGTCGGATCGGCGCTTCGTTCCGCTTATGAGCAGACGGTAAGTGAGAATATTCCTGCTGAGATGCTCGACCTGCTCGGTAAGCTGTCCTGACGGTTCAATGCCGTGAGGACGTTCGTGCGGGCTAGTGCCCGAAACCATACGTCATGACTGCCGCGCGTTTTGCCCGTCTGTCCACGGGCATGAAGATGCTGCTGATCCTCAGCATCGCTCTGCTGCCGTTGGGGCTAATCGCCCTGATGGCGTCGCTGCATTCCGCCCGTTCGAATAAGAGCGACCGCGAAGCGGAAGCGCGCCTGATCGCGCTGGGCAGCGCCCGCGAGTTGACCAGCGCGATCGCCCGCGGCACCGGCACGCTGCGCGGTGCGCTCGATACGATCAACGCCGCTCCATTCGATGCCGCGACGTGCCGCCGTGTGTTCGGCGTCGCTGCCCGGTCGCAGCGTTGGGAGACGCACTTCGCCCTCTTCGACCTCGAAGGCCGCAAGATCTGCGCGACTCCGGGCTTCTCGCCGTTGCCGGTGACGCCGCCGACGGCTGAAAGCGGCGTAGACGCCCGTGTGATCGAAAGCGCCCGTACCGTCCGCTTCGATATCGTCGACCGCTCGGCCGCTCTTGTGGCGGCAGGCGAGCTTCCGGAAAGTGCGCTCAACCAGATCGTGCGGCCGCCGGTCACGTCCGGCTCGTACGGCATCGTCATCCGCCAGGGTGATGCCGATATCACGATCGCCCGGACCCGGCGCTCCAGTCCGCTCAATCAGCTCGTCACGGCGGCAGGGCCGGTCGCGAACGGCCAGCTCGCGCTCGAACTGACGATCAATGCCACGCCGATCCGCGCGATCGAGGTGCTGATGGTGCTGCTGCCCATCTTGATGTGGATCTTCGCGGCCGGGATCGGCTGGTTCGTCGTCGATCGCCTGCTGGTGCGGCCGCTCGGACAGATGCAGCGTGCCATTTCGGGATACAAGGTCGGCGACGGGCCGCTGACCCTGCCCCACCTGACCACGCCGTCGCAGGAAATCCGGGGGCTGGGCGAGGCGTTCCGCGCCGTCACCTACCGCCTCTCCCAGCACGACGAAGAACTGGAGCAGGCGCTCGCCCGCCAGACCCTGCTCACGCGGGAGGTCCACCACCGCGTCAAGAACAACCTCCAGGTCGTCGCCAGCCTCATCAACCTCCACGCCCGCTCCGCCGCCACCGACGAAGCCGCGGCGGCCTACGCAGCGATCCAGCGGCGGGTCGATGCGCTGTCGGTCGTTCACCGTAACCACTTTGCGGAACTGGAGGAAAATCGCGGGGTCGGACTTCGCGCGCTGATCGGCGAGCTTGCCTCCAACCTGCGCGCCACGGCCAGCCCCGATGCCACCGACCTGCTCATCTCGCTGGATCTGGTGCCGGCCTTTGCCAGCCAGGACGTCGCCGTGCCGGTCGCTTTCCTGATCACCGAGATCGTCGAGATGGCAATGCTGTGCCAGCCCCACGCCACGATCACGATTCGCCTCGAGGCGGCCGAGCAGCCGCTGAAGGCGCGACTGACGATCCTTGCGCCGGCTCTCGCCAGTGAACAGTGCCGCTCCCATGCGGCGCTCAGCCGGTTCGACCGCGTTATCGAGGGCCTCTCGCGCCAGTTGCGAGCCAAGCCGATCCGGAACGATGCCGAAGGCAGCTTCGTCATCGAGATTCCCGTGGCGGCCCCGCTCGAAGACAGTTGACAGGCTTGCTGCACGCGCGGCGCAATTTTTTTCGCGCTTCGGGGAACGCGAATGATCCGGGGCGGTTCTTTCCCGTGAGGATAGCGACCTTTTGCCCCCCCCGCTCTCGCTATCCCTCACATGGGCCCGGACCGCCGACTCCCCCCCCGACGGCGCTCCGGGCCCAAATTCTTTCCAGACGGTCGCTCCTCCACATACAGATCTTCGGCAATCCGGATCGGTACTGGAACAATCAACAGCGCCGTGCATTCAGAAGCCGGTTCCAAGGGAACAGCTTCAAAGTCGACAAGGAGGATGGCACATGGTGCGCAAGGTTCTGGCGCTCGCTCTCGTGGCGGGCAGCATGATGGTCGCGGCCTGCAACACCGTCGAAGGCGCCGGCAAGGACGTCTCCTCGGCTGGCGAGGCCGTCTCGGACGCGGCCAAGTAAGCCGCTAAGTCGAATTCGGTGGCCTTCGGGCCGCTTGCGGGCGTCGTCGGGAAACCGGCGGCGCCCGTTCCGTATGTACAGAATGATCGATGCTGGCCGGTTAGGAACGACGCTAAGGAAGATCGCTTAGAGCGGTCGTCTGCGCCTCGCGCGCGCGCCTGCGCTCGGTGAAGAGAATACCGATCAGCGCGAGTTCGTAGAGGATCACCAGCGGCAGCGCGAGCATGAGCTGCGAAACGACGTCCGGCGGCGTCAGCACCGCCGCCACCGCGAACGCACCGACGATCGCGTAGCGGCGCCCTGCCTTCAGCTGCGCGCGGGTGACGATCCCGGCCCGCTCCAGCAGCATCAGCAGCACCGGGAGGAGGAAGGCCACGCCGAAGCCGAACAGAAATTTCGTGACGAAATTGAGATAGTTGCCGACCGCCGGCAGCGCCTCCTGCTGGATCCCGCCGATCTCGCCCTGGTAACCGAGGAGGAAATGCAGCGCGAGCGGCATGGCGACAAAATAAGCCAGCGATGCGCCGGTCAGGAACAGGACGGGCGTCATGATCAGGAACGGCAGGAAAGCGCGCTTCTCCTTGGCGTAGAGGCCGGGCGCGACAAACTGCCACAACTGGATCGCGAGGATCGGGAAAGCGAGCATGATCGCCGCGAAGAAGGCGACCTTCACCTCCGCGAAGAACGCCTCGAAGATGTCGGTGTAGATGATCTTGCCCTGCCCTGCCCGCAGCAACGGCTGGACGAGGAACGCAAAAATTGGCCGGGCAAAGTACAGGCAGATCGCGAAGGCAGCGCCCAAAGCGGCGAAGCTCCACAGCAGACGGCGGCGAAGCTCGACCAGATGCTCGAGCAAAGGCGCGCGGCTGTCGTCGATGTCCTTCACGCCGACCGCCCCGATTCGTCGGTGTCCACGGTGGCAGCCGGCTGATCCGCTGGCGCCGGCGGCAATGGCAGCGGCGTCATGTATGGTGGTTCAGGCGTAGCCGTGGGCGGGTCGGTCGCAGGATGCTCGCGCATGATCCGCTCATTCTCCGCTGCCCATCGCTTCTCCATTTCCTCGATCTCGGCCTGGCGCATCATCTCGTCCATGCCGGACCGGAAGTGTCGGGCGACCCCCCGCGCACGGCCGACCCAATAGCCGACGGTGCGCATCAGCTTGGGCAGGTCCTTGGGCCCGATCACGACCAGCGCGACCAGGGCGACCATCATCAGCTCGGTTGGGGCGACATCGAACATCGGCGGCTTCTAGACGCTGCCACGGTTTAGTCGAGCCGGCATCGCGCCCGGCGACCACCTGCGCAGGTCACAGGCGGGGCCAAGCAGGTCCGGAAGACGGATCCGATGGATCAGCCGTGCGGCCGATCGTCCTTCATCGGCTGCAACTCGCGCTCGGCGGACGGCTCCGGCGGCGGCGCAGTCTGCAGGCGCGGCGCAGGCCGATCGACGACGGGCTCGTCCTCCTCGGTCATGCCCTTCTTGAAGCTCTTGATGCCCTTCGCAACGTCGCCCATCATGTCGGAGAAGCGGCCCTTCCCGAACAGCAGCATCACGACGACGCCGACGACGAGCCAATGCCAGAGGCTCAGACCACCCATGATCAATCTCCTTGTGCCGTGCCTTATCTAAGGATCGCCGGCATCCTTTTCCATCTCTAGCGAAAGCGTGCTCATGTCCAGAGGATCGAGCAGCCCGGCGGCGCTGAGCTCGTCGATCCCCGGCAGGTCGCGACGACCGGTCAGCCCGAAGTGGGAGAGGAAAGCTGGCGTAGTCGCATAGAGCAACGGCCGGCCCGGAACCTGGCGGCGCCCGGCAGGACGGATCCAGCCGGCCTCCATCAGCACGTCGAGCGTGCCCTTGGAGATCTGGACACCGCGGATCGCCTCGATCTCGGCGCGGCTGACCGGCTCGTGATAGGCGACGATCGCCAGGGTCTCGATCGCGGCGCGGCTCAGGCGACGCGGCTCGGCACGCTCCCGCCGCAGCAGGTGGGCGAGATCGGGTGCGGTCTGGAAGTGCCAGCGGCCACCGCGTTCGACCAGGTTGATGCCGCGACCCGCATAATCCTGGCGGAGGGTGGCCAGCGCCGCAGCGACATTCACACCGTCGCCGACGCAGACAGCGATCGCCGCCTCGGCCAGCGGTGTCTCCGCTGCGAACAAGGCGGCCTCCACCGCCCGTACGCCGTCATCCAACTCGCCACTCATGCCCGGCGAAGCAGGAGCGGCGCGAACGCTCCATCCTGGCTGAGCGCGACCTTGCCGAGCCGGGCAAGTTCCAGGGCGGCCACGAAGCTGGAGGCGAGTGCCGACCGCCGGAAGCTGTCGTCGACACCTTCCGGCAGGAAGCGTTCGAGCACGGTCCAGTCGATCCGCTCGCCGACCATCCGCTCGACCCGGGCGAGCGCCTGTTCCAGCGTCATCACCGGCCGCCGCGACACGACGTGGATGGCCGGACGGCCCCGGGCGCGGACCGCCCCGTAAGCGGCGATCAGGGAGAATAGATCGGCCTGCCAGGCGGGCGTCCGTACCAGCCGCAAACCTTCGGGGGCACCGCGCGGGAAGACATCCCGGCCGAGCCGGTCCCGCGCCACCAGACGGGCACCGGCTTCCCGCATCGCATCCAGCCGTTGCAGGCGAAGTTGCAGGCGCAGCGCCAATTCCTCGGCGCTGGGCTCGGCCTCAACCTCGCGCGGCAGGAGCAGGCCGGATTTGAGGTAGGCGAGCCACGCCGCCATCACGAGATAATCGGCTGCAACCTCCAGCCGCAGCGCATCGGCGTTGCGAATGAAGTCGAGATATTGTTCGACCAGCGCCAGGATCGAGATCTCGCGGAGGTCCACCTTCTGGGCGCGGGCGAGCGTCAGCAGCAGATCCAGCGGCCCCTCCCACCCGTCGAGCGCGAGCGTCAGCGTCTCGGCAGGGGGTGCGACGTCGTCCATCGGGGCAGGCTTACCACGCGCCGCAGGGTGCGTCAGGCGTAGGCGAGCAACGAGTCGCGCTTGGCGATGAGTGCGTCGAGCGGCGTCGTGGAAGCGGCGCCGGCGATCGTCGCCATTGCGGCATCGAGCCGTGCCAGCGCCGCTTCCGTGATCGCGCCGACGGCACCGGCAACGGCGACCATCTCCGCCATGTCGCCCGAACAGTGGAGCGCAATGTCGCAGCCTGCCGCGAGCACACCGGCCGCTCGGTCGTCGAACCCGCCGCTCAGCGCGTGCATGCCGAGATCGTCGGACATGAGCAGGCCGTCGAACCCGATACGGCCACGAATGACCTCCCCGATAACCGTGGGCGACAGGCTGGCGCACTGGTCGGGATCCCAGGCCGGGTAGACGACGTGCGCGGTCATCGCCATCGGCACGTTGCGCAGCTTCACGAACGGCTCGAGATCGCGTTCGAGCGCCGCTTCATCGGCGTCGACGACCGGTAGCTCGACATGGCTGTCGGCCATCGCGCGGCCGTGGCCGGGGACATGCTTGACCACGCCGACTACGCCACCTTTGCGCAGGCCGTCGATCACCGCCCGACCCAGGGAGGCGACACGCATCGGCTCTCGTCCAAGCGCGCGGTCGCCGATGATGTCGTGGCCTTCGGAGGTGCGGACGTCGAGCAGCGGCAGGCAGTCGACGGTGATGCCGACCTCCGCCAGCATGACCGCGATCGCCTGCGCATTGACGCGCGCCGCCTCGATCGCGGAGATCGGCGCCACGTCGTAGAGCGCGTCGAATCGCTCGGCTTGCGGAAAAGCCGGCCACTCCGGCGGCTGCATCCGCGCCACCCGGCCGCCTTCCTGATCGATCAGAATCGGCAGGTCGGCCCGGCCGGAGAGCGCGCGCAGATCGTCCGTCAGCCGCCGCAGCTGGACCCGATCGACGCAATTGCGCCTGAACAGGATATAACCGGCCGGATTCGCCTCGGCGAAGAAAGCGCGCTCGGCAGGGAGGAGATCGGGACCGGACAGGCCGAGGAACAGAGGCTTCATCGCGTCACGATAGCGGCAAAGCAGTCGTCGTTGAACCGTCTACGAAGGCGCTCTGCAGGGCGCCCTAGTTCGAGACCACGGCACAGGTCTCGCCGGCCACCTTGAGCTTGCCGCACACCGTCCGGGCATCCGGGCCGGCGGTCGCGCGCAGCCGATACATCGTGCCGCCACCGATGGTGACCGGCGTGACCGAACTCGTCAGGGGCTTGAGGTAACCGAACCGACCGGACATCGCCTTCCAGGCCGCACTGGCGCTCGCGGCGCTGGAGAAGGCGCCGAGCTGGATGACACCGCCGCGGAGCGGCGCTGCCGTGCCGGCGGGCACAGCAGGCGCGACCGCCGCCGTGCTTGTGGGAGGCGCAGGAGCGACATCGGCGGGTGCGGCCGCCGCGTCGGAGGCCGTCACGCTGCCGGCGCCCGTTACCGGCGCTTCGGGCAGAGCGGCGATGTCGATCGCGGCATTGACGTCGGCACCGGCGCTCGCGGCGAAGGCGGCGTCGCCCTGGCCTTCGACCTTCATGCCACCGGGTTCGGCGGGCTTCTCCTTATAGGCTCCTGCGGGCGCGGCGATCAGTTCGCCCTCACCGCCGGCGCCGGATTGGCCACGGTCGCGAAGCCAGAAGACGCCGCCGATGACCAGACCAAGCGCGACCAGGGCCGCAACGAGCGCCGCAACGAGGGCCCCTGCCCCGCCCCCGCGCTGGTCCTCGTCTTCCACGGGTTCCAGCCAGGGCAGACGATCCTCGTCCTGAAGAACCCGTTCTGCGTCCGACATCACGCCATCTCCTCGGCTGCCTTAACTCCCATTAAGCGCAAACCGTTACGAATGATTTGCCCCATCGCATCGGCCAAGGCGAGACGGGCGGACGTGATTTCAAGGTCGTTAACCATCAAAAAGCGGCGGGCGGGGTCATCGTTGCCGCGGTTCCATAGCGCGTGGAACGCCGCCGCGAGATCGCCCAGATAGAAGGCGATACGATGCGGCTCGCGCGTCGTCGCCGCCGCCTCCAGGACGCGCGGAAATTGCGCCGCGAACTTGACCAGCCCAAGCTCCTCGTCGTCCAGCAGGGTCAGGTCGGCCGGTATCGGCTGCAGCCCCTCGGCCGCCAGGCGGCGGTGAAGCGACCGGGTGCGGGCATGGGCATACTGAACGTAGAAGACGGGATTGTCCTTCGACGCCTCGACCACCTTGGCGAAGTCGAAGTCCATCTGCGCATCGGCCTTGCGGGTCAGCATGGTGAAGCGGACGACGTCGCGCCCCACTTCCTCGACCACGTCGGCCAGCGTCACGAAGGATCCCGAGCGCTTCGACATCTTGACCGGCTCACCGGCGCGGAGCAGCCGGACCATCTGGATGAGTTTGACGTCGAGCGGCACGGTGCCGCCGGTCAGCGCCCGCACCGCGGCCTGAATGCGCTTCACCGTGCCCGAATGATCGGCGCCCCAGATGTCGATCAGCTCGTCGGCACCCTGCGCCTTCTGATAGTGATAGGCGAGATCGTTGCCGAAATAGGTGTAGCTGCCGTCCGACTTGCGGACCGGACGATCGCTGTCGTCACCGAACAGCGTCGACCGGAACAGCGTGAGCTCCACCGGCTCCCAATCGTCGGGCGTCTCACCCTTCGGAGCCTCCAGCACGCCTTCGTAGATATAGCCGTCGGCCCGCAGCCGATCGAGCGCGGCGGTGACGCGGCCGGTACGCTGGACCTCGGCCTCGGACGCGAAGACGTCGTGGTGAATGCCGAGCAGAGCGAGATCGGCGCGGATCAGCTCCATCATCGCCGCGACCGCGCGCTCGCGGAAGATGGCGAGCCACTCCATCTGGAAGTCGCCCCGATAGGTGTCGCCGAACTCGACGGCGAGCGCCTCACCCACCGGCTTTAAATATTCGCCCGGATAGAGCCCGTCGGGGATCGTGATCGTATCGCCCAGCGCCTCGCGGTAGCGCAGGTACACCGACTGGGCGAGCACCGTGACCTGGCCGCCGGCGTCGTTGACATAATATTCGCGGGTTACCGCATAGCCGGCATGCTCGAGCAGGCTGGCCAGTGCATCGCCTACTACCGCCCCGCGGCAATGGCCCATGTGCATCGGCCCGGTCGGATTGGCGGAGACATACTCGACGTTGACGCGGCGGCCTGCGCCCAGCGTCGAGCGGCCATATTCATCGCCGTCCTCCAGAATGCGGGCGAGTTCGGCGCGCCACGCCTCTGGTGTTAGGCGGACGTTGATGAAGCCGGGTCCGGCAATCTCCGCCGAGACGATTTCGGGCAGCTCGCCGAGACGCGGCGCGATCAGTGCGGCGAGTGCGCGCGGATTTGTGCCGGCCGGCTTGGCGAGCACCATCGCGGCATTGGTGGCGAGATCGCCATGCGTGGGATCGCGCGGCGGCTCGACCGCGACGTTGCGGCGGTCGAGACCGTCCGGCAGCGCGCCGGATGCGACGAGTTCGTCGAGGATCGCGCCGAGCTGCGCGGCGAAACGGGTATAGAGGGTCACGATGGCCATGTTCCGCCTGATGGGGAAAGGCGGCGCTTTAGCGGAAACAAGGCTCCCCGGTCCACCGACTCGCGCGCATGGGCTACAGCCCCTCGGGCATGTCGACCGGGCCGACGACCTCGCGATAGCGCGCGACGGCGTAGCGGTCCGTCATGCCAGCGATGAAGTCGGCGATGTGGCGGGTGCGCCCCGGCTCCTCCGCGGGCAGACGATCGTGCCAGCTGGCGGGCAGCAGCGACGGGTCGGCAGCATAGGCCGCGGTCAGCCCGGCGACGATGCCGCGGGCCTGCTCCGCGACCTCCATCTGGACCGGATGATGGTAGAGCCGGGCGTACATGAAGCGCTTGAGCAGCCGCTCGTGCCCGGCCATGCCCTCGGAGAAGCCGACCAGCGGGCGCCCCGCCGCCCGCACCTCGTCCGGTGAACCCACGCCCGCCTCGGCAAGACGGACGCGGGTCTCCGCGATCAGATCCCCAACCATGCGGCCGATCTGCACCCGGATCAGTTCGGCAAACGATCGTCTCGGCGAAATGTCCGGCAAGCGGGCGCTCACCTCGTCCCAGCATTCGGCGACGAGTGGCACCTCGCGCACGGCATCGAGGCTGAGCAGGCCGGCCCGGACGCCATCATCGATGTCGTGATTGTCATAGGCGATGTCGTCGGCGACGGCGGCGACCTGCGCCTCCAGCGATGGCCAACTGTCGAGATCGAGCGGGAAGCCGGCATCGGCCTCGGCCAGCGCCCAGGTCGGCGCAGCGACCGGGCCGTTATGTTTCGCCAGCCCCTCCAGCGTCTCCCAGCTCAGATTGAGGCCGTCCCAGCGCGGATACGGCGCCTCCAGTCGGGTCAGGACGCGCAAGGTATGCGCATTGTGATCGAAGCCGCCGGCATGGGCGGTCGCTGCCTTCAGCGCATCCTCACCGGCATGGCCGAACGGCGGGTGACCGATATCGTGGGCCAGACAGAGCGCCTCGGTCACATCCTCGTTCAGCCCCAGCGCGCGGGCGATGGTGCGGCCGATCTGGGCGACTTCCAGGCTGTGGGTCAGGCGGACACGGAAATGGTCGCCATCCGGTGCCACGAACACCTGCGTCTTGTGACGCAGCCGGCGAAACGCGATCGAGTGGATGATGCGATCACGGTCGCGCTGGAAGGCATCGCGTGGGCCGCGGGGCCCCTCTGCCTGTTCGAGGTAACGGCGGCCGCGGCTGGCCGCCGGATCACTTGCGTAAGGGGCCGGACCGTTCATCGCCCCGCCCATGCCCGCCCGCTTGCATGAAGTCGAGCGATGCGGATCACTCGTTGCCGAGCGGCTCGACCTTCATGCCACCGCGGCTGGTGAACTGGATCCCCCCGGTCCCCGCCTTGGCCAGCGAGTTGACGAAGCCCTGCGCCTCGCCCTCGGACTTGAACGGGCCGACCAGCAGTCGGTTCGACTGCTTCCAAGGCGCTGTGTAGGTCGTCCGACCGCCGAGCAGCTTGGGCGCCTTGGCCTTGGTCCGCTCCCACGCCTTGCCGAGATCGGCGCGGTTCGCGCCGCTTGCCACCTGCACCCAGTATCGCTCGCCGGCCGGAACCTTGGCCGCCTTCTCGGACTTGTCGTCCGCCTTGGCTTCACGGGTCGCGGCGTCCTTGGACTTGCCGTCTTTTCCCGTGCCGTCCTTCGCCTTGCTGTCCTTGGCAGCGGCCTCCTTGGCATCCTTGGCGTTCGCCTCCTTGGTCCGAGAGCCCTTGGCGTCGGCGGACCCGGTGGCCTTGCTCTTGCTGTCCTTGGCATCGGCGCTGGCGGCGTCGGCCTTGGCGTTGCTGCGGTCCTTGTCCTTGCCGGCGGTCTTGTCGTTCTTGGCGACAGTCCCCTTGGCTTTGGCGTCGCGCGAAGCGGTCGCGGCCGGCTTGGTAGCGACATCCTCCTCGTCCGAGGGCTTGGCGCGCGCTCCGTCCTTGCCACGCAATGCCGTCTTCGAACCGGCCGACCTAGTGTCCGTCGCAGCCTTGGCCGGCGTCGCCACGACCGCGGGTTTGGCCACAGGCGCGATCACCCGCGACTGGCGAGCGGCAGCAGGCGCGGGAGCGGAGGCGCGCTCGACCGGCTGCGCGGGCGTTGCAATCGCGGGAGATGTCACCTGCGCCGAAGCGGCAGGCGGCGTTGTGGGGCTTGCCGCGACGGTGCTGCCGGGAAGCTCGACGGCGCGGACCATCGGTGCGCTGGCACCAAGGCTCGTCGAAACGGTGGCCGGTGATGCCGCGGCGAGTTCAACCGGCGCCTGCGGACCGAAAGTGGCAGCGGGCCGCTCGGTGGTCGTGGCCGCGACAGCCTGCGGCGCGAGCGGGTCCGCGGCAAAGCCGGGGGAGGAGGTGGTTGCCGCCTGCGTCTGTGGCAGTGGCACCGATGCGCTTGGCGACGCCTGGGCAGTCATCGCCAGCGACGTCGTGGGCGGCGAAGCCGTAGGTGTCGATGCAACCACGGAAGAGGCGGCAGACGGCACCGTCGGAGCCGTCAGAGCCGTCAGAACAGTCCCTGCCGTGACAGGAGCCGGAGTGGGCGGCGGCACGGTGGCGCGGGCCACGGTTGTCGGCGCCGTTGGCGCGGGTACAACGGCCGGCGAAGGCTGCTGCGCTGCCGGCGGCACCGCCGCTGTCGCAGCGGCAGGCCAGGTCGCCGTGGGGCGGGCCGATGTGGCAGCGCTTGCCACCGGATAAGCCGGCGATGCTGACGGCCCGGGAACGTTGCCACGCGGCTGTACCTGCGCTGCAATTTGAGGCGCGACGGGTTGCGCCGCCGCGACCGCATAGCTGTTCGGGGCCGGTGCCGCCGTAACCGGTGCCGCGGCGGCCAGTTCGGCCGCACCCGGGCGGCGCCTCGGCGCGCGCGCGTTGGTGTTCGTCTGGATCGGCTGGTTGCTGGCGTAGGTCGTGGCTGGTGGGATCTGCGGCACGTCCGACCGCGGTCCGCCGACCGGCGCCGGTGTGCTCACCGGTGTGGCGGCGGCGCTGAACACCGGTTGGCTCGGGGTGATGGTACGGCGATCAGCAGGGAATTGGCCGAGATGGACGGCAGCCGCCTTCTCGCCCGGCCCAAGCGCCGCGAGCCGGCCGAAGTAGGGCAACAGCGCCTCGGCCTGCCCGCGCGGCATGACAGCAAGCGCTGCCTCCTCGGCACCGCTGCGGTCGCCGGTCAGCGCCAGCACGAAGGCGCGAACCCGCCACGCGGCACGGTCCTGCCGGCGGAGCAGCGCATCCAGCGTCGCCATCGCCGCCTGGCGATCTCCGGATATGGCCTGCGACACGGCCAACCGGCGCGTGATCTCGTCGTCCGGCCGCCAGCGCAACGCCTGTGTATAGTCGGCCTGAGCGCGGCGATTTTCGCCGCGGAGATCGTAGGCGAGGCCGCGATCCCCCGCGACCTCGCCCTCTGGAACACCGAGCGAAACCGCCTCGCCGAACAGCTTGAGCGCGGTCTTGGGCTGCTCGACCTGAACCAGCGCGGAGGCCAGCCCGAACTTGATGCGACCGTCGCGCGGCGAGATCTCCTCGGCGCGGGCGAAGAAGCTGATGGCGGCGTTGGCGTCGCCGATGGCGAGCGCAGACTTGCCGGCGCCGGTCAGCGCGTCGAGATTGCGCGGCATGGTCGACAGGACACGGAGGTAGCGGCCGAGCGCCTCGACCGGATCAGCCGGCACCGGCGTGCCGTAGACCGGCTGGGTCGGAGTGGTGGAGGTCACCGCCGGCTGGGCATGCGCGACGGTGGCTGCGACCAGGACCGTCCAGGACACCATCAGCCGCGCCGAAAGCTTTTGAGCGCGAAGGATCATGATGAGCCGATAAGGGCACGCCGCACCCGTATCGCAAGCTGTTTTCCGCGACGGCACGGCCGGCCGGTTTGCCGCGCGGACGAAATGCCGGGATGCTCGGGCAGGAGCTGTCGCCTGCCCGAGCCGACCCGCTTACTGGTTGTTCTGGCGGTTCAGGAAGCGCGGAATGTCGAGCGGATCGCGGCCGCGCGGCGCCTCGGGCTCTTCCTCGACCTGGGCCTTGGCGGCGCCGCGGGCGATGTTCGACATGCGCTCGAACAGCGTGCCGCCTTCCCGCGCACGCGCCGGGGCAGGCGCCTGGCGGGCCGGACGCGGCTCCTCGGCCGGCGCCGCGGACATCCACGGGCGGCCGGTATCGACGGCTTCGGTCTTGGCGGCGGCCGGCGTCGGCAGCGGGTTGCGCACGACCGGTGGGGTCAGTTCGGCATCGAGCAGCAGCTCGTCACCCTCATCGGCCGCGACCGGGGTCGTGGCGGCCACCGTCGCGGCGGCGGGCGAGGCGGTCGGCGCAGAGGCGGGAGCGGGCTCCGGCGCGCGCGCCTCAGGCGCCTGGACCGGCGCAGGCGCGGCGGCAGGAGCCGGGGCGGGCGCCGGACGATCCTCGACCTTGCGGGCGGCGGGGAAGCTGAACACCTTGGCCGGCTCGGCCTGCGGCGACACGTCGGCCTCTATGCCGGTGGCGACCACCGACACGCGGATCTTGCCTTCCAGGTCGTTGTTGAAAGCCGAACCCCAGATGATGTTGGCGTCGGGATCGACCAGTTCCTTGATGTGGTTGGCGGCCTCGTCGACCTCCATCAGGCGCATGTCCTCGCCGCCGGTGATCGAGACGATGACGCCCTTGGCGCCCTTCATCGACACGCCGTCGAGCAGCGGGTTGGCGATGGCGCGCTCGGCGGCCTCGATCGCGCGGTTGTCGCCGCCGGCTTCGCCCGTGCCCATCATCGCCTTGCCCATCTCGCTCATCACCGAACGGACGTCGGCGAAATCGAGGTTGATCAGGCCCGGCATGACCATCAGGTCGGTGATGCCGCGAACGCCCTGCTGCAGGACCTCGTCGGCCATCTTGAACGCTTCCTTGAAGGTCGTGTTCGGGTTGGCGATCAGGAACAGGTTCTGGTTGGGGATGACGATCAGCGTGTCGACGTGCTTTTGCAGCTCCTCGATGCCGGCATCGGCCGACTTCATGCGGCGATTGCCTTCGAAGCTGAACGGCTTGGTGACAACGCCCACGGTCAGGATGCCCCGGTCGCGCGCCGCCTTGGCGATGACCGGCGCCGCGCCGGTGCCGGTGCCGCCGCCCATGCCCGCCGCGATGAAGCACATGTGGGCGCCTTCCAGCGCCGCTTCGACCTGCTCCAGCGTCTCTTCCGCTGCAGCACGGCCGATCTCCGGCCGCGAACCGGCGCCCAGACCCTGGGTGATGCGTAGGCCGAGCTGGATGCGCCGCTCCGCCGCCGAGGCGTTGAGCGCCTGCGCGTCGGTGTTGGCGACCACGAAATCGACGCCCTGGACGTCCGAGGCGATCATGTTGGCGATCGCGTTGCCGCCGGCGCCACCGACGCCGATTACACTGATCCGCGGCCGAAGCTCATCGACTTCGGGCCGGATGAATTCGATCGTCATGCACATTCTCCCGGATGGTCCGCGGCGGCGAAGCACCTCTTCGGCAGAATCTTGCCCGAAGCGATTCCGTGACGCACGCGAAAAGTTAATTGATCCACGATTTAATTCAGTAGCCGGCGCGGACGGCGGAAATCAGCCGTTGCAACAGGTTGGAGGGCGACGAGCGATGCACCGTCTGCGGCGTCGCGACTGCCAGCGTCCGCAGATCGACCGGGTTCGAAGCGACGTATTGGGCAAGGCCGGCAAGAGTGGCGAAAGCGGGTCCGCTATGCGCCTCCGGCAAACCTGCCAGTCCACGCGGGCGACCGATCCGGACCGAGCGGCCGAGCACGCCCTGGGCGTAATCGGCGATGCCCTTCAGCTCGGCACCGCCGCCCGTCAAAACCACCTGGCGTCCCACCGGCCCGGCGAAACCGAGCTTCTTCAGCGCGGCGGCGATCTCGCCCATCCAATGCTCGAGCTGCTGGCGGATCACGGTGATGAGCTGCGCCCGGGTAATGCGGGTGGTTTCCGCACCATCCTCCTCGCCGGCCATCGGCGCCACGTCGATCATGTCGTGATTGTCGCGCGGCGACGTCGTCGCCGATCCGTAGAAGGTCTTCATCCGCTCCGCCTGGCTGCGGCGCGTGCCGAAGGCCGAGGCGATCGCGTCGGTGATGTCCGAGGCGCCGATCGCGATCGTCTCCAGGCCGACCAGCATCCCACCGGCAAACAGCGAGACGTTGGTCGTGCCGGCCCCAAGTTCGACCAAAGCGACGCCGAGTTCGCGCTCTTCTTCGGACAGGCACGCCATGCCGGTCGCGATCGGCGCGGCGACGATCGACTTGACCTCCAGCATGGCCGAACGGACGCAGAGATCGAGGTTGCGGACCGGCGAGGCCTCGGCGGCGACGACATGGATGTCCACGCCAAGCCGATCGGCATGGAGACCGAGCGGCGTCTTCACCCCGTTCAGCCCGTCCAGCGTGTAGAGCGCCGGCTGGGCATGGAGCACCATCCGTCCGTCCGGATCGATCGAGCCGCGCCCGGCGGCGAGCAGTTCGTCGATATCCTCCTGTTCGATCCGGTGGCCGCCAAGATCGACTTCGACCGAAGCAAGCTTGGAAACCAGCCCGCCCGCTGAAAAGCTGACCCAGACGTCCTCGATGTTGATGCCGGCGATCCGCTCAGCCTGCTCGACCGCCTCGCGCACCGCCGCCTCAGTGCGCGGCATGTCGGCGATGTAGCCGCGGCGCACGCCCTTGCTCTCGCGCTGCCCCGTACCGAGCACCTGGAGCTCGCCCCCCTCGGGCGCTCGGGCGATCAGCGCGCACACCTTGGACGATCCGATGTCCAGCACCGTGATCAGGGAGTCGCCGCGTGTCTGTGCCATGGTCTTGTCCCCAACCCCGTCAGATGGTTTTCGCCGGCACGGCTTTGTCCGTGGCGACCTGCTGACCCACTTCCTGTGCCGGACGCACGACGATGCGGTCTGGCAGGCGCATGTCGAACCGCATGAAGCCCTGACCGAGCAGCCGCGAGCGCTGATCACGGCTGGCGAAGTCGGCCAGAGCGGCGCGCGCCTCCTTCTCGCCTTCAGGCAGCGCCAGCGTCTCCCCGGACTGGAAGCGCAGGTCCCAACGGCGATCACCGATCCAGCTTGCGCCGGCGAACATCGGCTTGAGAGACGGCGCCGCCGACATCAGCGACGCAAGCGCCGCGACCTGGCGGTTCGCCGCCGGGCCGACCACGATCGGCAGGTTCTCGGGCATCGCATCCAGCCGCACCGGGGCGATGAGGGTGCCGTCCTGCGCGATCAGCGACAGCTTGCCGCGATACTGCCAGATCGCCGCCGGCTTACGCTCGACGACGTCGATCACGAGCGTGTCTGGCAAGCGGCGGGAGACCCGTGCGTCGGCGATCCAGCCGAACTGCAGCAGCCGGTCACGGATCGCGGTCAGGTCGACCAGCGGCATCGCCCGCGACTGCTGCTCCAGCGCCACGTCATAGACGCGGGCACGCTCCATGTTGTTGATACCGCGGATCTCGATCCGGTTCACGGCAAAGCCGGCGCGGCCCGCGGCCTCGCCCAGTTCGATGCCGATCATCTGCGGCAGCTTCATCGCGATCAGGCCGGCCACGACCAGCCCGGCCATGACAAGCCCGAGCAGGATGTTGCCGCCGCGGCGGATCTTCTGCTGCACCGGCCCCGGAATGACCGCCAAGGCACGACCGGCGGGCGCCGGCAGGCGCGGCTGCGCACGGCCCCGCCCGGTCGCCGCGACGCGCTTGCGGGGGGTGGCCGGTCCGCGCCGGATCCGCGCCCGATCTTCCTGCCTGCCGCTCATCGCTGCTCTCCCTGGTCGAGCGCTTCCTCGACGATCCGCTGGACGAGTTGCGGATAGCTCATGCCGATGTGGCGGGCCTGTTCGGGCACCAGGCTGAGCGGCGTCATGCCCGGCTGGGTGTTGACCTCGAGCAGGTAGAGCCCTGCGAGCCCCGCCTCCTCGTCCCAGCGGAAGTCGGACCGCGATGCGCCCCGGCACTTCAGGATGCGATGGGCACGGGCCGCCATGTCCATGGCCGCGCCGGCGATCTCGGCAGGAATCTGCGCCGGGCAGATGTGGGTGGTCAGCCCGTCCGTATATTTGGCCTCATAGTCGTAGAAACCGGTGCTCGGCTTCAGCTCGGTGACGGCGAGCGGCTTGTCTCCGAGCACGGCGACGGTGAGCTCGCGCCCCTTGATGAACGGCTCGGCCAGGAGTTCGGCGAACTCCTGCCACGGCCCGATCGCATCGCGCGAGATCGGCGTGCCGTAGTTGCTGGTCGCGGTGACGATGGCGACGCCGACCGAGCTGCCCTCGTTGACCGGCTTCAGCACATAGGGCCGCGGCAGCGGATCGGCGGCGTACAGGCTCTCGCTCGCGACTAGGAAGCCGCCCGGCATGCGGATGCCGTGCGGCACCAGCTCGTTCTTGGTCAGCTGCTTGTCGATCGCGATGACCGACGTGGCGAGACCGGAATGAGTGTAGCAGAGCCCCATTAGGTCGAGCATGCCCTGCACGGAGCCATCCTCGCCGGGGGTGCCATGAAGCGCGTTGAACACCACGTCGGGTGCCGCCTCGCGCAGCCGGAAGGCGACGTCACGGTCCATGTCGATGCGCGTGACGCGGTGGCCGAGGCTTTCGAGCGCATCGGCCACGCCCTTGCCGGAGGTCAGCGAAACCTCGCGCTCGGCGGACCAGCCACCCATCAGGACGGCGATGTGCAGCGGCTGGATGCTCATGCCGGCACCCCGACGCGCTGGATTTCCCATTCGAGCGTCACGCCGGAATGCGCGAGCACGCGCGCACGCACTTCCTCACCCAGCGCTTCGATGTCCGCCGAAGACGCGGCACCGAGGTTAAGGAGGAAATTGCAATGCTTCTCGGAGACCTGCGCGTCGCCGATGCGGAGGCCACGGCAGCCCGCCGCGTCGACCAGTCGCCAGGCCTTATCGCCGTCCGGGTTCTTGAAGGTCGATCCGCCGGTACGGCTGCGCAGCGGCTGCGATGCCTCCCGCTCGGCGGCGATGCGGTCCATCTCGGCGCCGATCGCCTCGCGGTCGCCGGGCGTGCCCGCGAAAACCGCCTCGACGACGATCGCGCCCTCCGGAAGCTCGGAATGGCGGTAGCTGTAGCCGAGCCGCTCTGCCGGCCAGGTTTCGACGCTGCCGTCGCGCAGCACCAACGTCGCCTCGACTAGGATGTCGGACACGTCGCGGCCATAGGCGCCCGCGTTCATCCGCACCGCCCCGCCGGCCGTGCCGGGAATGCCGCGGAGGAACTCGAGCCCGGCAATGCCTGCATCGCGGGCCGCACTGGCCACGGCGATGCCGGGTGCGCCGCCGCCGGCGCGTACCCGCATCCCATCGACCGCGATGCGCGCGAACGGCTTGCCAAGTCGGACGGTAACACCTGGAAAGCCGCCGTCGCGGATGATGAGGTTCGAACCGAGACCAAGGGCGAGGAGCGGCGCCTGCGGGTCACTGCCGGCGAGAAAGGCCGACAGATCAGCCGTGTCCGCCGGCTCGAACAAGGTCGCGGCCGCCCCGCCGGACTTGAACCAGACCAGAGGCGCCAGCGGCGCATCGGCCGTCAATCGGCCGCGCGTCGGACCGACGCCGGAGGCGCGCTGCGTTTTCAATCGATGCCCCAGATCTTGGCCCAGCTCGCCCATGCCTTCCGATTGGCCTCGGCGGCCTTCATCATGGCGTCCTGCGCGTCGAGCATGGCCTTGGCCGGATCGAGCATCTTGGCGCTCGCCTCGATAGCGCGCCGCTGCGCCTCGATCGCCTGGGTCTGCAAGTCCAGCGCGTTCTGCCACAGATCGTTCATGCGTCGACCTTTCGCGCAGCGCCGATCGCCTCGGCGAGACCGGCTGCCCATTTGGTAATGTCACCGGCGCCAAGGCAGATCACCATGTCGCCCGGCTGAGCGACGTCGGCCAGCGCCTCCGCCAGCGCCTCAGGCCCGGCAATTTCGTGCGCCGAACGGTGGCCGCGGCGCTTGAGCCCGGTGACCAGAGCGGCCGCATCGACCCCGTCGATCGGTGCCTCGCCGGCGGCGTAGACCGGCGCGACATAAACGATATCGGCGTCGTTGAACGCCGATTGGAAGTCGGCCATCAGGTCGCGCAGCCGTGTGAAGCGATGCGGCTGGGCGACGGCGATCACCCTGCCTTGCGCGCCCTCCCGGGCGGCCGACAGCACCGCACGGATCTCGACAGGATGGTGGCCATAGTCGTCGATCACGGTCACGCCGTCGATCTCGCCGACCTTGGTGAAGCGGCGCTTGACGCCGCCGAACTTGGCGAAGCCGGTCTGGATCACGGCGTCCGAAATGCCGAGCTCCAGCGCCACGCCGATGGCGGCCAGCGCGTTCTGGACGTTGTGGCGGCCCGGCATCGGCATCTCGATATCCTCGATCGACCGGACCGTGCCGTCACGGTGACGGATGATCGCCTCGAACCGGTTGCCGCCGGGCACCGGCGTAACGTTCACGCCGCGCACGTCCGCCTGCGCCGAAAAGCCGTAGGTGACGACGCGGCGGTCGCGCACGCGCGGGATGATCGCTTGGACCTCCGGATGATCGAGGCAGAGCAAGGCCGCGCCGTAGAAGGGCACGTTCTCGACGAACTCTACAAAGGCATCCTTCACCGCGTCGAACGAACCGTAATGATCGAGATGCTCGGGATCGATGTTCGTTACGACCGCGATCGTGCCGTCCAGCCGCAGGAAGCTGCCGTCGCTCTCGTCCGCCTCGACCACCATCCAGTCCGAGGCGCCGAGCCGGGCGTTCGATCCGTAGCTGTTGATGATGCCGCCGTTGATGACAGTCGGGTCGACACCGCCCGCGTCGAGGAGCGCGGCGACCATCGACGTCGTCGTGGTCTTGCCGTGGGTGCCGGCGATGGCGACGGTGGACTTCAGCCGCATCAGTTCGGCCAGCATCTCGGCGCGGCGGACGACCGGGATGCGGTTCTCCAGCGCCAGTTCCACTTCCGGATTGCCGCGCTTGATCGCCGTCGAGGTGACGACGACCGCGGCGTCGCCGAGATTTTCCGCGCGGTGGCCGATCGCGACCGGGATTCCGCGCTTGCGCAGCCCCTCGATGACGTAGCCCTCGGAAACGTCGGAGCCCTGCACCTTGTAGCCGAGATTGTGCAT